>Ga0209342_10001155_pt1 | contig 29736 bp, 32 predicted proteins | sample RifCSP16_2_FD_184023 | JGI IMG/M metagenome (GOLD analysis project Ga0209342, IMG submission 184023) | Soil microbial communities from Rifle, Colorado - Rifle CSP2_sed 16_2 (SPAdes) (version 2) | ecosystem: Environmental > Terrestrial > Deep subsurface > Rock core/Sediment | place: Rifle...
CCCGAAGTTTGTCCCTACCGTATCGGACTTTGCCCCGCCGGGTTCCTTGCTGTCCGGAGTATAAGTCGCTCCGAGATTCCAGTGCATGACCCATTTATCCGAAATATCGACGCTTACCGGCAGGTTCGCCTGGTAGCCCACCGCGCCTGTGCCGAGTCCTTTTTTGTAGTCGCCTGTAGGCAGGATCAGCGAGATGCGCGGCGCTATCGCCAGGTTGTCCTTGAATACCAGCTGGTAGCGGTAGTTCAAGGCTATGTCGCCAAGCCCTGATTTCCATGACGGGTCATCGACCCTGTTGAACGGGATCGTGTAGGAAAGCTGGTGCGTCTGGGTGGGCACCGGCCATTCCTGCGTGAATGTCAAACCCCATGTCTTGGCATTTTTCAAATACTGATATGCGAAAATATGCTGGATAACCCCGTCTTCCTGGTTGTAGGCTTCCTCTAACAGAAACGAGTTGTCCTGGATTTTGTCTGCCCCTTCAGCTGCATTGAACATAAGCAATGTTGCCATCAAGGCAGAAAAAAGAACATACCTGAAACGTGACATTGTCAGCGCTCCTTTCTCGTATTTAGATATAATATTATCGGCTGGACTGTGCAATAACTTTTGTTAAATCGCGATGTTATGGTAATTTTTTTGAGGTTGGCGAGTCTTGTTATAGTTTAAGGTTTATGTATGATGATATTGAATATCATTTTCAATAGGAGTTGTCAAGTTTTTTAGAACAGCAGGATTGGATCGTATCTTGCTGTAAAAATATTAATTTAGGTAAGGTCATCTGACATGAGAACCACATCACCCGTCTCTATGGCAACATCGGCTCCTGCGGCGCCCATTGCGATACCGACATCTGATGCAACCATGGCAGGGGCGTCATTTACTCCGTCGCCCACCGCCCACAATCCTGTACTCATTATGGGCGGATTGATCGGAGCTGAACTCTTGGTGAAGGCTGACGTGGACACAAAGGGAATGGTGGATTTTTTCGACAGACTCGCTATGGAGAAAAACCAGGTAATTATAGAATATCTCTCAACGCACCCTGCTCCGTCTGAGCGCTCCGACGGGATTAGAAATTTTTTCAATAGTTCGGCCGAAAAAACAAGACCTCTGTTGCCAGGTATAGACTGGAAGACGACAAAGAAGTCGTGCTCCTAAGACGGCGCGTCATCACCCTGACGGAGCCGTGGTGACCTCTCCTCTGAAATTTAAGCCACTAGAAAGTAGGGTCTCCGGGTGACCAACGGATCGTTGCGTTTGTCGAGTCATTCAGAGTGAGTTCTCGCCATGAATGTCGTAATATTGCTGAAAACCTTTTTAAAGATGGTATGATCAGTACGCAGCAAATATGTTATATATAACGGAAAGCTTCCATTGAACATTTAAATGTAAGAATTCAGGTTAACTTTTGTTCTTAGAGGCATTATGTCACAGGATATCGAACTCATACTCGGCCCGATAGTTGGTCACGTCACTCATCGCTCGGCAACGATATGGGCACAAACGGATAAACCGGCACAGGGAGACTCCCGCATCCACTGCCAGGTCTACCTCGACTCTCACGGAACTCAGCCTGTTCAGGGTTCCCCGTTCTTACTTGAGACCAGGGAGACCAACGGCAATACGGGCGTTTGTGATGTGCCGCTCCCTACGCCGAACCGGCGCTACTATTACCGGTTGGTTCAGGATGGCCGCAATCTCCATGACCCTTTATATACGTTCGCCACGATGCCTGAAGACAACCCTGACCGCCTTGTCTTTTAGGTAACCTCCTGTCATCAACCCTTCAAGCACAGGAATGATAAGTCAACAATCATGTGGAGGGCTTTGAGGGCGGAGTTGATCCGTGAGCAGGCAAAATTCGCTATCATGTTAGGGGATCAGGTATACGCTGATGAAGACGGTCAGGCATGGCAAAGGTGCATGGAGATCGACGATGACGACCCTGACAGCCATTCAAGGCGGACGGCCATCTACAGGGGACTCTATAGCAAGTACTGGAATATCCCGGATGTGAAAAATGTTATGGCGAATTTCCCTTGTTATATGATCTGGGATGACCATGACATCACAAACGGGTGGGGATCGTCGTCCTCTCACAGGGAAGATAAGGAGCAAAACGTCTTCAGGGTCGCAAGACAGGCATATATAGACTTCCAACACTCGCACAACCCTCAAAACACCCTGACGCCATCCGCGCTGTACTACGGATTCCGCGTCGGCTGCAGCGCCTTTATAGCTCTCGACCTCCGCGGGCACAGGCAGGTGTGGAATAGCCAGTTATTAGGGCAGGCACAGAAAGATTGGCTTGAAGATTTTATGACAACATCCTGCCGTGATGCCAAGGTGCTCTTCATAATCTCCTCGGTGCCAGTATTCCATCTGGACGCACGCTGGGCCTGGATACCTTATCCGGACATAACTGACCAATGGTCCGACGAGCATAACAAGGGCGACCGCAAATGGCTTATGCAAAGGCTCTTTGACTGGATAAAAGAGGACCATGTTCGTCAGGTTGTTATACTTGGAGGTGATGTGCATGTGGGGACATTCGCCACTGTCACCATCCTTGATGAGCGCGGAGAACCCACGGGGGATAAGATAATTCAAGCAACCAGCTCGCCCATAAGCAACAAGGCAGCCTCGTTTATTGATATATTCCAAAGGAAAGCCAGCGCTTCATTCGATACGGAGACCGAGTCAGGCCAGAAAATACATGTGGATATATCTCCTCGATATCCTGCCAGGAATTTTCTTATGGTAACGGTTGACTCCACGAGCGATCCTGATAAACCGACTGTGCGTTTCAAGATGCACTGGGAGGGTAAGAAGAACCCTGACCCATACCCGGGCGAGCAGGGACATGGAGGGTTCTTTAATTTCAGGGGCCGCCGCTTCAGATGAAGACGCGAGTGTTGCTGTTCAGATTTGTTGTGGAAGGTCTCGAAGAAATCACAGATGTCAGTTCAAGCATCTTAATGCGTGACCCCTTGTTCTTGGTGAGCAGAGGGGATCGAACCCCTGACCTCAAGGCTGCATTGCAACAGTTTTGCAACAGTCCAATGAAAAAGGGGCTACGCTTAACGCGTAACCCCTTGTATTTACTGGTGGAGCAGAGGGGGATCGAACCCCTGACCTCAAGACTGCCAGACGGTTTTTGTTTTCAAAAAACTTTCCCGTATTTTCCTATCCTTTGGAATTACTTGCGAAAAGGGGAACTCATGATTTAAGCCTTTGGAGGGTTTTACCCTCCTTTAACTAACCTATACTATACAAAAACTATACAGCCCTGGGCCTAAGAGCCTGGGGCTTTTTTTGTTAAAAGGAAGGATTGAAAGACATTAAACTTTCTTGTTATACTCACCATCTAAAATCTCAGGGCAAGTATCGGAGGATGTCTGAATGGCAGTTTTGAATTTTAAGGGCAAAGCCTTCGTCCAGAATCATCATCTCGCCGTAAAATATCACCAGCTCATTCCTAAAAAGGACAAGAGCCTTACTGATAAGATTAGCCTTAACGATAACCTCATAATCCAGGGTGACAACCTGAAGGCTTAAAGGCCCTCTTGCCGACCTATGCCGGACAGGTAAAGTGTATCTACATAGATCCGCCCTATAATACCGGAAATGAGAAGTGGGTTTATAACGACAATGTAAACTCCCCCATGATGCAGGAATGGCTTGGCAAGGTTGTTGATAAAGAGGACTTGACCCGCCATGACAAATGGCTCTGCCTGATGATGCCAAGGTTGAAGCTTTTGAGAGAATTGCTTGCTGAAGATGGCATTATTTTTATCAACATTGATGATAATGAAGTTCATCATTTGAGAATATTGATGGACGAAATTTTTGGGGAAGATAATTTCCTTGCCACAATTTCATGGGAAAAAAGATTTACAAGAAGCAATAACGCTCGTTTATTTTCATCAATAAAGGATTATATCGTTACCTATCGTAAAAGCTCAATGGTTTCACAACTTAAAGAAGCTCGTTCCGAAAAATCAGATTCTATTTATACTAATCCCGATAAAGACACGAGAGGCCTCTGGACAAGTGTCTCATATGTAAATCCTGCAACAAAGGCTCAGAGACCCAATTTAACATACAAAATTAAAAATCCTTTTTCTAAGGCTATGATTGAGCACCCAACGAATGCATGGAAATATAGCTATGAAGTATATTTAGAACATGCAAAAGAGAATCGTTTATATTGGGGAGAAAAAGGAAAAAATACTTTTCCAAGACTAAAAAAATTCCTTTCAGAAGTTGAGGGCGGCATTGTCCCAACGGATTTGTGGAGGTATGATAATGCAGGGACAACCGATGAAGGCAGTAAGGAGCTCAATGAAATTTTAGGAAAAGATATTTTCGACAATCCTAAACCCACCAAACTTATAAAAAGAATTTTGAATCTTGCCTTAGATGATTCACCAAATGCTATAATCCTTGACTCTTTCGCTGGCTCAGGCACAACCGCCCATGCTGTTTTAGCCCTAAATAAAGAGGATGGAGGAAATCGTAAGTTCATCCTTGTTGAATGTGAGGAGTACGCAGACGAGATAACCGCCGAGAGGGTAAGGAGTGTAATCAAAGGCGTCAAGAAAGCAACTGATGAAAGGCTAAAAGAAGGGCTTGGCGGCTCATTCAGCTATTTTGAGCTTGGAGATCCCATTGAAATGAAAAGCATTCTGGAAGGGAAAAAGCTCCCTTCATATATCGACCTTGCCAGGTATGTTTTTTATACCGCAACTGGTGAAGAGTTTAGCCCCAAAGCCGTCAATGAAAAAAGAAACTTCATCGGTGCGTCGAAAGGGTATGAGGTATATCTTTTATACAAGCCTGATCTCGATTATCTCAAGAACACTGCGTTAAATCTTGAAGTGGCAAAACAGTTAGGCGAGTACAAGGGCAAGAAAAGGCTTGTCTTTGCGCCTACTAAATACCTTGATACTGATTATCTTTTGGAATACCGCATTGAATATTGTCAGTTGCCTTTTGAGATTTATAAGCTAAAGGGGTAAGCAGTGGAGCTTAAAGAATATCAAAAAAAAGCCCTTGAGCAGGTCAAGCGGTATCTCGAAGCGTTGGCAGAGTCCAGGGCGAAGAACGAGAAATTTATTAAAATAGACCCAGAAGCCTCCATAGACTTCCCATTGAGGGCATGGGAAAAGGTTGTTGGTACAACCTATCACTCAAAAAAGAACGGCCTGGGGGAGTGCCTTCCCAATTTCTATCTTAAAATCCCAACCGGCGGGGGAAAGACAATCCTTGCCTGCCATGCAATCGACCTAATCAACAGAACTTATTTAAAAAAGCAGACCGGGATTATTTTGTGGGTTGTGCCTACAACTCAGATTTACAGGCAGACGCTTATAAGCTTAAAAAACAGGGAACATCCGTACCGGCAGGTGTTGGATATCGCAAGCGGGGGGGGAACTGTCATACTTGAAAAGATGGACAGGTTTGCTCTTTTGGATGTTACCGAAAATCTGGTTGTAATGATGCTGATGCTGCCCTCTGCAAGCAGGCAGAACAAGGAGACTTTAAAAGTATTTAAAGACAGCGGAAACTTTGCCGAGTTTTTCCCGCTGGAAGATGATGTTAAAGGACAAGAAGAACTACTTAATAAATTTTCAAACCTCGATTATTTCGGGGATGATAATAATCTATACGGGAAGATCGCAAAGACTTCTCTTGGCAATACCTTGAGAATTTTAAGGCCTGTAATCATTATTGATTAAGGGCATAAGGCTTATACCGAAATTGCACAGCAGACTATCAGAGGCTTTAATCCGTCCATCATACTTGAACTTTCCGCAACTCCTCCGGCAAACGGCAATATCCTTGTAAACATAAGCGGACAGGCGTTGAACCGTGAAGAGATGATTAAGCTGGACTTGCACATCACCAACAAGGCGAGCCTTGAATGGGAAGATGCCATGCGTTCAGCCCTGGATAAAAGGCTTCTCTTAGAGAGAAAAGCAAAAGAGTATGAGGCCAACACCGGAGAATATATCCGGCCTATATGTTTGATTCAGGTTGAACGGACAGGCAAGGATCAGAGGGGAACAAGGTATATTCATGCTGAGGATGTTAAAGAATATCTTATAAAAAATTGCGGTATCTCCGAAGCAGAGATAGCAATTAAAAGCAGTGAAAAGGATGATATAGAAGGTATCGACCTTTTCAGCAAGGACTGCCGTGTACGCTATATCATAACAAAACAGGCCCTTCAGGAAGGTTGGGATTGCGCCTTTGCCTATATTCTTACGATTCTCGCAAATCCAAGCTCCCAGGTAAGTATTACACAGCTTGTAGGCAGGGTATTAAGACAACCAAAAGGACGCAAGACTAAAGTAAAAGAGCTTGATGAGAGCTATGTATTCTGCTTCAGACAAAAGGCAAAGCAGATTTTAGAGAATATCAGAAAAGGCTTTGAGGCAGAGGGCCTTGGCGATCTGGCAACCAGGGTTTTGATTGATCATGGGGATATTGGCGGGGGAGAATCTGTAACGGAAAAGGTTGTAGGTTATAGGGATAAATTCAAAAGATATGAGGGCAAAATCTATCTCCCTAAATTCGTAATTCAGGAAAACAAAAGCTGGCGTGACCTGAATTATGAAATGGATATTCTGAGCAGGGTTGATTGGAATAAGATAAGTATAAAACCGCTTGCGGAGCTATCCCTTTCAAAAAAACGGCAGGATGAGCTTGAATATATTGTTGGCCTAAGTGAGAACAAAAAGGAGCTGCTTAAGGAAAAGGGCGTTTTTCACAAAGAAGGCGGGCTTGAACTGGATTACACCTTTATTGCACGCCAAATCCTCGATATTGTGCCTAATCCCTGGATAGGTTACGAGATTGGAAAAGCAACTCTAAAGATATTACTCTCAAAAAATAATGAAAAGACTGTAATCAGCAATCTTGCCTTTATCATCGAGGAATTGAGAAAGTACCTTGAAAAGGAGAGGGACAAACTTGCCGAGGGCGTTTTCAAGGAATTGATTGAAAAGAAAATTTTATGCTTCTTTCTGTTTGCTGAAAAGGGCGGCTATAAATTGCCGAGCCGGATGAAAGTTAAAAGCAATGCGAATCCGTTGGCAGGTTTCGTGAACCGGAGTCTCCTTGAGTTTGTGCAGGAAGAAGGCTTTAACGATATGGAAAGATCCATTGCCCTGTATCTTGATGAGCAGGAAAAGCTCCTTTGGTGGTATAGGAACCTTTCACGACAGGATTACTATGTGCAGGGCTGGAAAAAGCACAGGATATATCCTGATTTTATCTTTACCGATATTGAAGAAAAAAAGAAGGATTATAGCAAGGTGTTTGTAGTTGAATCAAAAGGCGTTCATTTAAAGAATGAAGACACTGATTACAAAAAGAATGTTTTTGATTTCTGCAATAAGTTGGGTGAGCGAAAAGACTGGAAGGAATTGAATCTTGAATTTGCCGATAAAAGATTTGAGTTTCAGGTTGTTTTCGGGGATGAATGGCAAAAAAGGATAAATGAGTTTTTCAGGTAGGAATAGCTAATAAGCATGAAAGAATATTTTTTTATAAAAGATTTCATCTTATGGGATAAGCTCCACGAATTTTCTGCCGTTGAAGCCGCTTGTCTTGCTTACAAGGTAGACCCTCCAGACTATCCGCACAACCATCTTTTGCCACACGAGATTAAGCGCAAGATTGAATTGACAAGCGAAATTCTTTTCAATGCGGCCCAGAATGTGGAGCTAAGGTGTCACCGGGGCTCCCGTGGATGGGCCACAGATGTAAAGTTATTTAAACGCTCCGACTTAAAGGCTTACGCAAAGGGGAAGGATGGCTTTGGCTTCCTTCCAGAGTTTTTGTTTCCTGAGGAGAGGGCTGAAAAACAGATAGCTGGCAAAGCCAATTGGTTTATAAAAGATTATGCGAAGTGGGATCTAAAGGATGAATTTTCTTTCAATGAGGCCGCACACCTTTATTATGAAGTAGACCCGGACAACACGGAAAATCTGCCAACTGAACTTTCGGTTAAGATTTCTGAAATGTTCAATTATTTAAGTGAAGCTGCGAAGACAGGCGTTTTGTATGAACCCGCTTTCAGGGATGGGAAAAAATTAAGGCGTTGTACTCATAAGGCAAGTATTCTTCCGGGTGATATTTCGCATATTTTAGAGCCAAGTGACTTGATGAAAAAAGGGGTTGCCTATAGAGCAGATTATGAGTATTTCTTTTCTGAAAGGCGCAGGCAGAAGCCGAAATTCTTGTTTCCAGAAGAAAGACAGGAGCAAAGACCTCAATGGCTCCAAGAAGATAGAATATACCCCAGCGGCGGCGGTTATGGCGGTATAAGAATACCAGGCAAATCGGAATGGGAAGCCCTGCCGAAGCACGGTAATGATAATTTTATCAGGCAAAATATAAGTGTTATTCAGGACAAAAAGAAAGATCAATCTGTGGTAAAACAGAAGAGGAAACCCAAGTTAGATAATACTGCAATTCTTAAAAAAATTGCCGAAAGAAACATACGTAAAAGAAGCGGCAGACATTTTAGAGAAGACTGAAAAGACGATAAGAACATGGTGCAAAGAAGGCAGATTGCCTGCAAAGAAAAATCCAGGTGGTAAGGATTGGATTATATATGGTGAAAAAGAATAGGCTTTAATGGGAAATTTCAGGAAAGACAGAGAAAAATTTCCTGTTTTTTCCAGTTAGCCTCGTAGACTGATTCAAAAAATTAATTTAAAAATAAAGCCAGGTAGCAAGAGCTATCTGGCTTTTTTGTTTTTTAAATCAGGAGGATATCAGGATGAGACAACCCCACCAGCAAAACACTTCCCAGTTTTCTACCAGAGACATATACCTTGCAACCGTAATCAAGCAGGCCGGGATCCCAATTGTTCGGGTTGAGGGGAATGGCAGGCAGGGGATTTTTGTTTTTAAAGCCTCTAAGGAGATTGACAGCCTAATAACCCGATACTTCAACGGGGAGCTTAGAGCAGACCCCAAAGGGCTTTTTGAGACATGGAAAAGCCTTAAAGCTATGGCCTTTAGTACGATTCAAGATGTGAGATAAGGGAAGGGCGATAACAGAATGAATAAGCAGACAATACTTGATAGCCTCGATTTCAAGGCCTTCTATAAGGAGGCTGTCCCCTCCCTTACTGGCGAATCTCAAGCCTCTGGTAATTGCCCCCTTCCAGGCCATGACGATGAAAAAGCCTCTTTCTCCGTGAACCTCGATACTGGCCTTTTTAACTGTCACGGTTGCGGAAAGAAGGGGGATATTTTTACTTTTTACCAGGCGCATAAGGGCGTGGATTTCAAGACGGCCCTGAAAGAGCTTGCAGGGATAGCCGGAGTAATAGAAAAAGGTGGTAAGCAGGAAAAGGCTGTCTATGACTACACGGACGAAGACGGGGCCTTTCTGTACCAGGTTGTTAGGTATGAGCCAAAGGATTTCAGGCCACGGCGTAAGGGGCCTAAAGATGAATGGATATACAACCTCGAAGGTGTCCGGCGAGTCCCTTATAACCTCTCTGAGCTTGTGAACGCAAGCGGGGCCGTTATCGTGGAGGGAGAGAAGGACGCTGATAATCTGAAGGCCCTGGGCTATACGGGAAGTACGGCTGTTACAACCTCCCAGGGAGGGGCTAAGGGGTGGAAAGCTGAATACGCTGAGCACTTCCTGAACAAACAGGTTGCCATTATCCCGGACAATGACCGGCCCGGCCTTGAATATGCCGAGACGGTAGCCCGGAGCCTTCAAGGTAAGGCGAGCGTCATTAGGATAGTTGAACTCCCTGGCTTGGGGGAGAGGAAGGAAAAACACGGCCTCGATGTTTCGAACTGGATAGATCTGAGGCGTAATGAAGGACGGACGGATCAGGAGATAAAGGGTGAGCTTGCGGCCCTTATCAAAGCGGCCTCCCCCTGGGAGTCTAAATCAGAAAACACACCTGAGAAGTACGGGCCTGATATTTTATCCAGTCTGGAATCATGGAACCATATTCAGAGCCTCGATATTAAAGTTGAGTATGGAGTTGACAGGCTCATACCAAAGGAAAGCATAACGCTTCTTTTCGGCAAGGGTGGTATTGGCAAAACATGGCTTATGATGGACATGGCCCGGAGTATCGGAGGCGGTATACCGTTCTTAGGGCTAACCACTTTAAAGGCCCCCGTTATTTTCGTTGATTTTGAAAACCCTCTTGCCGTCCTCAATGCCAGAACACAGAAGTTAGGCGATGCCGAAGGCGTTTACTTCTGGCGATCCAATAATGAAAAACTGAAGGCCCCGAAGCTCGATAGCCCGGATTGGGAGATTTACAAAAACCTCCCGAAAGGGGCGGTCTTGATATTCGATACTCTGAGGGCTTCTCATGGCAAGGATGAGAACGCCTCAAATGACATGGGCCTGATAATGGGGAAGCTCAAAGAACTGCGGGATATGGGCTTTACGATAATCCTCTTACACCATACGCCTAAGAACTCAGACAAGATGTCAAAAGGCAGTACCGCCATTGTAGACCTTGCAGACCATATCTTAGGTTTAACGCTTGTTAGAAAAAAGCAGGACGGGCAAGAGGTAGTTGTTGACGATGACGACAGCGAGGAAGATGCTGTTTACCGCTTTGGTGTCCGTGAGAAGACCCGCTTTGAGCCTTACCATGTGTATCTTACCCTGAACCCTGATAGGGGCTTTGAGTTGGCCCCAGACCCGCAAGAGGACAGCTTGAAGGAAATGCACCGGATACTTGTTGAACATGGCACGCTAACCAAGACGGCCTTTTTGGAATACTCCAAGAGTCTGAGTTTAGGACGGGGGAAGCTCCGAAAGCTGTTCGAGATAGGGCAGGGAAGGTATTGGACGGTAGAGGTAAAGACAGACCAGAGGAACGCTCATTTTGTAACGCCGATTCAGTCTGCCAGTTTGCCGTCCCTATATAGGGGCGAACAACTGAATAACTGTTCTGAAACCGCTGAAAATGCTCCTGCCAGACATGAAACCATGGGGGCGCAAAAAAACCTTGTAAATACTGAGTTTGCCAGTTTGCCAAATGGGTGTCCGCAAACAGGAAAACTGGATTTGTTAGAGGGGGAGGTATGACCGCCTCTGTATCAGGTCTTATCGGTAAACTGAAAACCCTGAGGTATGCCCTCTATCTTGAGGGGGAGAAGATTAGATTTAAGTATGCCGGAGAGGGCGAGCCCCCGGAGAATGTTAAGGCCCTTCTGGAAGCCTTACGGGAGCATAAGGGGGAAGCGATAGCCTATCTCAAGAAAGCTATGCCCCGGCCCTCTTGCGGCCCGGACGGAGATATTGTAATCCCTTTCGGGAGCGATAGCCGCTATCACTGGTGGATGGGCGGGCAGAGCGTTAAGAATACCATCGAGGAGATAAAGGGGGCGGTCAATGCGTAATCTATGGGCAAGGGTGAAGGGGGCGGCCTACAGGCTGTTACAGACCTTAATATGGGAGGCCCGCAGATTAGGGCTATAAAGGGGGATTTGATGAACGGAACCGGACATAATCTGACCAAAAACCAATTAAAGGCAATTCCCTCAATTCTTGAAGCCAAGAGCATAACAGAAGGAGTCAAAAAGGCTGGCATATCCAAGACTACCTTTTACGAATGGCTCAAGACCCCTGAGTTTAAGGCCGAGTTTGTCCGGCAGAGGCAGGAGCTTATTGATCTTGCCTTGCATGAGCTGAAGACCTCTGCAAGCGAAGCAGTAAGCGTTCTGAGGGAGCTTCTACGGGCAGAGGGGGAGGGAGTAAGGCTGAGGACGGCCCTGGGTATCCTTGAGCATATAGGCAAGTTTATTGAGCTGGAAAAATTAGAGGGGCGTATTGAAGACCTGGAAAGGAGCCTAAAAAAATGACCATTAAAAAGCGCATATCGAAAATTGAACAAAAGATAAAAGGCGGCGAACACACCGATGAGGAAATTGAGGCTGAAAGGATTGCGATAGATGCGGCTGAGCGTAAGGTTCAGGAAAGGTTACGGAGGATTTCGAGGAGTCGGAATGAACCTTGAGAGGCGCATAACAGAACTTGAAAGGCGAGCGGGGGTTAATAAGGAAGGCGCAATTATACTTATCAGGAATAACATACGGGATAATACGGCTTGCAAAGGCTATAGGGATACTGAGCTATGTCCTGCCTTTAATAGCTTTGAACGGAACCCAAAAGGGATGAACAAATCCGGCTTTATTGTATTCCGCTTTCCCTGTAAGGATTGCAAGGAGGCAATATGAACCTTGAGAGGCGTATTGCAATGCTTGAAGAAAAGGCAGGTTTAGGAAAAGCGGAATCTTTGGTAAAGGTTGTATGTGTCCGTTGGTATGGTACGGAGAATATAGAATGTCCAGGGTATGACGACACTGAGCTATGTATCCGATACAAGGAATCAGAAAAGCCGAATGGAAGCAATTGCCAGGTATTTTTTCAGGACTGCGAAGGTTGCGGAGGAATATGAATATAAAACGGCGTATTGAGGAGCTTGAGAAAAGAGCCGGAGAAGGAAAAGCCCTTACTTTAGAGGTGTTGGTATCTGCTTCCTGGGGGAACCCTGAAGCCATGCGCAAGCTTGAGGCGGCGGGGCCGGATGACCCGCTTGTAAGGCTGGTATGCGAAGCGAGTAAATAGAAAATAATACCCTGCAAACGAATTGATAAGAATACATGACTTTGATGAGGAAAAAGCAAAGGGTGGTTCCAGTCTCACGGGCTACAGTCTTTTGAACCGATGCCCGCAGAGGGAACCGCCCTTTGCAAGATAAGACCCGCTGGTTACAACGGGCCTTACAGGGGATTAACCCCCTGTAAGAATATATAGCAAATCCCCATGAACTGTCAAACTGAAGGGGAGCTGTAGCTTTTATGCATGACTTAATTGATGGGTAGAGGCATTCAAATTGAAGCTGGAGCTTGAACAGGCAGACATACAATCTATAGTCCAGGCTTTGACCGCTGAGGTGGTTAAGGCCCTAAAGCCTCTTGTGAATAGCAAGGGGGAGGGCGATATTGTATTCACTGTGAAAACTCTTGCCAAGTCTCTTGAGGTATCCGAAAAATGGATTTATGAACGGGTGCAGTTTAAGGAAATCCCTTACTTCAAGTTGGGCGGTAATGTTAGATTCAGCAAGAAAGACATTGACCGTTGGATTGAGACTCAAAAGACCCCCGCTGTTAATCCCCTGTCCAGACCTTTAAAGGCTATAAAATGAGAGGGGAGGCCTCAAGATTATCTGTCTACTCCCTCCTTGTAAAAAGGCAAATCAATCAATGAGTTAAAAAAGGCTGTATACCAAAATGTATAGTTGACTTGTTTTGCTGTGTTCAGCTATAATTAGAGCCATAATTAAAGCTTTCAGGAGAGGGAGGCAGATTTGAGGTTTATAACTGTTACAGAGCTAAGGGCGCAAGCCCCCAAAATTATTTCAGAGATTGAGAACTCAGGAGAGGAGGTGGTTATCACAAAGAACGGCAAGCCGGTTGTCCTAATTCGGCCTGTAGAGGAGAACGAATTTGAGCTAAAAACCAGTATGAAAGGAGAAAAGAAGCATGGCAAAGGCAAAGGGGCTTTATAAGCGTGGTAATGTCTGGTGGATACGATACGCCGGTCTTGACGGCAAGATTAGGTTTGAATCCGGCGGCGAGTCTTTCAGAGGGGCGCAAGACCTGCTTACAGATCGCAAAAAAGAGATAAAGGAAGGCAAGGAGCCGATACCTAAAAAGAGGATCGCTAATCATCTTTTCAAAGAACTCTCAGAGCATTACAAGACCTGGGGGGAGGGCAGGCAAAAAGGCTTTGTCACTAAGCGATACCATATAGCTCAACTTGACGAGCTTTTCGGGAATATCCCTCTAAGGGCTTTTGCCACAAGGTTTGTTGAGGAGTGGCAGACAAAGAGAATGGCTGATAATAAGCCTGCCACAGTAAACCGCTTGCTTGCGACCCTTAAGCATATGTTCACAAAGGCGGTTGAATGGGAAATGGTGGATGAGGATACGCTTAAGAGGGTTAGAAGGGTAAAGCTACTTTCTGAAAATAACAGGCGGTTGCGCTATCTGTCGAAAGAGGAGTGCAAGGCTCTTATAAATGCTTGTAGCCCTCATGTAAGGCCGATTGTGATAACAGCCCTCAATACAGGCATGAGAAAAGAGGAGATACTTTCCCTTGAATGGGAAAAGCATATTGATTTGAGGCACAGCTTTATACTCCTCGATAAGACAAAGAATGGCGAGAGGCGGGAAGTGCCTATCAATAATACTCTGAGGGAGGTCTTGCAGGGCATTGTACGCCGCATAGATAGCCCCTATGTTTTTATTGATGGAGAGGGTAAGCGGTTTAAGGATGTGAAGCGGTCTTTTGCTACTGCTTTAAAAAAAGCAGATTTTGAGAGATGCCCGGAGTGTAATCAGGAGAGGCAAAAAACTGATAGCAAAGAGCCAGGAAACTGCCCGTCTTGTGGCGTGAAAATGGAAAGAAGGGGTATTAAGGACTTTCGTTTTCACGATCTCAGGCATACATTCGCAAGTCATTTGGTAATGGCGGGAATTGACATTACAACGGTTAAGGAGCTTTTAGGGCATAAGACCCTTACAATGACGCTCCGCTATGCTCACCTTGCACCGGCGCATAAAGTAAAGGCAGTTGAGATATTGGAAGGAGCTATGAATGGAAAGCCAACTATACAAAAACTATACAGTGTAAAAGAAAAGGGGTTAGCCTATGTTAGCTAACCCCTTGTTTTGTTTGGTGGAGCAGAGGGGGATCGAACCCCTGACCTCAAGACTGCCAGTATGAAACAGCAAAAAACTATAACCCCTTGATTTCGGTCTGACTTTCCGGTTTTGACTTGAAAATCAAGGGGTTAATTGTTGTCTCTTGATTCCCGCTGTTTCCCTTGAGTCCCTCTATTCCCTCCCTGTCTGCAACAGTTTTGCAACAATTTTGCAACAGCTCGGGCAAAAAATACCTGAAGTTGGAGTGGCTGCCGCTCCTCGTTACAGCCTGAAAGCGTAGTTTTTTCCAATGGGATTAGATTGCGTTGGATGGTTGGTCTAACCCGCACGAGGAGTACCTCACGGGATTTTGAGGGTAATAAAGCCCAAAACATAACTCCCCGATATAGGCTTGGTTTTCCGTCCGCCGGTAAAATTTATTGACACACGATATTGCGTTGTGTTATAAAGATTGCGCAATATATAGATTGTTGCCGCTAAAATTGAATATCGGATCAACGGTGCCCGTTTAGGGCTTAATAGGGAAGAGGGGTGTGATTCCCCCGCGGACCCGCCGCTGTAAGCGATGACGAAGGGCAATGTGTCACTGGTCTGTTGACCGGGAAGGCGCCCGGAGGATGATTCGCGAGCCAGAAGACCAGCCGAAGATCCCAGCCACAAGCAACTCCCCGGGGACTGGGAGCGTGGATTACGGGTTACGGGACTTTGAATACGGAAAGTCCGCATGCCGCTTCGGCGCATGCGGACTTTTTTTATTCCTTTTCCGTTGGTTGCAGCCCTATCCCTTTCATCCCCGGGCACATCAACTATTGAAAGGATATCGTATCATGCCCGAGCCCAAGAGCACCGTGCCATTGTCCGCCATGCCCTCCGTTCCAGCTCAGGTCATCAGGCGCGACGGGTGCAAAGTCCCATTTGATGTGGCCAAAATCGAATCCGCTGTCCTTAGGGCCGGCCGGGCCACCGGCGAGTTCGACGAGGAGGAGGCAGGGCTCCTGACAAGGCAGGTGCTCAAAGTCCTGCGCCACCGATTTCCCCACGCGCCGCCGCAGGTTGAGCAGATACAGGACATTGTGGAGCAGACCATCATCTCCGCCAACCACTTCGCCACTCTGCGTGCCTACATCGTCTACCGCGAGCAGCGCCACAAACTGCGTCAGGACAAGAAGACCCTGGTTGACGTGGCCGCATCGGTCAACGAATACCTTGAGCAGTCCGACTGGCGGGTCAACGCCAACGCCAACCAAGGCTATTCACTTGGGGGATTGATACTGAATGTCTCAGGCAAGGTGGTCGCCAACTACTGGCTCAACCATGTTTATCCACCCAAGGTAGGAGAGGCGCATCGTGACGGCAGCCTGCATATCCACGACCTGGATATGCTTTCAGGCTACTGCGCCGGCTGGTCGCTTCGCATGCTTTTGAAGGAGGGTTTCAACGGCGTGCCGGGCAAGGTCGAGGCGGGCCCGCCCCGACACATGTCCAGTGCGGTCGGCCAGATCGTAAATTTCCTCGGCACTCTTCAGAACGAATGGGCCGGTGCGCAGGCCTTCAGTTCCTTCGACACCTACATGGCCCCCTATGTGCGCAAGGACAGGCTTTCCTATGCGGAAGTGAAGCAACACATCCAGGAACTGGTATTTAACCTGAATGTACCTTCCCGCTGGGGAACACAGACGCCCTTCACCAACCTGACCTTTGACTGGACCTGCCCTGAAGATCTGCGCCCCCAGATCCCGGTCATAGGCAGCGAGGAGATGCCGTTCACCTACGGCGAGCTCCAGGACGAGATGGATATGATCAACCGGGCCTATATCGAGGTGATGACCACAGGCGACGAAAAGGGGCGGGTCTTCACATTTCCGATTCCCACCTATAACATGACTGCCGATTTTCCCTGGGAGAGTGCCAACGCGGAACGGCTGTTCGAGATGACCGCCAAGTACGGCCTGCCCTACTTTCAGAACTTCATCAATTCGGAGCTGACCCCAAACATGGTGCGCTCCATGTGCTGCCGTTTGCAGTTGGACCTCAAGGAGCTTTTGAAGCGGGGCAACGGCTTGTTCGGCTCCGCCGAGCAGACCGGCTCCATCGGTGTGGTGACCATCAACTGCGCCCGGCTTGGCTATTTGCACCGCGGGGACGAAACGGGGCTCTTCCAGTCTCTGGATCGTCTGCTGGATCTGGCCCGCACGAGCTTGGAGATAAAGCGCAAGGTGATACAGCGCCACATGGACAGCGGTCTTTTTCCCTACACCAAGCGATACCTCGGCACTCTGCGCAACCACTTTTCCACCATCGGCGTCAACGGGATCAACGAGATGCTCCGCAACTTCACCTCCGATGTCCATGACATAACCGTCTACGACGGGCAGGCGCTGGGAGGGCGCGTCCTGGACTACATCCGCACCAGGATGGTGGAGTTCCAGGAGCAGACCGGCCACATGTACAATCTGGAGGCCACCCCGGCGGAAGGGACCACGTACCGCTTTGCCAAAGAGGACCGCAAACGTTACCCGGATATCATACAGGCCGGTACGCCGGACGCCCCCTACTACACTAATTCGTCTCAGCTGCCTGTCGGCCACACCGACGACCCGTTTGAGGCGCTGGAACTCCAGGAGGAGCTGCAGCGCAAATACACCGGCGGCACGGTCTTCCACCTCTACATGGGGGAGCCGGTGTCCAGCGCGACCGTCTGCCGGAAGCTGGTGCGGCGGGCGCTGGAGAGTTACCGCATCCCTTATCTGACCATCACGCCGACCTTCTCCGTCTGCCCAAAACATGGCTATCTGCCGGGAGAGCACAAATTCTGTCCCCGCTGTGACGAGGAGTTGCTTCGCAAAGCACACCAATCGAAAGGAGAAAATGCACATGTCTGACAGGAGCGCAAGGAAACTGGAACCGGAGATCAACGATGCGGAGCGCCAGCCCTGCGAGGTCTGGACGCGGGTCATGGGCTATCACAGGCCGGTTGACTCTTTCAACATCGGGAAGAAGGCCGAGCACCGCGAGCGCCGTTTCTTCCTGGAAACTCCGGCCAGTGACCCGTGCTGAAGGTCGGCGGCCTCACCCCCTGCACGACTATAGACTACCCCGGCGAACTGGCCGCTGTGGTCTTTTGTCAGGGATGCCCCTGGCGTTGCCGCTACTGCCATAACCGGCACCTGCTGGAGGCAGGTACGCCTGGAGCCATTGGCTGGGATGAAGTTATGCGCTTTCTGGGCAGGCGGCGCGGCCTGCTGGACGCCGTGGTCTTCAGCGGAGGGGAGCCGACCATGCAGCCGGGGCTGGCGGATGCGATCTTGATGGTAAGGGAAATGGGTTTCAAGGTGGGTCTCCACACCGCAGGGCCGTACCCGGACCGGCTGAGTGATTGCCTTCCGTGGCTGGACTGGGTCGGCATGGACATCAAGGCCCCCTTTGAGGAGTATGAACGGATTACCGGCATCCCAGGCAGCGCAGCGGCGTCTCGTGTGAGCGCGGAACTGCTTCGGAGGAGCGGAATCCAGCACCAGTTCCGCACCACGCTCGATCCTTTTCTGCTGGAGTCCGGGTATTTGGATGCGATGAAACGCATGGTTGCCAAAGAGTGGGGTGGCGAGTTGGTCTTGCAGCGGATGAACTTGAGCACGGAAAAATGGTAGAGTAGGACTGATGAGAAACAGGAGGTTTGCGTAAACTCTTCACAAGTCCGGGTCAAGAGGATATAAGACAGTTGGCTGGAAGCCGGGCGTGCTAACTCCGGTAGCGGGCCTTGACCTCTCATAGAAACGCGGATTCTCTAAAACGACGCGAAACTATATCGCGTGAAAAATATGCGCCTTGGGCCAGTTTAAGCTTTTTAAGTATTCGATGTGTTCTATTGTCTGCGGGCTCCTCAGCAGACCTTCCAGTGTCTTCAGCGCGTAGGGATATACCCCAAATCCCCCGATTAGCGCTTTTGTCGGGGATTTAAAGAAGTCTAAGAGCTTGGTGCCCCAACGGGACTTGTGAGAGTAGAATTCCTCGTACCTATCAAGGATCCTTATCTGCAAGTCATAGGGTGTGAAATTTTTTGGCTTAAGTATCACATGCTGCGCATCGTACAGGTTGTACCGCTCCGTCAATATCCTGCCTTCGTTTCTCATCCGTTTTGCGAAAGGCGTTCCGGGCAGGGGAATAGGCGCGAAGATCTGCATGCTGTCAATATTGTGCTTCGCCCAGTCCATGGTAGTGTTCAGGCTTTCCTTCGTGTCCCAGTCAAGTCCGAATATGAACATGCCGTGGACCCAGATGCCCGCCTTCCTGAAACGCCGGACGGCCTCCATGTTCTTTTCCGGCGTCGAGCCTTTCTTCATCTCCTTCAGCGAATCCTTGTCCATTGATTCAAGCCCGACATACACACCTACGCCGTCAGCCTTCTTGAAAAGCCTGAGTAGCTCGTCGTCAAAGGCCGCCTCGACCCTCACCTGGGCGGAGAGCTTCTTGTCCGTCAGCCCTTCGCGTATCATCCGCCTCAGAAGGTCTTTCGTCTGGGCATGCTTTTCCTTCAAGTCCGGTGCGAAGTTGTCGTCGGTGAAGAAAATGAACTTCTGAGGGAGTGAGTTGACCTGCTTGAGCTCCTCTATCGTGGAGTCGTTTGAGCGCCTCCTCGTGACCTTGCCGTAATAGTCGTTGACTGAGCAGAAGTCGCATGGGAAAGGACAGCCCCTTCCCGTATTCACGGGTATCACCTCCATCCGGTCCAGGGTTTCCTTGTCGTAATAGGGCGTTGGAAGCATTGACAGTTCTTTGATCGTCAACGCTGGCCTTTCAGGCCCGTGTATGACCATTCCATGCTTCTTATAGCTCGTCCCGCGGACCCCTTCCGGAGAACCGTTCTTCCAGAGCTTATCTATAAGTTCCGGGAAGGTCTTGTCACCCTCCCTCTTGACGACAACGTCAGCCCATCTGAGCGTATCCTCTATCATGTAGGTTACATGCGGGCCGCCGGCAATAAGGGTAATCTCAGGATTTTCCTTTTTCAGCATGACCCCCAGGTCCTCAGTCTGTCGGGCTGTCAAGGTTATCGTGGAAAGGGCGACGATGTCCGAAGAGACGAGCCTCTCCCAGTACTTTTCATGCAGCATCCCGGAATGCGCATTCCCCGGGGAGACTACCTTTACATCGGTATAGCCGGCTTGCCGCAATCCAGCGTCCAGGAGATGAAGCCCTCTCGCAAATGACAGGTATTTGATGAAAAGGGTGCTTATCAGCTTATCATCAAGCCTCCCGTATTCGGTTGGAGGCAGCTCGACAAGCGTTATTTTTGGCGTCCTCATCGCTGGGAATCTACCGCTAGATAATATGGTTTCAAGAAACTATAAGGCTCGACTACCGATGGGAATTCTACATTTTTATCTTCAAGGCAAGGTGGTTGAAATTGCACCTGAAATGAACGTGCGGCGATCCACTCAAGTCCGTAATCAAATAGAGATAGTTCGTATCGAACCACTTGGTCATCTCCAATGCTGAGGCGCCCCTGCAGAGCGCATAGTAGTTGTCTATACCTTCAGGAGAAAAAACAGCGCAAAATCGTCGTATTGAGCATGGGATCATAAGGGGTCATCTCTCCATTGTTGCCCGATCTCGGAAATCCATAAGAGCGTAGGTTTTCATTAAACTCCTTCTAAATAATAGCCGACCCGCAACTGGTTGGCTTGTTCAGGTGCTTTGAAAAATCGTGCATGTTCAGGATGCCCTTATTTATAACGTCAGACTTGCCGCTTCGGCCCAGCCCCCTTCAGCATATGTTCGATTACGTCCGTTGCTGAGTAAGGACGTCCGCCGGTCTCATTCAAGATATCCGGTATTATCGACAGTTCCTTGCCAGCTGTAAGCAGAGGCCTTTCAAGGGAGCCGTCAGCCCTCCTCTGGGAAAGACCTATGTTGGCCAGCAGGCCATTACAGAGGCATTTGCACCCTGCCGTCTCTTCCGCTGCGCCGCCCTTTTTCACGTATTCATCGACAGGCTCAGCCGGGCAGCGGTATCCGGCTTTTCCGTCCGCCTTCCGGTAGAGGTGCCTGAGATAACCGAGGTCGCAGACCCTCTTCCTTAACGTAAAGACATCGTCTTCTGAATTGGTGCCCTCGAGCCTCAATATCTTGAATGGGAATCCGGTCGGTGAGGCCTTGGGGTCTGTAAAGACCGAGGCGGAGCCGGCCATTATCTTCCTTATTATGCTCTCCTTTATCTCTCTGGTAAGGCCTGATTCGTTGCAGAATGCGAAGACAGTGCCGGCCTGTATGCCGCTTGCTCCAAGGGCGAGCGATTTTTTTAACCCGGCAGGTGTCCCGTAGGCCCCCGCGAGCCAGAACGGCACGCCAAGGGCCTTTATGCTCTCAAGGTCCACGTCGTCCTTTGGGCCGTAGAGCGGCTCGCCGAAGGTATCGAGCTTCAAAACCCCTCTGGGGAGCGCGTTGTGCCCCCCTGCCAGGGGCCCTTCTATTACAAGACCATCGACTTTACCAGAGCCTTTTTTCACAAGGGTCTGGGCCAATACCGTAGAGGATGTGATTGCAAAAAAGAAAGGCCGCTTCATTAGCTTGAGCCGGGCATTGCCGGAGAACTTAAGCGGATCAAAGGTGATCCTGAAGTCGTCCTCCTTCTCGGCTCCGGCCACGTTAAGCCTTAAAGAGGCCTTCCTGTTTTCGGCAAAGCTGTCCAGTATGCCTGGTATCTCGCGCGGGATGCCTGCGCCCACTATCACATAATCGACCCCGGCCAGTATTGCGCCGTATATCGAGGCGAGCTGCGTGAGCTGTATCTTTTCAAGATAGTTGATGCCAACGACCCCGTTGTGCCCCTCTTTGGCCAGGAAGACCTCGACAAAGTTAGCCGCAACTATCAATTCTAGATGCGGCCGGGAGAGGTTCATGGTGCACATGGGGACGGTACTGAAGTGCGCGTCCTCGTTTTTGCCGCCATCTATGAAGTATTTCTCGATTACGCGCCTTGCCATCTCCGGGAACTGGAAATGGTCAAGGGCGCGGCGGACGTGTCCATCTGGGTCACCGGCCTGAAGCCTGCGCGTCATGATGACATCGAGCGCGGTACCCGAGACAACGCCAAGAAGGCCTGCACTTGATACTGATTTTGCAAGGGGCCAGGCAGAGACACCCGCACCCATGCCGCCCTGGATTATCAAAGGATGGCTGGCAAGACCTCCATGCTCTCCTGGTGCAGGGGCATAACAAGCAGAAACGTTAGACATCGGCAATAACCTCGCAGGAATGGTTGGACTACTACGCCGTACCATATCTTCGCAACGTAGTACTTTAGTACGCCTTTTGACGCACCAAATTTTTTCAAAATTGTCAATCTGGACACCATGTGTGTCATGGTGCAGGCACTCACTGGCCGCTTTGTTTTTTTCTTCAGGCCAAAAAAAATCCCCGGACCTATTGATACACTAATAGGTCCGGGGATGCCGTTTTTCACCCACGGTCATAATATCACGACCCCCAGTCCGCGAGGGGCACGAGTTATTTTTTTAGAGCAGGTCTTCCGGCTTCCGGATCAGTCTACTTGCCGCGCCTTCCCGTCCTTTCGGACAGTGGTTTCAGTGCGACTTTCGTCCCCGGTTACGGCGGCGGGACCGCGACGGAGTTTCACCGTCTTCCCTATTAAGGCCAAAGGCCACTCCTATATTCGTGTGAAAGTTAACATCGGCTGAGCGGGAAGTCAAGCGTAAAGGCGGCATAGTGATAAGCGCATCCCGCATGCCTTGTTTTATGTGGAGGCAAATGGCTCTTTGTGTGAGTCCCGAAAAAAAACCGCGCGAAAAGAACCGGGTTGAGAGTAAAACATGTAACTCCAGTAATTTTAAATAGGAAAAAGTTGTTCTGGATGCATGTATTGAACCTGTTTTGGAAAAAATTACTACAGAATTAATACAGTCGCCTGGGGTGAACCCCTATCTGTGCTTCTCATACACTCTTGTTTTTTTGAAAACCCCATCTAATAATAAAAAAGATCCCGAGTGAGTCGTTTCTGAAAATAGAGCACTGGATAGTAGAGAGGGTCAATGTTTAAGATTTCTTCATCTAAAGACGGAAAAGGATGTTATTCTTCGATGAGGATAGGTTGATAGAGGAAGCCAGCTCAGGCGCCTAAGCTTGGCTTGTTAAGAGTTGTTCAGGCAGTAAAAGTCCGTGGGAGGGGTAATATATGAATATGTAATTTTTTCAGTAGACCTTTACGAACAAAAGCCACGAGAATTCATTTCTTGTGGCTTTTTTTATTTTAAAAACCACAAAAAGGAGGTGTAAGGAGTATGGAGATAAAGGAAGTCAACGTCGTGGACATAAGAACCGAGACGTGTCTACCCGGAACGAAGTTTGTAGATAGTATCAAGGAAGTCGGTATCAGGGTTCCAATAATGATCAACAAAAACGGGCATGGGTATGAGGTTATCGATGGGCGCCGCAGGATCCAGGCTGCAAGGAATCTTGGTCTTGAGACGGTCCCGGCGATAATCATGGAGGAAGGGGAGAATGACTCCGATCTTCTCGGGGTTATGTTGAACCTTCAACGGTCACCGAACCTAGCTTACGAAGTCGATAAGATCAGGCTCTGTATCAAGTCCGGCTATACGCAGCAGGAGATAGCCGAGAGGCTGTGTCTTTCCAGGACGCAGCTCAAGAAGCACTTTAGGCTGTTGAACCTTTGCAAAGAGGCGCTCAACAAGGTCAAATCGGGGGAGGTCAACGCATCGACCGCCTTTGAGCTTTCCCGTTTGTCGAAAGAGGCTCAGAAGGAGCTCGTCTTAAGTGGAGAGATTACGAAAGAGGATGTGCACCAGAGGAAGGTTAAGCATAATCTTTCATCGTTACTCTCGCTGATTCCGGTCGAGGAAGGGTGCGATCAGCTGGTTCTGGACTTTGAGTTGGTGGTCGCGAAGATGTCAACCGGGCATCCACTGTCGGAAGATGTAAAGAACGCCGTGGACGTAATAAGGGGATTTTTGAAAAAGGAGGTCCAATATTCATGATGACGCGAGGATGCGGAAAGAGGGTAAAAGGAGGTCTATACGTCTGTTGTGGCACTTCTCCATACGGCGAGCCTATCGAGCATTTTCTGATTGACCCGCCGCTGCCGTATAACGGCGACCCTTTCAGGGCCCCTCTGGTGCAGGAGAGAAACGGCGTCAAGGACCTCATATTCTGGGTCGGGCAGGAGTTCTATCCCTTCTGTCCGGATTTCATCGAGGAGACGAGGTATCTCGGGGTATCTAAAAGGGTACCTGTCAATTTCGACTGGTCCGGAGTGACACCGTTTCAGTCGAGGATGTTTTTCATACATCCAAAAGCTCTTGTCGATGAAACAAAGGAGTCTGTCGACCGGTGTCCGAAAGACATACCCACGCACGAAAAGGGTGGGGAGTTCTGCTTACGAAGCCTTTACTTCTTTGTCGATGCTGAACTTCAGGACGAAAAATACTTTAGAAAAATCGGATCTACCACCTATAACGTGCCGCGGATGGTGAACAATTACCGGCCCAAGTATTCGGCTGGAACTTTTCTCTGGCTGCCCTTTGCCCATTTCGAGTATGTCATGCCTGAAAACAAAATGGCGGACGACAGGGTGAAGAAAGCCCTTGCAGAAGGAGCGCCGATACATCTGGTCGACGAGTAAAGGACGCATCACCCGATTTTTAACTTACAGCCCTGGAAGACCCTTGAACCTTTTGGTTCCTCATGGTTTCCGGGGCTTTGTTTTGAAAGGAGGAGAGGATGGTAATTAAGGTCAAGGAATATCAGGAAAAACTCCTGGAAGGGGTTAAAAAGCTCATCGAGTCCAAAAGCTTCACGGACTTTCTACGCTTTTCGTCAAAGTTCAGAAAGTACAGCTTCGGGAATGTCCTGCTAATCTGGACGCAACGCCCCAATGCCACACGGGTCGCCGGTATGAGGTTCTGGAACTCGTTGGGCAGGACTGTAAGGAAAGGAGAGAAAGGGATTATGATTTTCGCGCCTTTTCTCAAGAAAGTAAAGAAGGCTGTCAAGTCGGATGAAAACTCTGGCCCTGATGTAACGGCCGAATCGGTTGAAGCGACTGAATCGGCTCAGGGAAAGGAAATGCAGACTTTGGCTGGCTTTAAGGGCGTCTACGTCTTTGACGTTTCCCAGACCGAAGGGAAACCGCTTCCGGAGCTTGAGATCGGAAGGCCATGCATGGACATCGGCGATGCCGAGGATCTTTTCAAGAGGATTCTTGGGGCTTCGCCAGTGCCGGTTGATTACGAAGAAATAATCGGAGATTCGAACGGGTACTATCTGCCGAAAGAAAAGAAGATAGTTCTATCCGACGCCCTTACGTCCGAGCAGAGATGTAAGACGCTTCTTCACGAGCTTGCGCATCATCTGTCTTTGGAGGAGAACGGGAAAGCCGGAATCGACCGGAACCGCGAAGAACTGATCGCCGAGGGAGCCGCCTATATTGTCTCGGCCCATTTTGGCCTCAATTCTTCGGGCTATTCGGTCCCATACATCGCCAGTTGGGCCAGAGGGGAGATGAAGGAGGTTCTTTCGGCTGGGGAAAAGATGCGGAAGATTTCCGATAGGCTCATCGGGTTAGTGGAGCCTTCAGTCTCTATCGGTAGTAACTCGACAACCGCGGCGGCCTGACGTATGGAGCCGTTATGCTAAAAAAACTCAGGAGCGTACTATCCCGATTCTCAGATCCTGGTGCAGACCGCAGTATTATATGGTTTTGGGTCTCATCGGTTCATTCCAAGAGGCTTGCGGTGGCATGGGAAAAACTTATGAGGGAGACAAAGAAATGATGATTTTACACTTAGGGGATATCCACTTCAGAAACGACCTGCTTGCGGAGATAGAAAAATGCGTCGATTTTGCGGCAAAAAGGGCTGAATCGTCTGTCAGGCCGGATGCGATCGTAATAGCCGGGGACGTCTTCGATGAGAGGCAAACCTACGACAGTCCGGCCTTTCTCGCTGCGGACCGGTATATACGCCGACTATCGAGGACTGCTCCGGTTCTTATCGTAAAGGGCACGCCTTCTCATGACGGACAGACCCTCAAGTTCTTTGAAAACGAGAGGGTATATGTGTCAGAGGCGCCCGAGCAGGTTCTTTTGACTGCAAGGGGGTTCATTAAGTATAACGGCACTGTTCCCGGGGATGCTGGAGCTCTTTTTTCTTGTCTGCCGTCGGTTTCCAAGGCTTCCATTGCGGCTTTTTACAAAGGGAGCCTTTCCGAGACTTCGTTCAACACGGTGGAGCTGATGCGCGATGTCCTGAGGGGCTGGGGCGAGGTCAACGCAAGGGTGAGAATGAACATCCCGACTGTGCTTGTCGGTCATCTGAGCGTGACTGGCGCTATACTTTCCACTGGACAGCAGATGGTAGGCAGGGAAGTGGAACTCGGTGTTGGGGACCTGCGGATGGCAGCGGCTGACCTTGTCTGTCTCAGCCATATTCATAAGGCTCAAAATTGGGGGGAGGTCTTTTACTCCGGCTCTATAACACGCCTGAACTTTGGCGAGGCAGAGGACAAGGGGTTCTGGATACATAGCTTCGAGGCCAGAAAGGTAGCCTCCCGGTTCATAAAGACGCCCGCAAGAGAGATGGTGACGGTAGACTGTGATGCCCCGCCTTCTCCTGATGTTCTGGAGCATGTCCCTGAAGGGGCTTGCGTGCGGCTCAGATATCAGGTATCGGAGGAAGAGGTGCATATGGTGGATGAAAAGGTCCTGAAGGAAAAGCTTGCCGCCATGGGAGCTGCCGAAATTAAGATAGAAAAGACGGTAGTCCCCAGGCAGAGGGTGAGGGCAGAGGGTATCTCAAGGCTTGCCTCCCTCGACGATAAGTTGAGGAAGTGGGCCGAGACGGTAGGAGAAGACCTTCCGGATGGCGTTTTCAAGAAACTCGCTCTGCTTGAACAGGGGGAGGATGTTTGCGAAGAGACACAGCGGGCCGAAGCCTTGGCGGTGTAAAAGCAGGTAATATATAGACATGTAATTTTTTCAGTAGGTCTTACGAACATAAAGCCACGGGAACTTTTCCTGTGGCTTTTTTTATTTCATGAAAACAAAAAGAAGGCGGCAAATAACTTAAATATAAAGAAAGGAGGTCGTAATTTGGCATTGCTAACTCTTGAGATTTTTGCAGCCGGGTGCATTCTGATAGGTTTACTGTTTATGGGTTTTGTTATAACCACCCTGATCGGCTTTTGAGTTGCAAGGAGGTTTGATGATTGAGACATTCAGAATAATAGAGAAAAAAATAGAAGGTAGCTTGAGGGAATGGCTAAGCAGGGAATTCCTGCCTGCGTTTGGGGGCAGGATCGGGTACTACTATCCATGCGCCAGGCACGACGAGACAGGGGCTGGGAGATTTAATTCCCATTATTTCCATGCAGAGTTGAGCTTTCCTGGGAAGGTAATGGTGGAGGTGGAGAATGGGAATCTCTGTGGTTGTCATTTTGACTGGTATCCGTAGAAAGGAGGTAATGGGATGAGGCCCATGTACTTGAAACTTAAAGGATTTAAAGGCGTGAGGTCGGGTTCTGGAAAAGACGAGTTGGAGGTCAATTTTTCAGCATGTACGGGCCTCGTGGCCGTAGCAGGTCCGAACGGTTCCGGGAAGACCACGGTGCTGGATAATCTTCATCCTTACCGCATTATGCCGTACCGCGCAGGGAGCTATTCTTCCAGGGCATTCAGCTACTATAACGACTGTTACGGGAGCGACGCTTCCAAGGAGTTCGTCTTCGAGCTGAACGGACGCAGATACAGGAGCCTGTTGCTTATTGACGTCGAAAGAAAGAAGCAGGAGGCATACCTGTTTGAAGAGGCGGAGAGCGAATGGAAAGCCCTCAGTGACGGCAAGACCGATACTTATGATCAGACGGTAGAGAACCTGCTGGGCTCTCCGCAGCTCTTTTTTACAAGCGTCTTCCGTTGTCAGGACGCGCCGAGGCTGAGCGATTACACCAGAGGAGAGATAAAGGACATCTTTGTCGAACTGCTCGGTATAGAGTCGCTGAAAGCCAAGGGTCAGAAGGCGAAGGAGAGAAAGGAAGGCTTTTTGAAGGACGCCGAATGGCTGAGGCGAGAGAAGGAGAGGTTTACGGCGGTAATTGACGAATCGAAAAAAGCCGCTGCCGAAGCCGAGAGGCTTAAAACTGTGAACATGGGCCTTGAAGAGGAATTAGGCTTGGCCGAGGACGGAATAGAGGGAAAGCAGGTAGAGCTTAGGCATGTAGAGGCTCAGGCAGCCCTTTATGCCAGGTCACTTGAAGCACGTGGCTCCGTAGAAGCCAGGATCAGGGAGGTTGCAGGGAAAATAGACAAGATGAAGGGTATTCTGTCCAGGGCTCAGACCGTCAAGGACGCCTCGGCGGAACTGAAACGGTATCAATGCAAGGCCGAGCTCCTTAAGAAAGAGATGGCCTCTCTCGAAACCGCCTTGACAGGGCTGCGGGAGAGGGAACAGGCTGGCCGGGAAGCTGAAAGGAAACTCCTTTTGCTAAGGAAGTCCCTTGATGAGCTTCTTCTGGTACAAAAGCACTCGGAAGAAGTGTTGAAAAAGGACCTCCGTCTAGCGAAGGAGACCGCCGGGCTTCTCGGCGATGTTCCGTGTGGAACGGAACATCATAATAGGTGTCCGCTCCTTAAAAACGCGGTGAAGGCCCAGAAGTCTATCCCGGAGATGATCTCCAGACTGCAGGCCTCCGGCGCAGCTCCCGGTAAGGATGCGGGACTGCGGAAAGAGATTAGACAACTGGAACCTCAACTTTTAAAGCTCAAGGAAGCCCAGGTTGAGTTACTGGACGCGGTCAGGAAAAAGCAGAGTCTCTCAAAGGAGATTATCGAGGTCGAGGTGCTGATAAGAAAGGCAGGCGAACTGGGAAAGAGTCTGCCGGAGGTGGAGTTTGCCGAATCTATGCATCCTGGGATCGAGGTTGAGCTTAAGAACCTGAAGGCCGAATTGGGGTCTTTTCTTGATGGCGAGAATCCACTCGCAAAGGTCAAGGAGAAGGAACGGGAACTTGGCATTTTGAAATCGAAGCGCCAGGAATATATCGAGAAGCTCAATGACATAAAGAAGCTCCTTGGGGGTGTCGAGAAAAAGCTGGTCGATGGAGAAGCGGCTATAAAAGAGATTAAGACCTTGGATGACCGTTTATCATTCGTGAACGCGGAGGTTTCGGAATGGGCCTTGCTGGAGAGGGCCTTCTGGAACGACGGCGTCATCGCTTTGGAGATAGACGATGCCGGTCCCGCTATAAGCTCATCAGCCAATGATCTCCTTGTGAGCTGTTTCGGCACGAGGTTCAGCGTAAAGATAGATACCCAGGCTGTCAAGGCCGACGGGAAGGGGACTAAAGAGACCTTTGACATAACCGTCTATGACTCGGAAAGAGACGAATCCAAGAGCCTTAAGACGATGAGCGGCGGGGAGAAGGTCTGGATAGAGGAGGCCGTGACCAGGGCGATATCACTTTACAACGCGCAGAGAAGCGGTCGCAGGTATCAGGCACTTTTTACCGACGAGAAGGACGGGGCGCTGGATTTCAGGCGTAAAAAGGAGTTTATCGCTATGAAGAAGCGGGTCATTGAACTTGGCGGGTACGATGTGGAGTTTTTTATCTCCCAGTCGCCTGATGTGCAGGACGCCGCTGATTCAAAGATACTTCTTTAGTAAAAGAGATAATATATAGATATGTAGTTTTTTCAGTAGGTATCACGAACATAAAGCCATGGGAAGTTTTTTCCTGTGGCTTTTTTTATTTCAAAGAAAATCAAAAAGGAGGTGGATGGTGTTTTGTCCTGCTTGCAGAAGCAAGAGATTCAGACGTTACAGGAGGGGAGATGACGAATTTTTTTGTCCGGTCTGCAAAACTGGCTTCAGGATCGAGAAATTCGAGGTTCCTTCCTGCTACAAGTGCGGCCGTCTGCTGGACGACTATTCGAAAGCCGTCCTAATGGGCAGCGGCAAGGCGAGA
>Ga0209342_10001156_pt1 | contig 29731 bp, 25 predicted proteins | sample RifCSP16_2_FD_184023 | JGI IMG/M metagenome (GOLD analysis project Ga0209342, IMG submission 184023) | Soil microbial communities from Rifle, Colorado - Rifle CSP2_sed 16_2 (SPAdes) (version 2) | ecosystem: Environmental > Terrestrial > Deep subsurface > Rock core/Sediment | place: Rifle...
TGCGAGCGCGCCCCGGTGCGAGGAGCCCCCGCGCCACCCAGCCGCGCTCGGCCCCCGACAGGCCGGTGATGTCGGCCACGCCGCGCGAGCCGATGAGGTCGGCGAGCAGCTTCGACGGATCCGCCGAGGCGAGGCTGGTGTCCGGGAGACGTGAGGCCACGAGGGGCGGCATCTTAATACTCAGGCCTCGGTCTTCAGGCCTCGGGCTTGGCTCGAGGCCCTCAAGCATGGAAAGCGGTCGCGATCGCGGGCGCTTCCCTTTGGAGGTCCCGGGCCCGAAGCGCAAGCCTTGCGCATGCCCGCCGTGCCGCTGTCCTGGTAGGCCGGTTCCTTGATAGCCTGGCCGCTGCTCGATACACTTTCATGAGGAATTTCCCCCGACCTCTACAGGCCGCGGCAAAGTCGTGAGATGCGTCTCCTCCTGGCCAGCCTTGCGCTCATCCTCCTCGCCGCCTGCGGCGGCGAGATGGACGCGTCGCCCAGGCGGAGCGACGGCGTTCCGCTCCTGGCCATGCTCGCCGCCCCGGATGGCGCGGGGACGCGCGAGCTGAAGGCTGGACGGGTGAGCGATGCGAGGGCTCTCCTCGAGTCCTCCCTCACCGACGATCCCGATCGGGTTGCGGCGCTGAACGACCTCGCCGTGAGCTACTACCTGGAGGAGCGGGTGGGTGCGGCTCGGCAGCTGTACGAGGAAGTGCTTGCGCGGGGTGGAGCGCGCGAGCAGCTCGCCGCGCTCGTCAACCTGGCGGAGCTGTACGCGCTCGACGGCTCCGCGGCGGCCGCGAGCGCCCACCTCGACGCGGCTAGAGCTATCGACCCAGCCCGGCCGGAGCCGATCTACGCCCTCGCGACGCTCGCCGACGCGAGCGGCGACGAGGTCCGGGCGCAGGCTCTCCTGCGCGAGGCGCTCCAGAGGGACGAGGGCGGCGCGGCGCGCCGTGACCTCGCCTTCGCCTATCCGGAGGAGCGGCTGCACCTCGAGGCGCTCGTGGCGGAGGCGGCCGGAGACGTCGCCGGCGCCGAGGAGCGCTGGCGGGCGCTCGTGGCGGGGCGTTTCCCGGCGCTCGCGGCGGCGGCACGGCGACACCTGGCAGAGGCGCCATGACCGCAGAGGTGCACGGCATCCCCCAGCGCGCGCGTGAGATCCTCCGCGCGCTGGTCCAGGACTACATCCAGACTGGCGAGCCGATCGCGAGCCAGCTGCTCCTGGCCCGCCACGACCTCGAGTGCTCGCCCGCGACCGTGCGCAACGTCATGGCGGACCTGGAGGCGCTCGGCTACCTGTCCAAGCCGCACGCCTCCGCGGGCCGGGTGCCGACCGAGGCCGGGTATAGGCTCTACGTGGACACGCTCCTCAAGGTGCGGCCGCCCGCGCCCCAGGACCGCGAGCAGATCGAGAAGGTGGCGCACGGAGCGACCGGGTTCGACGCGCTCCTCGAGAGCACCGCGCACGTCCTGCATTCGCTGTCGCACCACGCGGGCGTGGTCACGACGCCGCGGCCGATGAATGACCCGGTGCGGCAGATCGAGTTCGTGCGGCTGCGCGAGAACCGCGTCATCGTGGTGTTCGTCTCCGAGGCCGGGCTGGTCACGAACAAGCTCGTCACGCTCGAGGCGGCGCCCGAGGCGGGCGTGCTGGAGCGGGCCGCGAACTACCTCAACGAGAAGCTCCGCGACGGGCCGCTCACCACGCTGCGCGAGCGGATCCTGGCCTACATGCGCCAGGACCAGAGCGCGCTGCAGCAGCTCATCGCCAAGGCGTTGAAGCTGGCCGAGCAGAGCTTCGGCGACATCGAGGCGGCGGGCGAGGTGCTCGTGGACGGCGAGGCGAGCTTCCTCGACGCGCCCGAGTTCGCCGACGTGCAGAAGGCGCGCGCGCTCTTGAAGACGTTCGCCGAGAAGGACCGCATCCTGCGCGTCCTCGACCGCGTGCTGCGCGCGAAAGAGGTCCAGATCTTCATCGGCGCGGAGAGCGGGCTGGCGGCGGTGCCCGACGTCTCGGTGGTCGCGGCGCCGTACGGGCGCGGTGGCCGCGTGCTCGGCGCCCTCGCCGTCGTCGGCCCCACGCGCATGAACTACGCGCGGGTCATCCCGCTCGTCGACCTCACCGCGCGGGAGATCTCCAGGGCGCTGGCTGGCGAGGGGTAGGGGCGGCGCGGCGAGGGGTGAGGCTCGGCCTCCTGCCCGGTACCCGTGGATGGCGCGTGGTGCTCCGCGGCGCCAACAGGTTGGCGTGGCCGCGGCGCGCCACTCGGGACTCGTGGTGCGCGTGCGAAAACTCGCTCGCTCGTGCACGATGGGTTTGCGCGGAGTGGCCGCTCTCTCGGACAGTTCGCACGCGCCACAATGGATGCGGGGCGCGCCGCGGCGGCCGTGGTGCATCGTGTGCGCCGCTCCGCAATGGCGGCCGATCTCACCCCTCGCCGGCCTGTTGCCACACGGAGAGGTAGCGCGGCGGGCTGCTGCACGTTGCGTGTTGCGAGCCCGGCTGCCACTACGTGCGGCAGCCGGAGCCGGAGATCGGTGTCCGCCCAACCATCACGGAAGCTCTGCCCCTGAGTGGACCCCCGGCGCACTCGTGCCCCGGCCGATCGTGTTCATCCGTCCCCGCGGGCCGGGTCGCTCACGTCCGAGTAGGCTCTCAGGGAGCGGAAGACGAGGCCCAGCCCCGCCGCCAGCATCCCGAACATCATGAGCGTGTTGAAGAGGCTCGTCGGCTCCCAGTGGATGGACAGCCCCATCAGGATCGCGGCCAGGATGATGAGCGCGCCGCCGGCGGAGAGGACCCAGCCGGCCACGCTCCTCCCGTCGAAGAAGAGGAACCCGATGCCGATCAGCAAGGGGAGCATGGTGAGCCCGAAGCCCCCCGAGCGGCTCCAGCCCCACAGCCCGAAGAAGGTGAAGGAGGAGGTCACCTGGACGTGGTTCAGGACCAGATAGCCCCCGACGACTACCAGGGCCAGCCCGAGGAAGAAGGTCCCGATGCCACCCGGCGTTCCGCCGGCGCCACGGATCCGCCGCCCTCCTTCCCGCTCCTGGGCCCGCCCGCCATCGTCGCTGGTCGCCATGCGCGTATCCTACACAGGACCTGCAAGGCGGGGGCAAGGCGTGGACCAGGCGACATGAGCCGGAACCCGGCGGAAACCCGAAGCTTGTTCGTTCCCCTGGCCGTGTGACACAATGTCGGGCCGCGTCGCCCCCTGCGCGGCGCGCCACCCACGCCCATATGCCCGACGAAAAGGGAGTCTTCACCGCCGACATACCCGCGTCCGCCGTCGCCGCTGCGGTGGCCGCCGTGGAGAAGGGCCGCGCGCCGGCGGAGCCCGGCGGAGAGCAGGTCGCGACGCCCGACGCCGAGTCGCCTCGGCGGCAGGAGGCGCCGCCGGAGGGAGCGGAGGCTGCGCTGGACGAGATCGACGAGCTCCGCGCCGAGCTGGAGATGAGCCAGGAGGGCTCGCGCAAGCTGTACGAGCAGCTACGCGAGGAGCACGATCGCCTGCTGCGCACCGCGGCCGACCTCGAGAACTACAAGAAGCGGGCCGCCCGCGAGCGGGACGAGATCCAGCGCTACGGGAACGAGCGGCTGGTGAAGGAGATCCTCCCCGTCCTCGACGCGCTGGACCGCGCCCTGGCCGCGGCTCCGGCCGGCGACCAGCTGGCGGGCGGGGTGGCGATGACGCGCCGGCTCCTGGAGGAGGCGCTGGCGCGGTTCGGCGTCAAGGCCTTCTCGGCCAAGGGCGAGCGCTTCGACCCGCGCGTGCACGAAGCGCTCATGAGCATGGCGACTTCGGAGTACCTGCCAGGCATGGTGGTGGAGGAGCAGCAGCGCGGCTTCTTCCTTCACGACAGGCTCATCCGACCGGCGGCGGTGGTGGTCTCTGCTGCGCCCGCGGTGGTCACGGAGGCCGAGGCCGAGGCGGATGGCGAGGCGCCGCCGTCGCGAGGGGACAATGGGTAAGGTGATCGGCATCGATCTCGGGACCACCAACTCGTGTGTCTCCGTCATGGAGGGCGGCGAGGCGGTGGTGATCCCGAACAGCGAGGGCTCGCGGACGACGCCCTCGATGGTGGCGCTGACCGAGGGCGGCGAGCGGCTGGTGGGGCAGATCGCCAAGCGCCAGGCCATCACCAACCCCGACTCGACGGTGTACGTGGTGAAGCGCCTCATCGGGCGGAAGTTCGAGGACGGCGAGGTGAAGCGCACGGCCTCCCTCGTCCCCTTCCGGATCGTCCCCAACGAGAACGGCGACGCGTGGGTGGAGGTGGCCACCAAGCGCTACAGCCCGGCAGAGGTCTCGGCGATGGTCCTCGCCAAGATGAAGCAGACGGCGGAGGACTACGTCGGCGAGCCGGTGACCGAGGCCATCGTCACCTGCCCCGCCTACTTCAACGACGCCCAGCGGCAGGCGACCAAGGACGCGGGGCGCATCGCCGGCCTGGACGTGCTCCGGATCATCAACGAGCCCACCGCCGCCGCGCTCGCCTACGGGGTCGACAAGAAGGACGACGCGAGCGAGAAGATCGCGGTGTACGACCTCGGCGGCGGCACCTTCGACATCACCATCCTGGAGCTGAACCAGGGGGTGTTCGAGGTGAAGGCCACGAACGGCGACACCTTCCTCGGCGGCGAGGACTTCGATCAGCGGCTCATCGACTGGCTCGCGAAGCGCTTCAAGGAGCAGCACGGGATCGAGCTGAAGAAGGACCGCATGGCGCTGCAGCGCCTGAAGGAGGCGGCGGAGCGCGCCAAGCACGAGCTGTCGTCGGCGACCGAGACCGACGTCAACCTCCCCTTCATCACCGCCGACGCATCCGGTCCCAAGCACCTCGCCGAGGTCATCGACCGCACCACGCTCGAGCAGCTCGTCGGCGACCTCATCGAGAAGACCATAGGGCCCTGCAAGATCGCGCTCCGCGACGCGGGGCTCACCGCCGCCCAGCTCGACACCGTCATCCTGGTGGGCGGGATGACGCGCATGCCCAAGGTGCAGGAGGTGGTGAAGCGCTTCTTCGGCAAGGAGCCGCACAAGGGCGTGAACCCGGACGAGGTGGTGGCGGTCGGGGCGGCGATCCAGGGCGGGGTGCTGAAGGGCGAGGTGAAGGACGTCCTCCTGCTCGACGTGACGCCGCTCTCGCTCGGCGTCGAGACGGCCGGCGGCGTCTTCACCAAGATCATCGAGAAGAACACGACCGTCCCGTGCAAGAGGTCGCAGGTCTTCTCGACCGCCGTCGACAACCAGCCGCTCGTCTCCGTCCACGCCCTCCAGGGCGAGCGCGAGATGGCCGGCGACAACAAGACCCTGGGCCGGTTCGAGCTCGTCGGGATCCCGCCCGCGCCGCGCGGCGTCCCCCAGATCGAGGTGACGTTCGACATCGACGCCAACGGGATCGTGCACGTCTCGGCGAAGGATCTGGGTACGGGGAAGAGCCAGCAGATCCGGATCACCGCCTCCTCCGGCCTCTCCGAGGCGGAGATCCAGCGCATGATCCACGACGCCGACGCGAACCGCTCCGACGACAAGCGCAAGAAGGAGCTCGCGGATCTCATGAACAACGCGGAGGGGCTCATCTACACCACCGAGAAGAGCCTCGAGGAGTACGCGAGCGTCCTGAAGCTCGAGGACCTGGAGGAGATCCGCGCCGACCTCGAGGCCCTGCGCCAGACCATGCCGTCTGGCGATCCGGTGGCTATCAAGGATGCGCTCGTCCGCCTGGAGGGGAGCGCCTACCGCATCGCCGACGCGATCTACGCCAGCTCGAACCAGGGCTAGCTTGCCATGCGCCTCCCGTGCGTTACATTTGCCGAACGCGGGGCGGCTTGGCACCATAACATAGCGAAATAACTTTGGAAAAGCGCGACTACTACGAGGTCCTGGGGGTCGGGCGCGAGGCTGGCGAGCAGGAGCTGAAGAGCGCCTATCGCAAGCTCGCGCACCAGTTCCACCCGGACAAGAACCCGGAGAACAAGGAAGCCGAGGAGCGCTTCAAGGAGGCGTCCGAGGCTTACGCGGTCCTGTCCGACCCGGAGAAGCGCGCGCGCTACGACCGCTTCGGCCACACGAACGGTCAGAACCCCTTCGAGGGCTTCGGCTTCGGAGGGGCGGCCGGCGCCAGCATCAACGACATCTTCGGCGACATCTTCGGTGAGATGTTCGGCGGCGGCCGCCGTCCGCGCTCCCGCCCGCGCGGGGCGGACCTCCGCTACCACCTCGAGATCGCCTTCGAGGAGGCGGCGTTCGGGATCGCGGCGCGCATCCAGATCCCGCGCCCCAAGCGCTGCGACACCTGCAAGGGGTCGGGCTCGAAGCCGGGGACGGGACCGCGGCCCTGCCCCACCTGCGGCGGGTTGGGCGAGATCCGGCTCACCCAGGGGTTCTTCTCCATCGCGCGGACCTGCCACCACTGCGGCGGCGCCGGCCGCATCATCGTGGACAAGTGCGCCGACTGCGGCGGCGCGGGCATGCAGCGCGAGGAGGCGACGGTCGAGGTGAAGGTGCCCGCCGGCGTCGACACGGGGACGCGCCTCAAACTGGCGGGTGAAGGTGAGCCTGCGCCCCAGCCGGGGGCGGCGCCGGGCGACCTCTACGTCGTCATCCAGGTGCGCGAGCACCCCATCTTCCGGCGCGAGGACATCGACGTCATCTGCGAGATGCCCATCACGGTCACGCAGGCCGCCCTGGGCGCTCAGATCGACGTCCCCACGCTCGACGGCCCGACCAAGTTGAAGATCCCCACCGGGACTCAGTCGGGGAAGATCTTCCGGCTCCGGGGCAAGGGCATCCCCAGCCTCACCGGAGGCGGGCGCGGTGACCAGCACATCCGGGTGCACGTCGAGACGCCGACGCAACTGTCGAAGGAGCAGCGAGAGCTGCTCGAGCGCTTCGCCGCGATCTCGGGAGAGCAGACCGACCCTGCCACACGCAGCTTCTGGGCGAAGGCCGGCGAGCTGTTCGGGAACAAGAAGCGGGCCTGACTCGGGCTTGCGAGCACGAAAGACGGCCGAAGGCGAATCACTCGGGTTTCGCTGTTTCCTGGTGGGGGAAATCCCTCTGACTCGCAAACGGCGTTTGCGAGCGCGAAAAACGGTGAAAGGCGAGTCAGAGCAGGGGCTGTATCCTGCAGGCATGCCCATGCCCAGCGCCCGCCTCCTCCTCGCCGCCTGCCTCGTCCTCGCCGCGTGCCCGAAGCGGGTGACGGTCGAGGACCAGAGGACGAGCGCGGCGCAGGTCGAGGCGAGCCGCGAGCTCGAGCGCGTGCGCGCCGAGACGGCGCGGCTCGCCCCGGCGGCGGCCGCGCCGCGGTTCGAGGCCCTCGCTGCCGGGCTCGGGGACGCGCCCGCCTCCGCCGACGCCCTCCTCGAGGCGGCCCGCCTCTGGCGCCAGGCGAAGCGCCCCGCGCGCGCGCAGGCCGACCTCGAGCGGATGCTCTCTCGCTTCCCGCTGTCGCCGCGCGCCCCCCAGGCCAAGCTGCAGCTGGCGATGGTGCAGACGGAGACGGGGCGGCCGAAGGACGCGCTCGCGACGCTCACGCCGCTCTACGGCGAGCTCTCGCCGGCCGAGCGCCCGGACGCAGCGCGGGCAGCCGCCGCGGCGGCGGAGGCCGCCCAGATGTGGCCGCACGCCGCCTGGTGGCGCGCCGAGGCCGCGCGCGTCTCACAGGGCGAGGCGCGCGCGCGCGACCTGGCGAAGGCCGTCGAGTACGTCGAGGGGAGGCTCGGGCGCGAGGAGATGGCGAAGCTGAAGGCGGAGCTGCCGCCGGACTCGCCCGTCCTCCCGGCCGCTACCATGCGGCTGGCGCGGCTCGCGCTCCAGCAAGACGACACCGGCGCCGCCGAGCGGAGCGCGCGTGAGGTGCTCCAGCGCTGGCCCGAGTCGCCCCTCGCGCAGGAGGCTCGCTCGCTCATCGACCACCTCTCGCGGCGCGCGCAGGTCTCCCCGCGCACCATCGGGATCGCCGTGCCGCTCTCGGGGAAGCTCAAGGCGTGGGGCGAGGCCATCGTGAAGGGCGCGTCGCTCGCCCTGGGAGACGGGAGCGCCTTCCGGCTCGCGGTGCGAGACACGCAGGGTGAAGCCGAGGGCGCGAAGCGCGCGCTCGAGGAGCTGGTGTGGTCGGAGGGCGCGATCGCGGCGCTGGGCGGGGTCGCCAACGCCGAGGCCCCGCGCGCGGCGAGCGCGGCCCAGGAGGGCGGCCTGCCCTTCGTCTCGCTGGCGAAGGTGGGGGAGGTGACGCAGGCCGGCCCGTTCGTCTTCCGCAACATGCTCACCGCGGAGGCGCAGGCGAAGGCGCTCGCCGACCTCGTCATCGCCCGTCGCGGGATGCGTCGCTTCGCCATCTTCTGGCCGCAGATCCCCTACGGCCAGGAGCTCGCCGCCGCGTTCTGGGACGACGTGGAGGCGGCCGGCGGCGAGGTGCGCGCCGCCGAGACCTACGACCACGACCGGACCACGTTCGCCCCGCTGGTGAAGAGCATGGTGGGCAAGCTCTGGCTGGAGGAGCGGCGCGACTACCAGGAGCAGGCGAAGGAGATCGCGCGCGACGAGACCGACCCATACCGCCGGCGCAAGGCGCTCGAGAGGCTGCGCGATCGGCTGCCGCCGGCCGTCGACTTCGACGCCATCTTCATCCCCGACTTCGCGAAGAACGTGGCGCTCATCGCGCCCGCGATCGCGGTCGAGGACATCGTCACCGACACCTGCGATCCGGGCGCGGTGGAGCGGATCCGGAGGGCCACCGGGCGCGCGGACCTCCGTCCGGTGCAGCTCCTCGGCGCGAACGGCTGGGACGACCCGCAGCTCACGGAGAAGGCAGCGCGCTACGTGAACTGCGCCATCTTCGTGGACGGCTTCTTCGTCCGCTCGGAGCGGCCGGCCACGAAGGCTTTCGTCTCCGCGTTCCAGGCGAAGTACGGCTATCTCCCCTCCATCCTGGAGGCGAGCGCCTTCGACGCAGCGTCGATGATGCGCGCCGTCCTGGAGCGCGGCGCGAAGACGCGCCAGGAGGTGCGCGACGGGCTGGCCAGCTTGAAGGGCTTCCCGGGCGCGACCGGAGACCTCGCCTTCGACCCGCAGCGCGAGATCGCGAAGCCGCTGTTCTATCTCACGGTCGACAGGGGCGTGATGCGCGAGATGAGCCGAGAGGAGCTGGCGGCGCCCGGGGCGGGGGGAGGGACGTGATCAGTGCTAGCGCGGTTGACCTTGCGCCGAGCGCTCCTGGCGCATCTGACCGCTAGAGGTTAGCATGTGGTCATGAAACGAGTCGGGATCACGGACCTGAAGGCGCATCTCAGCGGGCACCTGCGGACCGTGAGGAAGGGCGAGACGCTCCTGGTCATGGACCGCGGAACGCCGGTCGCGCGGATCGTGCCTGCGGCGGAACCGCACGCGGGGCTCGTCGTCCGGCCGGCGACGCGTGATCTGCAATCAGTGAAGCGCATGCTCAAGCGTCTTCCGCCGCTCAACCTGCCGGTGGATAGCCTCACGCTCCTTCTCGAGGACCGGAAGCGGTGATCGCATACCTCGACGCCTCGGTCATCCTTCGCCTGGTCATGAAGGAGGCGGATCCGCTCCAGGAATGGCCTGACATCGTGCAGGGTGTCGCGAGCACGCTCGCAGAGGTCGAGGTATTCCGCACGCTCGATCGAATGCGGTTCTACGACCCGTTGGTTCCCGACAGAGCGCTGGCCGCGCGCCGCGAAGCCGCGTTCGGGGTCATGGAAGGGCTCGAGACGGTCGAGATCACACGTACCATCCTGTCCCGCGCCGCTCAGCCACTACCGACGGCCCTTGGCTCGCTCGACGCGATCCACCTCGTATCTGCCATGTCCTGGCGTGAGGAGTTCGGGAACCTCTTCTTCGCGACACACGATCGCGGGCTGGGGATCTGTGCGCGGGCGAGCGGATTCAAGGTTCTAGGGGTGAGCCTCGACGATCTTCACGGGTAGGCCGTGCCCGCTCCTCCTTTGACCTTTTGACCGGCGCGCCAGTGCGCGATCCGGGATCGGCTGCGGCAGATGTCCAGGAAGTGAACGTGGCGACACCCCGCCCTCCGCCCTACGAGATGTCGATGCCATCCCAGGCGCACGCTCGCGCCCTCGCCCGCGTCCCTTTCCTGAACGTCGCGCTCTTCCTCGCGACGGTCCTCACCACCGTCATCGCGGGGTGGGAGCAGACGGCTTCGGCCGAGCGCCTCGTCCGGGCCGCACCGGCCGCTGGCGCGGTGGCCTGGTTCCTCTCCCACGCGGGAGAGATCGCGCTGGCCGGGTTGCCGTACGCGGCGTCGCTGATCGGGATCCTGTTCGCCCACGAGATGGGGCACTACCTCATGGCGCGCGCCTACCGCGTCGACTCGACGCTCCCCTTCTTCATCCCCGTCCCCGTGGGGCCGGTGGGGACGTTCGGGGCGGTGATCCGCATCCGCTCGGCCATGCCTTCACGGCGGGCGGTGTTCGACATCGGCGCCGCCGGCCCGTACGCGGGGCTGGTGGTGGCGGTGCCGCTGCTCGCGTGGGGGCTATCTCACTCCGAGGTGCGGCCGGTGGGCGACGCCTTCCTCGAGCAGCCGTGGGCAGGCCTCTTCCAGATGCTCCGCGCCTGGCGCCACGGCGGGCTGGCCGGGGGCGGCGGCCTGGAGCATTTTGGCGACAGCCTCGTCACCTGGGGGGTGCAGCGGCTCGTGCTCGGGGAGCTGCCGCCGGGCACCGACGTGTTCCTGCACCCCGTCGCCTTCGCCGCCTGGATCGGCCTCTTCGTGACGACGCTCAACCTCCTCCCCATCGGCCAGCTCGACGGAGGGCACGTCACCTACGCGCTCCTCGGGGGGCGCCGCGCGCGGGCGTTCTCGCGGCTCGTCTCGTGGGGCCTGCTGGTGGCGGGGCTGTTCGTGTCCTGGACCTGGCTCGTCTGGTGGGGCGTGACGCGCTTCCTCGTCGGGTACGGCCACCCGCCGGCGATCGAGGAGGAGCCGCTCGGGGCCGGGCGTACGGCGCTGGCGGTGCTGGCGCTCGCCATCTTCGCGCTGACGTTCATCCCGGTGCCGGTGTCGCTGTAGGCGGCACGCCGCGCTCCGCTCCGCCGACGATCAGGCCGCCCGCACCACGACGCCCGTCGCCGCCTCCGCGAAGCGCAGCTCGGGGTGGAACTTCTCCGCCGTGCGTAGCGCCCACTCGCGATCGAACAGCGCCACCACGCGGTCCCGCAGGTCGAGCACGATGAGCGCCTCGGTGTCTCCTAGCGCGTCGAGGTCGAGCGGCTGCTCGTCCGCGCGGGTGACCCAACGGGCGAGCTGGTACGGGACGGCCTCGCGCCGTACCTCGACGCCGTACTCCTTCTCCAGGCGGTACTTCACCACCTCGAACTGCAGCTGCCCTATCGCGCCGAGGATGATGTCGCCGTGGCGCCCGGCGGGGGGACGGAGGAGCTGGACCGTCCCCTCCTGCGCGAGCTGCGTGAGGCCCGACGCGAACTGCTTGCGCCGGAGGGGATCCACGAGCATGAGCCGCGCGAAGTGCTCGGGCGCGAAGCTCGGGATTCCCTCGAAGAGGAAGTGCGAGCCGCCGGTGAGCGTGTCGCCGATTTCGAAGGTGCCCGGGTCGTGTATGCCGACCACGTCGCCGGGGAAGCCGTCGTCGACCACGCTGCGCTCGCGCGCCAGGAACTGGGTGGGGTTGGCGAGCCGGACGTCCTTGCCGGTCCTCACGTGGTGGGCCTTCATGCCGCGGGAGAGCCGCCCCGAGCAGATGCGCACGAAGGCGACTCTGTCGCGGTGCGCCCGGTCCATGTTCGCCTGGATCTTGAACACGAACCCGCTGAACTCCTCCTGCGTGGGGGCGATGGGGCCGTGGTCGGACTCGCGCGCCCGCGGCGGCGGCATGAGCTCGCAGAAGGTGTCGAGGAAGGGCTCCAGCCCGAAGTTGTTCTTGGCGCTCCCGAAGAACATGGGCGAGAGCGCGCCGGCCTCGAAGCGCTCCCGATCGAACCCGTCCCCGGCCGCGTCGAGCAGCTCGGCCTCCTGGCGCAGCTGATCGAACCCCTCGTCGTCGAGCGCCTCGCGGAGGGCGGGATCATCGATGCCGGTCACCTCGACCGGCGGCTGCTCGGCGCCCACACCGGCGGTCGAGTCCCCCTGCTCCTCCTCGAAGAGATGGACCCGCCGCGCGAGCCGGTGGTAGACGCCGCGGAACACTCCGCCGCGGAAGATGGGCCAGGTGATCGGGTAGACGCCGATCCCCAGCACGCTCTCCACCTCCCCTATCAGCGAGAAGGCGTCGCGCCCCGGCCGGTCCATCTTGTTCACGAAGGTGAACATGGGGATCGAGCGCTGGCGGCACACCCGGAAGAGCTTCCGCGTCTGCGCCTCGACCCCCTTGGCGCAATCGAGGAGCATGACCGCGCCGTCCACGGCGTGGAGGGTCCGGTAGGTGTCCTCGCTGAAGTCGGCGTGGCCGGGGGTGTCGAGCAGGTTCATCTGCAGCCCGCGGTAGGGGAACTGCAGGACGCTCGTGGTGATGGAGATCCCGCGCTCGCGCTCCATCTCCATCCAGTCGCTGACCGCGCTCGCCCGGCCGCGCTTGGCCCTCACCGCTCCCGCGAGCTGGATGACACCGCCGTAGAGGAGGAGCTTCTCGGTGAGCGTGGTCTTGCCCGCGTCGGGGTGGGCGATGATGGCGAAGGTCCGCCGCCGGGCGATCTCGTGTCGTATGCTCACTTCGACTCCTCACCGCGGTGCAGCACGGCGGACGCCTCCGGGAAGAGGAGCTCGCGGGCGCGCTGCTCGGGAATGGCGTCGAAGCCGATCATGAGCAGCGGGTTCTCGCACGCCGCGCGCGCCTGCATCAACCCCCGCGGGCGCGGACCACCGCGTCCGACCTCCGCGGCGAGGCCGACGAAGCCCTCGCCCTCCTTCGACCCACACCCACGCCGCGCAGGATCGAAGCGCGGCGCGGGTACCCGGCTCCACCGAGGCTGGCCCGGACGGCGCGACGGAGTAGACTCCCGCGGTGCACGAGGGAGACATCGATTCGGCGTGGGCGCTATTGCGCTCGATGCGCGTGGGGGTCCGGTGACCTCGCGCGAGCGTCTGCAGGCCCTCCTCGGCCCCGGCGGGGCGCTCGACCGTGCGCTCGCCGGCTACGAGAACCGCTCGGACCAGCTGGCGATGGCGTGCGAGGTGCTGCGGTCGCTCGAGGAGCGCCGGTACCTCGTGGCCGAGGCAGGCACCGGGACCGGGAAGACGCTCGCCTACCTCGTGCCAGCGGCGCTCTCGGGCCGGCGAGTGGTCGTCTCCACCGCCACCAAGGCGCTGCAGGAGCAGATCTGGACGAGGGACCTGCCGCTCCTGGCGGAGAAGGTCGGCCTCCGGATCGAGGCGGCCTACTTGAAGGGGCGAGCCAACTACTACTGCCTCTCCCGCGGGGCGCGGTTCGCGCAGAACCCGATGTTCGTGGCGCGCGAAGAGGCCGCGGCCTGGCCGGGTATCCAGGAGTGGGCGCGAGAGACCAGCACGGGTGACCGGGCGGAGCTCGACCTCCCCGACGCCTACCTCGCGTGGCGCGAGCTGTCGGCCTCCGCGGAGACGTGCCTCGGGCGCGAGTGCGACCAGTACGAGGAGTGCTTCGTCACCCGGGCCCGCGCCAGGGCGGCGCGCGCCGACCTCGTCCTCGTGAACCACCACCTCTTCTTCGCCGACCTCGCCATCCGCACCTCTCGCGCGGGGGTCGAGGTGCTCCCTGACTACGAGGCGGTGATCTTCGACGAGGCGCACGCCATCGAGGGCGTGGCGACCGATTACTTCGGCCTCCACGTGTCGTCGTACCGCGTCGAGGATCTGGCGCGCGATGCGCAGCGCGCCGTCGCCGACCGGCCCGATCTGGAGCGGCTGGTGAAGGAGCGGACGGCGGAGGCCAGGAAGGCCAGCGACCGTTTCTTCGGGGCCCTCGCGCAGCGGGTCAGGGGGGGGTCGAGGGGGTGGGGGGGGGCGGGGGTATCGGGGGCGGAGCCCCCGATGTCAATGACGGCGCAGCCGGCGGCCGCTCGCCTAGCGAGCGCATGCGCCGAAGGCGCTGCCGCCAGCGCGCGCGTGGCGCTGGACGAAGACCTCCTGGCGCCGCTCGACGCCGACCAGGGGCGCCTCGACGCCGCGCTGGAGGAGCTCCGCGCCCTCTTCGCCGACGCCGAGGGTGCGCCCATGGCTGCGCTCGCCCGGCGCGCCGGTGAGCTGCGGGTGGAGCTCGCCGCGCTCACGGCCACGAAGGAGCCGTCGCGCGTCTACTTCGCGGAGGTGCGCGGGCGCGGCACGTTCCTGCGAGCGGTGCCCATCGACGTCGCCGAGGAGCTGGTGGAGCGCCTCTACCGGCGCGTGGACACGGCCGTCTTCACCAGCGCCACCCTGGCCGCGGGCGGCCGTCTCGACTACTTCCGGCGCGCCGTCGGCCTCGCGCCCGAGCTCGACGTGACGGAGGCCGTCTACCCCGGCCCGTTCGATTACGGGCGGCAGGCGGCGCTGGTCGTGCCCCAGGGGCTGCCCGAGCCCGCGCACCCGGACTTCTTTCGTGCCGCGGCCGAGGCCATCCGGGCGCTCGTCTCGGTCACCGCGGGCCGCGCCTTCGTCCTCTCCACCAGCGTCCGCGGCATGCTCGCCCTGCGCGAGGCGCTCTCCGATCTGCCCTATCCGCTCCTGCTCCAGGGCGAGAGCCCGAAGGCGATGCTCCTCGAGCGGTTCCGCCAGGCGCCCTCGATCCTGTTCGCCACCCAGAGCTTCTGGGAGGGCGTGGACGTCCCTGGTGAAGCGCTCTCGCTGGTGGCGATCGACAAGCTGCCGTTCGCGCCGCCGAGCGATCCCGTCGTCGCGGCGCGCGTCCGGGCGCTCACGGCGCAGGGGCGCGACGCCTTCTCGGAGCTGACGGTGCCCGCAGCCGCGCTGACGCTGAAGCAGGGCTTCGGGCGCCTGGTCCGCACCCGCGCCGACCGCGGGCTGGTCGCCGTCCTCGATCGCCGGCTGCTCACCAAGGGCTACGGCCGGGCCTTCGTGGCCACCCTCCCCCCCGCGCGACTGCTGCGGAGCGTGGAGGAAGCCCGGCGGTGGTGGGAGGGGCGCCTGTGACCGCAGCCGAAGGAGCGGGTCTGTGCGACATGCACCTACTGGTTCCTCGGGTGCGCCGGCACGCTTCCGCGGGAGGGAATCCCGGGGCTCGCTGGATCTCGGGAGGGGTGGAGTCTAGACTCGCGTGTCACGCACCATGGCGGCTTACAACTTCGAGACGCGCGAGATAGCGCTCAAGGTCGTCTATTACGGGCCCGCGCTGTCCGGTAAGACGACCAACCTCCAGGCGCTCTTCCAGCGCATCGATCCTCGGGTGCGCGGGCGGCTGATGACGCTCGACACGAGGGACGACCGGACGCTCTTCTTCGACATGATGCCCGTCTTCTTCAAGGCGGCGTCCGGGGTGAAGGTGAAGTTGAAGCTCTACACGGTGCCGGGTCAGGTCATGCACGAGTCGACCCGGCGCATCGTCCTGCAAGGCACGGACGCCATCGTGTTCGTGGCGGACTGCCGGCGGTCCCAGACGGCGCTGACCCTCGCCGACTGGAACAACATGCTGAGGAACCTGGAGGCGAACGGGCTCGACCCGCGCCAGCTCCCCATCGTCATCCAGATGAACAAGCGCGACCTGCCCGACGCGCGATCGGACGATGAGCTCACGGACCTGGTCGAGGCGTTGAAGCCGCAGGTCATCCCGGCCGTGGCGATCCGCGGCGAGGGCGTGGTGGAGACGCTGCACGTGCTGCTCACCATGACCTACCGCGCGCTCGATCAGCGCGCGGCGCTGGAGCGCTCCTGGCAGCTGCCGGAGAGCGAGTTCCTCTCGCAGATCTTCTCCCACGTCGACCTGCGCGGGACGTGGCTGAAGGGGCAGCCCGCGGGGGCGGAGCGATGACCGTCGCTCCCTCCGTGCTGCAGGCGGCGGTCTCGCTGGGCGACCTCCTCGACGTCAAGTCGTTCACGGAGGTCTGCCAGTCGTTCGCCGAGCTCTACCGCGTGGGCCTGAAGGTGTTCGACGCGGATGGGAACAAGCTCGTCGACTTCAAGGTGGGCAACGCCGATTTCTGCGGCTACATCTGGCAGAAGCCCGAGGGGCGCGCGCGCTGCATCGCCACCGTTGGCCGGGTGAAGGGCGAGAGCGTCCCGGAGGAGGCCAGGGCCACGCCCTTCGACTGCTTCTCCGGATGCCGCTACATCGTGCAGCCGGTCCTGTACGAGGGCGATGCCGTCGGGCGGATCGTGTTCGGCCCATTCGTGCCCGACGATCTGACGCAGCTCCCGGGTTCACTCACCGAAATAGCGCGCGACTTCGACGAGCGGCTGGCCGCCTCCTATCTCCAGAAGATCCGGCGCGTGCCGCTCGCCACGGCCGAGAAGGTCCTGAAGCACTTCGCCGAGATCATGGACGTGCTCGTCTTCACCGGGCACAAGAACCTGCTCACCGCCCGCCTCCACATCGAGGCGGTGCAGGAGAGCTACCGGGAGCTTCAGGACAAGAACCGCCAGCTCGAGACGAGCTTCGACAAGCTGAAGGAGCTCGACCGCCTGAAGTCGAACTTCCTCGCCACCATGAGCCACGAGCTGCGCACGCCCCTCACCAGCGTCATCGGCTACTCCGAGATGATGCTCGAGGGCCTCGGCGGCCCGCTCACGCCGGAGCAGCGCGAGTACCTCGGCATCATCATGGAGAAGGGCGAGAACCTCTTGCAGCTCATCACCAGCATCCTCGACATCACCAAGATCGAGGCCGGCCGGGTGCGGCTCGTCGTGTCCGAGGTGGAGCTGAGCCAGCTCATCCGGGACGCCGTGTCCACCGTCATGCCGCACGCGCGCAAGAAGGGCGTGCAGCTGGTCTGCGACGCGGCGAGCGTCCCCAGGGTCCAGTGCGACCGGGAGAAGGTCCGGCAGTGCCTCATCAACCTCGTCTCGAACGCCGTGAAGTTCACGGGCGATGGCGGGACGGTGACGGTGGGCGCGCAGCTCGAGGGCGAGGAGCGGATCGCGCTGGTCGTGAGCGACACCGGGATCGGGATCGCCCAGGAGCACCTGCCCAGGCTCTGGGACGTGTTCTACCAGGTGGACGGGTCATCCACGCGCGAGTACGGGGGCGCGGGGCTCGGGCTCGCCATCGTGAAGAGCTTCGCCGAGGCGCACGGCGGCGACGTGCAGGTGCGCTCGACGCCGGGAGCGGGCTCGACCTTCTCCATGGTCCTGCCGTTGCGGGCCGGCGCGGCGCGCGCGGCCAGCGCGCAGAGCGCGTAGGCGGGTCCGCCGTGTCACCAGACCGTCTTCACGACGGCCTGGTCCCGGATCCTCTTGTCCCAAGGGGCTGGTGGGTAGCGGCCCACCCCTTGGGGCACGCCGAACCGCAGTGCTACGCTCGCGCTACCCCGTGAGGGGCAGGAGATCGACGATGCGGCGAGAGCGCATGGGTCTCATGGCGGCAGCGCTCGTCCTCCTAGCGGTAGGCCCGTCCCCGGCCTGGGCCGACCCGCCGAAGAGGGTCCTCGTCCTCAACTCCTATCACCAGGGATACGAATGGACGGACGACCAGACGCGCGGCGCCCTCGCCGCCCTGGGCGCTCCCACCAAGGAGATCGAGATCCACCTCGAGTACATGGGGACGAAGTGGGTCAGCGACCCCCGGTACTTCGAGCAGCTCCGACAGTCCTACCGGTACAAGTTCGCCAAGCTCCGGTTCGACGCCATCATCGCCACCGACAACGACGCGTTCAACTTCCTTCGCGACCATCGGGACGAGGTGTTCGGCAAGGTCCCAACGGTCTTCAGCGGCGTGAACGACCTGCAGCCCGAGGAGCTCGCGGGCCACGATCTCTTCACCGGCGTGAACGAGGTGGCCGACTTCCGCTCCGGGCTCGATCTCGCCCTCAGGCTGCACCCCGGGACGAGGCGGATCGCCGTCATCACCGACACCTCGATCTCGGGCCGGAAGATCAAGGCCCAGTTCATGGAGGCCACCCCGGCGTACCGGGACCGCGTCGAGTTCGAGTACCTGGGCGACATCGAGATGGGGAAGCTGCTGGAGCGGGTGGCGAGCCTGCCGCCCGACGCGCTGGTCTTCCACCTCCTCTACTTCAACGACGGGACCGGGAAGGCCTTCACCAACAGGGAAAGCGCGGCGCTGGTCTCCGGCGCGGCGCGGGTCCCGGTCCACGGCTCGTGGGACTTCAACCTGGGATGGGGGATCATCGGCGGGAAGCTGCTGCACGGGTACGGCATGGGCGCGGTGGCGGGCGAGATGACCCTGCGCGTCCTCCACGGTCAGAGGATCCAGGATATCCCGGTGGTGATGACGAGCCCGACCCTCTTCATGTTCGACCACCGCCAGCTGGAGCGCTTCGGGATCCCGCGCTCCGCCCTGCCCGCGGGGAGCGTCATCATCAACGAGCCGCCCTCCTTCTATGCGATCAACAAGCGCCTGCTCTGGGGCGGCTCCCTGGTGATGGCGAGCCTGGCGGCCGTGGTCGCCCTGCTGCTGCGCATCATCGCCCAGCGCAGGCGCGCCGAGGAGGCGCTGCGGGAGGGCGAGGAGAAGTACCGCACGCTCGTCGACAACGTGAACGTCGGCATCTTCCGGGCCACCGCCGAGCACCCCGGCCATTTCCTCCAGGTCAATCCAGCCATGGCGAGGATGTTCGGCCGCGGCCCCTCCGACCTCCTCGCGGCGCGGGTCGCCGATCTGTTTCAGGACCCGAACGAGCGAACGCGGCTGTTCGAGGAGCTGAGCGCGTGCGGGGGCGTCCGCGATCGCGAGTGCGCCATGAAGAAGGCGGACGGGACGGTGCTCTCCGTCTCGGTGACGGCGACCGTCCAGCGCGACGAGCAGGGCAGGAGCCGGTGGGCGGACGGCGTCCTCGAGGACATCACGGAGCGCAAGCGGATGGAGGCCGAGATCCTGAGGACCCAGAAGCTCGAGTCGGTCGGCCTCCTCGCCGGGGGCATCGCCCACGATTTCAACAACCTCCTGACCGCGATCCTGGGGAACATCGCCCTGGCGAAGGAGCTGGCCTCCCCCGGGACCGAGATCGTCGGGTCCCTCGCCGACGCGGAGGCGGCGTCGCTCCGGGCTCGCGATCTGACCCGCCGCCTGCTCACGTTCGCCAAGGGCGGCGCCCCCGTGAAGCGGCCGGTCTCCGTCGCGGAGCTGGTCGCCTCCTCCGCTCAGCTGGCCCTGAGCGGCGCGAAGGCCTCCTGCCAGCTCGACATCCCTGGCGACGTCTGGTGCATCGACGCGGACGAGGTGCAGATGGGCCAGGTGCTGACGAACCTCATCCTGAACGCGGAGCAGGCCATGCCCGGCGGGGGGACCATCACCATCGGCTGCCGGAACGTCGCCGAGGCGGCGCAGGTGCCGCCCGCGGCGAACGTCCGCATGGTCGAGCTCAGCGTCAGGGATCAGGGGATCGGCGTCCGTCCCGAGAACCTGGGGAGGATCTTCGACCCATTCTTCACCACCAAGGAGAAGGGTCGGGGCCTCGGGCTGTCCACGGCCTACTCCATACTCAAGCAGCACGGCGGTTCGATATCGGTCGACTCCTCACCGGGCGCGGGGTCGACCTTCACCTTGCGCGTGCCCGCGTCCCGCTCGCCGGCCACCTCGCCATCGCCGGAAGCCCCGCGCCCGGCCGAGGGGAGGGGCGTCGCCTCCGGCAAGGGCAAGGTCCTGGTGATGGATGACGAGGCGGCCGTGCGGGGCGCGCTGGGGCGGATGCTGGCGCACCTGGGGTACGAGGTGAAGAGCGCCGCCGACGGGGCCGAGGCGGTGGAGCTCTACTCGCAGGCAATGGGCGCGGGAAGCCGCTTCGATGCCGTCATCATGGACCTCACCATCCCGGGCGGCATGGGTGGAAGGGAGGCCGTGAGGAAGCTCATCGAGATCGATCCGCGCGCGAGGGCGGTCGTCTCGAGCGGCTACTCCAACGACCCCATCATGTCCGATTTCGGATCGTTCGGCTTCGCGGGCGTCATCGGCAAGCCTTACAGGCTCAAGGAGCTCGGCGACACCCTGCACGAGATCATCGAGAAGGGCGAGGTCACATGACGCCGTCGTGCGCGTTATGCTCCGGGCGAACGGAGTCGCCGTTGACCGAGTTCGAGCTCATCGACCTCTTCACCCGCCCCGCGCTTCGGCAGGGCGAGGGCGTGCTCGTAGGGATCGGCGACGACGCGGCCGTCCTCCGGCCGCCGAGGGGCGAGGACCTGGCGATGACGGTGGACGCGGTGGTGGAGGGCGTCCACTTCGACCGCTCCTTCTCCGCCGCCGACATCGGGTGGAAAGCACTTGCAGTCAATCTCTCCGACCTCGCCGCCATGGGCGCGCGCCCGCTCTGGGCCCTCTGCGCGCTGGCCACGCCCCGCGGCGAGCCCCGAGCGCGGCTGGCCGGCATCGGCCGGGGCCTCGCCGCCTGCGCCTCCGCCCACGGCGTGGCGCTGGTCGGGGGCAACGTGAGCCGCGCCCGCGAGCTGTCGCTCACGATCACGGCGGTGGGTGGGGTCCGCCGAGGGAGAGCGCTCGGCCGCGCCGGCGCCCTGCCCGGCGACGTGCTGCTCGTCTCGGGCACGCTGGGCGACGCCGCCCTCGGCCTGCGACCCGGCGCCTCCGCGCCGCTCCGCCGCCGCCAGCGTCGGCCCATTCCCAGGCTGGAGCTCGGCCAGGCGCTGGCGCCGCTGGCGCACGCCGCCATCGACGTGTCGGATGGCCTGGTCCAGGATCTCGGGCACCTCTGCCGGGCGTCGGCGGTGGGGGCGATCGTGCACCTCTCGCAGATTCCGCTGTCGCGGGAGTACCGGCGAGCGGTCGAGGGCGCGCCTGACCCGCTCGAGGCGGCGCTCTCGGGCGGCGAAGACTACGAGCTCGTCCTGGCGATTCCTCGTGCCAGGGTGCGCGCAGCGCGCGCGCTGGCGGACGCGGTGGGCGTCCCGCTCACCCCGATCGGCGAGGCGATCCGGGGCAGCGGTGTGACGGCCGTGGACGCGGCCGGCCGCCCCTACCGGCCGCGCCGGGCGGGGCACGATCACTTGAGGGTGCCCGGTCCGAGAGACCCGTACACCTAGTTGCAGCAACTGGGGGGCAGCGCGCCGATGCGCCGCCCGGATGCATCGGAAGCCACGGGCGCCGGGCTGAAGGCCAAGCTGCGTGCTACTCGGGCCGCGAGCGTCCGGCGGGGCGGGCATCCCTCCAGGGATTGACGACTTCCAGCCCCGGGAAGGCGAAATCCTTCTCGTTTCGGGTGACCATCCGCAGGTCGTGATGAAGCGCTGTCGCGATGAGCAGACTGTCCACGGCCGGAATGGGCCGCTGCGCTTCCGCGAGCACTCGGCCCCAGCGGTCGGCCACCGCGGCGTCGACGGGAAGGACTCGTTCGCCGAACCATTCCGGCAGCTCGTGCTCCAACCAGGCTCGCAGGCGCTCGCGCCTCTTGCCATCGGCTAGAAGCTCGACGCCCCGGCGCACCTCTCCGATGACCAGCACGCTGATGTACAGCGCCTCGGACGGCACGCTGCTCAGCCACTCGAGGACCGCCGGGCTGGGGCGCTGGCGGACCGCTTCCGAGATGACGTTCGTGTCGAGCAGGTAGCTCACCGGAGATCGATCTTTCGGGCGGGTGTCCGGTCTCGCTCGAGATCGAGCTCGACCCCGAAGAGCGGGGATCGGCGCATGAACTCGACGAAGCTCGGCTTGCGCCGCTCGAGCCGTTGAAAATCGGCCTCCGACAGGATCACCGCGGTCGGCTCGCCGTGTACCGTGATGTGCTGTGGGCCCGCGGCGGCCGCCTCCTTGATCACCTCGCTGAGCCGGGCCTTTGCCTCTTGAAGCTGCCACGTCGACATGCGGGCCCCCTTTTTTTGGTCTGACTAGCCTGACTATAATCGTGACGCCGCGCGAAGGCCAGGCAAGGGCATGAAACCTCGTGAAGCGACCCGGATGTCGGTGCACACACTGGCGGACGCGGTGGGTGTTCCCCTCATCCCGAATCGGGCCCGGGCCACGGAGTTCGGGCCGTGGGCACGGCTGGCCGGTCCCCCGCAGCTCGTAGGCAATAGCCCTTAGGCTTACGTGGCGGCGGGAGCGCCGCTTGGACTTCCCATCCCCGAGCACGTAGGATCCCCCCGTCGCGCGCCAACGCCCCCGCGCGCCCGAGAACTGAGGATGGCGCGGAGTACACGCGAAGATCGATTGACCTCCACGCGCCCCAGCGCGCGGTGGACCGACAGCGCTCCGCACCTGGTCGCGGTGCGCGGGCGCGCCGCCGCTGAGGCGAGCAGGCAGGTGCCGCCAGCCGGCGCGGGGGCGGCCCTCTCGCTTCAGGTCAAGATCCTCATCTCCTACCTCGTGCTGGGGGTGGTGCTCCTCTTCGCGGTGCCCGCCATACACGAGCGGGTCCCGAACGAGTTCCTCTCGGGCGCGATCGTGATCGGGTTCACGCTCCTCGTGGGCTACGGCCTCACCGCCGCGCTGGCGCGGGTGAACCGGCTCGCCCGGCTCAAGGCGTCAGCGGAGGAGATCAGCCGGGGCGACCTCTCGAAGACGGTGGTCGCGGGGGGCGGTGGGTCGCTCCGCGACGAGATCGACGACCTGGCGATCTCCATCTCCACCATGCAGGAGAACCTGCGCGACCTCGTGTCTCGCATCCAGCGCACGGCCAGGTCGGTCGCGGAGAGCGCCAACGAGCTCTCCTCCTCGGCCGAGGACGTGAACGCCTCGACCGACGAGGTTGCGCAGTCGATGGAGAAGATCTCGAAGGGCGCCGGGGAGCAGAGCTCGCTCGTCGAGCTCGCCTCGAAGGTGATCGGGGAGATCGCCGCCTCCATCGAGCGCACCGCGCGCAGCGCGGAGGAGGCGGCCCGCGCCTCGGCCGAGACCTCCTCCTGCGCCGCCAGCGGCGGCGACGCGGCGCGCCTCGCCGGCGAGAAGGTGAAGCGCGTCTTCGCCCGGATCGAGGCGGCGAGCGAGCAGGTCTTCGCCTTCGGCGAGCGGACGAAGGAGATCTCCAAGATCGTGGAGGCCATCACCGTCGTCGCCCAGCAGACGAACCTCCTCGCCCTGAACGCCACCATCGAGGCGGCCCGCGCCGGCGAGTACGGCCGCGGGTTCGCGGTCGTGGCGGACGAGGTCCGCAAGCTGGCCGAGAGCGCGGGGCGGTCCGCCGAGCAGATCTCGAGCCTCGCCGCCGACATCTCCGGCCGGGCGGTGGCGGTGGTCGGGACCATGAAGGAGTCGGTCTCGGTGCTGGGAGAGGGGCGCGAGGACCTCAACGCCATCCTGCGGGGGCTGGAGGAGATCTCCAAGATCGCGGCCACGGGCGCGGACAAGGTGGGCGTGATCAGCCAGTCGGCCCGCGATCAGCTGAAGGGCTCGGCCGACATGGTCCAGGCCATGGATCACATCTCCGACGTCGCGACCTCCAACGCGAGGTCGACGGAGCAGGTGCGCAACGCCACCGCCGAGCAGACCGCGGCCGTGGGGCAGATGGCGAGCGCCGCCCAGGAGCTGTCGAACCTCTCCCTCGAGCTGCAGAGCGTGGTGTCCCGCTTCCGCCTCGGGCCGGGGTGAGAGGGATGCCGGACGGCGCGGGGACCCAGCCGGGCGCCGCAGTCACCGCTGGCCCCGAGCCCGGAGCGGAGTCGAAGGGCGAGCGGCAAGGCCGGACGCACGTCGCCGAGCCGGCGCGCCCGGCCACCCGCATGATCCTGTTCCGATCGGGCGGCGAGCGCTTCGCGCTGCCGCTGGAGGCGGTGCGCGAGGTCGTCGTCCCGCAGCCGCCCTTCGCCCGGGTCCCGCGTTCGGGAGCCGCCGTCCGCGGCGCGATGAACCTGCGCGGGCGGGTCGTCGCCCTGGTCGAGCTGGCGCCCCTCGTGGGGCTCGCCGCCGACGTCCGGACGCCGCCGCAGGGTCACGTGGTGGTGCTCGACCGCGGCACGCGCGGGCTCGGATTCCTGGTTGGGGCCGTCCTGGGAGTGGATGACGTGCCGCCGCCGACAGGAGAGGCGCGCGCGCCCATCCTGGGCGTGGCGGACGTACACGGGGCCGCGGTGTCGGTGCTGGACCCGGATGCGCTGGAGGAGAAGGCTTCCGCACTCTTCGGCGGCATCGAGGTGGGCGCGGCTTCGCCTTGTTCGGCGCCTGGACGGGGTGGTAGCGTCACCTGAACGCCCGCGGTGGCGGAGGACGGGAGCCCATGACGAAGAGAGTCCTCATCGTCGATGACGCTGTGTTCATGCGGAACATGATCAAGGACATCTTCTCAGGGGGCGGTTTCGAGATCGTGGGCGAGGCGGCGAACGGCCTGGAGGCGGTGGAGAAGTACAAGGAGTTCCGGCCCGACCTCACCACCATGGACATCGTGATGCCGTTCAAGAGCGGCATCGAGGCGACCCGCGAGATCGTGAAGCTCGACCCCAAGGCGGTGGTCGTGATGTGCAGCGCGCTCGGCCAGGAATCGCTGGTGATGGAGGCGATCGAGGCCGGCGCGAGCGACTTCGTGGTGAAGCCCTTCAAGGCGGAGGACGTGCTCTCGGTGGTGAAGAAGGTGCTGGGCGACGCCTGACGGCCAGGGTGGCCCCTGTCCGCGTCTCGCATGGCCTCGTCGCCGGCGGCGGCGCCTCCGGCGCAATTCGCTCGCTGCGCGAGCGAGCCGCCGGCTGCGCCTCCGGCGCAAAGCGGGCCGCCGGCTTCGCCATCTTTGACATCGGGGGCTCCGCCCCCGATACCCCCGCCGCGCCGGGGCGCTGAGGGAGGCACGTGACCCTGGAGATGTCCAGGTACATCGGGCTGTTCGTCGCCGAGGCCAGCGAGCACCTGGCGAAGCTCGGATCGGAGCTCGTGCGGCTGGAGGGCGCGGCGCGCGAGGGCGCGGACCTGGCGCCCATCGTGGACGGCCTCTTTCGCCACGCGCACAGCGTGAAGGGGATGTCGGCCTCGATGCAGTTCGAGGGCATCGCCGCGCTCGCGCACCGCGTCGAGGACCTCGTGGCCGCCTTCCGCCAGCGGGCGGCGGCGCCCGACGCGGCGTCGGTCGACGTCCTGCTCGCCGCCGTCGACGCCCTCCAGAGGATGGTGGAGGCGGCGGTGGACGGCGAGTCGAGCGAGCCCGACGCCGAGCTGATGAGCCGGCTGGCCGCGGCCGCCGAGGGGGCGCGCGCGCAGGGGTCGGCCGCGGGGTACCCGTCGGCGCGCTCTGATCCGGCGCGCGCCGATGGGTCGTGCGCCTCCGGCGCAAAACAGGCCGCCGGCTTCGCCATCTTTGACATCGGGGGCTCCGCCCCCGATACCCCCGCCCCCGGCTGCGCCCCCGACCCCCCGCGCGCCCCGCCGCCCACGCCGGGCGAGCGGGAGGCGAGCCTCGGCGGCGTGCGCCGCCGCGTCGCCGTCGAGGTGGAGGTGGCGGCGAGCTGCCCCGTACCCGCGGTGCGCGGGTTCCTGGTCGTGAAGAAGCTCTCCCGCCTCGGGGCGGTGGTGAGCTCCTCGCCGGGGGTGCAGGATCTGAAGTCGGGGCGCATCCCCGGGCGCAGGCTCGAGGTGGTCATCGACACGGCCGAGCCGCTCGCGGCCGTGGAGCGCGCCCTGGCGCAGGTCTCCGATCTCGAGTCCACGGCAGTCCGCGAGGGGCCCACCGCCTCTCTGCAGGGGCTGGCCGACCCGCCGCCGCGCTCCGCGCGGGGGGGCGGGGGTATCGGGGGCGGAGCCCCCGATGTCGATGTCGGCGCAGCCGGCGGCCTCTCTCGCGCCGAAGGCGCAGCCGCCGGCGGGCGCGCGGTGCGCGTCCGGGTGGATCTGCTCGACTCCTTCCTGGACGCGGTGGGCGAGCTCATCCTGGCGACGGCGCGCGTGCGCGAGCTGGGCCGCGCGGTCCCCGAGCCCCATCGCGCCCCGCTGATGGACGGCGTGGACCGCCTGCACGTGACGGTGAGGGACCTCCACGATCGCGTGATGGCGGTGCGCATGACGCCGCTGGCGACGGTGACGGATCGCCTGCCCCGCGCGGCGCGGGACCTCGCGCGACGGACCGGGAAGCAGGTCGAGGTGGAGATCGTAGGGGCGGAGATCGAGATCGACCGGGCCATCCTCGACGAGCTCGCCGATCCGCTCCTCCACGTCCTGCGCAACGCCATCGACCATGGCCTCGAGGCGCCCCACCTGCGGCTCCTCGCGGGCAAGCCGGCCACCGGGCGCGTCGCCGTCACGGCGCGGCGCGAGCGCGACCGGGTGCTGGTGGAGGTCGCCGACGACGGAAAGGGCATGGACGCGGACAAGCTCCGGGCGGCTGCGGTGGCCCGCGGCGCGCTCTCGGCCCAGGCGGCCAGCGCCCTCCCCGATCGCGACGCGCTCCTCCTCGCGTGCCTGCCGGGCGTCTCCACCGCCGAGGGGGTGACGGAGCTCTCGGGGCGGGGCGTCGGGATGGACGCGGTGAAGCGCGCGGTCGAGGCGCTCGGGGGGATCCTGGAGGTGGAGAGCGCGGTCGGCGGCGGCACGCGCTGGACGCTGCGGCTCCCGCTCACCGTCGCCGTTCAGCCGGTGCTCCTGGTGCGGGTCGCGGACGAAGTGCTCGGGCTGCCCATCGCCAAGGTGCGCGGCGCCGCGCAGGTGGACCTGGCACGCCTCGAGCGCAGCCAGGGCTCCCCCGTGCTCCCCTACGCGGGGCGGCTCGTGCCGGTGAAGGACCTCGCGCACCTCCTAGGCTTCTCTACGCTGGCCGCGTACACGATGCGCTCGGTGGTGGTGGCTGACGGCGAGGGCGCACTGGTCGGGCTGGCGGTCGACGCGCTCATCGGCCAGGAGGAGGCGGTGCTGAAGCCGCTAGCCCGGCCCCTCGATCGAGTGCCCGGGCTCTCGGCGGTGACCGTGCTCGGCAACGGCAAGCCGGTCTTCATCCTCGACGTCCAGAGGCTGCTCGCTGCATGATGGCCCGAGGGCGCGCGGAGCAGGCCGCGGCGTCGGGTCCATGGGAGACGCACATCGGAGCATGACGAGCCCAGAAGCGAAGAGGGACGATGCTCCGGCGCTCGGCCAGCGCGAGGTCGACGCGCTGCAGGAGCTCGCCAGCATCGGCTGCGGCCAGGCCCTGACCGCGCTGGGAAAGCTCATGGGGCGGCGCATCGAGATGGACGTGCCCGAGGCCTGGGTGGGCCGGTCGCCGGGCGCGATCGCCGACTTCCTCGGAGGCATGGGCCAGGACCTGTTCGCGGTGGGTGTAAGGCTGGAGGGGATGCTGGCCGGTCACCTGGTGCTGGCGCTCCCGGAGCGAGACGCGGAGCGGCTGGCGGCGGCGCTCGGCTTCTCGGTGCCCGACCGCGCGGGATGGGGCGCGCTGGCCGAGAGCGCGGTCATGGAGTCGGGGAACATCGTGGGGAGCGCGTTCGTCTCGGCCATCGCCAGGATGATGGGCGGGCGGCTGCTGTTGAGCGTCCCGCACCTCGCCCGCGGCGGCGGGCGGGTCTGCCTGGACCGGCTCGTCGACCGCGAGGTGGGCCGGGTCGCCCTCGCCACGCGCTTCTCGACCGACGGCCCCGGCGGCCTGGAGGGGCTCATCCTCGTCATGCCCGAGCCGGCGGGGATCCCGGAGCTGCTCGAGGCGATCGGGGCCGACTGAGGGAGTGAACGATGGCAGAGGAGCGGCAACCGCTGCAGGCGCGGTCGGGGATGATCCAGATCGAGGTCAACCTGGATGACTGCCCCGGGCAACTCGTCGCCCGCGCGCTCGAGCGGGCGCTGGAGGCGGGCGCGGTCGACGTCTGGGCCTCCCCCGTGACGATGAAGAAGGGGCGCCCGGGCCTCATCCTCGGCGCGCTCGCCCCGGAGGACCGGCGCGACGCGGTGGCGCGGGTCTTCTTCGCCGAGACGACGACGCTCGGCGTGCGATTCTTCCCGGTGGAGCGGCTGGAGCTCGCGCGCGAGCACGTGCCCGTGGAGACGCCATACGGGCGAGTCCGGGTGAAGCTGGGCCGGCTCGCGGGGGAGGTGATCGGCGCGCACCCGGAGTACGATGACTGCCTGGCGAGGGCCAGGGAGCGCGGCGTGGCGGTCAAGGAGGTGATGGACGCGGCGCTCGAGGCCTGGCGAGCAGGGCGGGCCGACAGTATCGCGTCCCCGTGAAGAGGCGGCCCGGAAAGAGGCGCCCAGCGCCGCGCCGTCCCTCGCCGACACGGCGGCGGCCTGTGGCGCCGCGGGCGGGGCGCTCCCCCGATGTCGTGCTCGCCGACGGCGGGGCGCTGGCCGAGCTGTTCCTCGAGTGCCCGCTCCCGATGGCGGCGATCGAGGGGGACCGGATCGTCGCGGTGAACCGCCTCCTCGCGCAGGCGCTGCGGCTGCAGGCGCCCGCTTGCGCCGGCCGGCCCCTCGCGGACCTCCTGCCGCCGGAGGGCGGCCAGGTGGAGCTGCCGGAGCCGGGGGCCGCTCGGAGCTACCGCACGGTGCTCGACGGCGCCTCGGTGCGGGTTGACCTCGCCCTCGCCCCGCTCTGCGGCATGGTGTGCGCGGTCGTGCGGGTCCTCGAGCGGCCCGAGGCGGCACGGCGGCGCGCGTTCCTCGCCCTGTCTCGTGACCTCGCCTCCGCCCGCGACGAGGAGCAGCTCACGGCCGGCGTGGCGCGTGCGCTCGAGGCTCTCTTCCCGGGGCGGAGCTTCGGAGTCCGCCTAGTCGACGCGAAGACGCTCGCGCTCACCGCCTCGTATGCGCGCGGGCGCTTCCGGGTCAGCGCGCGGGAGCGCGTCGCCCTGCGCCGCGCCGCGGTGCGCAAGACGAACCTGTCCGAGGCGGCCCTCGCCTCCGGGGGCCTCGTGGTGGGCGAGCTGGACGAGCCCGTCTTCGAGGGCTGCGATCGCGCGATCGCCGTGCCGCTCGCGCTCGCGGGTGAGCTCTTCGGTGTCCTCAACCTCGAGTACACGGCGGGCGCGGCCGGCGATCCGGACGTCGACGAACCCGTGCTGCTCCAGGTCGCGAACCAGGTGGCGGTGGCCGTCCGCAACCTGCGCTCGGTCGAGGAGGTCACCTATCTCAAGAGCTTCCTCGAGGACCTGATCGAGAACGCGAACGCGCTCATCTCCGTGGTGAACCTCGATCGGGAGGTGCTCGTCTTCAACCGGGCGCTGGCGCGGCTCACCGGCCGGGCGCGGGAGGAGGTGCTGGGCGAGGAGCTCTCGGCGCTGGTGGCGGAGGGCGACCGCCGCAAGCTCGGCGGCCTGCTCGACCGGGCGTTCGAGGGCGTGCAGGCGACCGGCGTCGAGCTGCGCTTCGCCCTGCGCTCCGGGGGCGAGGCGCGCGTGGTCGTCAACACCTCGGCCGTCTACGGCTCGTCGGGCGAGGTCGAGGGGGTCATCCTCATCGGCCAGGATCAGACGCTGCTCCGGGCCTTGCAGGAGAGGGCGGAGCAGGGCCAGCGGCTCGTCGAGCTGGGGCGCATCGCGGCCGGGGTCGTCCACGAGCTCAACAACCCGCTCACCGCGGTGACGGCCTACTCCGAGGCGCTGGTGGAGAAGCTGTCGCTCGCCGGCCACGACGCCGCCGACGTGGAGAAGCTGCGGCGCGTCCTCGACGCGGGCAAGCGCATCCAGCGCTTCGCGCGCGACCTCATGGCCTACGCGAGGCCGGCGCAGCACGAGATGGAGTTCGTGGACCTGTCGCGGGTGGTGGAGGAGGCGGCCCAGATGTGCGAGCCGACGCTCCGCGGGGCGGGCG
>Ga0209342_10001159_pt1 | contig 29696 bp, 24 predicted proteins | sample RifCSP16_2_FD_184023 | JGI IMG/M metagenome (GOLD analysis project Ga0209342, IMG submission 184023) | Soil microbial communities from Rifle, Colorado - Rifle CSP2_sed 16_2 (SPAdes) (version 2) | ecosystem: Environmental > Terrestrial > Deep subsurface > Rock core/Sediment | place: Rifle...
GCCGCTCCCGAGGCGCACCAGCAACTCGGGAAGCTTCCGGTAGCTGGCCGAGCCGCACACCAGGCTGACATAGGGGACCTGCGCGAAGATCTTTTCTCCTTCAAGCTGCGCCAGGCAGCCGAGCACCGCCACCCTCTTCTTGCCCGCCACGGCGTCCGCCTTGAAATGCCCGAGGCGCGAATAGACCTTGTGCTCGGCCTTGTCGCGGATGGCGCAGGTATTGAGCAGGACGAGGTCGGCGGCGTCGGACGAAGCGGCCGCCTGGTAGCCCTGCGCCAGGAGCTCGCCCGCGACTTTCTCCGAGTCGTGGACGTTCATCTGGCAGCCGAAGGTTTCGATGTAGAAAGTCTGTGGCTTCGCAATCCCGGCGCCCATCAGTCGCAGTCTAACACAGCCCCGCCGACCCCTCAAGGCGGGCCCGCGCACTTCCAAAACCTCCGGCGGGTCAAATTGACTGGCCTGCGGGGCTGTGCTACTTTTGACTGGAACCGCGCGGCGGCGGCAAACGTTTGGAAACGGAGGCGAATGGCGACGGCAACTTTCTGGGTCCTGCAAAGCGACCTGGCCCGGCTGCTCTTGCAAACCGGCTGGGTAGCACGCCTGGTTCTTCTCATTCTGGTGGGCTTTTCCATCCTCTCCTGGGCGGTCATCTACCGCAAGTACATGGCCATCCGGCGCGCCCGCGAGCACACCGACAAGTTCCTCGAGAGTTTCCGGGCGAGCGGGGGGCTGCCGGAAGCCCGGCCCCTTGTCAGCGCTTTCGCCGCCAGCCCGCTGGCGCAGGTCTATGCGGCCGGGATGAAAGAGGTGGAGGGCGCGCGCGGCGCAGCCGGGAAAAATCCGCATTTCCCGGCGGACTCCACCGCCGTGAGCGTGGCCTTGCAGGTAGCCTCGGCCGGCGAAATCGCCCAGCTTGAGCGCTGGATGAGCTTCCTCGCCACCACGGGCGCGGTCACGCCCTTCATCGGTCTGTTCGGCACGGTCTGGGGGATCATTGACGCCTTCATGGGACTGGGCGAGTCGGGCGCGACCACGCTGCGCGCCGTGGCCCCGGGCATCGCCGAAGCTCTCATCGCCACCGCCGCCGGCCTCTTCGCCGCCATCCCCGCCGTCATCGCCTACAACTACTTCCTCCACCAGGTGCGGCGCTTCGCCACGCGGATGGAGAATTTCACGCTGGAGTTTCTGGCCCGCCTCGAGAAGGCGGGCACCTAGCCGGGAGGTCCCCCATGCAAGTCCCCAAACGCCATCCGCGCACGGCCAGCTCGCTGGCCGACATCAACATCACGCCCTTCGTGGACGTGGTGCTGGTGCTGCTCATCATCTTCATGCTGACGGCGCCCATTCTCCAATCCGGCATCGAGGTGGATCTGCCGAAGACGAAGACCGTCAAGGCCATCAACGAGGAGCGGCTGGTGGTGACCATCGACCGCAGCCAGCGGCTCTACCTCGGCAACGAGCTCATGAACATCAACGCCCTGGGCAAAGTCCTGCGCGCCAAGATGCCCGCCGGGCAGCAATCCATCTTCGTCCGCTGCGACGAGTCGGTGCCCTTCGGCACCTTCGCCACCGTGATGGACACCATTCGCCAGGCGGGGATCGAGAACATCAGCGTGGTAACCGAGCCGCTGCGCGAGCGGCAGCGCTCTTAGACGAGGAACAATGGCGGCCACGGCCCTGGACCCGAATAAGAGTTTGACGAAGCCGCTGCTCGTCTCCGCCGGCGGCCACGCCCTGGTGCTGGTGTTTCTCCTCGTCAGCTTCCACCAGCACTTCCGGGGCGAGCCCTGGGGCGGACCCGGCGGCGGCGCCATCCAGGTGTCGGTGGTGCGCAGCCTCCCCGGCGTGCCCCTCCCCCGCCCTGCCGTCGTCGCCGAAGGGCGCGTGGCCACCGACGTCCCCGGACTGCATCCCTCCCAGCCGAAGAAAGCCGAGCCGCAAAAAGAAGAGCTCGCCAAGGAAATCCCCCGCTTCGGCGAAGAACCGCGCCAACAACCGGCGCCCCCGCGCCAGAAAGACCGCCCGACGTTCCTTTCCCCGGGAGCGATCCCCTCCGCGGGCGGCGGCCCCGTGGCCCTGCCCTACACCTCTTTTCAAACCGGCGGCGCCGAAGGCGGGATGTCGTTCGGCTCAGGGGGCGCCTTCGGGAGCCGCTACCCCTGGTACGTCGAAAGCGTGCGGCGCCGCATCAGCAGCAACTGGCTGCTCGCGACGGTTGATCCCTACGTCAAATGGGCGCCGCGGGCCGTGATTACCTTTGAGATCCTGCGCAACGGCACGATTGTCAACACGCAGGTGCTGCAATCGAGCGGGGTGCCCTCGGTGGACCGCTCGGCCCTGCGCGCCCTCCACGACTCCTCGCCGCTCGAGCGCTTGCCTTCCGACTACACGGGCGATGCGGTGGCGGTGGAGTTCTGGTTCGACTTCCGGCGGCCGGAATGAAACAGGAGGCGACCCAGCCCGTGCCCGCCCGACGCCAGCAGCCGGTGAGGTGGCCTCTTCTGCTGGCGCTGGCCGGACTGGCGGGCGCGTCGGTCTGGCCGGCGCGGCTCCAGTCGCAGCAGGACTGGTTCCGCACCGGCACGGGGGTCGGAGTGGAGAAAGTGCGGCTGGCGGTTCCCGCCTTTGCCGCGCGCTCCGCCGAAGTCCAGACCGCCGCCAGCGTCTTCTACGCCGTCCTGCGGGACGACTTGGAGATGAGCGGGGTCATCGAGCTGGTCAGCCCCAGCTTCCAGCCCCTCGCAGTCCCGTCCCTGCCGGCCGAGTTGAAGGCCGAGGCCTGGGCCCAGGCTCCGACCAGCGCCCACATGGTGGCCTACGGCAACCTGAGCTTCGCCGAGAACCAGTTGCTCGTCAGCGCCTGGCTCTCGGACGTGCGCAACCCCCAAGCGCCCCCGGTGCTCGCCAAGCGCTATCGCGGCGACCTGACCGAGGAGCAGGCCCGGCAACTGGCGCACCAGTTCGCCGACGACATCATCGAGCGCTTGAGCGGCGGCGTCCCCGGCATCGCCCAGACGCAACTCGCTTTCGTCAGCGACCGCACCGGCAACAAGGAAATCTGGGTGATGGACTACGACGGGCACGGCCAGCGGCAAATCACCCGCCAGGGACTCATCTGCCTGACGCCGCGCTGGGCGCCCGACAGGAGCCGCCTGGCTTACACCGCCTTTGAGCGCACGGCCGCGAGCTCGGAGGTGACCCGCACCGCCATCCAACTGTACTCGCTGGTGATGAACCGCCGCCTCGCTTTCCCTTACCTCGGCGGCACCACCACCACACCCGCCTGGTCGCCGGACGGGCAGGAGTTGGCGCTCTCCTCCAGCCGCACGGGCGACCAGGAGATCTACGTCGTGGGCGGCGACGGGGGCCGCCTGCGGCGACTGACCTACTCGCCGGGGGTCGACATCTCCCCGGCCTGGAACCCGGTGACCGGGAAGCAAATCGCTTTCGTGTCGGACCGCGGCGGCTCGCCGCAAATCTACCTGATGGACGCCGACGGGGCCGGCGTGGAGCGGCTGACGAACGGGGAGGGCTACGCGGTTTCGCCCGCCTGGTCGCCCAACGGGCAGATGATCGCCTTCGCCTGGCAGCAGGGCAACAGCCACTTCGACCTCTACGTGATGGACGTGGCCACGCGCCAGGCAGTGCAGCTCACGCGCGAGAGCGGGCGCAACGAGCAGCCCACCTGGGCCCCCGACGGCCGCCACCTGGCCTTCCAGTCCACCCGCGGCGGGCGAAACCAAATCTGGATGATGCTGGCGGACGGGACCGGAGTGCGGCAGCTGACCTTGGAGGGCTCCAACACCGCCCCGCACTGGTCGCCCCGCTAGCGGGGTGCGGATTTTGGTTGCAGACTTTTCAGACGGTAGTATGATGGGGCCACTTTTGGGAGGTCCAGACTCTGGACGGAGGTGCGGGAATGGTGGTGCGTCGCGGATTGCTGTGGTGCGGGCTCCTCACGCTTTTGGTGCTGGTGGCGATGACGGGTTGCAAGAAGAAACCCGTGGCCGCGCCGCCGACTCCTCCTCCGCCGCCGGCTCCGGCGGCTCCCACCGCCACGCTGCGGGCTACTCCGAGCGTGATCGAGCGGGGGCAATCCACGACGCTGTCGTGGAACTCGACCAACGCCACTGAGCTGCGCCTCGATCCCGGCCCCGGCTCGGTCGGCCCCCAGGGGTCGACTTCCCTGGTCCCCGACCGCTCCACCACCTACACGCTGCTCGCCACCGGCCCCGGCGGCCGGGCCGAAGCCAGCGCCCGGGTCACGGTCAACGCTCCGCCGCCGCCTCCGCCGCCCGCTCGAATGTCGGCCGAGGAAGCTTTCGCGCAACGGGTGCGGGACGCCTACTTCGATTTCGACAAGGCCGACATCCGTCCCGACGCCCGCGCCACCCTGACGCAGGCGGCCGAGTTCCTGCGCGAGTACGGGAACGCGCGGGTGCTGATCGAAGGCCATTGCGACGAGCGCGGCTCCACCGAATACAACCTCGGCCTGGGCGACCGCCGGGCCAACACCGCCCGGGACTTCCTGCTGTCGCTCGGCATCGGCGGCGACCGGGTCCAAATGGTGAGCTACGGCAAGGAGCGGCCGCTCTGCACGGAAAGCAACGAGGATTGCTGGCAGCGCAATCGGCGCGCGCACTTTGTCTTGTTGAAGTAGTGGCGTCGCGGGAGTCGGGACCAGACAGGAGGCACGCACGGTGAGAAAGACTCTGGTTTCGACAGGCCTGGGGGCGACGCTCGTCGCCCTGCTCCTGTTCCCTCCCCCCGCCGGGGCCGTGGCCAAGGAGATCGTCCAGCTCCAGCGGGACGTGGCCCTGCTCCAGCAGCAGGTGCGCGACCTGCAAACCAGCCTCGACAGCAACAACGCCGTCCTGAAGACGCTCGTCGAGCAATCGCTCGACGGGGTCAACCGCATGGGGACCACGGTCAGCGAGCTGGAGAAGTCGGTCCAGGCCGCGCAGGGCACGACCAACACCCGCGTCGACGCCCTGGCCACGCAGGTGCAATCACTGCGGGACGCCGTGGACGAAATGGCCGCCCGCCTGGGCCGCATGGCCCAGCAATTGTCGGAAACCCAGAGCGTGCTGCAAAGCGTGGACGCGCGGCTGGCCCCGCCGGCCCCGGCGACGCCCCCGACCGCGGGGACGACGTCGGGAGCGACTCCGGCGCCGCAGCCGCCTCCCTCTGCCAAGGCCCTCTACGACAATGCCCTGCGCGACTTCACCAGCGGCAAGTACGACCTGGCCTGGCAGCAGTTCAGCGACTACCTGAAGTACTACGCCCGCAGCGAGCTGGCGGGCAACGCGCAGTTCTACCTGGGGGAGATCCGCTACCGGCAGGGCGACTACCGCGGGGCGATTGACGAATACGACAAGGTGCTGGCCAGCTTTCCCGCCAGCTTCAAGGTGGCGGCTGCCCAGTTCAAGAAAGGCTACGCCCTGCTGGAATTGAACGAGCGCGAAGCGGCCGTGCAGGTCCTGAAAACGCTCATCGACAAGTACCCTCGCACGGAAGAGGCCCGGCTGGCCCGGGAGCGCCTGGAGCGGCTGGGCGAGTCGGCGACTCCCTGAGGCGCTGACGCCAAGGAGGGGGCGTGGTTAACAAGGTCATGCTCATCGGCCGTCTGGGCCGCGACCCGGAGATGCGCTACACCCCCGCCGGCACCGCCGTCTGCAACTTCACCATGGCCACCGACGAAGCGTTCAAAGACAAGAGCGGGGAATGGCAGAAGCGCACCGAGTGGCACCGCATCGTGGCCTGGGCCAAGCTCGCCGAGCAATGCTCGAAGCTTTTGAACAAGGGGAAGCTGGCCTACGTGGAAGGGCGCCTGCAAACCCGAGAATGGGACGACCGCGACGGCAACAAGCGCCGCACCACCGAGATTGTGATCCAGCGCATGCGCATCCTGACGCCGAAGGGCGAGCCCGGACTGGAAATGCAAGCCGAAGGCCCGGAACCGCCCGAGGCCACCGCCCCCGACATCACCGACGAAGACGTTCCCTTCTAGCCTGTCCCGCCCTGCGGGGGCTTACTCGTAGCGCAGGGCTTCGATGGGGTCGAGTTGCGCCGCTTTGCGGGCCGGGTAGTAGCCGAAAAAGATTCCCACCAGGGTCGAGAAAACCACCGCCACCAGCACCGCCTTCACGGAGATCAGGACCGCCCAGCCGAGGAAACTGGCAATCAGGGCGGAGACCACCGCGCCCAGCACCAGCCCGATCATCCCGCCGAAGAGCGAGAGTGTGACCGCTTCCACCAGGAACTGCCGCTGGATGTCGGACTCGGTCGCGCCCACGGCCATGCGGATGCCGATTTCGCGCGTGCGCTCGGTAACCGACACCAGCATGATGTTCATGATGCCGATGCCGCCGACGAGGAGCGAAATCGAAGCGATGCTGCCCAGCAGCATCGTCATCACCCGCGAAGTCTCTTCGGCCATCTGCGCCACTTCGGATTGGGTGCGCACCTGGAAGTCGTCGTCGCTGCCGGTCCGGATGCGGTGGCGCTCGCGCAGGAGCACCTCGATTTGCGGCTGCGCCGCCACCGAGGCTTCGCGGCTGATGGCGGAGCAGGAGAGGAACTGCACCCAGTCCTGCCCGGAGAGCTTCTTCTGCACGGTCGTATAGGGCGCGAAGATGCGGTCGTCCTGGTCGTCGCCCCAGGGCGACTGCCCCTTGGGCGCCAGCACTCCGATCACCTGGAAGGGCTGGTTCTTGACGCGGATGGTCTGGCCCACCGGGTCTTCGGCGACGAAGAGCAGATCGGCCACCGTCTTCCCCAGCACCACCACGTTCTGCGCCCGGCGCACTTCATCGTCGCCGAACATGTTCCCCGCCAGCAGAGGCCAGTTGCGCACGGTGAAGTAGCTCTGGGTGGTCCCCATCACGCGGGTGAACCAGTTCTGGTTGCGGAAGACAATCTGGGCGCTGGACATCACCCCCGGGGCGCACTGGCGCACGAGCGGAATTTCGCGCTCGATGGCCTGCATGTCGTCCACCGTCAGGGTCTTGACCGACCAGGAGCCCATGTGCGCGCCGCCCGGGCGCCGCGACGGGCTGCCGGAAGAGACGAACACGGTGTTCGTGCCGAAGCTCTCGATCTGCTGCTGCACCTGCTGCTCCGCTCCCTGTCCCACGCCCACCATGGCGATGACGGCGCAGACGCCGATGACGATGCCGAGCATGGTAAGCGAGGACCGCATCTTGTTGCGGGCCAGGGCCCGCAGGGCCACGCGGAAGACCATTCCAAAGTCCATTGTCCCCTACTCCCCTGCTCCGGTCAGCTCCGCTTCGGCGGCGCTGTCCAGGATGTGGTGCACGGTCTCGAGGGCCTCGTGGCGGTCGCGCACCGGGAGGTCGCGCAGCACGCGCCCATCCCGCATCAGGACGATGCGCTGGGCGTGAGCGGCGACCTCGGCCTCGTGAGTCACCAGCATCACCAGCAGGCCCTGCGCCCGGTTCAGACGCCCCAGCAACTCCATGATCTCGCCGCTGGTGCGGCTGTCGAGGTTGCCGGTGGGCTCGTCGGCCAGCAGGATCGCCGGGCGGTTGACCAGCGCCCGGGCGATGGCCACGCGCTGCTGCTGGCCCCCGGAAAGCTGGCTGGGGTGATGGTCCTCCCGACCCTCCAGGCCCACCAGGGCCATCGTGGCCCGCGCCCGCTCGCGCCGCTCCGCCGCCGGAATGCCGGCGTAGAGCAGGGGCAGCTCGACATTCTCCAGGGCGGAGGTGCGGCTCAGGAGATTGAACTGCTGGAAGACGAAGCCGATCTTGCGGTTGCGGATGCGGGCCCGGTCAGCCGGCAACAGCCCGGCCACGTCGTGGCCTTCGAGCAGGTAGCGGCCCGCGGAGGGGTGATCGAGGCAGCCGATCAAGTTCATGAGGGTGGACTTCCCCGACCCGGACGCCCCCATGATGGCCAGGAATTCCCCGGCCTCGACGCTCAACGACACCCCGCACAGGGCGGGAATCTTGACCTCGCCCAGGTCGTAGACTTTGTGGATGTTGTCGAGCTCGAGTACGGTGTGGTTCTTCACCGCCGTTGCCCGCTGAAGGGTTGATTGGAGCGGCGCTTCAGCGTTTGCCCGATGATCACCTTGTCGCCCGGCTTCAGCTCGCCTTCCAGCAGGGCCGTGAAGGTGAAGTCGGTCAGGCCGGTCTTGACCCGCAGCGGCTGGAGCGAGTTGTCCGGGTTGAGCTTCCACACCACCTGATAAGCGCCCTCGGCCCCCGGGCCCGAGCGCGGGGGTCCCTGGAAGCCGCTCTCCGCCTTGCCGCCGGCGGCCCGGCGAGCCATGAACTCGGCCCGCATCCGGGCGCGCTCCTCTTCGCTCATGTTCTGGAAGCGCTCACGCATCTTGGCACGGTCGGCTTCGCTCATCCCCTGCCCTGCGGAACCGGCGGGGCCCGCGGAGGAGCCTTCGCGCTTCGGCTCCGTCTCCTTGGCCTGCACCGTGCCCTCCGGCGGCCGCGGCGGCTCGCCCAGCAGGCCGTACTTGCGCAGCAAGGCGCGCCGCTCCTCCTCCAGGAGGTCGGGGGTGAAGCGCAGGGCGCCGTTGGGAATCTTGAGCACGTCGCGGGCGTTGGCCACCGGGATGGTGACGTAGGCGGTCATGCCCGGCAGGAGCTTCCGGTCGGGGTTGTCGAACTCGACGATGGTGTCGTAGGTGACCACGTTCTGCACCGTGTAGGCGTTCATGCGCACCTGGGTGACGTGGCCGCGGAAAGTGTCGTAGGGGAAGGAATCCACCTTGAAGGTGGCCAGGGCGCCCAGGCGGATGCGGCCCACGTCCGACTCGTCGGTCTTGCAGTAGACCAGCATCTTGGTCAGGTCCTGCGCGATGGTGAAGAGAGTGGGGGCCTGGAGGCTGGCGGCCACCGTCTGCCCGCGGTCGACGTTGCGCGCCACCACGGTGCCGTCAATGGGAGCGCGGATGATGGTGTGCTCGAGGTCCACCCGGGCCTGCTCGAGTTGCGCCTGGCGCTGCTTGACCTGGGCCCGCGCCTGGTCCCCGCGGGCGCGGGTCTGGATAATCTGCGCCTCGGCGGCGCGCTGGTTGGCCGCCGCGGTTTCCTGGGCAATCTGCACGCTATCCCGCTGCTCCGCCGAAGCGATGCCCTGCTCGAAAAGTTGCAGCGTGCGGCGGAGGTTCAGCTCCGCCTCCCGCAGGCCGGCCGCCGTGCGCTCCACGTTGGCCTGCGCCACGGCCAGGTCGGCGTCCACGCTCTTGACGCCGGCTTCGGCGCTGGCCAGGTCCGCCTCGGCTTGCAAAACGCGCGTGCGGAAAAGCGCCGGGTCGATGCGCGCGATGACCTCGTCCTTCTGGACCCGGGAGTTGAAATCAACGGAGAGCTCCGCCACCATCCCGGAGACCTGCGAGCCCACCTGCACCGTGGTCACGGCGTTGATGGTGCCGGTGGCGTTCACCAGCGCCTGGATGTCGCCCTGCTCGACGGGGGCGGTGAAGTACTGGACGTCGCCCGAGCTCCACGTCCAGAAACCGGCGAAGAAGACGACGACCGCGGCGGCGATCCCCAGCAGCAGGGTGGCGCGGCGGTGGCGGCGGTAAAACGTTTTGCCGGCTTCCAGGAGGCGCATCACTTCTTGTCCTGTTTGGATTGATGTTGTCGCTGCTCGTATTCCTGCCGGTGCCGGGCCCGCTCTTCGTCAATGGCCCGCACCAGCTCTTCGAACTTGGCTCGCTGCTCGGGAGTGAGGATGGCGCGGATCTTTTCCCGCCCGGCCCGGCGCACCTGCTCGTATTCGGGGCCGACGCGCTCGCGGATGTCGCGGTAGCCGGCGGCGGTTTCATCCAGGATGCCTTCCAGCTGCTTCTGCTGCTCGGCGCTAAGGTTGAGCTCGCGGTTCAGCCACTCGACCGGGCTGCGCGTCGAGTACCGGCTCCCCCACCAGGCGCGCAGGTGGCCCGACTTCCACGCCCAGAAGGTTCCCAGGCTGCCCAGAGCCAAGCCGAGCAAAAAGACCACCAGCAGGTAGACAAGGGCGCGCCGGTTGCCCATCAGCGTTGCGGCTCCTGGTAGGCGACCAGGGTCAGGACGACCTGGTCGCGATTGAGCTGCCCGTTGGCCACCGCCACGCCGTTGCTTTCTTCCAGGTAGCTTTGCGGCGCGTCGAAGTCAGTCACGGCGGCCGGCGACGGCTGGAGGAGGACTCCCAGCGTCATCAGGAGAACGAGCACAGCCAGCGCCAGGGTGGCCCGGGCCGCTACCCAGCTGAGAGCCGACCAGGAATCGCCCGCCCGGTCCTCGGCTTCCAGGCGCTCCGCCAGCCTTGCCCAGAAAGCTGTATCCGGCAGAGGCGGCTCCTGGCGCAGCCGCGCCAGCCAGTCGCCGGTGCGCGCCAGCTCGACCGCCTGGCCCGCGCAGGCCCGGCACTGCCCGAGATGCGCGAGGAATTCCCGCGAAGCCTGCCCGCGCAGCCAGCCTTCCCACTCCTGGTCGAAACGCTTGCAGCTCATCGAGCCCCCGTTAGCGCGCGCGGCGACGCGCCAGAAGACGCCGGTGCTCGTCCAACAGGCGCTTGCGGGCGCGGAACAGCTGGACTTTCACCGTGTTCTCCTTCGACTTCATGACCGCAGCGATCTCCTCGACCGAGAACCCCTCCACTTCCCGCAGGGCCAGCAGCAGCCGGTCGCGCGCCGGCAAGCGGCGGAAGAGCTGTTCCACTAGTTGCCGCAACTCCGTCTGCCGGGCCACGTCCGGCAAGTGCCCGGGGGCCGCCAGGTCTTCCAGGTCCCCCGGCTCGCCCAATTGCACTTCCTTGCCCGCGGGCGATTTCTGCGCCCGCTGGCGCCGCAAGTGGTCGTAGCATTCGTTCACCACAATCCGGTAGAGCCAGGTCGAGAAGGCCGCCCGGAAATCGAAGCGTCCCAGCGACCGGTACACCTTCAAGAAAATCTCCTGGGCGATGTCCTCCACCTCGGCCGGCTGGTGGGTGAGGTTGGCGATCAGCGAGAACACGCGCCGCTGGTGCCGGCGCATCAATTCGGCAAAAGCCTCGTGGTCGCCCTTCTGGGCGCGCTCGACCAGAAGCCGCGTCTCCCGCCGGGCCACGTCCCGGCTCTCGGCGGCCGTGGACCCCGGGTCGCGTCCCTGCGCTTTGATGCCGAGCTTGGGCATCCATCTCGTTGGAGTTGGACGAAGTTCTTCCATGGCGGAGTACAGCGATTCTCTCACGAACGTTGCGGTAGACGAAAGGGGCCGCCGTGCTGTTCCGAGAGTGTTCTGACGCCCACCCTTTGCAACTCAAAGGGTGGGGCACCCCTGGCGTGCGACAGGCTGGGCCACCCGCCCCATCACCATGGTTTACCGCTCCTTTGTTGCCTGACATTCAGCCTGTATGACTTGACCAAAGGTTGCGGTCGAAAATCTGTATCGCCACCGTCCGGCGAGCCTAACGTTCGCCAGTTGGAACCATCAGCGAATGGCTGAGGCGTATTGACGGCGTGCGGCAAGCACCCTGAGTCGGATCATTGCGAATACCCGCCGAGAACTCCTCCCGGCTTCCGTCTACTTCAAGCCAAGCTTTTTCCCCGCCGCCATCAGTGCGATCGATTCGCGAATGCGCCTCTCGCGCGTTTCCGGTCGTTTAGCCGTATGAATCCAAACGACGAAGTGACGTCGGTAAGTGGGCGCCAGCTCCCGAAAGAACTCCCACGCTTTGGAATTTGCCTTTAGCGCTTTGGCGATGTAGATCGGTAGGTCAGGGATTACCGGTCGTGGCGCGTAGGTATTGTTCGTGGGTGCCGCTGCGAGACCGGCCGACGTGAGCAGGCCGGCAGCCTTAAGTTCCAGCCACCGATTCCGATTGATATCCGACCACTTGCTCGTGGGCTGCCGCGGCGTGACCTTGAGGGCGTATCGGTCGTCATCAAGGCGTTTGATGAGACTGTCGATCCATCCGAAGCACAGAGCCTCACGAACGGTGTCTTCGTAGGGAATCGACTTCACCCCTGTGTGGGCCTTGTGGAAGACGAGCCAGACCCCTGGACTCGACGTATGGTGCTTTGCCAGCCACGCCCGCCATTGTCGGCGACTCCGAACTTGCAGCGTCATGAGTTCTGCCGTCATGGCGGGTGGCCCATGCTTGGCTCCCCCTTGCCGTGATGATACCACCGCAGAGCGAGCCGAGCCGTGGAGTAGTTCCCTCGGCGGGTGCCCCACCCCTTCGACTTCGCTCAGGGCAAGCTCTTTGGGGTCTAAGGGTGGGGAGGTTCCACCAGCTCTGGTTCCGATTATTGGCGATAGACTCCACGTCGCGGTTGTCTTGCTCGGGGCTTCATTCCCACTCAATTGTGCCGGGAGGTTTGGAGCTGATGTCGTACACCACCCGGTTGACCCCGGGCACTTCATTCACGATCCGCGCCGACAACCGCTCCAGCAGCTCGGCAGGGAGCCGGGCCCAATCGGCCGTCATCCCGTCCTCCGACTCCACCGCCCGGATGGCGACCACGTGGGCATAGGTCCGCTGGTCGCCCATCACCCCCACCGAGCGCACCGGCAGGAGCACGGCAAAGGCCTGCCAGAGTTTGCCGTAGAGGCCCGCGCGGCGCACTTCCTGGTAAACGATCTCATCGGCCGCCTGCAAAGTTTCCAGCCGCTCCGGAGTCACTTCGCCCAAGATGCGCACCGCCAGGCCCGGCCCCGGAAAAGGCTGGCGCTGGAGAACCTCGTCCGGCAAGCCCAGCTCGCGCCCGATGCGGCGCACTTCGTCCTTGAAAAGCTCCCGCAGCGGCTCGATCAAATCGAATTTCATGTCGCTCGGCAAGCCGCCGACGTTGTGGTGGGTCTTGATAGTGGCCGAGGGGCCGCGCACCGAGACGGATTCGATGACGTCGGGATAGAGCGTCCCCTGCACCAGGAAGTCCGCCTCGCCGAGCTGGCGCGCCTCCTCCTCGAACACGCGGACGAACAGGCGCCCGATGCGGCGGCGCTTCTCCTCCGGGTCGGCGACCCCGGCAAGCTCGGCCAGGAAGCGGGCCGCCGCGTCCACCCCCACGACTTTCAGCCCCAGCCGCTCCCGCATCAGCGCCAACGTGGATTCGAACTCGTTCTTCCGCAGCACGCCGTTGTTGACGAAGATGCAGGTCAGGCGCTCGCCCAGGGCGCGGTCGACCAGCGTGGCCGCCACCGTCGAGTCCACCCCGCCGCTCAAGGCGCAGACGGCCCGGGCCCGGCCGCCCACCCGGGCGCGGATTTCCTCGACCGTCTTTTCGACAAAGGCGCGCGGGTTCCAGTCCGTCGGGGCGCGGCAGATGCCGACGACGAAGTTGCGCAAAATGTCGGCGCCGCGGTCGGTGTGGCGCACTTCGGGATGGAACTGCACGGCGTAGATCTTTTTCTCGACGTTCTCGGCGGCGGCGACGGCGTTGGCCGTGGTGCCGACGGCGCGGAAGCCCGGCGGCAGGGCGGCGATGTGGTCGCCGTGGCTGTTCCAGATCTTGAGCCGCGGGGGCAGCCCGGCGAACAGGGCGGAATTGTTCTCGAGGCTCAGCTCCGCCGGGCCGTACTCCCGCCGCTCGGCCGGCTCCACTTTGCCGCCGAGCTGGTGGGTGATCCACTGCAGCCCGTAGCAGATGCCCAGCACGGGCTTCCCCATCTCCAGCACCTTGGGGTCGCAAACGGGGGCTTCGCGGTCATAGACCGACGCGGGCCCGCCCGAGAGCACAATACCGGCCGGCTCCAGCGCCCGCACTTCCGCAAGCGGGGTGTGGCACGGCAGGATGATGGAGAAGACGTTCTGCTCGCGGATGCGCCGGGCGATGAGCTGCGTGTACTGGGAGCCAAAGTCGAGCACCACAATACCGCCGCGGTGCACGGCTTCCCGCTTCTCTTTCCCGCCCCCGCTCATGCGATTCAGTTCAGGCCCTCGCTCGCTCCCAGAATCCCAGTTCGCTCGCCGCCTGTTGCAGCACCTGGGCGCTGTGGCGGAGCGCCGCTTGTTCTTCCGGCGACAGCGGCGGGTGCAACGTGGCGATTACCCCTTGCCGGCCGACCACGCGGGGCAGAGACAGCCCGACCTCCTCGAGCCCTTCCAGGCCGCCTTGGCAGATTGAGACGGTCAGCACCACGCGCTCGTCATCGCGAATCGCCTCGGTAATCCGGGCCAGGCCGGCCCCGATGCCGAAATAGGTAGCTTTCTTGCCTTCGATAATCCGGTAGGCGGCCCGGCGGACGCCGTCATCAACCCGCGCTTTCATCCCCCCATCGGTAGGCAGCCCGCGCTGTGCCGCGAATTCCTCCAGCGAGATGCCCCCCACTTTGGCGCTGGACCAGGCGAGGACTTCCGAGTCCCCGTGCTCGCCCAGCACGTAGGCGTGCACGGACTGCGGCGCCACCCCCAGGTACTCGCTCAACAACGTCCGGAAACGCGCGGTGTCCAGTATGGTCCCGGATCCGATCACCCGGGCGGGCGCCAAGCCGGAGATCTGCGTGACCATCCGGGTGATGATATCCACCGGGTTGCTGGCGACCAGGAGAATGGCCGAGGGCGCCGCTTTCAGCACCTGCGGAACTACTTGCTCAAACACCTTGGCGTTGCGCTCCAGCAGCTGCAGACGGGTCTCGCCCGGCTTCTGGCCGACACCGCAGGCCAGAATGACGAGGTGCGCCCCCTCCAACTGGGGATAGTCACCCCCCACCACCCGGACCGGCGCGGCGAAGGGTGTGGCATGCAGAATGTCCTCCGCATGGGCTTTGGCCACAGCGGGGAACAGGTCCACTAACACCAGTTCGGAAGCCACGCCCTGCAGAGCGATCGTATAGGCCGCTGTGCTGCCGACAAAACCACAACCTACCACTCCTGCTTTCATGATGTCCTTCCTTCCTGCGCCTACGAAGCCAGCACTATATTAACCAACTTGCGCGGCACCACCACAATCTTGACGATGCGTTGGCCCTTCACCAGAGCGGCCACCCGGGGATCGGCCAGGGCCCGCTCGATGAGCTCCTCCTTATTCAGCGTTTCGCTGACGCGGAGGCGGCTGCGCACGCGACCGTTCACCTGGATGACGATTTCGATCAATTCCTCCTTGGCCAAATCCGGGTCGAACGGCGGCCAGGGGGTTTCGACTACGCTCCGCTGCTTCCCATTGTCGCCGAGCTGCTCCCAGAGCTCTTCGGCCACATGGGGGGCGTAGGGGGCCGCCAGCAGGACGGTCATCCCCAGAACCTCATGCAAGACCGCGGGCGACACATGCTCTTCCAGCGGCTCCAGCAAATAGAGCTCGTTCACCAGCTCCATGATAGCAGCGATGGAGGTATTGAAGTGCCAGCGCGCCTCGAAATCGGTCGTGACTCGCCGCACCGTCTGGTGGGCTTTGCGCAGCAGGTGGCGCTCGTCGGGGTTGACCTCCTCGCGCGCGGGGCCCGGGTTGCCCGCCGCCACCGTCTCCCGCAGCCGCGGGGCGTGCTTGGCCACCAGGCGGTAGAGCCGCTGCAGGAAGCGCTGGCAGCCCTCCACGCCGGCCTGGGTCCACTCCATGTCTTTCTCGGGCGGCGCGGCAAAGAGCGTGAAGAGGCGCGCCGTGTCGGCGCCGTATTTCTCCACCATCTCGTCGGTCGAGACCACGTTGCCGCGCGACTTCGACATCTTGGCGCCGTCCTTGATGACCATGCCCTGGTTGAAAAGCCGCCGCACGGGGATGTCGTGATTCACCAGGCCGAGGTCGCGCATCATCTTGGTCCAGAAGCGCAGGTAGATGAGGTGGAGGACGGCGTGCTCGGCCCCGCCGATGTACTGGTCAATGGGGAACCAGCGGCGGACAATCTCCTGGTCGAAGGGCGCGGCGTTTTCGTGCGGGGTCAGGTAGCGGTAGAAATACCAGGAGGAATCCACAAACGTGTCCATGGTGTCAGTCTCGCGCCGCGCCTTCCCGCCGCACTTCGGGCAGGCGAGGTTCAAGAAGCCGGGAGCGTTCAGCAAAGGCGAGAGGCCGACGCCGGTGAACTCGATCTCGAGCGGCAGCACCACCGGCAGCTGTTCGTCCGGAACCGGAACCACCCCGCAGGCGTCGCAGTAAACCACCGGGATGGGCGTGCCCCAGTAGCGCTGGCGGCTGATGCCCCAGTCCTTGATGCGGTAGAGCGTGACCCGCTCGGCCTTGCCCTGCTTGAGCAGGTCGTCAATCATCTTCTGCAAAGCTTTCTCGGATTCCATGCCGGTGTAGGGTCCCGAGTCCACCAGGCGCCCGTGGCCGAGGAAAGCTTCCTTCAGCCGGGCCGCGTTCAGCGGCTTCCCTTCCCGCGGCTGAACGACCACCTTGATGGGGAGGCGGTACTTCTTGGCGAACTCGAAGTCGCGCTGGTCGTGCGCCGGGACGGCCTGGACGGCGCCGGTGCCGTACTCCATCAACACCATGTTGCTGACCCAGAGGGGCGCCTGCTCGCCGGACAAGGGATTGACCGCAAAGCGCCCGGTGAAGATGCCTTCCTTTTCGACTTCACCGGTCACCTGGGCCCGCCGCGTCTGTCGCCGCAGGGTTTCGACTTTGCGGGCGATGGCCGCCGCGCCCGGCACCCCGGCGATGAGCGCGTCCACCAGCGGATGCTCGGGGGCCAGCAGCAGGGCCACGGCGCCGTAGACGGTGTCGAGGCGGGTGGTGAAGGTAGTGATGCTCTTGTCGCTCCCGGCTACCGCCCACTCGACCCGGGCGCCCACGGACTTCCCGATCCAATTCCGCTGCATCGCCCGGATGCGCTCCGGCCAGCCGTCGGAGAGCTGGTCGAGGTCGGCCAGCAGCTCCTCGGCGTAACGGGTGATCTTGAGGAACCATTGCTCGAGCTCCTTCTGCTCGACGGGAGTTTCTTCGTGGCGCCAGCAGCAGCCCTCGACCACCTGCTCGTTCGCCAACACCGTCTGGCACTGCGGGCACCAGTTCACCCGGCTCTTTTTCCGGTAGGCCAGCCCTTTCTCCAGCATGCGCAGGAAGAACCACTGGTTCCAGCGGTAGTACTCCGGCTCGCAGGTCGAGACTTCGGCCTCCCAGTCGTAGCTGAACCCGAAGCGGCAGAGCTGTTCCTTCATCCGTGCGATGTTCTGGAGCGTCCAGGTGCGCGGGTGGGTCTTGTTGAGGATGGCGGCGTTCTCGGCCGGCAGGCCGAAAGCGTCCCAGCCGATGGGATGAAACACGTTGAAGCCGCGCATGCGCTGGAAGCGGGCCACAGCGTCGCCGATGGTGTAGTTGCGCATATGGCCCATGTGGAGGTCGCCGGAAGGATAGGGGAGGAACGGCAGGATGTAGTACTTGGGGCGCTTATCGTCGCGGGGGGCGTGGAAGAGCCGGCGGTCGTCCCAGAGGCGCTGCCACTTGGGCTCGACCGTCTTGTGATCGTAGTCGCCCACGACGATTCTTCCTATCGGCCTCTTCCCTTCCGCGCAGCCAGGCGGCGCAGCGTCGCGACGTTGCGCCGGTCGTCGCCTTTGCGCTCGAGGGGAGTCTCGAGGATGAAAGTCTTCCCCGCCAGCGTGGGGTGATGGAGGAGCCGCCGGAAGGCTTCGAGGCCGATCTTGCCCTGGCCGATGTGCTCGTGGCGGTCCACCCGCGCCCCCAGCGGGACCTTGGAGTCGTTGGTGTGAATCACCTTCACGCGCTCCAGCCCCACGCTCACGTGCAGGGTGGCCAACGTGTCTTCCAGCCCCTGCGCGCTGCGGATATCGTAGCCCGCCGCAAACAGGTGTGCCGTGTCCACGCACACACCCAGGTTGAGCTCGGGCGCGGCCCGCAGCAGCTCCGCCAGCTCCTTCAAGTCGGCGCCCAGGGCGCTGCCCTGCCCGGAAGTGTTTTCTAACAGAATCTGCAAGCCGTTGAGGCGAATGCCGCGGGTCGCCTGCCGCAGGCCAGCGACGACGTTGGCCAGGGCCTGCCGGCGCGGCAAGCCGACGGCGCTGCCGGGATGCATCACCAGGTAGTCGGCCTGGAGCGCCAGGGCGCGCTCCAGCTCGGCCCGGAAAGCCTGGATGGAGCGCGAGCGCAGCACCGGCTGGGCGGAGGCCAGGTTGATGAGGTAATTGTCGTGGATGACGAGCGGGGCGAGTCCCAGGGCGTGGCGGCGCTGGCGGAAGGCTTCGGCGTCCGGGGGCGGGATGCTACCGCCCGCCCAGTTGCGGGGACTCGAGGAAAAGATCTGGAAGGCGTCGCAGCCCAGCTCTTGAGCGCGTTCCGCGGCTTGCTCCAGGCGTCCGGCGATCGAGGTGTGGATTCCGATGCGGACCGGCGCTCGGGGTGGGGTGAGTCTTCGCTCCTTTCGCTTCACCGATTCCTCAACGGGCAATCATAGAACCTGCATCGTAGCAGATGCCCCGCCGCCGCGCAACCCGCCCTCCGGCTTGATTCCCGGCGGGGGTTCCACTAGACTGCTTTGTTGGTGTTCGGGCGTCTTCGGCTCACGGAGAAGCGTAGATGTTGGTGATGATGCAGGCGCATGCGACGCAGGAAGAAATCCGCGCCGTCTGCCGGAAGATCGAAGAGCTAGGCTACCGCGCCCACCCCATCCCGGGGGCGACGCGCACCGCCATCGGCATCACCGGCAACACGGGGCCGGTCGACGCCAGCGCCCTGGAAGCGCTCGCCGGCGTCGGCGAGTGCATCGCCGTCTCCAAGCCCTACAAGCTCGTCGGCCGCGAGCTCAAGGAAGACGACACGGTCGTCGACCTGGGCGACGGCGTGCGCATCGGCGGCCCGGAGCTCGCCATCATCGCCGGCCCCTGCGCCATCGAGAGCCGTGAGCAAGCCTTCGCCATCGCCGCCGCCGTGCGCGCGGCCGGCGCGCGCCTGTTCCGCGGCGGCGCTTACAAGCCGCGCACCTCGCCCTACAGCTTCCAGGGCCTGGGCGAGAAGGGCCTCGAGATTCTCTCCGACGTGCGCGCCGAGTTCGGGCTGAAGATCGTCACCGAGGCCGTCGACAACGAGAGCCTGGAGCGGGTCGAGCGCCACGCCGACGTCATCCAGATCGGCGCCCGCAACATGCAGAACTTCTCCCTGCTCAAGCGCGCCGGGCGCTCCCCCAAGCCGGTCCTGCTCAAGCGGGGCCTGTCGGCGACGCTGGACGAGTTCCTGATGGCGGCCGAATACATCCTGGCCGAAGGCAACTACAACGTCATCCTCTGCGAGCGCGGCGTGCGCACTTTCGCCGACCACACCCGCAACACGCTGGACTTGAGCGTCATCCCCGCGGTGAAGCGCGCCAGCCACTTGCCCATCGTCGTCGACCCCAGCCACGGCACCGGGCGGCGGGAGAAGGTGCTGCCGCTGTCGCGGGCGGCGGTGGCGGTGGGCGCCGACGGCCTGCTCGTCGAAGTCCATCACCAGCCCGACCAAGCGCTCTCCGACGGCTACCAGTCCATCCTGCCCGCGCAGTTCGAGCAGTTGATGAGCGAAGTCCGCCAGATCGCCGCCGTGCTCGGCCGCACCGTGTCCGCTCCGGAGGCGCGCGCCGCGGCGGCCAAGACCGGCTAGCTTGACCCGGCCCCCCGACAGAGCTTCCCCCTCGCCTTCTCGCCCGGCCTCTTCGCTCCTCTGGCCCGCGCTGCTCTTGTTTGTGTGGAGCGGCGGCTGCGCCACGACGAAACCCACCGCGACTCCCGCGCACCCCTACGCCTTCGTGGCGAACGGCGGCAGCCACAGCGTGACCGTCGTTGACCTCGAGGCGCTCAAGGCGGTCGCCACCATCGAAGTCGGCCGCGGCCCGACGGACATCCGCCTGCGCCCGCACCCCGCTGGGGAAAATGCAGGTCCCTCGACTCCGCTCGGGATGACAAAAGCGGATGGCAGGCCGGAGGTCTGGGTCGTCTCGACCGACGCGCACGAAGTCGCGGTCATTGACGCCGCCGCCCGGCGGGTCGTAGCCCGCATCCCGGTCGGCTCGCGGCCTTTCTTCGTGGACTTTTCTCCGGACGGGCGGCGGGCCTATGTGGCCAACTCGGGCGGGGGCACGGTGAGCGTGATTGACTGCGCGACACGCCGGGTGGAGGCCACGGTCGCCGTCGGCCTGGCCCCGGGGCTGGCCCGGGTCACGCCGGACGGCCGGCTGGTGGTGGTCGCGAACCGCGGGGACAACACCGTGTCGCTCATCGCCGCCGCCTCGCTCCGGGTGGTGGCCACCATCCCGGTGGCGGACAGCCCGGAAGCCATTGCCGTCCTGCCCGACAGCTCCAAGGCCTTTGTCACCGCCAGCGGGGCCCGCCAGGTTTCCGCGGTTGACCTCCGCCGCCGCCAACTGCTCGCCAACATCCCCGTCGGCGAGACCCCCGTCGCCCTGGCCTTGACGCCCGATGGGGGCGAGCTGTTCGTGGCCAACTTCGACTCCCATACGCTGACGGTCATCAACACCTGGCGGAACGAGGTGACCGAAACCCTGGCCGCGGGTCGCCAGCCGGTCCAAGCGCTCTTCACTCCAGACGGCTCCCAGCTCGCGGTGGCCAACTTCGGCTCGAACCAGATCTTCTTCGTCGAGACCGCCACCCGCCGCGTGAAAGAAGTGATCCCGGTGGGCCATCAACCCGAGACCCTGGCCTGGACGCCGGACGGGCGCGGGCTGCTCGTCGCCCATGCCGGCTCGAACGACCTGGCGGTCATCCCGCTGGGAAGCCGCACCATGGCTGCGCTCATCCCCACCGGGCGCTCTCCCCGCGGGATCGCAGTGGTGGCCGTTCCCGGGGAGCCGGCGCGCCGCTCCGCCCGCCAGTCCCCCGCCAGGAACTCTGCACCCGCCGTGCTAGAATCTCCCCGCCCGCAGCCGGACACGAGGCGTGTTGCCGGCCAGCCATGAAGCTGCTCGACCGCTACATCCTCCGGGAAATCCTGGGCTACGCCCTGCTCGGACTCGGCGTCTTTCTGTTCATCCTCATGACCCCGGAAGTGCTCCGCCTGAGCGAGCTGCTGGCGCAGGAGACGGTCACCTGGAACCAAGTCGGCCGGCTGTTCCTCAGCGTCTTGCCGGAAAAGCTGACCTGGGCCGTTCCCTTGAGCGTGTTGACGGGCTTGCTCATGGGGATGAGCCGACTGGCCGCCGACAGCGAAGTCATCGCACTGCATGCGGTGGGGGTGGGGCAAGGACGCCTGCTGCGCCCGCTGCTGCTCTTTGCCGTGCTGGGGGCCGGGCTGACCACACTCACCACGGTGTGGGGCGGACCCTGGGGAGCGCGCACCCTGCGCGCCCTGCAAGCGGAGCTGGCCGCCGGGCAAGTCTCCTACGAGCTCCAGCCCCGGGTCTTCGACGAGCGCTTCCCCAGCCGCATCCTTTACGTGCAGGACACCGAACAGGGCGGCACCCGCTGGCGCGGGGTCTTCCTCGCCACTGTGCGCGAGCCGATGAACCCCACTCTAACGGTGGCCGAGTCCGCCCTCGTCCTCCCCGACTCCGCCGGCCGCACTCTCCGCCTGCAACTTTTCAACGGCAGCACCCACACCTACCTGGGGCGCGCGACCGAGCGCTACTCCGTCTCCAGTTTCGCCGAAAACATCCTCTCCCTGCCCCTGCCTACCAGCGCCACCAACCTGGAAGTGCGGAGGAACGCCGAGCTGGGTCTCCGGGATCTGTGGGCGACCAGCCAGCGGGGACCGGCCTGGCGCACGGTGCGCGCCGACTTCCACCGCCGGCTTGCTCTCCCGGCTTCCTGCCTGCTCTTCGGACTGGTGGCTCTGCCGATGGGGATGCTGGCGCAGCGCTCCGGCCGCGCGGTGGGGTTTGTCCTCGCGGTGGCCACCGCCCTGGCTTACTACTTCATCTTCCTGCTCGGCGACCGGCTGGGCCGCCAGGGAGACCTCTGGCCCGGGCCGGGCGTCTGGCTCGCCAATGGTGTCCTGTTGTTGGCCGGCCTCTTCGTCCTTTCACCCGCGTCCCGTTGGCTGACCTCAACCGCCCGGCTGGCCCCGCTGCTTGATCGCCTGCGGTCGGCCCGGCCGGCCGCCGAGGCGCGGCGGCCCGCCCCCCGGGCCCGCCCTCCTGTCCCTGCCTCGGGTGACGGCGCCGGGGCGGGCCGGCGGCGCATGCCGCGCACGCTCGATGTCTACGTGGTCCGCGGAGTCCTCTTCTACTTCTTCTTGCAGCTCTGCGCCCTGGTCTTGATCTTTGCCCTCTTTACCGTGCTGGAGATGGCGGACGACATCGCCGCCCGCAACATCCCCTGGTCAGTGGTGGGCCGCTTCTTGTGGTACCTGCTGCCGCAGTTGATTTACTGGATGGCGCCGCTGGCGCTCTTGCTGGGGGTGCTGGTCGAACTGGCGCTCTTGAGCAAGCGGAATGAGCTGGTGGCCATCATGGGCGCCGGCATCAGCCTCTACCGCATCGCCGTCCCCATCTTCGTCACCGGGGCCGCCCTCTCCGGGCTGCTCTTCTGGCTTGACCAGACCTACCTGCCCTACGCCAACCAGCGCCGGGAAGCCATCGGCAACCAAATCAAGGGCCGGCCGCCGCAGACCGTCCTGCAAGCCGAGCGCCGCTGGGTCTTCGGCGACCAGCCCCGCATCTACCATTTCGCCTACTATGACCCGAGCGAGAAGCTCCTGGCGCGCCTGACGATCGTCGACCTCGACCCGCAGACTTTCGCCATTCGCCGCCGTCTCTACGCCCGCCGCGCCGCCTGGGATGCGGAGGCGCGAACCTGGGTCTTCACCACCGGCTGGGAGCGCTCTTTTAATCCCGACACCCCCGTCTCTTTCCGCCCGCTCGAGAACGCCCGCTTCCCCGAGCTCAGCGAAGGGCCCACCCACTTCCAGCGCGAGATTCGCGAGTCGGCGCAAATGAACTGGCGGGAGCTCGGTGCCTACATCGCGGAACTGCGCCAAAGCGGCCTCAATGTCACGCGCCTGCTCGTGCAGTGGCACAAGAAGTTTTCCTTCCCTCTCATCGCCACCATCATCGTGCTGTTGGGCTTTCCCTTCGGCCAGCGCGTGGGCAGGCGCGGCGCCCTCGGCGGCCTGGCGGCCGGGATCGCCCTGGGGTTTACTTATTGGGTTCTCGGGACTGGCTTCTTCGAGGCCCTGGGGAACCTGGGCTTACTGCCGCCCTTCCTGGCTGCCTGGGGCGCCAACCTTGTCTTCGCCTTTGGCGGTCTTTACCTCATCCTGCAAATCGATACTTAGCAACAACTTTCCACACACTTCAAGTAACACTTTATCTTCTCAGGCCGTCCGCGACACACCCTCCACCAAACCCATTTTTTCCTTGATGGCCGCCTGAGCGGCCGCCAGGCGGGCTACGGGCACACGATAGGGCGAGCAACTTACATAGTTCATGCCGACCTGATGGCAGAACTCAACCGAGGCGGGGTCGCCCCCGTGCTCGCCGCAAATTCCCACCTTCAGGTTCGGCCGGGCGCGGCGGCCGAGCTCAGTGCCCATACGGATCAGCACTCCCACACCCTCGGCGTCGAGCACCTGGAAGGGGTCGTCGTCCAGGATGCCGAGCTGTTCATACTCCCGGATGATGCGCCCGGTGTCATCGCGCGAGAACCCGAACGTGGTCTGCGTCAGGTCGTTCGTCCCGAAGGAAAAGAACTGCGCCTCGCAGGCGATTTGGTCAGCCGTCACCGCCGCCCGGGGCAGCTCGATCATCGTCCCCACCAGGTATTCGACCTTGCGCTTCTTCTCGGCGAAGACCTGGCCCGCGACCTTGACCACCAGTTCTTTCTGCAAGGCCAGCTCGCGCACGTGCCCGACCAGCGGGATCATGACCTCGGGCAACACCTTGATCCCTTCAGCGGCCACCTCGCAGGCGGCCTCGAAAATGGCCCGCGCCTGCATTTCGGAAATCTCCGGGTAGCTGATCCCCAGGCGGCAGCCGCGGTGGCCCAGCATGGGGTTGAACTCGTGCAATTGTTCGACCCGCTCAAGGAGCCTTTCTTTTTCGGCCAATTCCGCGGTTTTCCCCGACCCCTTCAGCCGCTCAATCTCCACCATCAACACCTCGCGCTTCGGCAGGAATTCGTGGAGCGGGGGGTCGAGCAGGCGGATGGTGACCGGGAAACCGTCCATCTCCCTAAACAATCCCTTGAAGTCTTCCCGCTGCATGGGCAGCAGTCGAGCCAGCGCCTGGCGACGGCTGGCCTCGGTGTCCGCCAGAATCATGGCCTGGACGTGCGGCAGGCGCTCCTCGGCGAAGAACATGTGCTCGGTGCGGCAGAGCCCGATGCCTTCGGCCCCGAAGCGCCGGGCGACCTCGGCGTCCCGCGGGATGTCGGCGTTGGCCCGCACCCCGAGACGCCGCTCCCGGTCGGCCCATTTCATGAACTCGGCGAACTCACCGGTGGCCGGGTCGGGCTTGATGGTCTTGGCCTGTCCGAGGATGACCCGCCCTGTCGTCCCATCGAGCGAAATCCAGTCGCCCGCTTTGATCCGGTGGCTGTCCACGCTGAAGAGGCCCTCGGCTTCGTGGATGCGGATGGTTTCGCAGCCGGCCACGCAGCACTTCCCCATCCCGCGGGCGACCACCGCCGCGTGGCTTGTCATCCCCCCGCGCGCGGTCAGGATGCCGGCGGCGGCGTCCATGCCGTGGATGTCGTCGGGGACCGTCTCGGCGCGCACCAGGATGAGCGGCTCGGAGCGCCCCCGGGCGGCGGCCTCATCGGCCGTGAACACTACCCGCCCCACGGCCGCGCCCGGCGAGGCGGGCAGGCCCTTGGCGATGACCTTCAGCGGCTGCGAGTCGTCGATGATGGGGTGGAGGAGCTGCTCCAGTTGGGCGGGCTCAACCCGCATCACCGCCTCCCGCGGGGTAATGAGCTTTTCCTTCACCATGTCGTAGGCGATTTTCAGGGCCGCGCGCCCGGTGCGCTTGCCGGTGCGGGTTTGGAGCATGTAGAGCGTGCCCTCTTCGACGGTGTACTCGAAGTCCTGCATGTCGCGGTAGTGGCGCTCGAGGCGTTGGGCGATGCGCCGGAGCTGGCGGTAGGCCTCCGGCAGAAACTTTTCCAGCTCGGCCACCGGCACGGGCGTGCGGATGCCCGCCACCACGTCCTCGCCCTGGGCGTTTTGCAGGAACTCGCCGTAGAACTCCTTGGCGCCGGTCGAAGGGTTGCGGGTGAAGCCCACCCCGGTGGCCGACCGCTCTCCCAGGTTCCCGAACACCATCATCTGCACGTTGACGGCGGTGCCCAGGGATTCGGAGATCTTGTGCATCCTGCGATAGGTGCGGGCCCGGGGGTTGTTCCAGGAGCGGAAGACGGCGTCGCGCGCCAGGGTAAGCTGCCGGCGGGGCTCCTGCGGGAAAGGTTTGCCGGTGCGCTCCTGGACAAGCTTCTTATAGCGGCGCACCACCTCGGTCAGCGCCCCGCCCGTCAGGTCGGTGTCCACCCGCGCCCCCGTCTCTTTCTTTACTCCTTCGAAAAGGTGGTCGAACTCCTCCTTCTTGATGCCCAGCACGATGTTGCCGAACATCTGGATGAAGCGGCGGTAGCAGTCCTGGGCGAAGCGGGGGTTGCGGCTGCGGCGCTCGAGGGCCTGGACGGTGTCGTCGTTCAACCCGAGGTTCAGGATGGTGTCCATCATGCCGGGCATCGAGAACTTGGCTCCGGAACGCACGGAGACTAGCAGCGGGTTGGTCTGGGAGCCGAGCTCGTGGCCGCTCGCGGCCTCCAGGCACTTTACCGCCCGCTCTACCTGGCGCTCGATGGCCGGCCCCAGCCGGTTGCCGTTCTCGAAGAAATGTCGGCACGCCGACGTGGCCAGGGTAAAACCAGGCGGCACGGGCAGCTGGGCGTTGGTCATTTCCGCCAATCCCGCCCCTTTGCCCCCCAGCAGCTCCTTCATGTCGCCGCGGCCATCGGCCTTGCCGCCTCCGAAGAAGTACACGAACTTCCCCGCGGGCGCCTTCGCCGGTTTGCTCTTCGGTTTCTTTGGTTTCTTTGCCATCGTTCACTCCCTGGTCTTCGGGCCGACCACGATTTCCGAGAAATCTGCCACGGTGGAAAACTCTTTCAAAAGGTGGCCGAGCAGGGCGAGGCGGTTTTCCCGCACGGCCTCGTCCTTGGCCATCACCAGCACCTGGTCGAAGTAGCGGTCCACCTGCGGGCGCAGCGAAGCGACCTGCCGCAGGGCTTCTTCGTAACGGCGCTTCTCCCGGAACTCAGCCACCCGGGCCCGCAGCTTCAGGAAACGGTCGTAGAGCTCCCGCTCGGCCCCGGCCTCGATGAGGTTGTTCTCGAGGGTGCGGGACGAGCGGTCGGGTCCGCCGGCCTGCTCGAGGATGTTCCGGATGCGCTTGAAGGCGGCGGCCACTGGCTCGAAGTCGGACGTGGGGCGCAGGGCGCGGAGGGCTTCCAGGCGCGCCCCGGCGTCAACCAGGTCGTCCCAGCCGGCGGCGAAGACGGCGTTGACTTCGTCGTAGGCGAAGCCTTTCCCTTCCCGGAAGAGGTGCCGGGCGCGCTCTTCGAGGAAGTCGAGCACGGGAGACGCGCTCGCATCCCGCCCGGCCAGCCCCCCTCCTGCCAGGATTCTCATTGCCTCCCGGACAGCGGCGGCGAGCGACATCCGCAAGCCCTGCTCTACGATGATGCGGACGATGCCGCTCCCGGCCCGGCGCAGGGCGAACGGGTCGCGTGAGCCCGTGGGAACGAGCTTGACGGCGAAGCAGGCGGCGATGGTGTCGAGCTTGTCGGCCAGGGCGAGGGCGGCGCCTTCCGGTGTCGAAGGCAGAGAGTCGTCCGGCCCGGCCGGCTTGTAGTGGTCGTGGATGGCGCGGGCCACGGCGTCCGGTTCACCCTGGGCGCGGGCGTAGAGACCGCCCACGACTCCCTGCAGCTCGGGGAATTCGCCGACCATCTCAGTCGTAAGGTCGCATTTCGCCAGCCGCGCGGCGCGGGTCACGGCCGCAATGTCGGCACGCCGACCTTCCACCGACATTTCCCGGGCCAGCCAGGTCGCCAGGGCCTCCAGGCGCCCGACTTTTTTCGCGTAGCTCCCCAGACGGGACTCGAAAAGCACGCCCTCGAGCTGGGCCCCGCGCTCTGCCAGCGGCCGCTCCTGGTCCGCTTCCCAAAAGAAGCGGGCGTCACGGAAGCGCGCCGCCAGGACAGCCTCGTGGTTGCGCCGGATGTCGCCGCCGGCGTCCCCGTCCAGGTCGATCACCACCAGAAAGTGCGGGGCCAGCGTTCCCCGGCTGTCTTCGACGGCGAAGTACTTCTGGTGGTGGCGCATCACGGTAATCAAGACTTCCCGGGGCAGCGCCAGGAACTCGCCGCCGAATTCGCCCTTGAGCACGGTAGGCTGCTCGACGAGGTCGACGACCAAGTCCAAGAGCCCGGGGTCCGCCTTGGGCCGCAGGCGCAGGGGCTTCAAGAGCCGCGCGCCTTCTTCTACGATTCTTTCCCGCCGCTCCGCCGGCTCTACCACGACCCGGGCCTGCCGCAGCCGCTTGCGGTAGTCGGCCAGGCCCCGCACGGGAAACGCCCGGTTGGCCAGCGACCGGTGGCCCCAGGTCAGGCGCCCGCTCCTGACACCAGCCAGCTCAAACTCCGCCACTCCGCCTTCGAACAAGGCCAGCAGCCAGCGGATGGGCCGGATGAAGCGGGGCCCCCGGGCCGAGGTCCAAACCATCGAGCGGGGGAACTCGATTTGAGGAATCAGGGAGGGGAGCAGCTCCGCCAGCACCGTTGATGTCGGCCTGCCGACCTTCCGGCTGACGGCGGCCACGTAGGCGCCCTTGGGCGTCTGCCTGACCTTCAAGTCGGACACCTTGACGCCGAGCTTCGCCGCAAAGCTCTCCGCCGCCCGGGTGGGCTTGCCCGCGGCATCGTAGGCCACGCTCTTCGGCGGACCGACTACCTCGTCGACCCGCGTGGGCTCGGCTGCTGCCAGGCGGGCGCAGGCGGCCACGAGGCGCCGGGGGGTTCCGAAGGTCTCGACCGGCTTTCCCTGGAGCAGGCCGCGGGCTTGGAGCTCGCGCTCCAGCAGCTCTTTCAGGCTGGCGCGGGCGCGGGGGAGCATCCAGGCGGGGATCTCCTCGCAGCCGATTTCGAGCAGGAAGTCGCCGCTCATCGCCCCGGCTCCAAACCGTATTTCTGGTGGAGGTAGAGCGCGGCGGCCCGGCAGGTGAGGCCGCGGATGCGCCCGATCAGGGCGGCGCGCTCGGTGGTCGAGATGGCGCCCCGGGCGTCGAGCAGGTTGAACAGGTGCGAGCATTTCAAGCAGAAGTCGTAGGCGGCGAGGAGGGGGAACCGCTGCCGGGCTTCGGGCGAGGCGTCCTTCGGATAGGCTTCGAGCAGCCGCCGGGCCTCCTGATCGGACAACTCGAACAACCGGCGGCAGGCGTCGGCATCGGCCCATTCGAAGCCGTAGGCGGAAGCCTGGCGCTCCTCCTCCAGGCGCAGCTCACCGTAGCGGCGCTCCTCGTTCCACGCCAGGTCAAACACGTTCGGCACACCCTGGAGGAAAGCGGCGATGCGCTCCAGGCCGTAGGTCAGCTCGACTGAAACCGGGTCGAGGTCGAGCCCGCCGCACTGCTGGAAGTAGGTGAACTGGGTGATCTCCAGGCCGTCAAGCAAGACCTGCCAGCCGATCCCCCAGGCGCCGAGCGTCGGCGCCTCCCAGTTGTCTTCTTCGAAGCGGATGTCGTGCCGGCGGCGGTCGATCCCCAGAACCTCGAGGCTGGCCAGGTAGGTTTCCTGGACGCCGGCCGGGGCGGGCTTCAAGATCACCTGGAACTGGATGTGCTTGTAGAGGCGGTTCGGGTTCTCGCCGTAGCGGCCGTCGGCGGGGCGGCGGCTGGGCTGGACGTAGGCCACGCGGTAGGGCTCAGGGCCGAGCACGCGGAAAAAAGTCTCCGGGTGCATGGTCCCCGCCCCCACTTCCAGGTCATAAGGCTGCTGGATGACGCAGCCCTGGGAGGCCCAGAAGCGGCTCAGGGCGAAGACCACTTCCTGGAACGACAGCCCGGCAGGCCGCCTGGCGGCTTTTGGCTTATGCTTCTTCATCCAGCAGTTCCCGTGTGGCCAGCTTCTTCTCGCTGTGGTACTCGATCACATCGAGCAAGTATCGCCCGAGCTCTTTGGCCCGGCGCCGATCCCAACCTTCGCCTGGGAGCTTCCGCAAGGGGCTGGCCAGCATGGCCAAGGCGTCGGTCCGGCTTTGCGCGCTCATCTGCCGCAGGCCCGGGCGGCGGCAGCGCCGGCAGACCAGCAGGCCGCGGTCGATGCTCACATAGGCCGGCTCGTCTCCGAGGGTCCGCCGGCAGCGGGCGCAGGCATCCAGTGCCGGGAGCCAGCCCGCCAGGCGCGTCATCCACAATTGAAAGTAGGTGAGCGAAAGCCACAGCGTCTCCCCTTTCTTGAATCCTTCGAGCGTGGCCAGCATCAGCCGGAAGGCCTTGTCCGAACGCTCCCGCTCCGGCAGGAGCAGCTCGGCCAGCTCCACCACCTGGCCCAAAGCCAGGCTGCGCTCGTAGTCGCCGCGCGTCTCCCAGTAGGCCTCGAGCAATTCGCTCTGCGAGAGCCGCACCAGCTCGCTCGCTTCGCGCTCGAAGAACCACAAGCGCACGTGACTCAACGGCTCGAGCGCCGCCCCGAAGCGTCGCCGCGAGCGCCGGGCGCTCGGGGCCAGCCCGCGCAGGCGCCCGCTGGCGCGGCTCAAGAAACTCACCAGCTTGTCGGCCTCGCCGAAGGGCCGGCTGCGGAGGATGATGGCTTCCGACTCTACGAGCGGCATAGCACGGTGTGAGGTCGGCGTGCCGACATCCTCAAGCGCG
>Ga0209342_10001163_pt1 | contig 29644 bp, 34 predicted proteins | sample RifCSP16_2_FD_184023 | JGI IMG/M metagenome (GOLD analysis project Ga0209342, IMG submission 184023) | Soil microbial communities from Rifle, Colorado - Rifle CSP2_sed 16_2 (SPAdes) (version 2) | ecosystem: Environmental > Terrestrial > Deep subsurface > Rock core/Sediment | place: Rifle...
TCCTAGCTACCGAGGGGGCCCGGATGCTAACGATCGACCATCTGATGCACGATCCCGGCACGGAGTCCGAGTGCGAGGACTGTTGGCGGCTGGCCTACGAGCCGTCGTGGTACGAGCATCTTCGCGATGTCGCCCGGGATCGCGACGCCCATTCGACCGACGTGACCGTCGTTCCCGAGTCGCAGATCGTCGAACACGCCGAGTAGCGCTCACGACACCGTCGTTCACAACCACCTGCGTGTTTGAAACGCACACCTTCGCATGCTAGGGTTCACCGGACCACCGGAGCGATATCCGGTGGTTTCGCTTTACCGGACGATCGCACATCCCGAAAAGAGGTCTATGAGGTAGGTCCACGGGTCCGAACCGAGCGAGAGGAGCACCCAATGCGGAGACGGCCAGCACGCCTCCTCATCCTGGCAATCCTCTTCCCCCTGGTACTTTCGACATACGAAGCGCCGCCCTCCACGGCGGCCACCACGAGGGCGAAGATGATCTTCGGGGCTTACGTGCAGCCCCGGTCTGGAGAGACCCTCCAAGAAGCCATCCTTCGCTTCGAGCGCATGATCGACGAGAAGCTCGCCGCGGTGCGCGTCTACTTCAAGTGGGACAGCAAGTTCCCGAGCCCGCTCGCACGATGGCTGAAGCACACAGATCGCACGATGTTCATGTCGGTCAAGTCGATGCGGGAGAACGGCTCGATCATCAAGTGGGCCGATATCGCCAACGCCCGTCGAGGCTCACCTATCTACAAGCGGATCAGGCACTGGGCTCGCGTGATCAAGCGCTATCACAAGACCGTGTACTTCACCTTCAATCACGAGCCCGAGGCTCCAGTGAGCTACCAGATGGGTTCCGCGCGCGCCTTTCGGCGGGCCTGGCGAAAGGTCATCACCGTGTTCAGGCGCGTGGGCGTTCACAACGCGAGATACCTCTTGATAATGACTGCTTACGCCTTCGAGGCCAGCGACTGGCACGCCATACGTCACTGGTATCCGGGGAACCGCTACGTGCACGCGGTCGGGGCAGACCCGTACAACTGGTACAAGTGTCGGTGGAGCGAGCGCTGGACGCCTTTGGGTGACACCATCGAGAAGTTCAGGCGCTGGGGCCGCCATCATCGGCAGGAGAAGCTCTTCCTGCCGGAGTGGGGAAGCGTCGAGGACTGGTCCTCGCCCGGACGGAAGCAGCGGTGGTTCGACGCCGCCCGAGGGTTGTTCAAGCGCGACCGCTGGTCGCAGTTCAAGGGCATCCTGTACTTCCATGCCGACGACCAGACGCACGAGAAATGCAACTTCTACGCCGACACGTCCTCCTCGGCATTGAAGGGGTTCCGCGCGATGGCCAATGACCCCTTCTACCGGAAGGAGGCCTAGGCAGGAACCCGCTCGCCCCCAGGCCTGTCGGTTGAGGGACGATGGGACGTCACGTGCGAACCCTCACCCTTTCCGCCCTGATCGTCGCGACCGCAGCTTCCTGCCTGCCTCCGGCTGCCTCGCCCGCCCGGGTACGCGAGACGACCTCCGCCGTCCCCGAGCCGCAGGAGGCTACGAACGAGCCGGTCAAGCCCTCTCCACCCGCCGCGCCCGTGTGGGAGATCTCACCGATCGGACCCGAGGAGCGCGACCTCCTGGTCCCGCGGAACTGGCGGCGAGGCTGTCCGGTCCCGCTCGAGGACCTCCGGTGGCTCACCGTCACGTACCGGGGATTCGACGGCGAGGTGAAGACGGGCCCTATCGTCGTCAACGAGCGTGTCGCCGAGGACGTGCTTCGGGTGTTCCGGCGACTCTTCCGCGCAGACTTCCCGATCCGCCGCATCACGCTGCCGGCTCGCTACCATCCGCACGCGAAGCACTACGACTGGACCAGAAGCGTGACCTCGGGATTCAACTGCCGCCCGGTCACCGACACGCGCCACGTTTGGTCCCAGCACTCCTACGGCTGGGCCATCGACGTGAATCCGCTGCAGAACCCCTACGTTCGCAGCGACGGCTCGGTGCTCCGCCGCGCCGCGAAACCCTACCGGGACCGGTCGCTCGACCAGGCGGGGATGATCCACACGGGCGACGTCGTCGTGCGGAGCTTCGCCGCGATCAGATGGGGATGGGGCGGCGACTGGGTCACCCTGAAGGACTACATGCATTTCGCGCTTACCGGGGGGTGACCGGCCGGAGGAAGGGCGGTCGGCTCAGACGAAGAGCTGGATCTCAGCGTCCTTCATCTCGAGCAGCGCGGTCGCCGCGCCGACCGGCTCGGAAAGCCCGTCGAGCAAATGCTCCCGCTTTAGGCCCAGCATGTCCATCGTCATCTGACACGGAATGATCTTCACGCCCATGTCGATAGCCATCTCGAGCAGCTCGTCGGGGAGCGGGGTCTTGTAGTCCTTGGCCAGCTTCGAGAGCATCTTGGGGCCGGCACCGGCGAAGTTCATCTTCGAGAGCTTCGCCTTCTTCACGCTACCCGGGTTGTAGATCGCGAGCATCTTCTGCATCCAGTTCTCCCCGGTCTTGCGCGCCGCCTCGGGCTTCACCAGCGCGAAGAGCCCCCAGAAGGTGAAGAAGACCGATGCCTGCATGCCCGACGCCACCGCCGTGGTCGAAAGGATCAGAACCGGCCAGATCCGGTCGAGGTCGCCGGACCAGGCGATGATCGAGAGCTTGTTCTGCTTCTCCGCGTCGGCCACCTCGCTCACCTCAGGACTTGCGAACCACGTAACGGAAGACGGGGCCCGCTGTTTCCAGGTCGACGAGCTCGTTACCGGAGATCTTCGCCCACGCCGGAACGTCGGAGATCGACCCGGGGTCGGTGGCGAGGAGCTCCACGAGCTCACCCGACGGAACGTCGACCAGGGCCTTGTGCAGCGTCACGAGCGGCCCCGGGCAGGACTGCCCGCGGGCGTCGACGGTTCGGGTGACGCTCGCGGCCTCGATGGTATCGGCGATACGGGCTTCCATGAGACGTGCCTCCTTGCGGGTTCGAAAGAGAACGGGCAGGTGTGGGTGCCTACGGGCGGAAGCACGCACGCAGCGCGCCGCCCGGCACCCCGGTACAGCAGCATCGGCAGGGGATCATCGCCCCAACGAGCCCGCGACAGCGCGTCCTGATCATTGCAGGTGCAAAGTCTACCTCAGAAGTGCCATTTGGCTCAAGGGCCGGCAGCGGCCGGCACAGCGGCCGTGCTAGAAAGCCGCCATGTCGTCTGCGACCTGGCCTTTCGGGGACTACCCGGATGGAGGTCTGCAAGAGCTGTCGTCGCACGTCACGGCCTTCTTCTCGGAGGGCTTTCCCTTGTCGAACGCCGCCATCGTCCGCGGCGCCGACGCGAGCCTGGTCTTCGACACCGCGAACCTGCGGCACGCGCGAACCCTGCGGGTCGCCGTCCCCGAGACGCCGCCGCTCCGGGAGGTCGTGATCTCCCACATGCACGGGGACCACGCCCACGGCGCGATGCATTTCCAACCCGTCAGGGTCTGGTCCCGGACGTTCACCCGGGATCGGCTTGCGTTCTGGGCTGAGCATGACCTCGGACCCTACGGCGAGGAATACGAGCGGTACCTGCCCGGAGCTCGCGAGGAGTACGAACGCCTCCGCATCGTGGTCCCCGACACGGTTCTGGACGAACGGGGCGCGATAGACCTGGGCGGCGGAGTGGTCGTTCGCCTCTTCCCGGAGGCCACCGCCCACACGCCCGGGGACCTCTGGGCTCTGGTCGAGCCGGACGGGGTCGCGCTCTGCGGAGACCTATGGTTCAACGCCGTCGAACCCAACATCTCCCAAGGCTCGATCGAGGGTTCGCTAGCCGCGCTCGCGCGCCTTCGCGAGGCTCGAGCCGAGGTCTATCTACCCGGTCATGGTCCTGCAGGAAGGCTCGAGCCAGACGACATGATGGAACGCTTCTGCGCCTGGCTCGGGGCCTCGATAGACGGTCACATGAACGAGGGATCGTCCGGTGAGGCACTTGCACAGGCAGTGCGCGAGGAGTTCGAGGAGCAGAAGACCTCCTCCGACGACCCGATCGCGTTCGCGTTCGAGTGGGAGGACGCCCTGGAGGGTGCCGTCGGACGGGCAGAGTCGCCCTCCTACGAGTAGCCGGCAGGGATCCGAAACCGCCCAGACCGGTTCGCGGGCGGAAGACGATCGGGCTACACGAGACAGCGGCGCTCCGGCGGCCAATACACCAGCAGAACCCTGGCCTTGATCGCGTCCCGGCGGACCGCCCCGAACGATCTGCTGTCCGTCGAGCGCTCCGGGTTCGGATGGTCGCCCTCCAACCAGTACTCGTCGCGGCCGAGCCCGCGCTCGCCCGGGACGGCGATGACCCGTTTGACCATCTCGAACCCCGGTCGCTCCGGGTGCTCCAGGACGACGACATCTCCCGCCCTCACGCGCTTGGGAGCCACCGCCAGGGCCCAGTCGCCGGGCTGGAGCGTGGGGGCCATGCTCGCTCCCCGCACCTCGACCCGGACCGGCCTCCAGCGCACGAAGCTCGCCGCCGTGGCCACCCCGACCACCAGGCCCGCCAATGCGGCCTGGCCCCGTTTCCGACTGCGGTGGTACGGTTCCTGCGACATCTGCAGCACGAGGAGGGGGAAGATGCTGCAAGCATCGCTCAGACCGCGCCGCGCCGTCCACGCCCACTGCGATCTGCCCTGCGGGGTCTACGACCCGGCGCAGGCACGCATCGAGGCCGAGTCGGTCAAGGCGATCCAGGACCGGTACCAGGATCCCGACAAGTTCAAGTCGGCGGGGGAGACCGCGGAGGACTATCGGGCCCGCTGCCTCCAGATCAAGGAGAAGCGCGCTGACATGGTGAAGGAGCACCTCTGGGTGCTCTGGACGGACTACTTCAAACCCGAGCACTTGGAGAAGTTCCCGCAGCTCCACGAGCTCTTCTGGAAGGCGACCAAGGAAGCGGGAGCCGCGAAGAAGGCGCAGGACCCGGCGCAGGGCCAGAAGCTCCTCGAGGCGATCGACGAGATCGGCAAGATCTTCTGGGAGACCAAGGCCGCCTAAGCTCGTAGCTAGGCTGAACGCCGGCGGGGCCGGTTCGCCCGGCCCCGCCGGCGCAACCTCCCGGCTCAGCCGGTCTTCGCGACTATCCTCGCCATCTCCTCCGCCGAGTAGGCCCGCATGGTGCTCGTGCGCACGTTCCCGAGTGAGCCGAGCTGCAGCAAGAAAGCGGTCGCGGTCTCGTCGTCGGGGAAATCGGCCACGACGACGATGTCGTACTGGCCGACGGTCCAGTAGATGTCCTTGATAGATCCCCCCAACTTCGCGGCCGCTCCCTTGGCCGCCTCGGCGCGGCTCACCGTCTCGCGGAAGTTCTTGATGCCCTGATCGGTCCATCCCACCAGGCTGACGTAGGTAGCCATGAACTCCTCCTCCCCGCTCCCTATCCCCTACCACGATATCCCTCCGGCTCCGCGCCAGCGAATCGGCCCGCCTAGACTGGCCGCCGATGCGCGATATCGGCCTGGTCGGGGTGCCCTTCTCCGGCAAGTCGACGCTGTTCACCGCCCTCACTCGGCACGGGGCAACCGGAGGCCGGGCGAACCAGGCGGTCGTGCCGGTGCCGGACCCGCGGCTCGGGGTCCTGGCCGAGATCGAGCGCTCACAGAAGGTCGTGCCGGCGCAGATCCGGTTCGTCGACGCTCCGGGGGCGACCGGCAGCGCCCAAGGTGTCGCGGCGCTCCGCGAGGTCGACGCGCTCTGCGCAGTGATCCGCTGCTTCGGCCCCGACGCGAGACCGAAGGCCGAGCTCGCCACGGTTCGCGCGGATCTGCTGCTCGCCGATCTCGAGGTCGTCGGATCCGCGCTCGCGAAGGCGGAGAAGCGCGGGCGTGGCAAGGAGACCGACGAGGCCGCCGCCCTGCGCAGGGCACAGGGGGCGCTGTCGGCGGAGAAGGCGCTGCGCGAGGCCGGTCTGGCACCCGAGGACGGGGGGCACCTACGCGCGCTCGCTCCGCTGACGCTGAAGCCCCTGGTCGTGGTCGCGAACCTCGAGGAGGGGGCCGATGTCCCCGCGGAGCTCGGCGATGCGACGGGAGTGTACGCGGCGATCGAGGCCGAGACGTTGGACATGCCGGAGGAAGAGGCCCGCGCGCTTCTCGAGGAGTTCGGCGTTGCCGAGCCGGGCCTCGAAAAGGTGATCGCCGCATGCTATCGGGCGCTCGACCTCATCACGTTCCTCACGACCGGCGAGGACGAGACACGAGCCTGGGAGGTCCGCCGTGGGGCCGCCGCGCCCGAGGCGGCCGGAGCGATCCACACCGACTTCGAGCACGGATTCATACGAGCCGAGGTCGTCCGCTACGACGACCTCGTGGAGTGCGGTGGATGGAACACGGCCAAGCACAAGGGCTTGCTCCGCATCGAGGGCAAGGACTACCGGGTGCAAGAGGGCGACGTCCTCCACGTCCGCTTCGCCGTCTGAGTCTGCTTGACCTTGCTCCGCAGGCGCGCGTAGCGTGCGGCCAGGATGCGCAGCGCGAAGGGGACCCGCCGCGCACGGCTCGGAGGCGTCGCCGCCGCTCTCCTCCTAGCCTCGACCTCCGCGCCGGCGAGCGCCGCCCCCGGCGACCCGGACAAGACCTTCGGCGACAACGGCACGGTAACCACCGACTTCGGCGCGACCGATCCCGACCGCGCGTTCGACATGGTCATTCAGTCGGACGGCCGCATCGTGCTCGTCGGGCAGGCTGATCTCGCAACGGTAGACGTCGCGATCGCCAGGTACAGGCCAGGGGGAACACTGGACCGGTCGTTCGCCGGCGACGGTCGGCGAACCGACGACCTCCGCGGAGGGTTCGACCGCGCGCAAGCGGTCGCGCTCCAAGAAGACGGCAAGATCGTAGTCGTGGGGTCCGCCTTCGACGGGAGCGACGACATGATCGCGGTCCTTCGCTACAAGAGCGGAGGGACACCCGACGCAGGCTTCTCGGGCGACGGCGTCCGCTTGCTCGACGTCGCGCCGAACGCGGACGACGCGCTCACGGCCGTGGCGATCCAGCCAGACGGCCGGATCGTCGTCGCCGGCTCGAGCGGCAGTCACATGCTCGTCGCCAGGTTCCGGGCCACCGGTGGGCTCGACACATCGTTCGCCGGCGACGGCCTGCGGAGGATCGACCTCTCGGCCGCCGACGCCGCCGCCGCCGCACTCGTCCGGCCCGATGGGCGGATCGTCGTCGGCGGGACCACCTCGGTCGGCGGAGGCGACTTCGCCTTGGCGCGGCTGAAGCCCAACGGAGTCCTCGACACATCGTTCTCCGGCGACGGCGTCCGGATCGTCCGCTTCAGCGCGGGGACGGACGGGCTGCAGGCGCTGGCCAGGCAGGGCGGCGGGAAGATCGTGGCCGCTGGGTTCGCCGCTGCCTCCCCAACCGACGACGACTTCGCCGTCGCGAGGCTCCGCAAGGACGGGTCGCCGGACACCCGATTCGGGGGAGGGGACGGCCTCCGAACATTCTCGTTCGGGCGGGAGACCGAACAGGCCCTCGATGTTGCCTCGCAACCGAACGGGAAGATCGTCGTCGCCGGCTGGGCATGGAACGGCGCCGACGAGGACTTCGCGGTCGCGCGGCTCACCGACCATGGCTTCCTCGACTCGAAGTTCGGGGAGGACGGCAGGGTGACGACGCATTTCGGCACCGGGAACGACCACGGGGCGGCCGTCGCCATCGACGCGCACGGGCGCATCGTCGTCGCCGGGTACGCACGCGTACCGCTAGACGACGACTTCGGCGCGGCCCGGTACCTCGCCTGAGCCTGCTAGCGTCGCTCATCATGGACGAGCGTGCGCCCTTCCGCGTCGGGCTGGGAGAGGCGGCCGGCGCAGTCGCCGACCTCGGCGTGTTCGTGCCACTCGCCGCGGCGCTCGTGCTCGTGAACGGCCTCGACGCGGGCTCGGTGTTCTTCTTCGGAGGACTGCTCTACCTGGCCGCCGGCGTCGCTTTCCGCGTGCCGTTCCCCGTGCAGCCGCTCAAGGCACTCACGGCCATCGCGGTCTCGCAGCGCCTCTCGCCCGACGTCGTGTATGCGGCCGGGATCGAGCTCGGCGCGGCATTGATGCTGATTTCTATCGGAAGAACCGCCGACATCGTGGCAAGTGCCTTCACCAAACCTGTGATCCGCTCCCTTCAGCTCGGCGTCGGGGTCTTGCTGGGCGTCGCGGCCGCGAAGCTCGTGCTGGATCCGCCGGAGGTGTTCACCGGAGTTCGGGACTCCGCGTGGCTGGCAGCGCTCGCCGCCGCGACCTTCCTTGGCGTCTTGTGGGCGGCGCGAGGCGGACGCTACTGGGCTGCGCTTGCCGTGCTCGCCATAGGGATCGGCGCTACCGCGCTGGTGGCCCAACCAGACCTCTCGGCTCCCGCGCTCCGGTTGCCGTCGTTCGCGGTGCCGCCAGCCTCGGCCTTCGGAACCGCCATCCTTCTCCTCGTCGTCCCCCAGTTCCCCCTCACGTTTGGCAACGCGGTCGTGGCGGTGAACGACCTCTCGCACGAGTACTTCGGCGAACGTGCACGGCGGGTCTCGCCCTCTCGGATCTGCCTGACCGACGGCACGGCCAACGTGGTCTCGGGACTTCTCGGCGGCATGCCGATGTGCCACGGCGCCGGAGGGCTCACCGCGCACGTGAAGCTCGGTGCCAAGACGGCCGGGATGAACCTCCTGATCGGCGGCGTCTTCCTCGTTCTCGGCCTGTTCTTCGCGGAGCAGGTCCCGGAGATGCTCGGACTGCTGCCGATCTGGGCGCTCGCCGCGTTCCTCGCCTACGCGGGCGTGCGTCACGCGTGGCTCGCGCACGACCTCCGTGGCACCCCGCTCGCGATAGCCGTCGTCTCCGGGGCGATCGGCGCAGCGACCGGCAACCTCGCCGTCACGGCCGGGCTCGCTCTCCTCGCCGACCACGGGCGGCGGCTGCTCTCGCGCGCGCCGCGCGGGTAACCTGGTGCGATGGCCGAGCTCAAGACCGACGAACCGCGGACCGCCGCGCCCGAGAAGAAGAAGGGCGGGTTCCTCGGGTTCCTGGGCGAGCTGCCGGGGCTGATCCTCACCGCGCTCGCGCTGGCGCTGGTCATCAAGACGTTCCTCTTCCAGGCGTTCTTCATCCCGTCCGGGTCTATGCAGCCGACGCTGGTGCCGGGTGACCGGGTCCTGGTGAACAAGATCCCCTACTACCTCCACGACCCCGAGCGCGGCGACGTAGTCGTCTTCGAGGACCCCCATCCCGGCCGGGAGCCCGACCGGGGCGTCGTCGGCGGGTTCCTCAACTGGCTGACCCAGGGCCTCGGCTTCACGCCGCCGGATCACGAGGACTTCATCAAGCGCGTGATCGGCCTACCGGGCGACGTCGTCCGGGGAAGGAACGGCGAGGTCCTGGTCAACGGGAAACCGATCGACGAGCCCTACCTCACGCAGAAGACCGACGACTTCTCTCCGTTCGAGGTCTCGCCGGGCAAGCTGTTCGTGATGGGGGACAACCGCCGAGCGTCCAACGACTCCCGGTTCGGACTCGGGTTCGTCCCGATCGATCGAGTGGTCGGAAAGGCGTTCGTCATCATCTGGCCGCCTTCCAACGTCGACGGGCTGGGGTGACGCGAGCGCCGTGCGCGCGCTCCTGATCGGGGTCGGGATCGCGCTCGGGATCTGGCTCCTCCTGGTGGTCCTCCTTCTCGCTGCCGGCCGGCGGACCGCCGCGAGAGAGCTCGCGACGCTCGTGCCGAACATCGCGGTGCTCTTCCAAGGGCTGCTTCGCGACCGCCGCGTGTCGCGGGGGTCGAAGGTGCTCCTTGCCATCTCGATCGTCTGGATCGTTTCCCCGATAGACCTGATCCCTGAGTTCGTGCCCGTCGCAGGGCCGCTCGACGACGCGATAGTCGCAGCGCTCGTGCTCCGTTGGGTCCTCCGGAGAACCGACCGCTCGGTGCTCGAGGAGCACTGGCGCGGCGACCCGGCTACGCTGGACACGATCCTCCGCCTCACCAGACGGTAGCCGTGCAGCGGAGACGACCCCTCGAGCCTCCTAGGAGATGGACGGCCATCCGAGGGAGGACGAGGATCGGCGAGGAAGAGCGCGTGCACACCCTCCCCGCGCCCGGTGCGACCCCCGAGGGAGTGGCCTGGCCGGAGGATCCGGTCGAGGTGCTCCGCCTGCTGCATCCCCGCCTTCTCGCCGCAGCTCGAAGCCTCGGCATCGACGAGGACATGGTCCAGGAGGCGATCGTGGAGACGCTCTCGCGACACCCGGACTTCGGGGGTATCGCACACCCGCTCGGCTACACCAAGGCCGTCCTCTTCCGCCTCGCGTATAGGCGGAGGCTCCGCCGCCGACGGGAGGTCCCCCTGGAGCTGCAGGAGCGGCTGGACAGCGTCCCCGACCACGCCGATCGCGTCGCAGACAGGCTGAGGGTCGACGACGCGCTCATGACCCTAGGCCCGCGCCAGCGAGCATGCGTCGTGCTCCGCTTCGTCGAGGGGCTCGACGACGACGCGATCTCCTCAGCCCTCGGGTGCAGCCGGTCCACCGTACGCAGCCAGATCGCCCGGGCGCGCAAGCGCCTTCGGTCGGTGCTCGAGAACGATGGAGGAGAGAGATGACCCGCCCACTCACCAGACCCGACGCCGAGGAGCTGTTCGGCAGGTTGACGGTCGAGGCGACCCGCCGCCGGCGGCGCAGGCGCGTCGGGCGCGCGGCCAGCATCGTCGCGACGACGGCACTCGTCGGCGGGACCCTGTTGTGGGCGACGGGATCGCTGGTCGGACTGCGCGATCGGACCGATCCGGGGCAGGCTGCGGAAACGGACGCCAACTACGTCTTCGCGGACGTCGGGGTGGAAGCGCATCGCGGCGACACCGCGCGCGTGTCGTTCAGGATCGGCTGGACGACCGGCGAGTTCCCCGGCTGGCGGCGGTGCACGTGGATCGTCCTCGGCGAGGACGGCACAGTCGTCGGCAGCACGCGCGACCTCGTTGTCTCCCTCTCGCCGGGGAACACAGCCCATACCGATCTCGAGGTCGTCGGTGAACCTTCGCGGGCCGAGGTCTCCTGCGACCCGAAGCGGCTCGACGTCGGCGAACCGTACGCCTACGAGTTCCACGACGTGCGCGTCGTCCTCGACGACTCCCATCCAGTGACGGGCCCGTATCTGGAGCTCGTCTACACCCCAGTGTGGCTCGGGTCGGGGAAACCCGGGGTCATGGCGTGCACGTGGGAGATCGTCGACACGAGCGGCACCGTCTACGCGAGGACGCGTGGAAGCTTCGCCGTTGGAGAGATCACTGGGGAGCCGTCCCGTCACACCTTCGCCGGCGAAGAGATCCTCGCACCCCCACCGGGCGGTGGAGAGGGGCTCGAGGGTAGGATCGACTGCCGCCCGTTCACCGGAGCGTAGCGGCTAGGAGACGGGCTCGACCCCCTCGGAGCGGGCCCAGGCGTCGAGGGCCTCATAAGCCTCGTCCTCGGACATGGGCCCGCGCTCGAGGCGTAGCTCCATCAGGTGGTCGAGAGCCTTTCCCACGACCGGCCCCGGCTCGATGCCGAGGTGCGCCATCACCTGGCGGCCGTCGAGCGGAGGGCGCATCGCCTCGAGGTTCTCCTGCTCCGCGAGCCGCGCGATCCGCTCCTCCAGCTCGTCCTGGAGCTCCGTGAACTGCTTCGCCCGCAAGGGGTTTCGCGTCGTGCAGTCCGCCCGCGTGAGTTGGTTCAGCCGGTCGAGCAACGGCCCAGCCTCTCGGACGTATCGGCGCACCGCCCCGTCGGTCCACCCCATGCCGTAGGTGTGGAAGCGGAGGTGCATCTCGACGAGCTTCGCGACATCGTCGACCGTGGCGGCCGGGTACCGGAGCGCCTGCAGCCGCTCGCGAGCCATGCGCGCGCCCACGACCTCGTGGTGGTGGAACTGCACGCCCTCGGAGGTGATCTGCCGCGTGCGCGGCTTCCCGACGTCGTGAAGCAGCGCCGCCAGCCGCAGCGTCGCGTCGGGCTCGCACCTTTCGACCACGGCGTACGTGTGCCGCAGGACGTCCTTGTGCTTCTGCACCGGGTCTTGCTCCAGCTGGAGGCCCGGAAGCTCCGGCAGGAACTCCTCAGCGAGGCCGGCCTCGACGACCAGTTCCAGCGCCCTCGACGGCCTCGCGCCGGTGAGGAGCTTGTCGAGCTCGTCCCGCATCCGCTCCGACGAGACGATCCGAAGCCTCTCGCGCATCCGCTTCATCGCATCGACCACCCGCGGCACCGGCGTCACGTCGAGCTGCGAGGCGAACCGCGCCGCACGAAGCATCCGGAGCGGGTCGTCGGAGAACGCAACGTCGGGTTCCAGCGGCGTGTCGAGGCGCTTCGCCGCGAGGTCCTTGACGCCGCCGAAGGGATCCACGAACGTGCCCGCCGGCAGGCGAACGGCCATGGCGTTGATCGTGAAGTCGCGCCGCGAGAGATCCGTATCGATGTCCTTCGCGAACGTGACGACCGGCTTGCGGTCCTCCGCCCGGTAGACCTCCTCGCGGAAGGTCGTGATCTCGATCACGCGGCCGCCCTTGCGGGCTCCGACGGTGCCGTACCTGACGCCGACCATGTAGAGCGCGTCGGCCCAACCCCGGAGCACCCGCGTGGTCTCGTGGGGCACGGCATCCGTGGTGAAGTCGACCTCGCCGTCGGACTCGAACCGCCCAAGCAGCAGGTCGCGCACCGCCCCACCGACTAGGTACAGCTCGTGGCCGGACTCGTGGAATCGCGCGCCGAGCTCCCCCGCCAGGGGATCGACGTCCAGCACCGCACCGGGGTCCAACGACTCGCTCACGACTCGTCGAGGATACCCCCGGGCTTCACCCCGACGGACCGAAGATCGCCGAGAGGAAGTGCGTGATCAGCCAGACCGTCACGCGTGCCGTCGCGGCGTTCCCGTCGTGCGGCGGAGAGAGCTCGACGATATCGAACCCGACCACGCGCCCCTTCTCGGCCACCGCAGCGAGCCCCTCCCGGAGGTCCCGGTACGAGATGCCGCCGGGCTCGGGAAGCGTCGTGCCAGCGACGATCGGCAGGTCGAGCACGTCGATGTCGATAGAAACGTAGAGGCGGTCGGACTCCGGGACGACGCGGCGCACGACGTCGGCCGCGCTCTCGTCGAGCACCTGCCGCGAGGTCACGATGTTCGCACCGTAGGCGAGTAGGTCATCGTACTCGAACCGCGCGATGTTCCGCAGGCCGATCGCGGTGATCGACCGCACGAACGGGAGCTCCGACAGCCGGCGGAGCTGCGAGCCGTGCGAGTACCTCACGCCGAACCACTCGTCGGCGAAGTCCGCGTGGGCGTCGAAGTGCACGACGTCGAACGGCCCGAACCGCTCGAGGCCGCGACCCACCGGGAAGCTGATCGAGTGGTCCCCTCCCACCGCCACGACGAGGGCGTCCCTTTCGGCGACGCGGCGCGTCGCCTCGGTGATCCGGCCGAGGTTCAACTGGACCTCCGCGCCGACGATCGCGACGTCGCCGACGTCGGCCATCGACACGCCGCCCAGGTATTCGCGACCGTCCTCCACGTCGAACCACCCGAAGGCGCCCTCGCCCGGGGGCCCACCGGGCGGCCATGTGTACTCGAGGGTGTTCCAGGAGTTGAGCCGCGCTACCCCCGGTGCGGCGCTTTGGCCGGTCCGGATCGACGGCTGGAGGGTGCCGATGTCGTAGGGGACACCCATGAACGCTACCTGCGCACGCAGCTCCGAGAGGTCGTGGCAGCTCGGAGCGCCGAAGAACGTGCGCGGAGCCGGCCACAGTAGTTCTTCGCCCTGCTCGTCCAGCATCATGTGCTCCTTCCGCCCGGTTCCTGCACAAGCCTTCACGGAGCGCGGGCCGGGCGCAACTCGCGGTACCGTGGCGACGATGCTGGGGTTCCTATGGACGCTGCCGAACACGCTGGTGGGGCTGGTCCTCGGTCTTCTCACGTTCCAGCGACCTCACATCCTCGGTGGGGCGATCGTGTTCGACCGCGCTCCACGAGGCCTGACGTGGGTACTCGCGCGTTTCCGACGCGTCGCGATGACCGTGGGGCATGTGGTGCTCTCGGCCCGACCGCTCGAGGGCCCGCTCCTCGAGCACGAGCGTGTTCACATCCGCCAGTACCGCGCCTGGGGGCCGCTCTTCATCCCCGTCTACTTCGCGCTCGCGGTGCCGTTCGGCTACCGGCGCCACCCCTTCGAGCGCGCCGCGACACGCGATGCCGGCGAGCTCAGCCGAGGGTGACCACGCCCGCGGTCCCGTCAACGGTCACGACCTGGCCGTCGCGAAGCCGCCGAGTGGCATCCTTCGTCGCGAGCACAGCGGGGAGCCCGTACTCCCTTGCGATCACGGCCGCGTGCGCCAGGACTCCCCCTCCGTCGGTGACGACCGCGCCGGCCTGCCGGAAGAGGACGGACCACGCCGGGCTCTCCTGGGCAAGGGGTCCGCATCGGCGCCGGGGCCTCGGCCTGACCGCAATGTCTCCAGCAACGTCTCGACCGCCCACGCGACCGCCTCTCCCGAACGCTCGCCCTCGATACCTGCGTCACGGCGGAGGCGCACCCAGGTCTGGTGGCTCGCGAGATGCCGGATGGTCCACTGAACCGCCTCGGCGACGTCCGGCGGGAGGTGGGCCGTGACTTCTGAAAGGGCTCCAAGGAGCACCTTCGTTCGGCGACGGGTGTATCGGGAATGTGTGTCGCCTGCGATTCCGAGGGCAATAAGCGCCTCGACCGCCGGCGAGAATCCCTCGATGAGGCGGAAGTTATGCCGTATCGAGGCCGCAACGTCCTCCGCCCTCCTCACTGGGTAGATATGCTCCATGAGGCGTTGCTCCAGCAAGTCCACCAACGCGTCGAGCAGGGTCTCCCGCGTCTCGAAATGCCGGTAGACGGTGCGGTGCGACACGCCGGCTCGGTCCGCGACGTCCTGCACGGAGAAGTCCAGCTCACCCTCGGCGAGGAGATCGGCGAGAGCCTCCAGGATCGTCTGCCTCGTGAGGCGTGCATGCCGGCCGCGGATCCCGCTCTCCAAGGCGCTCGTGTGCGTCATAGCTTGGGACATCACGACAGGCTCTATGACACACCCGGGGGCCCGTCAAGCTGAGAGCGCTATTGGAGGCTAGGGGTGCCGCGGGTGAGCACGCCGCGGAGCGCCAAAACGAAGTCGTGGGGGTTCGTCGCCGCGCGCTTCGCGTCGTCCTCGGTCACCAGGCCCTCGGAGACGAGCTTCACTAGCGCCTGGTCGAACGTCTGCATCCCGTAGAAATCGCCCTCGGAGATCACCTCGACGAGGTCGATCGTGGCCTCCGGGTCGATGATCCTCTCGTAGACGCGGCCCGTGTTCACCAGCACCTCGATGGCCGGCACGCGGCCCTTGCCGTCGGCACGGACGACCAGCCGCTGGGACACGATCCCGCGAAGAGCGCCGGCGAACGACGTGCGTACCTCCTTCTGCTGCTCCGGGGGGAACAGGTCGAGAACGCGGTTCACCGTTTCGGTCGCGTCGATCGTGTGGAGGGTAGAGATGACCAGGTGTCCGGTCTCCGCCGCCTGGATCGCGGAGAGCGCCGACTCCGGATCGCGGATCTCACCGACGAAGATCACGTCGGGGTCCTGGCGGATCACGTGCTTGAGGGCGCTCCCGTAGGAGTCGGTGTCCAGCCCGATCTCGCGCTGCTGGATCAGCGACAGGCTGTCCTCGTGGACCACCTCGATCGGGTCCTCGATCGTGACGATGTGCGCACGCCGCGTGTTGTTGATGTGGCCGATCATCGCGGCGATCGTCGTGGTCTTTCCCGTGCCGGTCGGTCCGGTTATGAGGATCAGCCCGCGGGCCGAGTCGGCGAGCGTTCGCATGACGGGCGGGAGCCGCAGCTCCTCGAACGTCGGGATGTCCGATCGCACGCGACGAAGGGCAAGCCCCACCACCCCGCGCTGCCGGTACACGTTGATCCGGAACCGGCCGATGCCAGGCTCGGTGTGACCGAGGTCGGACTCGTTGTTGGCCAGGAACTCGCGCTTCTTGTGCTCGGGCATGAGCTGGTCCGCCGCGAACTCGGTGTCCCCAGGTGAGAGCTTCGGGAACGACGTCGGCTGAAGCTCGCCATCGACTCGGATGAAAGGCACGTTCCCGGCCTTCAGGTGTAGATCGCTCGCACCTTGCTCTACCGTGTATCTGAGCAGTTCCCGTACGTCCATCGGCTCCCCCGATCCCTTCCCGTTCGGTCGGGTGACGCGGCCCCCGTTCAGTTTTCGGCCACCAGAGCACAACGTTGAGTCCCACTTCCTTCGGCCGCAAGCTACGCCCCCGCATACAATTCCGCTCGCCGGGGTCGGGCGTGCCCCCGTCGTGCCCGGCGGCGTGCCCAGTGGGCCGGACGAGGAGGCGAGCGAGACGACCAGGAGACCCCCCCGTCGTGCCAAGCCGGGCCCCAAGACGGTTGGGGCGAAGAATCGCCCGACCGCCCCCCGGAGGAAGCCGGCCTCGACCCAGATGCCGCCCTCGCGACGCGAGGTTTCGGCCGGCGGAGTCGTCTACCGCCGCACCCGCAAAGGAGCCAGCGTCGCGCTGGCCGCGCGTCGCACGCAGAAGGGGAAGCTCGTCTGGGGTCTCGCCAAGGGCCTGATCGAGCCCGGAGAGACGCCCGAGCGGGCCGCGATCCGCGAGGTTAGGGAGGAGACGGGCCTCGAGGCGATGATCGAAGCATCGCTCGGGACCACGCGCTACTTCTACGTCTGGGACGGGGTGCGGGTCCGCAAGTCCGTCCACTTCTTCCTGATGCGGGCGACCGGCGGCGACGTGCGCGACCGCGACGAGGAGATGGAGGACGTCCGCTGGTTCCCGCTCGATCGGGCACTGAAGGAGGCGGCCTACCGCGGTGAGCGCGTCGTTCTCGCGCGGGCGGCGGAGCTCCTTTCGTGACACCTATCCGGTTCATCATTGCAGCCCTCTCGGGACTCGCGGCCGGCGTCCTGTCGGGGGCCCTCGGGGTAGGCGGCGGCATCCTCGCGCAACCGGCGCTGCGCCTCCTGCTCGGCGCACGGGAGATCGTGGCGGTCGCCACACCGCTACCGATGATCCTTCCAACGGCGCTGACCGGCGCCCTCACCTACCGCAAGGCCGGCGAGGTCGACCTGCGCGCCGCCGGGTGGATGGCCCTTCCCGGAGGGCTCGGCGCGATCGCGGGAGCGCTCCTGACCAAGGTCGTGGAGCCGGGCGTCCTCCTGGTGCTCACCGCCGCACTCCTCGCGTGGCAATCGGCGAACGTGATCCGCCGAGGGCGCGTCCACGAGGTCGCTCCTCACAACGTCCCCGGGTGGCGGTTCGCCGTGCTCGGTCTCGGTGCAGGAGCCCTCTCGGGGCTGCTGGGGATCGGGGGCGGCCTCATCATGGTGCCCGTGCTCGCCGGGTTCGTGGGCATGCCGCTCAAGCGCGCGCTCGGCACCTCGCTCGTCGCGATCGTCGCGATCGTAGTGCCCGGCACGGTCGTCCATGCGATCCTCGGGCACGTCCATTGGGGCCTGTTCCTGGCGCTCACGCTCGGGGCGGTGCCGGGGGCGCGAATCGGCGCACGCCTCGCGCTTGCGGCAAGGGAGCACCGCCTACGAGTGTTCGTCGGCTCGGCGATGATGGCGCTCGCCGGGTTCTACGGCCTCCGGGAGCTGGTGCTGCTCCTGCAGGGTTGACCGATAGGATAAGCCGGCCGCGATGAGCATCCGCAGACCCGCCCTGGCCCTGATCGCGTCCCTCCTGGTCGGGCTCCTGACTCCGGGAGCATCGGCCCAGGAGCCGTCGGCCGCCCGCCTCACGCTCCTGCACCAGACACCGTGGAATTCCCCGAAGGAACAGGTCGTGCGGGTGGACGTCCTCGCCACCAACGAGGGCTCGGCACCGCTCGAGGAGTTGTCGCTTGGGATCGCCCTCTACGGGGCGGTCCGCACCCGCACCGACTACGAAGCATCCCTGGAGGCCGACCCGCCAGCGGAGCCCGTCTGGGCAAGGTTGCAGGAGGTGGAAGGCTTGCTCCTGCCGGAGGAAGGCCGCACGCTCCAGGTCGAGGTCCCGCTCGACGTCTTCGGCGTCGACCAGTTCGCGTCGTTCATCTATCCACTCAAGCTCGAGCTGCGCAGCCAAGGCCTGCCGATCGCGGTCCTGCGGACGCCCGTCATATACCTGGTCGAGGAGCCCCAGACACCGCTGACGCTCTCGTGGTCCCTGGTGCTCCACCACCCATACGTCGTCGGCCCCGACGGGACCTTCACCTCGACGGCACTAGAGGAGGCCGTGCTGGAGGGCGGATCGGTGGCATCGGTCGTCGCAGCCCTGGAGAAGCTCATCGAGGAACCGCGCCCGATCGACCTGGTCGTGTCGCCGCCTCTCATGCTGCAACTCGAGCGGATGGCGACCGGCTACGCCGTCGTCGATGAGGGCGCCACGCGGACCGTGGCCGCGGGCGAGGGCGGAGCGGCAGCAGCAGAGGCGGCGATCGAGGCGCTACGGCGCGTCGCCGGCTCGCCAGCCGTCGAAGTGACGGCCTTCCCCTTCTCCGCGGTGCCGGTGCCGTCCCTCCTCGACAGCGGGCTCGGCACAGACCTCGAGGTGCAGCTCGAGCGGGGCCGCGCGGTCGTCCGCCGCGTCCTCGAGGTGAGCCCCCGAGCCGACGTCTTCAAGCCGCCTGCCTCCGCTCTCGACGAAGACGCCCTGGCGAAGATCGAGGCCGGCGGCGTGAACCTTCTCCTGCTCGAGCCCGCCGCCGTGCCGCCGGCGGAACAGCTGCTCGGATTCGCGCCGCCCGCGACCGCAGGCGTGGCGACCGGTACATCGACCGTCACTGCCGTCGTCGCCAACGAGGGCGTGCAGGAGATCCTCGCCTCGCCGGCGATGCCCGCCGATCCGTTCCTCGGGGCCCAGTCGGTCCTCGGGGAGATCGCCGCGATCTGGTTGGAGCAACCGAGCGTCGAGCGGGGATTGGCGATCCGGATACCCGAGACTTCGCCGGCGGAGTTGTACGGTCCCCTCCTGTTCCGGCTATCGCACTCCCCGTTCGTGCGAACCGTAACGGCGACGGACCTCGCCGAGGCGTTCCCGCCGGAAGGCCCGCCGAGCGCGCTCGTCGAGGTCACGGCGGGCTCGTTTTCACGCAACTACGTGCTCCAGATCCGCGCGGCGCGTCGGCAGATAGACGCGTATCGATCGATGCTGGTCCGCACGACGCACTTCCCCGACGCGCTCGAGACCGTCCTCCTGCTAGCCGAGGGGGGGCAGTACATAGAAGACACGGCCGGGGGCCTGCGACTCATCTCCTGGGTCCACGACGCGCTTGACGACGCGTTCGGAAAGGTCCGGGTCGAGACGAGCCAACAGATCACGCTCACCTCGGAGAGCGGCACCATCCCGCTGCGTCTCACCAACGACTCCGGCCGCCCCCTTCGCGTGGTCTTGGAGCTGCAGTCGCAGTCGCTGCAGATCCAGGGAGGTCCGATCCGCGAGCTCGAGCTCGACGAGGCGAGCCAGACGGTCACGTTCGATGTCGAGCTGCGCAGGACGGGCCTGTTCCCGGTGCCTGTCATCCTGCGCACGCCCTCCGGCCGGCCGTTCGCCCAGACGACGCTGGTCGTGCGCTCGACGGCGTTCAACCGCATCGCCCTGGTGGTCACGATCGCGGCGGCGGTTCTGCTCGTGTTCGCCTGGACCAGGAGGCTGCTTCGACGGCGGACGAGCTGACGCCCGAGCCGGCGCTGCTGACACCGGGGGAGACGGCTGAGGCGTTCGCGCGCCACACGGCCGTGATGTCGCTCGGGACGGCGCTCTCCAGGCTCACGGGATACCTTCGGATCGGCGCCGCGGTCTACGCACTCGGCGTCACCGTGGGCCGTCTCGGCGACACGTACAACACAGCGAACACGACACCGAACATCGTCTACGAACTCGTCCTCGGGGGGGTCCTATCGTCGGTGTTCGTTCCGGTTTTCGTGGAGTGGCTGAAGGAGCGCGGTCGCGACGAGGCCTGGGAGGTAGCGAACCGCTTACTGACGGTCACGCTCGTGGCTCTCGCGACGATCACCGCTGTCGGCATCGTCGCGGCGCCGTGGATCATCCGCCTCTACACGCTTCGCTGGCCCGCGGACCAGCGCGCGGCCGCGCTCGACCTCGGCACGTTCTTCCTGCGGTGGTTCATGCCCCAGATCGTGTTCTACGGCATCGGGACCGTCGCCACCGGCCTGCTGAACGCGCACGGTCGGTTCGCGGCTCCCATGTTCGTGCCGATACTGAATAACCTCGCGGTGGTCGCGACCTTCCTCGCCTACGCGGCGATGGCGGGGCCCGAGCGCTCCGACCCCGCCGCGCTCTCGTCGCCCCAGAGGCTCGTTCTCGCGATCGGCACCACCCTCGGCGTCGTCGCGATGACCGCTGCGCTGTGGCCGTCGCTGCGCTCGATCGGTTTCCGGTTCCGTTGGAGGCTCGACGCCCGGCATCCGGCCGTGCGCAGGATAGCTCGGCTCGCCACGTGGACCGTGGTATACGTCGCCGTCAACCAGATCGGGTATCTGATCGTGCCCGTCCTGGCCGGCGGACGGCAGGGCGGCTACACAGCGTACACGGCCGCGTTCATCCTCTTCCAGCTGCCGCACGCGATATTCGCGGTCTCGATCTTCACCGCGCTCCTGCCGTCGATGTCCTCGCGCTGGACAGACCGCGATGTCTCCGGCTTCCGAGACCTGCTCTCGCAGGGGGTCCGCACCACCGGCTTCCTCGTCGTCCCCGCAGCCCTCGGCTATCTGGTGCTTTCGGTCCCGATCGTCCGACTCCTCCTCGAGCACGGCGAGTCCGTGGCCGCCGACACCGAGCTCATCGCCGGGATGCTCGGGCTCTTCTCGCTCGGGCTGTTCTCGTTCTCCGTTTTCCAGCTGCTGCTGCGCGCGTTCTACTCGATGCAGGACACGCGAACCCCCGCACTCGTGAACGTGGCCGCGGTCGCGGTGAACGTCGCGGCCAACCTCCTGTACGTGTTCCCGCTCGGCCTCGGAGTCCGTGGACTTGCGCTCGGGCACGCGACCGCTTACACGTTCTCCGCCCTGGCCCTAGGCACGATCCTCCGCAAGCGCCTCGGGCGGCTGGACGGACGCCGTATCGCGGCCTCCCTTGCCAAGATCGGGGCGGCGGCGAGCGCTACGGCCGCGACCGCCTGGCTCGCCTCACGTTGGATCGGGAACGCCCTAGGAACCGCCGGCCTGGGTGCCCGTGCAGCCCAGGTCTTCGGGTCGATAGGGCTCGGGCTGCTTGTTTTCGGCGCCCTGGCGCTTATCTTCCGCATGGAGGAAGTCGATCCCATCAAGGGAGCACTCAAGGCGAGATTCAGGAGATGACGAAGCTGCACGAAGACGAACGCGGGCTGCTCATGAAGGCCGTCGCCATAACCCTCGTGTTCCTGGTCGTGTTCGGCATCGCCGCCATCGACACCGGTTCGATCCTCGTGGCGAAGTACAACCTCACCCAGCTCGCCGAGCAGGCCGCCTTCGAGGGCGCCCTCGCCTACCGCACCGGACACGACAAGAGCAACGCTTGCGCTCGCGCGGAGAACGTCGTAGCCGAGCAGGATTCGGACGCCACACACCCGAGGATCGGCTGGTGCGTGGTCGACTCGGACGGCGTCGTGACCATCACGCTCAAGAAGACCGCCAACACCTTCGTCGCCAAGCGCATCTCCTACTTCGAGGAGTTCACGCACCTCCGGGCGACCGAGCAGTCCGGCGCGCCCAAGTAGATGGACCCGAGCGACGAGGAGCTCGTCCGCGCATTCTCGGAGGGTGACCGCCCGGCGTTCGAGGAGCTCGTTCGCCGTCACGAGCGACGCGTCTACAACCTGGCGCTCCGGATGCTAGGCCGGGAGGAGGACGCTCGCGATGCGACTCAGGACGCGTTCCTGTCCGCGCTCCGGAAAGTCTCGTCATTCCGCGGCGATGCCGCCTTCACGACCTGGATGCACCGGGTCACCGTGAACGCCTGCTACGACATGCTCCGCAAGCGCGCACGGGGGCCACTCCTGGAGCTCGACTCGGAGCTGCCGCTTCCCGAGCCCCGCGCGGCTGCCGATCCAGCGGAGGCCGCGGTGGCAGGAGTGGACGTGCGCCGGGCGCTCGTGCAGGTGCCCGAGGAGTTCCGAGCGGTCCTCGTGCTCCACGACGTTCAGGACATGGCCTACGACGATGTGGCCGCGGTCCTGGGCATCCCAGTCGGGACCGTGAAGTCGCGCCTGCACCGGGGCCGCGTGATGCTTGCCCGAGCCCTCGGCCACGGCACGGCCTGGGAACCTGCGGAGCGCCCCGCTCCGTCAGAGGGACAGTCATGAGCCACCCCGAGGAACTGCTCGCCGGGTACGTGGAGGGGGCCCTCGAACAGCACGAACGCGCGATGGTCGAGGCGCACCTAGTCGCGTGCGACCTGTGTACCGAGGAGATCGGCCTCGCCGGGCGCGCCCGCGACGCGCTCGCCGCCCTTCCCGAGGAGACCGTGCCGCTGGGCGTCACAGGGCCGGTGCTCGCCGAGCTCTACGGCCGGGCGGCGGAGAGCGAGGAGCCCGCGTCCGTCGCGCGCCCCCACGAGCGGCGAGGCGGGTGGCCGGTCTGGGCCCCGAAGGCGCACCCGCGGGCCCGGAGGAGTACGCCGCGGCGCCGACGCTCGAACGGCAGAACGTCGACTACGACGGAGCGACGCTCGGTGCGCTGGCGCGCGAGGTAGCGGACGACCCACTCGGCTGGACGCAGCGGTCCGCGGCCGGCGACGGGAGCGGGGCTCTTGCGCTTGATTGCGTCCGGCAGGGATCTTCGCTCACCGAGGCCGACCACGCGGTCCGCGTAATCGAGGCTACCTACGAAGGCAAGGGCGTCTACATCGGCGTGTTCCTCGAGTCGCCCACGCTCGGCGCGCCGGCGACCAAGGTCGTCATCTGGATCGTCGCCCGCGACGCCTGCACCCTCGTCTCCTACTCCCAGCAGCTCATCCGCTGACCCGCCCGGAATAGGTGGGCGTTTAGGCGTATGGGACAATGAGCGACGACGTGACCCGCGACGTGATCATCCTCGGCTCCGGGCCGGCCGGGTTCACAGCGGCCCTGTACGCGGCCCGAGCCGAGCTGAACCCCCTGGTCCTCAAGGGACTCGCCGCCGGCGGGCAGCTGATGCTGACCACCGAGGTCGAGAACTACCCCGGTTTCCCCGACGGCATCCTCGGCCCGGAGCTGATGGAGGTCATGGAGAAGCAGGCCGCGCGCTTCGGGAGCGAGCTACTGGCGATCACGGCCACCCGCGTCGACCTCTCGGAGAGACCTTTCGGCGTGTGGGCCGGCGACCAGGAGTGGCGAGCAAAGACCCTGATCGTGGCGACCGGGGCTTCCGCGAGATGGCTCGGGGTGCCTGGAGAGGACAAGCTCCGCGGTCGCGGCGTCTCCGCGTGTGCCACCTGCGACGGGTTCTTCTTCCGCGACCGAGAACTGATAGTGATCGGCGGTGGCGACACGGCGATGGAGGAAGCGCTGTTCCTCACGAAGTTCGCTGCCAGGGTGACGATAGTGCACAGGCGCGGCGGGTTCCGGGCCTCGAAGATCATGCAGGACCGCGCCCTCGAGAACCCGAAGATCGAGGTGATCTGGGACACGGTCGTCGAGGAGATCCTCGGTGACACCGCGGTGACCGGCGTACGGCTGAGGAGCGTGCCTACGGGCGAGGAAACCGAGTTCGCGACGGAAGGAGTCTTCGTCGCGATCGGCCACCAGCCGAACACCGAGCTTTTCGAGGGACAGCTCGAGCTACACGGCGGGTACGTTGAGGTGCGGGAGCCAACGACGACAACGAGCGTGCCGGGCATCTTCGCGGCCGGCGACGTGGTGGACTACGTGTACCGTCAGGCCGTGACGGCCGCCGGCATGGGCTGCAAGGCTGCCATCGACGCCGAGAAGTTCCTCGCGGAACACAGGTAGGGACGACGCGGGCCGCCCGCGGCCCGAGAAGGACGGATCTGGTGGCGATACTGGGAGAGGTGAACGACCAGGACTTCGAGGCGAAGGTCCTGGGCTCGGGGACTCCGGTTCTCGTGGACTTCTGGGCCGAGTGGTGCGTGCCATGCCACATGGTCTCGCCCGTGGTCGAGGAGATCGGACGCGAGAAGGACGACCTGGCGGTCGCAAAGCTGAATATCGACGAGAACCCCGACGCTACCCGGCGCTACGGGGTGATGAGCATCCCGACGCTGATCCTGTTCAAGGACGGCGAGGAGCACGCCCGCGTAGTGGGCGCCCGCGGCAAGGACGCGGTGCTCCGCGATATCGATCCCCACCTGTCCTGACTACGGCCGACTTGTCGGCCGTCGGCGACCGGCGGAGACTTCCCCTCGTGGAGGTGATCCGATCCGGCGGCAGCGGCGACGCGGTGCGCGACGTCCAGCTCCGCCTCCTCGGGCTCGGCGCGGAGATCGACACGGCGGAGCTCGAGACCCGGAGCTTCCGTGTATCCACGGAGGAGGCCGTTCGATGGTTCCAGCGAACACGCGGACTGCCCGAGGACGGTCTCGTCGGCCCCGACACATGGGGACAGATCGTGGAGGCCGGTTACGTCCTAGGCGACCGCACTCTCTACCTGCGCGTCCCAGCGTTCCGTGGCGACGACGTCCGAGCGCTGCAGCGCTCCCTCAACGCGCTCGGTTTCGACGCCGGCCGCGAGGACGGCATCCTAGGCGAGGCGACCGACCGTGCCGTCCGCGACTTCCAGAGGAACGTAGGGCGGCCGGTCGACGGCATCGTCGGGTCCGAAACGCTCGCGGCCATCGAGCGGCTCCGCCCGCAACTCGAAGCGCCGAGCCGAGCCATCGTACGCGAGGAGGAGGCGGTGCGCGCGATGGTGTCCACGCTCGAGGGTTCCGTCGTCGCGATCGATCCTGGCACCCAGGACGACCTTGCGCTCGAGCTCGCGGCCGCACTCGCGAAAGCCCTCGAGCCGCGCGGCGCTCAACCCGTGCTCCTCGCCGCAGAGCCACTCGCCCCGAGCGATCGTGCACGGCGCGCGAACGCTGCCGCCGCCGCCGCGTGCATCTCCCTCAGATTCGATCCCGACGCGGCCGGAGGATGCTTCTACTACGGGACCGAGCGGACCCACTCACCGGCCGGCAAGCGGCTCGCCGAGCTGATCAGCGACCAGCTCGAAAAGCTGTGGGGCGCAAGGGATGTACGGCGTCGGTCGGTGGCGATCCTACGGGAGACACGCATGCCAACGGTCCAGATCGAACCGCCGGCCAACCTCGACGGCACCGGCTGCTCCGCGCTTGCCGACGCGATCGCCGCCGGCGTCGAGCGCTTCCTCGGCGCCTCGGTACCGACCCGAGCCTAACGGCGGGCCGCCGATCCGATCATCCAAACCGTGACCGACCCTAGAGTCGAAACCCCGGCGATGACGAAGCGGATCACCAACGGGTTGGCGTCACACCCAGAGAAGCCGAGCCCGACGCAGAAGTCGAGCGCGCTCTCGGGAAGGAGCGAGGCTAACGCGAGACCGACGAGGAGCATCCCCGCCGCCACCCCGTGCAGCGCTTCTTTCACGCTACCCTCCTTCGGCTCTTCGGGGAGAGAGCCTCTAACCCCAAGCGTACACCCGGGCGCCTGATGCGAGAAGAGTGGAAAAGAGCTAGCCCTCGGCTCGAGGACACCGGCTGAAGGTCGTCAGGAAGATCCCGAGCAGGATCCCCAAGCCGACCGCCCTTAGCACCCGCAGCACTTCGTCCCGCTCGCTCACGCATCGATTGTATGCTCGCGCCGTCATGCGCTTCGCGCTAATGATCGAAGGGCAGGAGGGCGCGACGTGGGACGAGCGCCTCGCCCTCGCCCGCACCGCCGAACGCCTTGGATTCGAGTCGTTCGTCACCTCCGACCACTACCTGTCACCCGGCGGGACACCCGAGAGGGGCTCCTTCGATGCGTGGACCGGCGTCGCGGCGCTCGCCGCGGCGACGCAGCGCATCCGCCTAGGCACTATGGTGTCGCCGGTTACCTTTCGCCATCCCACGGTGCTCGCGAAAACCGTCACGACCGTGGACGTCGTATCGGGCGGTCGTGCGGAGCTAGGCATGGGCGCCGGATGGTGGGCCGCGGAACACACGACGCACGGCATCCCCTTCCCGCCCACACCCGACCGCTTCGAGATGCTCGAGGAGCAGGTCGAGATCGTCCACGGGCTGTTCACACACGAGGTCTTCTCCTTCGAGGGAAGGTTCTACGCCGTCGACGAGTGCCGCTTCGTTCCAAAGCCGTTGCAGCGACCGCATCCGCCTATCGTCCTCGGCGGGCGCGTCGCGGGGCCACGGATGTCGCGACTCGTCGCACGGTTCGCCGACGAGTTCAACACCCTCGGGGGAACCCCGGCCGAGGTCCGCGACCGCCTCGGCCGCATCCGCAACGCCGTCGACGCCGCCGGTCGCGACCAATCGAGGGTCACCACGTCCATGATGACCTGGTACTACGTCGGCGACGACCAGGCTTCATGGAGGGCGCGGGTCGAGCGGGCACGGGAGCGTGACCCCGACGCCGGACCGCGCGACGCGTACCTGGCCCACCTCGAGCGCACCTGCATCGTCGGCACCGCCGACCGCGCCATCGAGCGACTCAACGAGTACGCCGAGGCTGGAGTCCAGCGGATAGTCCTCAACCACGAGTTCGCCGACGACCTCGAGATGCTCGAGGTTGTCGGCGAACGGGTCCTCCCTGAGCTCCAAGGAGCCACCAACTAGCACGACGCCCTCGCTCACGAGCGGCGCCGTTGCTACCATCGACGAACCCATGGCAGAGTTCTCCGTCGACCCCTACGCGGATCTGTACGCACGGCGAACCTCCGGGATGTCGGCGTCGGAGGTGCGCGCCCTCTTCGCGGTGGCCTCAAGGCCCGAGGTGGTCTCGCTCGCAGGTGGCATGCCCTTCGTCCAGGCCCTGCCACGTGAGGACGTCCTCGAGGTCGTGCGACAGGTCGTAGTCGAGCTCGGAGACGTCGCCCTCCAGTACGGCGGCGGCATCGGCCATCTCGCCCTCCGCGAGAGGCTATCGGAGCTGATGGCCGAGGAGGGGGCGCAGGCCGATCCCGAGGCGATCGTCGTCACCGCGGGCGCCCAGCAGGCGCTCGACCTGATCGGCAAAGTATTCATCGACCCCGGGGACGAGATCGTCGTCGAGGGACCCTCCTACGTCGGCGCCTTGTCGGCGTTCGGCGCGTACGAGCCACGCTACGTCCCGGTCGAGCTGGACGACGACGGCATGATCGTCGAGCAGCTCGAGGAATCCCTACTGAAAGGAGCCCGGCCGAAGTTCGTCTACACGGTTCCGACGTTCCACAACCCGGCTGGTGTCACGATGACGACGGCGCGCCGCGAGCGGCTCGTCGCGCTCTGTCGCGAGGCCGCTGTCCCGATCATCGAGGACAACCCCTACGGCATGCTTCGCTTCGAGGGCACACGGCCGCCGACGCTCAAGTCCCTCGATCCGCACAACGTGATCTACCTCGGCACGGCGTCGAAAGTCTTCGCGCCCGGCGTCCGTTTGGGTTGGGCCGCAGCGGAATTAGGGGTTATCCAACGCATGGTGCTCGCGAAGGAGGCCGCCGACCTGTGTGGCTCGAACCTGACGCAACTGATCGGCGAACGGTACCTGTCGGGCGACCGGTGGCGTGGCAACCTCCGGACACTCGTCGACACTTACCGGAGCCGTCGCGACGCGATGCTCACGTCCCTCAACGAGCACTTCCCCGAGGCCGCGACCTGGACTCACCCCTCCGGCGGCTTCTACGTGTGGGTTACGGTCCCGGATTACTTCGACACGTCGGCGCTGCTGGCGGCCGCGGTGGAGCGGCGCGTAGCCTACGTGCCGGGAACCGCCTTCTACCCTGACGGGCGCGGCCGGAACCGCATGCGGCTCTCCTTCTCGTTCCCGCCCGAAGAGGCGATCCGCGAGGGGGTGGCGCGGCTCGGGAACCTCCTCGCGGACGAAGAGGAGCTGTACCGGTCGCTGCGGCGATGACCCGGGTCGCGGTGCTCGCCGGCGGTCGCTCTCCAGAGCGCGAGGTTTCGATCCGCTCGGGCCACCGGGTTCACCAGGCTCTCGCCGGGCGTGGGCACGAGGCTTTCCTGCTCGACCCTTCCGACGCCCCGCTGGTCGAGGGGCTCGCCTCCGGCCGCGCCGACGTCTGCTACCTGGCGCTTCACGGCCGCGACGGCGAGGATGGCACGATCCAGCGCCTCCTCGAGCTCATCCGCCTCCCGTACACGGGAACGGCCCCCTTCGAGTGCCAGCTTGCGTTCGACAAGGTCCTCGCCAAGGAGGCGCTCCGGGCCGCCGGGGTTCCTACCCCCGAGTGGGCCACGATACAGGCGGCTGCGCTGAAGGATCTCTCCGCGGGCCGAATCCTCGACGTCGCGGCCGAGCGGGTCGGATTCCCCGCGGTCGTGAAACCTGCGCGCTCGGGATCCGCGATGGGCGTGCGATTCGTCGACCGAGAGGCCGAGCTTCCGGCTGCGGTGATGAGCGCCCTCTCCTTCTCGGACGCCGCGATCATCGAGCGCAAGATCGAGGGCACCGAGGTCGCGGCCGGCCTGGTCGGCAACCCCGCCGAGGCGCTCCCCCTCGTCGAGATCGTCCCGAAGTCTGGCGTCTACGACTACGCTTCCCGTTACACCGCAGGCGCAACCGAGTACTTCGCGCCCGCACGACTGGAGGCCGAGATAGGTGCGGCGTGCGCGCGCGAGGCCGCGCGATCCTTCCGAGCACTAGGGCTGCGGGACGTGACGCGCGTCGACCTCATGGTCGACCGCCAAGGCCGGCCCTGGGTCCTCGAGGTGAACGTCTCCCCCGGGATGACCGAAACGAGCCTGCTACCGATGGCCGCTGAGGCAGCCGGGATCCCACTCGAGACGCTGTGCGAGAGGATCCTCGAAGCCGCTCTCGCCCGCAACTAGTCTGAGACAGACTAGTTGCGGACCACTCAGTCCGGCGCCAGCCCGGGGCCCGACCCGATGATCTCGGAGACGATCCGCTCGAGGTCGTCGGGAGAGCCAAATTCGACGACGATCCGTCCTCGTTTCCTGCCCATCTGGATCGTCACGCGGGTCGCGAGCTGCTCGGAGAGCAGCTCCTCGACCTCCGCGAGATCCCCCGGCACGCGGGCAGATGACTGCCCGGTCTTCGCGAGCGCGACCGGCGCCGGACGGTCCGAGTAGGCACGGACGAGCTCCTCGACCTCGCGGACCGACAGGTCCTCCGCCGCGGTCCGCAGACCGAGCGACACCTGGGCCTCTGCCTCGCCGAGCGAGAGGAGCGCCCTGCCGTGCCCCGCCTGGAGCTTTCCCTCGTTGAGCAGCTGCTGGACCTCCGAGGGGAGCTGCAGGAGCCTTATCGTGTTCGCGATGTGCGAACGCGACACGCCAAGCCGCTCCGCCAGCGTCTCCTGCTTGACACCCAACTCGACCAGTAGCTCGCGGAAGGCCTCGGCGAGATCGATCGGCCCAAGATCCTCCCGGTGGATGTTCTCGATCAGCGCCTCTCGGAGGCTCTCGGCGTCGTCGCTCTCCCGCACTATCACCGGTATGGTCGCCAGCCCCGCCCGTTTGGCGGCTCGGAGCCGGCGCTCTCCG
>Ga0209342_10001166_pt1 | contig 29606 bp, 41 predicted proteins | sample RifCSP16_2_FD_184023 | JGI IMG/M metagenome (GOLD analysis project Ga0209342, IMG submission 184023) | Soil microbial communities from Rifle, Colorado - Rifle CSP2_sed 16_2 (SPAdes) (version 2) | ecosystem: Environmental > Terrestrial > Deep subsurface > Rock core/Sediment | place: Rifle...
TGCAGCTACTGCTGATTCGAAGAACAACCGCGGCATCATCTCGCGCACCCGCAGAGGCTGCGGCGTCATGCCGGGTTTTTCAATGCCCACCAACGACCAGTTTGCTGTGCCGTAAGGAGAAAGCTTTGCTCTTCTCCAGCCATCGCGGTAATTGCTGTTCCAGCAGGCCATGATCTCAGCCGGGCAGATTTCCCAGGGATATTTCCCCTGGAACATACCCTGCATCTGACCGCGAGATAGATCAATGGACCACCAGGTGGGCAGCCAGACTGGAGTCGCACCGCGCCGAGGCTCTGTTATCACTTCTGTTATGGCGCCGAGACTGGCCAGAACAAACGGACCGCTTTTGGCGCCGCTGGCAGTTGTGGACGTCGTCCGCAGCCGCGATCCATCGACATGTATGCTTTGGCCCGCATCACTGGGCTCAAAGATTCCAACTGAATTTTTCGGCCGCACATTCGGGTTCTGAGCTGCAGATAAAATTGTATCAACCGTAGTAGTCAGCCCCACGGAACGACCGTGAATGATATCTGCTCCACCCCTGGAGGAAATTGTCCATCTGTCTACAGTCGGCCATGTTGCACCTTTCTCGGATATCGCAACCCATTCATTGCCAGCAGCGGATTGGAAGTCATCCTTCCAGTGGGCCAGCGAAAGTCCGCGGGCATCATTGGGGAATGTTGCCGGCGCATCCTGCCATGAGCCATAGTTTCCGCTAGCCCCGCTCCGGCCCTTAAGTGCTCGCACAGGAGTGGTCATGATCTTGGGCATTACTCGATCACTTCATCGATCATCGGTTCCAGGCGGATGCCAACGTCCTCGTCATCTGTGGCGTCTGCTGCAATCGTTTGTCCAGAGCGGTTCAGGATCACGAGCATTCCGTAGCGTGTAGGAGGGATAAACATGCCGACAAACGCAACTTGTACGTCGGTTGTATTAACCACTACAAACGATCCGATGTAATCCATTTGACGCACAATGTCATCATCAGTATGTGTGCCGCCTGTATAACCCGGCACGTCTTCATCCACACCAGTCAGCGGGCCAGGATTTCCTTCGGCGGCTACGGACGAAGCGGAAGCTGCCCAGAAAAATTCCACCACGTTGCCGTTTGTGGGAGCCACAGCAAACCTGAGTGAAGCCATAGCCGAATAGCGCTGGGCTCGATTGACACCCAGATCCACTTTGGCGGATGCCCTGGCAGCCGCTTCAACCAAACCTACGATATCGATTTGTACAACGACGTAGTCAACACCGGAGGTGCCCTGATTGAGTTTGGCGCGATTTGCATCCGGCCCATAGGTCACCGAATCGCGGAAAATGATCGGCTTGGCCGTATAAGTCCCGGCGAGATCCGGGAGATGAATCGTCATTTTGTCAGGGAGAGCCATCAGGGCACCGTCCGATCATGTCCAAACAGCCGCAAGCGCCGCTGAAAATCACGCAGGAAATTGCCGGCCGGATTAGCCAGTGCTGTATAGCGGGCATCAAGGACAGTTTGAAATGCCAACAGAGCTTGGCCTGGATTGGTGATCCAGGTTTCTATTTGCTCGTAGATTTCGCCGCTTTGAATTTGGGCCAGCTCAGCCGCTGTGATCAGTCCAGCACCCACACCGGTTGCCATGACGGTATTGCCGCCGATGCCGGAATTTACCAGGGCTGTGCGATACGTTAGGCCGGCTGCATTGCTGGCGGTTGGAATTGGGATATGAAAGATGATCTGGTATTCATTACCCGAGTCCTGGCCGGCGCGCACGTGGTAATTTGCCATGGGTCATTCTCAGTTTTGCGGGATGACTTCGGCGATCGATCGACCGGCGTATTGATCGTCCAGGAAAGCCGTGCCGAATACCGTGAGGTACTCGCCGGCCCCAATGGAGGCGTTGGTATTGATCCGAACCTTTTTGATGGCTTGGCTTGAGGCAGGAGCGTTCCAGTAGGTGGCCCAATCAGCACCAGTACCAGGTTCCTTGGCCGCGTCAGAAGTGTGGGCCAATAGGCATATGTAACGGTTGCCGCCGTTCAGAACTACGTCCGCGGCCGGGCTGGTGATGTAGGCGACGGAAGCAGCCCACTCCATGGAATTTATCTGGCCAGCGGCCCTCTGGGGGATATAGCTCTGGTTGTACGAGGCTGCCCCCTTGGGGTTGATGTCCAGAAATGCGCCCCGCACGCGATATGCGCCATTTTTCACGAGATTTTTGGTTCCAGACGCATCGTGAATCGTCGTATAAGTCCCCGATTCAAGCCCCAGCTCCAATTTCGAGAAGTTCGCCGGGTCGGCATTGGTCCAGAATCCGAGCGCTTTCCATCCCCAACCCGCACCGATTTGAAAAATCTGATTCACCATTGTGGCCGACAAGGGAATCTCGCGGGTGATGTCGTGCGTCTTCCACAGACAGTTGTAGTTCTGGGCATCGATGGCCTGACCACGCTGATCGTTGTAATAAGCCAGATCTTCGAAGATTCTCTGCCGGACGAGGAAATCCGGTTGGCGCACCAGCCCGCGCAAAAACCGGACGATCTCCGAGAATTCCCCGGACCGGCTGCTGCCGATGTCGGCAAAGCCTAAGAGGTTCAGGAGCCAGCCATCGAATATGATGTGCTCGTTTCCTGAATTTATGCCCGATCCGCAGTTGATGACTGCGTTTGCCGATGTGTGCTGGCGAATCGAGTGGCCCGCGAAGTTGAGGAATCGGATGAGCGTATTTTGAAGTTCGAAGTGAGCTAACTTTCCGTCTGCTTTGTCGGTCATCACCTCATGGTTGATGAAGGTACAGTTGTGACTACCCCACATGTCCACAATCTCACCGTGGTAGCTCTCGTCAAAGTCATGGCAATGGCTTCGGGCGTTAATCCCGGTGACGTTTTCAGATTCCACGACCTCGATGAAACGTGTCCCGACGCCCACATGATTATGGTAGAGCACATTCCGGGCCCATTTGACGCGAATGTGGAGGTGCGGGAAGTCGTTCTGCGCAGCCATCGCGGAATCGTACTGGGCCTCACGAATGGTGATGTTCTCGGCCAGGGATGAGAGCCGCGCAATCCGGTTTTTCTGGCCAGCCGTGGCGGTCACTTTCTTTTCGATGGGCCGATCGAGCTGGAGGGCTTTGTAATGTTCGTTGACGGCGGGTGCGCCACCTGTGAGCCCAGCACCATTGATCGTCATCAAGGCCTGGTTGACCTGCAGGAACGCGCCCTTAAACTCCACCAGCCACGTTCCCGTCGTGGCGCTGATCCCAGCTTGGTGGCTGACGGCTACATCGCCCACCGCGATGTTGCTCAAGGCCTCCAGCGCCGCCTGGACTGTAGCGGTTGTGGCGTTATAGGCGATAGCTGCCGTCGTCTGACCAGAAAAAGTTAGTGTGAAGGTGCCGCCCGTGGCTCCACCGGTAATCACCCTCTGCTTTTGGTTTACGCTTAAGATCCGCACGAGGCGGACATAATGCTCCTCATTGGCGTCAGAGGGCGACTGCCCCAACCGGATCAAAACGACCTCTCCGTCTGACAGCCCGGTCAAAACTTGACCGGGCGTCAGATGCGTGTCGCCTTTGAGCGGGTTGACGCCAGGCGCACCATCCCACTCGACCTCGGACAGGATCACGCTCTGGATATCGAACACAACGTTATGGTTGGGATGCGTGATCACGAAGGTGGCGTTGTGCGGATCGATAGTGATCGACCGATTGATCGGAATCGTCACATCGATGGGCGAGGTGGAGCGGCCCGTATAGACGTGCGAATCCTTAAGGTGCACCGCGCCGCCTTTGGGGCACCGCGTGACGTCCTGATACACCTCGGTCCACGTCTCCGGCGGACCGCAATCGATCGTCAGTTCGTATGGCCGGATGTTTGTGCCCGTGATCGAGATCACCACCTCACGGGCAGCTGCGTCTGCGGCTTCGCCCTGAAACTGCCAGAGGCCATTTCCTAAGTGCACCAGGCGACTGAGACGACTCACGGGCGTCGTATAATGGGGCCAGATGGGGTTGGCACCGTAATCGACGTACTTCGTGGTGCAGGCCAGGTTTTGCGGGACGGATTCCCTCAGCTGCGTCTGGCTATTGAGGATCGGCACGTCCAGTGCGTAGGCGACGCCGCGCTGCGTCCGGAGGGCTGGATAAGTTGTCATTTAGTTTGCGACCAAAAAGGGTAAGAGATTTGTCGTTATCCCCGCATCGCCGGCGAGCACGGTAAACGCTGCAGAAATCGCCTCCGCCGCATTGCCGGCCGCATCACGAGCCGTCGCTCGGATGTGCGTAGTGGCCCCCGGGGTCGCCGAGACTATCCACGCGAACTGCTCGGCAGCGATGCCGGTAGCAATCGCAATCCACGGTCCACCGGCACCCGTGACGCTGTAGTCCAGATCGACTGACACGACGGCAATGTTATCTCCAACACCCCAGCGCACGATGAGCGTGCTGTCTTGGGCGATTTGCGCACCCTCTAGAGGGGCAACGATTGAGATCGTGGGAACAACCGTGTCCGGACCGGGGAGCACACCGGCGGGTCGGCCACGCATCGCACGATTTAGAGCCATTTTCCCCTGCTCTTCCATAAATCCTTCAAGGTGGCTGCGGCCTGAGCGCAGCTCTGAGCTTCTCAATCTCGACCGTGAGCGCCTCGATCCGCTTTGAATCGCGACTAACTTGATCACTCTTGACCATCTTAATCGCCGCCGAAATCCGGCCATCAAAGTCTCGGGATATCGCGGACAAACGATCGGCCCAGCGGGCATCTTGAGTCAGCATGGCTTTTTCGAGGCTCACCTGATTCGCAAGGAGTTCCGTCTTCGCGCTGATGAGATCGCTCGTCAGCTCGATGCGCTGCGCTGTGATCACTCGCTCCATCCGGAGCTGCAGGCCCCACCAGGCCCCGCAAATCGTCGTCGTGGAGATAATCAGCGTGATCACAATACTTAGACCGTTGCTCAGCACCGTCAAAAGACCATTGCGGGATTTCGGCTCATCAATCGTTTTCAAGTCTGGCCCTCCCAGAGCGTGGCCAGCTCGCGAACGACGAGCTCGTCCGCGAGATTAGTTCCGAATCCGGCGAAGATCCCGTCGATCTCAGCCAAGTAGCGGCCGTATTTTTCCTGGGTGTTCTGGCCGCGCAGATTTTTTTGAGTCCGAATCGTGAAATCGTGGTTGCACGCGAACCACCGGTGGCAGAAGGCCTCGGCGGCTTGACCGCGGTCCGCCTGATCGCCCGTTTTTTCGGCGGCATTGATCCGCGCTAGGCGGATTGTCTCGTAGACCCACACGCCGAAACCCAGGTCGATTCTGAGTGCGAACGTATCACCGTCGATGATCCGCTCGAGCTGGGCCCGGTACGTGTAGCTAGCGCGCATGAGAACTTAATCTCCATCCACGCGCTGCCAAGTGCGAAGGGAGCCTGGTGGCCTTAGCGATGCCGAGCGAATAGGCTCGGCTGAGGAGCCTTTCAATCAGTCGCCGGTGCCCACGGGCTGTTCGGCCATACGGTAGCGGCCGAATAGCAAGTTGCGAAGCGGTGTTCTATAACGGCGCTCATAGAGCTGCTGCCGGCCTGCCTGCCCCTTGCCTATCGGCAGGCAGGGGTAGGTAGGGCCTGCCTGCCGGCAGGCATGGCCTGCCCGCTGCGCTATCGCCGGCTGCCCGGCCTGGTGTGTGGACCAGGCCGGACAGCAAACGCACGACCATGACGTCGCAAACGTATCTTGGGCGCCGGTCGCCAAGATCAAAAGATTCAGGAAAAACATCAAGATTGTCGGCCTCATCATTCTCTCTCCTCGGTTGGGATTTCTTCACCTTCGTCGCGGACTTCGAATTTGATTTGCCCCTGCTCGTCGATCTCGTAATCGAGCACCACTTCTTTGCGGGCCGGCTCGGCGATGGCCGCCTCCACAGGGTCTGGCGCCTGCAATGATCTTGCCACGACGAGCGGGCCGGCGACAAGCCCAGCACCGACCACGGCCGCCGTAAGTAGTGATCCCAAATTATTTTGCGTGATCTTGGTATTCACCGCTGGGTACGTCCCCACATCGTAGTCATGCGGTAATCCCCAACCTTTTGCGAGCAGCAATCGCCGCATCTTCCAGGTTTCGACCAGGTCGTGAAGCTTCGCATTGCGCTCGCGACTACTCGACGCTTGCCGCGTTGCTAGGATCCGCTGCCAAATTCTGGTCGCCATTGGTGGGTGAACGAAAAAAGGTGTCAATTGCCTGGCGATCGATCTCGGTGAGCTCGCGGAGATGCTCCTCAGCATTACGGGCCACCTCCTTGGCGATCTCAACCTCAGCCGCACCGATTTCCTCCACGGTCATGTCTGGCCGCAGGGCCAGCCGATCAATCAGCGTCTCGCCGGCCATCTCGTTATTCTTTCTTCGCTGGCTCGATCGGGGCTTCGCGGTGTATCAACTGGCGAATGGCCGCCGCTTCGACCGGATCGGGCGCCGACATTTTCTCCGCAAACACCATGTCGATCAGTTTGAGCGTCGAGGTGTGCGTGTCTTGCTGGCGCTGGACGGAGGCCGCCATCGCCTTGTTGATCACATCAAACACTGGGTCCATGATTCCTTCGGCCATTGCCCGCTCCTCATCTAAGATCACCCCTGACGGGGATTCGTACCGTGCCGCGGCGACGACGACTCGCCGCAGGCGCTCGACCTTTGAGCTCATCTACGTCGCTGCGAAGTGCCACGAAATCCGTCGCGGCGCACTGACACGCTTGGAGAGCCTCCAGCTTCGCCCCCAGCCGCTTCTCTAGGTCCGCCAGATCCAGCGCCGTGATGGCGGCGACAAGCGGCAGGCGAGGCGCCTGTGGGCTTGGATCAGGCGTGGACTGGGGCGGCCTAGGATTAGGCGTCGTCGTCGCCGGCCGCTGCGGATGGACGGGCACCATAGGCAGCCCCGCTTGCTGTCGGGGAGACAGCGGGGCTGGCCAGAACTGCTGCCGTGGCCAGAGCGTACATGCCGCACCCTGACATTGGGTCTCCATCGCCGAGCGGATCCGCGTGGGGGGATTCGCCCAGGATCCTTCACGCGAGCCCCACACCTGGCCGACCACGGCCGGACCGCAGTCGGTCTGGGTGTAGATCGGACTGCCACTGTCGCCAGCGGCGGTGTCGAATGAGACCCGCAGCCAGTTGTTCTCGTAACCCAGGATCTCTCCGTCACGGCGATGCTGCTGGTGGCTGCCCCTGGGATATCCAACCTGCCAGACCCTCAGCCTGGGCGATGGATCAGCGGCCGCCAAGGGGACGGCCACATAGGGCACCGTGCCGCGGACCCACAGGATCGCAATGTCGCAATCTGATCGGTCGGCGTCCGACGCGTAGAGGAGTTTCGCAGGCGCCGGATCGTGCCCCACTGCGTGGATGTGCACTGCGTAAGATGTGGGTGCCTCGCGGTAGCTGTGGGCCGCAGTAATCACCAGGGCATCGAGCCCATCGGCTGCCAGGACCACGCCGCTTTGTGAGTACCGGTCCTGTGGGGGTCCGATGTGGACCAGCACCGTGGCCAGTTCGTCCGGCGTCGCTCCCCATACTCCGCCGCCCGTGCCTACCGGCAGGCAGGAAATCGCGAGCAGTAGGACCCAGATCAGGCCGTGCCTACCCCTGCCTGCCGGCGGGCAAGGGGCAGGTAGGTCGGTTACTTGATTTTTGCCGTCCATGGTCCTAATAGACTAGCCGTTTTGCCATCCTGCCAGCAATCCATGTCCGTTGCTCGCAGGAGAGCCAGTCGGATTTCCTCAACCGTCTTGCGGCCGATATTCCGAAGATTCAGCACTTCGATCGGGGTCACCCGCAGCAGATCAGCCACGCGGTGATAGCCCAACGCATCGAGTTGCTCGAGTGTTCGGACCGTGAGACATAACTGGGCCAAAGGCAGATCCTCGAATGGCTCATCAGCGGCCGGCTGCTCATGAGCCGTGCGGAAAGCTGCGATGCGATCCTGGGCCTGTTCGTATAGCCCGTGGCTGAGAAGCACGCCGATTGCCCCGGACGCGATCTGAGCATCCGCTACCGGGACCGAACTGCCGCCACGGCTTCGCGCCCCGCCGCGGGCGCGGGGAATCGATGCCAGTTCCTTCCGCAGTTCGGCGGTTCGGTGGGCTGTGAGTGCGGGGTTTGTTTTCACGAAAGGCCTCCGACAATGCCGTTCTACTCAGGATTCTACGCTTGTGGTCCCAGAACTTCACGGCAGGCCTCGCGGTGGCTCATGCCGCCGGAACTGTCCGCTACTGTCCGGCGAACTGTCCGGTCTGTCCGGCAAACTGTCCGGTTTGTCCGCTCTTTGCGCCGTGCGTTAAGTGCTCTCTCCTTCGCGGTTTCCCCATTATGGCGCTCGAAATTTGGAATCATCTAAACTGTCCGGTCTGTCCGCTAAACTGTCCGGTCTGTCCGCTAAACTGTCGCTGGCTTGAACCCCAGGCGTAGGGCTGCATGCATAGGGCTCCCATAACAGCGGCCTACTGGGGATTCTACGCTCTTGGCCCCAGAACTTCACGGCAGGCCTCGCGGTGACTCATGCCGGCGGCCATCATGCCGAGGATCCGGTCCAGTGCCGGAGCGCACTCGATCGGTGGATCTTGTTGGCGTCGGTACTCATCTCGCTCGGATTGGAATAGCACCCGTTGGCGCTCCGCCTCGCGATCGCGGGCCAGCCGCGAGGCGTAGGCCTTCACCGTGCTGGGCAAATGGCTCCAGGCGGTTGGCCGGTCCCAGAGGCCATCGATCATGGCCCGGTTGGCCGCCAGGGCATCAGCCAGTTCGATGCGCTCGAATGCCTGCGCCCAGAGATTGCGCGTCGTGACGGCCTCCGGGAGCCGCCGAAACCACTCGCCCAGTTCCGGAAAACAATGGGCCGCGTCCCGCAACCAATCGGAAACCTCATCAGGTGTCATCACGCTCTCCCCCGGACACGCCGGCGTAGGGCGCATCGAGAATCTCGTCGAGCTGCTCGCTCTTCGATTTCCGCGCGCGCTTCTGAAAATGCCCCCCCTTTCCGAAGGGGGGGCTTAAGGGGGGTTCTTCTTCTTTTCTTATCTTATCTGGTAACGCTTTTGTAACGCTGGGCGCGTTACAAGTGCGCGCGCCAGACTCTGCATCCCGTAATGCTTTTGTAACGCTGGCCGCGTTACAAGGGCGCGCGCGATGCTTTTCCACGCGGTTATTCGTCAGCGCCCGCTGTTTAGCTGTCTCACCATTGTGACGTTCGAAGTTCGGAATCATCACCACGCCCCGCGACACGTGGAGCCAGCCTACGGCGATCATCACACGACAGAACCCCGGCAGGCGTACCATCTCGTCGATTCCCCGCTGCGTCGCGCGGAACATACAGCAGCCGTCGGCGAGCGCGCTCGCGCCGCGGTCTTCGACGACGATCGTCTGCTGGTCTGCCCAAATCCAAAACCGCAGGCATGCCCCCAGCACGAGGTTTTTGTCGACTTTCAGCAGCTCCGCCATACGCATCACTTCCGGCTTATCCGGCAGCCAGTGCGTGACCTTGATCCAATTTTGAGCCATCGTGACCTCCAGCTTTTGAGGACAAAAAAGGCCGCGCCTGGCTGTCCTAGCCCGGCGCGTAAACGTCCTTGAAGAGCTCCAGCCCATCCGCCCAGGCCTCCGGCCCAGGCTCCGGTTCCTTCCCTCGATCCGTCCTGTCTTTCGCCCTCAGTGCCCTGGCGATCTGCGCCAGGTGCACCGTCGGCAGCATGTCGGCCCAGGGGATGAGCCTGAACGCTCTGGAGTAAAGGACCAGGCCAATCAGCTCTGGTGATTCCATGGATAGACGCACCACGCGCGTGTCGGCCGGCAGCCCCGCGCTTTTCCAAGAGAGCTCCGTGCGATTATTGAGGACACCACGGAGCCAACTTTGTGGGAGGTAAGCGACGCGCATCCGCCGGCCGTCCTGACCATCCATTTCCATCATCGTTTTGCCCTTAAAAGAGCAACCGCTGGCCGCGCAGCAGATCCTCGAGCGGTCCATACCGCACCTCGAAGCCGTGCCGCCACCAGCCATACACCAAGTCCAGTAGCTCCTGGCCAAACTTTTCCACGGAGAGCTCGATCCCCCCCTCCTTGAAGTTCGCCCCATGAAATCGACCGCCGCACATGCAACGGCACTTAGCTCCCCTCGAATTATGACACTTCCCGTCGCAACGGCCGTAGACCCGTTGTCCCCTGCGTATTTGGATGAGCATGGTCATGATCTAATCAACGTGAATTTCGCTGGGATCTCCGCCCTCGGCGGCCAGTTTTGGCGGTTTGTTGACCTTAGTCGCGCGGTCTTCAGTTCGAAAAAAGCGTTTCAGCCCACGAAGGACGTCCATCGCCTGTGCTTTGGTGGCGTACGGTCCGCAAGCAGTCACCGAGCTCGGAACCCCCACGATCCACCATTCGTCATCGTGCCTGGCAAGTTCCATAAGGCGCCCCCGGCCGGCGCACCACTAGTCCCGCACGCCCGCGCCGGGGGCCTACCCCCTTCCGTCACTCGGCCGTCGCCCGCGATCCAAAAAGAAAAACCCCCGCCCGAGCTGGTGGAAACATCAAAAGTACCAACTCGGCACGAGGTAAGAGCGCAACAAAAAACCCCCTGCCGGCTGACCCTCTTGCAGGGATGATCAGCGCGGACAGGGGGTAAGCCCAGAAATGTCTCTTCACGCGCAAAGCTGCGCGGCTGCCCTGCAAAAGCTGCCGTCATGGCAGAGGATCCGTCCTACCTGGTCAGTGCGACCGTAGGACCGCCCGAGAGCGGGCACGCGGCCGCTTGTGTTTCAGTAACGGCCACGATAGTCTATTGACTATAGGCCCGTCAAGGGGCTACCGAGTTTTTTTTCGGGGCGAGGAAATAAGGGCGTCTACGGTGGTTTCCAAAGCCGCCGCAATGCGAGCTAGCATCGCGCCTCGAGGATTACATTCGCCGCGCTCGATGCGAGTGATGTGAATTGGATATGCTCCAGTCGAACGGGCGAGCCAGGCCCGCGTCCGATGGCCGCGGAGCTGGCGCGTATTTGCCGCCACGTTTCGTTTGACTTCATCGTCCGTGATCACCGCTTCCATCCTTCCAATGCTAGATAATGGACTATGCTCGATTCAAGGGAGATGTACTGAGGCCACAAGCGTAGCCTTCCCGGCGGTCACCCAACCAGGCATCTCCCAATGCCGAAGAGAGGACTCGAACCTCCACGGGCGATAAAGCCCACTAGGACCTGAACGGTTGGCGCGAAGAAACGGATGCCCCGTGCGGGAAACCTAGTGCGAGGAGTGTCACTAGGTACGGAACCTAGTGCGGATGGACCCATCTACAGAGGGGGGAAGCTGCTCGCGAGAAAAAATCTTCGCGAAAAATTCGAAGCTTGATCGAAACCGGGCCATGCCACCGTTCTATACTTTGGCCGGAAGGCTGCTGTGGAAGTTTGGCACGGATGCCCCGCAGAAAGCGGGGCAGATGGGCATCGCGGATTTTCTCGAAAGCGTCTACCTGTCGGAGCGCGCCGTCGGCCAGCGTGCCGCCGAGCAGCTCCGCATCACGATCCGGCACTTCCAACGGTGGGCGGGGCGATCGGTGGCGATTGAAAAGCTCGATGCCGAACTGGTGAATGCATTTTTGATTCACGGCGCCGGCCGCTGGGCTCCCAAGACGGTCAAGCGTCAGCGTGGGGATCTGGTCGCGATGTGGAACTACGCCCACAGCGTGGGCCTAAACGACTCTCCGGTATCGCGGGTAAGAAGCATTAAGGTGCCCCAACGAGCGCCTAGGGCATGGCACCTGGATGAACTGGCGAGGCTGCTGGCGGCGGCCGCGGCGATCACCGGCTGTTATCCCAACGGCATTCACCGCGCTATCTGGTGGCAGGCCGTGATCCGCGTCGTCTACGATACTGCCCTCCGGCGCGGCGATGTCCTCATGATCCAAACCTGCGACATTGATCGGCTGAGAGGTCTGTTGGTACATACCCAGCGCAAGACGGGTCGGATCATTCTCTGCCCACTCAGGCCAGAAACGATCCGTGCGATCGATGCCAGTTTTCCGCCCGCGAGACTGGGACTCTTCCCATGGCCATACCATGATCGGACCTGGCATGAACACTGGCGTCGATTGATCCTCATTCCGGCCGGCCTAGCCATAGGACGCAGTGAAGGTTTGCAGAAGCTGCGGCGGACCAGTGCGTCGCAGCTCGAGGCGGTCTTTCCCGGGTCGGCTCCCCGCCACCTAGGCCACGCCGCGCCCGACCTGGCATACCGCCATTACGTGGACCCACTGATCGCCGGCGCCTTCCGGCCGCTACCACCTAGCCCCACGTAAGAATCATCCAATGGCCAGGCACGAGCGCAGTCGATACTGTAAGGTCTGTGAGAAACAGACGCTGCACGTTAAGCAGCAGGTGATCAGTGATGGAGTTGGTTGCCTACTTACCATCATCACGATCGGCACCTTCTTGGTGGCCTGGATCCCGCTGATCCTGATCGACGCTGCCTTTCAGCCCTGGCGCTGCCAAACCTGCGGCAGCAAGAATTAACCTCCGCGACGCCAGCCACCATCGTTTGATCGCTCGCCGGCGCCGCCGGCATCCCGGGCAGGCCTTGATCCGCAGCACCAGGTGAATGAGCCAGGCCGCACAGTCACCAAGGCCTGGTGGACCTTTACACTGGCGACGCACCCCATCTGGGTAATCCCGCCGGAGAGGGTAACCGCAGCGCACACATTTGGCGCTTTTAACCAAGGTTGGGAAAACACAGTCGCGCGTCATACGGGTATGATGGTTAGCGACGTGGGCCAATTGTCGCAAGCCAGATTTTTGGAGACGAAAGACAACACGTGACTTGTAAAGCAGTTCGGCTTATTTGGCGAGGTATCCACAGCGTACTGAACGATTTGGCCCGCCGCACCTCCCCCAGCATTATCAGCGCAAATGAGGACCAGGGTTTTGCCGATAGTTGCCGAAATGCGAACAAAGGGGGCATCAATCGTGCTGCAGCCATCACCAATTGCCAGACCCGTCTCCCACTCACAGAACAAAGTAAAATCCTGCGGGAGAATCCAGGTCGTATTCCAGATGGCGCATTTCGCGCAAAGATCATTGACAACGCCGCTGATCGTGACTTCCCACTCGAGCGCCGTACTGAAGGCAGCATCGCAGTGCTCGCAGTCGGTGCCAGGTGTCGGGCCACCGGCCGTGCAGCAGCACGGATAGCCGATCATCCCCAACACAGCGCCGGCCGGCACACAAAGAGCGTAGCGCCACCACGGACCATAAAGAAACTGGATCCAGAGCTGCCTACGGAGCCGGAGCCTACGGAGCCGGGCAAAGCATCTGATAGGCCTGCCACTGACCGGCCGCATCGTTCCACTCCAGGTCCACCACCGCATTGTCATCCCCATCCATCGTAAAGGGGTTCGCGACGCCGGTGAGCGTCGTCGGCCCGAAATAGCCGTCCAGGGCCGTGATGGTGTCCACATTAAATGCGCCGCCGGCAACCCCGCCAGCTTCATTCACCAGCGCCCGGAGATGGAGCGCCGACCAGGCCTGGACGATCAACAGCTCGCCCGCTAGCGGCGAACAGACCACCAAGGCATCGTTCCAGACCTTCGGCCGAAGTTTGTTCATCACGGTGAAAGCGTAACTGGTCTCGGTCTCGGTCGTCCCTACGAGCGTCACCACATTGGCCACGGCTACGGCATTGCGGGCACAGTCGGCCGTCATCTTAAGGAGCATTGGTCCAGCCCGCGGATGCTGCGGCTGGTGGAGCCGCTGATCGCGGTTGCGGAGCATGTGCTCGACGCGCCGGGTGGCACGCGCCACCCGGTCGATATCCTCTTTGGTCGCAAAGGCGTAGCCGGGCATGGTTACGTTGGATCTTCGCGGAGCATGACGCTCGCCAGCAGGCCTTGGGCCTGGGCGCCAGTCGAGCCGGCGACGGCGACGGTCAGCTCCAGGATATCGCCGTCGACCAGGCTGGGGCTGGCCACCACAGCCGCCACGGGGACGCGAATCGTCGTCGTGCTTGTGATGTTGATCGTGGTCGTGAGGATCGTCGCAAAGGCTCCGCCGCCAGTTGACTTGAGGAGGTCTACCGTGACGGTCCGGCTGGCATCGGTGGCCGCCGTGGTGATGATGGCTTCGAAGCCAACCACTTCGGCCTTCGCCCCCCGAACGATGTGGAGCAGTCTGGTGAGCGCTGCGATCGTCACGCCCGGTGCGAACAGCTCCTGGGAAATTGGGAACTGGTGCTTGAGCTTGGTGGCCGCGATCGCGGCCCCGGGGGCGACGTCGCCGTCCTGGATCCCGCCCCCACTGAATTTGATCTCCACGACGCTTGCCATGCTGATCACTCCTCTAGATTCCTAGGGCTGAAAAATCCCGCTCCGGGTACACGTCGAACTCGAGAATCCGGCCGTCCTGGCCGGCCGGCAGCCGCGTACCATCCTGGTCCAGGAGCACCGGTTCGGCCGAGGCGTTTCCATGGTCGTCCTTCGCTTCGACGAGCTTCCTGGTCGCCGGATTTGCCACATCAAAATGCTTGAACCCACGATCGACGAGCTTCTTTGTCCAGGGCTCATCTGAAAATTCCACGCGAATTGTCACCGAATAAAACTGTACCCCATTTTCTTCTTGGATGTCGCTACAGCTGATCGACTCAACTTTGGCGTGCCTTGCGCTCGCGCCGTAGAACGAATTGGTATTGATTGCCCGCCGAAATGCTAGGGCGAGCATCACGACTTCAGTGAAGCTACCAAAGTTCTTGGTCGCCACCAGCACAGGCCGATCGTCGTCCACTTCCGTGCCCGTTAAAAACTGCTGGGCGCTGTTGACGATGGCCTTGCCGTGGACGTCGCGTTCGATGGCATGGGTGAACTGCGAGAAATCCAAGCGGTATTTGGTGGGCCTCTCCAGCGGGTTGGGCTCCTGATCTTCCTGGGTTTCCCCAGCCTCGGGTTTACCGTACCCTGCTGTGACGATCCACAGTCCATGGTTACCGCCGGCGGCCTGGACGTAGTGCTGGAGCTTGGTAGTTTTGCTGAGGCAAAATACAGTCGGATCAAAATCGTCACGTACGCTGTAGGGAGCGAAGCGACCGGGAGTAGGATCGGGCGCAGCCGTTTCGCTCTGAATCGCCACCACGAGCGGGCCGTCGCCGATGTCGTTGCTTTCCACGAGCCACTGCACGGAGAAGTTGTTGCGCGACTTGGCATCGCCGGCCCCCGTCCAACTGCCAGGCTCCCGTGATAAGTGGCTGGAGATGACGCTCATTTGGGGATCGCAGTCGTAACGACCTGGCTGATCGCTTTTCCCAACAGATCGCCCACCCGGCTAAAGAGCGCCGTGTGTTTCCTGAGCTCGCCGAGCTGACTCTTGGCCGTGGTCGTCAGGTCCTGCATGGCGGGATTGCCGCGGCGCAGGGCCGCGATCCCCTCAGCGCTACCCGCCTCCAGCGATTCGGCGAGTCGATTGCTCCCAGCGCGACCTCTGAAGCGGCTGACATCCGCGGCCAGCGCCCCAAAGCCCGCGGCCAGACCCGCCCTTCCGAGCTGAAGTTTGCCGACGATGTCGCGGACGAAACCCGTGAGCGAACCGGCCCCAGCCGCTAGCCCTCGGCCGGCCACAGCGCCCAGGCCCAGCGGCGCAGTGGCGCTGGGGCCGGCCGCGAGAGCAGGCCGTTTCTTGGCGGCCTCGCCCACGTTTTTATTGAGATCCTCCACCCACTTGTTTATCTTCGCCGAAGGCGGATCGGCCATGAAGCTGTCCCAAAACATCTTACTCTGCTCGTCGGCCGCCTTAGTCATCTCTTCGGCCAGGGCGGTAGTGAAGCCCGAAAACTGAACGTGCACACCTGGCAGTCTGTTGAGAAAGTTTTCAAGCCCGCGCACAATTGTAGCGAGGTCACGCGACAGGAAGGCCAGCCACTGCTGGCTCAGCGCGCGGAGGCCCTTAAAGGCGTCTGCAACAACGTCGAGCACATCCGCAAAGATTCCCACAGATTTTGCTACCCAGATAAACGCTCCGCCGATATGCTCGCGAATACCTTGGCCGTGCTTGATCTGTTCCAGAAATTGGTTGCTCAAAGCTTCGATCACGGGCGCAGATTGGATGGCGATTTGCTGGAATGTTCCGCGGAAGGCGGCGCCGACTCGGGCCATGGCGTCATTGGCCGCCGCCGCCATCGCAGCTTGCTCGGCGGTGAAGGTCAGCCCCAGCTTTTCCGCCTCTTTGATAAAATCCATGAGGCCCTGGCGGCCGCCGGATAGAATCGGCACCAGCGCCGCGCCCTGCTTACCAAAGATTTCCACCGCGGCGGCAGCCTGCTTGGCATGCGTTGGGATCTTGCTGATCTGCTCGGCGATCTCAAAGAGCATTTCGTCGGTCGAGAGTCCCGCCAGCTTTTCCGCGGATAGCCCGAAATTGGCAAACTGCTTGGCCGCCGCGCCGCCACCGCCGGCGAACTTGCCGACATTGATGACCATCTTTTGGACAGCCCCGCCGAACTGTTCGAGCCCCACACCGGCAAAGCTCGCGCCGTGGGCCACGCCGGCGAGCGTCTCAGTCGTGATCCCAAGCCGAGTAGCTAAGTCGTCCATATTGTCGATCGCATCGAGCGACTGCTTAATCACCGCGCCCAGGCCGGCTGCTCCACCCAGGCCGGCCAGGCCCGCGGCCAGGCCCGTAACGCTCCGAAGCGCGCCGCCGATGCTGCCAGCAAACTTACCAAGTGCACCGCGCGCACGATCGAGCCCATGGGTAAAGGGCGTTATCCTGGCCACGATGTTGACCGCCAATGTGCCGATGGATGCCATCTTTACCCTTTGAGTGACCTGCCTGCCGGCAGGCAGGAGGCCTAAATACCGATTTGCGCGCGAAACATCGCCAGGGATTCGATGGGCGAAAGCACCCGTTTTAGGCTGCGGCGATCCTCTGGCGGCATAAAATCTTCCGGCCGCGCCAGATCCTTCGGCCTGAGCTGCCGGCCGGCCAGGCCTGCCGCTACGGCCAGCAGGCTGTTGATGAGGCTCGCCGCGTGCCAGTAGCCGCCCACCCGTTCGAGCTCGTTAAATGCCAGCCACCCGTCAAACTGCTGAGGCGACAGTATGTCGAGCATCGCGTCCACATCCACGTACCCCAGCTCCAGAGCCAATCGATGAGCAAACCGCCGGCGGGGCGAGCGGGTTAGCTCTTTTTTTTTGCGTCGATCGCGGATGCGCCGCAAAGCTCCCGCGCCGCGTCGTGGATCTGGTCCGCCACCTGGCCGTCCATGTCGCCGAGCTGCTCGGCGTCCTGGTCCGAAAGGATCCGGTTACCATCCGCATCCACCACCGAGGCCGCAATCAGCATCCGCCGCGCGGCCTTCAGCCGATGGGGGTCGAGCGTACCTTTACTCGTCACAGCATGCGATTCAATCTCGGCGAGCTCGCGCTCGGTGAGCGAGCGCAGCCGCACGGCGCCGAATCCTTCGATCGCGATCTCTCGGAACCTGCGGCGAGCGGGCAAGAGAAAAGCATCGCGCCCCACTAGGCCGTTTGTCTCGGTCATTGGTCGCTTTCGTCCTCAAGCTCAATGCCGCCGTGTTCCCAGCCAGCGGGCGCCTCGGCCGGGATCGCAATCCGCCGGCCAGGGTATGCCTTCTGGATTGCCGCCAGTGCCCTGAGCGACGGTTGCCCGATCAGGCACACTGGCGCGCCAGCCTGGTGCCCCACATAGCCCACATGCTCGCCGGCGACAAAGACCAGATCCTGGGCAAACTCCACTTCGATCATCTTGCCGCCCACCCGAGCTCGGCCCTTGTCGGGCCTGGTTATTACCGGGAGTTCTGCCGGCCAGGTGGATTGGGCCAGCGGCGCATCTCCTTCCGGCCCCAATGGCTCCAGTAGCTCATGCAAATCTTCCATGGACCACCTCCTCTGGCTAAATAACCGCGCCCGTAAAGGCCGGCTGCGTGGCGGATCCACCTTCCCAGGCTACGGTGAACTTTCCCACCATCAGGCCTTCGCTGTTAAGCTCCGGCGACATAAACGAGCGGATAAAGGCTTGCCCAGAAATCTTGGCTCCGGTCGTATTGGCTCCCTTGGGGTAGGTCACCGTCACTAGCTCGGCCGCCGCATCGATCGGGGGGATATCAAGCGTCGGATCCGCATCCCAGATGTATTCACACTCAAATTCGCCTGGCTGCTTGAGCCCAGTGGGCAGTTTTTTGGCTGTCGCCACCATGGCCAGGTGGGACGCATCAACCACCTCACGATCCTGAGAGAAACCGCCGATCACCCGGATCGGGGCCGCAAATGCGCTGGTGCCAAAGACGATCGATGCGCTATGACCGACTGCAATCACGCTGGCCATTTTCTCACCTCACGCTGCGACGTAGAAAATCCGAAAGTCTTGGCTATAGACATAGCGACCGACGTCGCCGGCGTCCACCGGTCCGAGAAATGTCGCGTCCTCATCCTCGAGCAATACCGCGTGGAAGCGTTCTCCGGCCGCCGGCACCCCAAAAAATCCATCGAGCCGATCGCTCACCAGCTTGGCCAGCGACTCCGCGGCATCGTCCGTGGCCGCGTAGCAGTCGATTTGAAACACGAGCTCCCGGAGCGCCACCGGTCCGGCTAAGCTGCGGTGGTGCGTGCCGGCGATTTTGAGGTACCGGATCGCTGGCAGCGTCTGCCCCTGCGGCAGCCGGCCGGGAAAGATCCGCGCGGCAGAGCCCGACCCCACGACGGCCGCAATAGGCGCATCAGCCTTGAGGAGCTCATACAGTGCACTACCGGCGCTCATCGGGTCTTCGCTGCCTCTTTTTCGATTTTAGTGCCCACTGCCGCGCGGAAATCGGCAACTACGTGCGGTTTGATCTCTTCGAAAGTCTGTCGCATGAAGGGATCCGGCTCGCGCCCGCGCCAACCCCTCTCAATGCCGATCGCGTACTTGTCGGCCCGCTCGCCATTGGCAGCGCGAAAATCTTTCCGTGGGCCCACCACCAAAACCGCGTTGCCGCTGCGGTAGCGGCGGACCAGGCTGCCGATTGATTTGCGGAGTGTGCCAACGTCTTCGTGCTCTTCGCGGATCTTCTCACGCGCCAGGGTCCGGGGTCTTTTTCCCACCGCAGCCAGGGCGCTGACCAGCACGCGGCGCGAAATACGGTCCGGCAGAGCCCGTAGCTTTCGGTCGAGCTCGCGGACCCCGGTAAGCCTGCTGATCCCAATTCCGCCGAACCTTCCGGTGACCTGCCCGCCTCCGCCGGCGATCGATCGGATCGCCCCGAAGAGCTTTTGCGCCATGATAGTCGCTCACACTTGCTGTTTGACAAAGGCCCGATGCTCCACGCCTGCCATGCTGACATCATCAAGGGTGTCGATCTGATACGGGCTGCCTTGCGCCAGGATCCGATCCTCCGTCGTCAGGCCCATCACAAACGGCAGCGTCACCACGTGGGTGCTGGTCCCGATTTGCTGTGTCGTGTAGGCCAACTCGAAACCTGTCAAAGTTCTCCACTGCGCCCACCTGGTGGCGATCGTCGACCAGATCAGCGTCACGTCCCCCGTAGGCCCTCTGGCCTTGGCCGCCCTCTGGATCGTAATGAGTTTGTCCCGCCGGCCCGTCTCGATCGGCGTGGTCACGGATACGCCCCCGTGCCGTGATGCTGAAGCAGCCGCTCGACAGCTGTCGCGATTCGCTGGCTCACGCTGCGCTCTAGGCCCGCACCGCGGTTGCGGAAGAAATCATCAATGAGCATGTATGCCGCCTGCAAGAGCTCCGCCGGCACCGACGCCGGCGACAGGCCGTAGCCGGCCACGTAGCGGATAGTTACCGGAAAAGCCCGCTCAAAGCTCGTCCCGGGCCATAACTGACCTACGGCTAGACTGATTTGTCCCCGGAGCTGGCGGGCTCGGTTCACTATATACTTCGCGGCGGCAAGCGTCTGCGGCGCATCATTTTCGTCGAAGTAGCTGATCGAGGTGATCAGCGCCAGTGGGCTCTGCGTGAGCTCAATCCGCTCGCTATCGAGTGCGGGAAATCCCTCCAGGTGTTCGTCCCAAGTCGTATGGATCAGCGATCGGTTCAAGTCCTGGCCGATATAGCCCTCTGCCGCTGCGACCAATTTGTCAATGAGCCGATCTTCTGAATTGTCGTCGACAATTCGGAGATAAGCCTTTGCTTCGGCGGTGGTGATCACCGGCGCCGCCGCCGCCGTCACCAGCTCGAGCATCAGGTATCCTCGGTTTTTGCTTTTCCGCGGCGCGGTGCGATGCCCTCGATCTCAGTCGGCTGAGTAGCTCTGCCCTCAACGAGCTGTGCCGCGCCGCGATTGACCCAGTGATTGCAGCTTGCCTCAGGCAAGTCGTACGTTTTGCCTTCCTCGTACGTTTCGCCGCCCTCAGCCTTGACTGTCCTGGTCACGACAAATTTCACATGGGGCATCTCAGTTCCTTCAAAAAAAACCCGGCCGGCCGGCTGCTGGCCGAACCGGGCTCGCCTGGCAGCGCGAGAACTACGTGGTGATATCGGCAGTCAAGCCCGCCTGCGCGGTCTTGCTTTCCATCAGATATAGGACGCTGAATTCATCGGTCGCGGTGGCCGCGTCGATCTCGCAGGTCACATACCTGAGATCGGTGCCCGCCGCCACAAGATCGTCTTTAGTGACCTCGAGGACTCTGTTATCGCCTGTGGCATCCATCGTGCTGGGTGCCGCGTGCGCCACAATTTCCACCGGGCTGGTGAAGCCGGAGGCAGCTGATGCCAGAATCTTGATCGATGCCGGCCCGCCGGCGGCGATCACGGCCGGCCGCACGATGACCAAAAGCCGAATGAAATCGGCCATGTCGACGATGCCGACATTCACAGGCGTCGTCACACCGGGATCAAAATCCCAAATCTTGCCCCAAAAACGTTCGGTGAGTTTTCCGGTTATCATGTCGCGCACCCCAAAGGTCAGTTGCTGTCAGTTATTCAAAAAGCAGGCGGTTACGCCCGTTCGTCAAGGGTGACAAAGGGGCTCAGTGAATTGGTCCCGTCCCTGGGCGGCGCCACCGCAGTCCACCACGGCCGGCCGCCAATCCGCCAGGAGAACTTAAAAGCGGTCAGATCCTGGTCGAACCACAAATGAACCGACGTATCCGCCCTTAGGCCGCCGACCTTCTGAATGGTCATGTACTGCCTGAGCGCAACGAGCATGATATCGCCTTTGTCGCCGAGCGTTTCACAAGCCTGGGTGGCGATCACCGGCCGGCCCATCAGCGTCCCATAGGGGCTGCCGGCCAGTCCGTTGGCCGGTAGGTAGGCGGGAAAAGTTCCGCCCGGGGCCGTCATCGTCATCAGCTGATGCTCAATGTCCTGATTCAGTACCCAGATCGCCCCCAGACGTGCGGGGGCATAGCAGCGCGACCACATCTTGGTGAGGTTATTAAAGAGGATCGTGTCGGCCGCCTGCGATGTTTCCTTCGCGACGCTGATCAGGGCTGAGCTGTTGAGGATCCCTTGCGGTTGGCCAACACCTGTGCCTTGCAAGATGGCCAGATTGATCCTAAAGCCCATTTTCTCCGGAGCCTTGCGGCGGAGATAACGGTCCAGAGCCGGCGCATCCTCCAGCAGCTCCTCGGTGATTGGCACCAGGCAGGTCAGTTTATCCAGCGGCACATTATCGCGCTTGATCAAAGGTTTACTCTGCCCATAGGCTCCCGCCTCGCCCTCCCAGTAGGCCTGGATGCCGCCCGAGCTCTGCCAAGGCGTGGTATCGTCCTTGGGCGCGGAGAATTGATTGGTGGAGCTGGTGAGCTGGTCGGTAAAGGGCAGAAGAGATGCCTCACCTTCGACGAGCTGCATGATTTCGGAGCGAAAATCCGGCGGCACTGCAAAACCGCCGTCGGCACCCGAGCCTTCTGAGCCCCAGGTCGTCGCAGCGCCCATGCGTGCCTGGAGACGATCGTCAATCGAGCCGCCCCTGAGACTGCCATGGGCAGAGGCAGCAGCGAATTCTCCAAAGTTGCGCCAACCCCATTTGCCGGTATCGGCGGCACGAGCAGGCAGCTTTTTCGCGACCGCTTCAGCCTTGCGCCCCTCCTCATCGCCGGCGGGCGGATCGGCGTCCGTCTTGCGACCGCTTGGTTTGGCCAGCCGGGCCGTCATCTCGGCGAGCTTCTGCCGCCGCTCGATCTGGGCTTCGGTGGCTTCGAACTGCTCGACGATCCCATCGAGCCTGGTTTGCTCATCCTCAGTTAGATCTCGCTTTTCGCCGTCGGCGCGGGCCTGAATCGCCAATGCCTCCTCATTGAGCACTAGGAGGTTGTCCTGGAGCTCTGTGATCTCAGTTGGCGATGGGGCTGGGGCCGGAAACATCAGTGCCGGAAAGGAAAAGTAGCTTCGCATCGCTGACTCCCGCAAAAAAAACGCAGCCTTCATGTGGGACACACGAAGGCTGCGTGATCGATTCAAGTCAGCTTATTCGGTCGCGCGGGCCGCCAGCCCGCCACCAACAATCTGAGGGATGAGCGCGGCCTAATGCAAGGCCTTTTTTGCTCTCGCGGATTCGCAGGCCGCCCTCATCCGCTCCAGTTTCGCACGGAACTCCTTATTGATACATGCTTTACGGCTCGACTTGCTCGGCGGTTTCGCTACGAGAAAATCCGGCGCATGCTGGTATGGAAACCGGCTGCGGTCTGCGTAGGCCGCTACTTTGAGCGGCTCTCCGATTTCGTCCGCCAGGCCCGCTTCCAGAGCCTCGGTAGCCGAAAACCATGTCTCGGCGGCCATCCACTCGAGGATCTGCTCTAGCTGCTGACCACTTCGCTTGGCATAGGTCTGGGCTGCGTTATCTCGGAACAGATCCAGCTTATCGGCTTCCGCCCGCAGGTCGCTGGCCGTGCCCAGCGCGCCGCCCCAAGGTTCGTGGATCATCATCGTCGCGTTGTCAGCTATCCGGATCACTTTCCCCCCCATGGCCACCAGGGAGGCGGCGCTACTGGCCTCGGCATCGACCTGCGTCGTCACGGGGCGATTGTGAGACCTCAGCGCATTGAGCATCGCCACACCGGCGGAGTACAGTCCACCAGGGGAATTGATCCGCACGAGGATTTCCTTACCGCGGAGCTCGCGGACGGCTTCGGCAAATTCCTTTGGCTCGATCCCGTCAAAAAAGAATCCTCCGCCAATGGGGCCATAGAGCAGGATCTCACCTCGTGCGGCATTGACGGATAGATCCCAGTCCGGTCTGAATATTTTAGCCATCAAAAACCCTCCAATAAGTTCAGTAGGCGCTCCGCCTGGGCTCTGGCGCGGGCGGAGTTCCAGCGCTCAAGCACTTTTGGCATATCAGTACCGACTAGCTCCTCCGTCTCGAGCGTGTAGTGCTCGCTCGTAAACGCCGCCACGACCTTGCGGATAAGCTCGAGGTTCATCTCGCGATTCAAGGATTCGCAGTAGCCGATGGCTAGCGGCATCAGCCGCTCAATCGCTAGAGCTCTGGCATCTGAGAAATACCCATCGCTCCAGTTAAGGAAGGCTTGAGCACTTCCCTCCCCACGCAAATTGAGCCCTGCCCGCCGCCAGGCCCTGGCCACCTCACGGCGATCCCGCCTGAGCATCCAATCGATCGTGTCCCTTATCGGGCCTAGCCAGGCCTTCCGTTGGCGCTGGTTCGTTTCCTCATCGCCTGGCACCCGGCCGCTGGTATCTCCTGGATCTTGATCCTCTTGGTCAGCGGGCGCGGGAGTTGGCGGAGGCTTTGGCCCCTCTACAGCCCGCTCAAGCGTGATCATGTTACCCGGCACAAGACGTGCATCACCAGCGCTACCAATGCCGTTTCGGTCCTCGAGCTCCAGGATGTCGTTGACCGACAGAGCGCCAAGGCCCTGCATTTTCCCGTAGAAATCTGCGCGCTGGACGGGCGAGCCCGCCATGAGACCATTAATGTTCAGCCGCGTATAGAACCTACCCTGTGCGTTGGGCGGAAAGAGTTTGAAGTTCGCCTCCTGCTCCAGTCGGCATTTCCAGGGCAAAATCGTATCTCGGCCAAAGGCGGTTTCTTGTTCGGAAATGTTACTGAATGTCGCCCGGCTGAGCTCCGACACTTTGTGTGCCGGCACGCGGAAAATCCGGCAGGCTTCCAGCACCTGAAACGTACGTGTCTTCTCCAGCTGCGCGTCCTCATTAGTTGTGGCTTCAGACTTATATTCCAGGCCCCCGCTAAGAATCCCTGTACGCCCGCGACTCCTGGGACCCATGTGCCTGAGGTCGAACAGCCGCAGGAGTTCGGCCGCCTGCTCTGTGCTGATCTTTCCGGGATGCTTGAGGAATCCAGCGGGGAGTGCTTGGTTGCCGAAGAAGCTGGCCGCCTGCTGCTCTGTGGCCAAGCCCAAGCCGATCGCCTGCCGGAACAGAGCTACGACGTAGTAGCCTTGGAGGCCCACGGGACCCAAGCCATGGATGTGATAGATATCGCCCTGGTCCAACTGCGTATCCTCACGACCAATGTTCCGCACGCGGTAGATAATCGCTCCGCCGGCGGAGCGGTCGATCGAAACCCGGTGCGGCTCCAGGATCCACAGGGCCGTCGGCCGTCCGGCCGCATCCCGCTCGATCTCCGCATACCCGTCGCCCCACAGAAGCGCGTGAGCCACGATCGTTTCGCGCCACACAAAGGCTGTTTGCTCAAGATTCGGTCGCTGGTTTAACAGCCAGGTATTGAGGTGATCGTCACGCTGTCTGCGCTCGCCGCTCACAGAGCGTTCCATCACGTGCCACGGTAGGCAGGCGATGGTCTCCGAGATCACCCTGATGCAGGCCCATACGGCCGAAAACGAGAGGGCATCTTCCTCGCTGCGGACCGGGATCCCTGCTGTGGTGCTTCCTAGGCTTAGGAAAACACCGGGCTCTTTCGGCGGACTGGTCCGCCGCGCGAAAAACACATCCCTAAGAAAATCACGGGCTCTCGAAATCAAAGTCTTTCTCAGCCTCCAGCAAAAGAAAACTGCTTGCGTCGAATGTACCAGGTTCGGCCTGGCGGAGCATCGCCAGGCCGATCGCCATGATCGCCGCCACCATTCCATCAATCTTCAGTCGATGCGCGTCGTGCCGCGGTTTGACCGGCCTGATGTTGCCGCTGTTATCCGTGTAAGAGTCCAGATTCTCCGCCTGCCACGAAAGCACCGGATGGTTCCAGTGTTCGAGTGTGCCCGCGATGATCGAGCGTTCCAGCTCCTTCATCGGCGCCGAGAGGGTTTTCAGAACTTGGCGCGTTTCGATCATCGTCAGGCCCTCGGACTCGAGATATTGCCGGCTGGCCTCGGCGTTCCAAGGATCGTAGGCCACCTGCTTTAGATCGTATCGCTGGGCATCCTCGAGGAGCTGTCTGTGGATCACGCCGTAATCCACTGATTCGCCGGAGGTGATCGTGATCAGGTCCTGTCGCGCCCAATTTGAATATGGGACCCGGTCCGCCCGCTCGATCTTCAAAGCGGAGCCTTCGGGAATCCAAAACCGCGGCAGGAGGATATAGCCGCCATCGTCCTTCGGAAATGCCAGGACGAACGCCGTGAGATCAATCCGGCTGGAGAGGTCAAGTCCGCCGTAGCATTCCTGTCCGGCCAGTTCCCGCGGCTGTCCACCCAGCGCCCGCCATCGGTCCATTTGCAAAAACCTCGTTTCTTGGCTGGTCCACTGATTGAGATGCAGGCGCCGGAACGTATTCTCATATGACTTGGTTTCTTGAGCCCGCTTGCATTCACGCTCGAGGTAATCGATCGATAAGGAGACACCCAAGTTTGGATTGGCTTTTTTCCATACGGCCGGATCCTGCCAGTCCTCCGATTCGGCCGCTTCATAAATCACAGGCAAGAACGCGGCATCCCGAATCGTCCCGTCCCGCACGCCGCAGGCATACTTGTACTGTAAATAGCAGATCGATTCGCGATCGTAGCCAGCCGTGGTAATGTCGATCGACAAGGGTTCACGACGGGATCCAAAAGAGGTTTGTAGGACATCGTAAAACTCGCGGCCCTTCCAGGCGTGGAGCTCGTCGCAGGCGATCATCGTCGAGTTAAAACCGTGGGCTGCCCCGGGCTCGGCCGGCAGCGCCCGGAAGAATGTCTCGGTCGGAAGCCCGTTCTCCACCAGGTTGATTCGCTTTAGGCTGCGATTGATTTGCGCGCGATCTTGTAAAGTTTGCGAGCGCTGCACAAATGCCGCCACGGTCTGGAACAAGAGCGACGCCTGGTCGCGCGTGAACGCGGCGCAGTAGAGCTCTGCACCTTCTCGGCTCTGACGTTCGCAGAAGAGGCAGTAGGTGACAATCGCGGCCAGGATCGTCGTCTTGCCATTTTTTCGCGGCACGAAAATAAAGCTCTGGCGAAACCGCCTAGTACCATCGGGCCGGCGCCAACCGAATAGTGTTTTGATGAGGTCCTCTTGCCACGGCTCCATCTCGATCGGCTCACCAGTCTTCGGTCCCTTCACGTGCCTGAGAAAATGCCGCATGAACTCGAGCACGTGCTCCGCGTTTTCCTGGCGATACCGGCAATCGCCGGCGAGCTCGGCCGGACGGAAGCCCGCCACGTTACGGGGGGCTGAGGAGCGCCGCTTCCTGATCTTTATGAGTGTTGCCATCGGGCGTTAGCTTCAGAGTCGCGCGGTCCGCCGGCGTCAGGCCAAACTTCGCAAGTCCGCCAGCGCATTCGCGCCAGGCTCGCCGGCATTCGAGAGATGCCTGTTGTTTGGTTTCCGTTTTCTTTGCCCGCCTCAAACGGAGCTGATTCCGTCGGAATTCACTCCACCAGAAGCACACCGCCGACAGTGATGTTTGATCCTCAGCACAGGCAATCCGCGAGCGAAACAGCGCCGGAGCTAGTCGATTCCACAGGGCTCTGCCTTCCGCATCGAGCCATTCTGGCGCTGCCGGAGGATCGCACTTTGTAAGGGTCGGTTCGCGTCGTTTCCCATGCCGATCCTTCCTGTACGTGCCCTCGATTTTGTGCCGCTGCGTCGGCTTCCGCGGCCTACCCCGTACCATGATTCCCTCAAATTCCCCGGGGTTTCTTCACTTTTTACGAATCGGCGAATAGTTCCAAAATTACCAATGCCCCTTTCGCGAATTTTGCCAAAAAAAACGCTCTGGGGGGCCAAGGTATCGCGGGCGTCAGGCTGTAGAGATTGATCCACCCTCCCTCCGGGGTGCCCCAGCCGGGCCATCGCAGAGGCTGCTCCCGAGCGCCGCCGCAAAGGTCTTTCGATTGTGGCAGGAGGCACAAAGCCCCCGTAGGTTGCTGGGATCGAGGGCTAGATCGGGCCTCTCCTCCCGGGGAAGCATGTGATCCATAACTGTGGCCGGAGTAAAGACTTCCGTCCGTAGGCACTCCTCACACAGCGGCCGGTCCGATAGTAACCGCTGCCGCAGCTGTCGCCATTGGGGGCTTTGATAGAACTTACGGTCCTCCGCCCTCTCTCTCCCCGCATTGCGCTGGCGGAAGGCCTCAGACTGGTGAGCAGCGCAAAAGCCTCCACCACGCACCAGCGTGCGGCAAGCAGGTCTACGGCAGAACGTAAGGGGTTTGCTGGGCATCAGCTGAAGAGGTCCTCCACGGCAAAGGTGTCCTCCTGGGTGTGGAACTCGAACCCAGTCGTCACAATGTGGGCACAGTAGGGCCATCGCCCGACGAGCTGCGGGGCATCGGTCGAACTCAGTGAGGCTTTGATCTTGCCGTCGCTCCCGCTCCCCACGAAGGAAGCTGGCTTGGTTAGCACGGTGGCGTCAGGCCGGAGAAACTTGATCTCTTTGGTGATTGCGGAGGAAACATTGATCGCCGCACCTGTTTCGTCCACACAGGTGATTTCGAATTCGACTCCCCAATCACCTTTACTCAGCGTCGTCACGTTCGAACCTTCTGCTCAGAGCTGATTCTGCGAATCGCCGTTTGCACCCCGGCGATGCGCCGGACCGCCGTTTGTGAGGATCGCACTATAATCGCGGCTAACACCGGCGTCACTTCGCCGGCACGCATGTCGAGCATTAGCACCACGATGTGCATGTTCATGCGATCCTCTTCTCCATCTACTTGAACTGCACGTTTCCGATGATCTCATTGGCCACCAATGCGGTGGCATCGGTATCAGCGACGGCTCCAGTTACGCGGATACCGATTCCAGTCCCGAAAGTAATCCCCGTGGGGAACTCGGCCACAAAGCCGCCAGCTCCCGCACTTCCTGGGATCATGCCGCGCCAGAGAATACTGGCTCCGTCAGTCGTGGCTGGTGCTGTCGTCATATTATAGAGCCGCACAAATCTCGGACTGCTGGCAGAGTTAAAAAACTGAATGGCATACACCTTACCAGCCGAGGCCTTGATCACTGCCGATTCCACTGCTGCTGCGGAAAGGAGCGAATAAGCGGATAAACCGTTGACCGTATTGGGAATCTCACAAACCCTGAGAGCATTCTCAGCCTCTTCGGCCATTGAATCGCCATTAGCATCTACGGAGAGAATGGTCATCGCTCCCGTCGTAGTAACTTGGGCCACATCCGTCCCGTCGGTGATTTTCACGCGGCCAACGTTGGCGTCTCCGGTCGCGAGGGCTGGGAGCGAGAGCACATCCACATCGCCGATATTGTTGGTCCCAGCCGGCAGGGCGCCCGTGACGCTAACCGATCCATCAATGGTGAGCGATCCGCCACCATCACCGATCTGAAGTCTACCCGCGCGGTCACACCACAAATGCGCCACATCAGCGTCCGCTGATACATCTGCCGGAGCGGCAGCAGAAGCAAATCCGCCTAGCATCACGGGCTGATTTCCGATCGTCCAGGCAGCATCATGGGGCTGATCTCCTACAGATTCAATCGTAGTTCCCGCAGCAATCGTGGCAACATCCACATCGCCGATGTTGTTCGCTCCGGCCGGTAGGGCGCCTGTGATGCCGACTGATCCATCGATCGTGAGCGAGCCAGCATTGTCGTCCACCGAAATCACGCCAGTAGAATCACTCGCCAGTGTGACGCGCAGGGCTGCGGCCTCTGTGCCAGTGCCCGTTACGTTCAACGGAGCCGGCACTGTCAGGACATCTATGTCGCCAATATTATTCGTCCCCGCGGGGAGGGCGGCGGTCACGGCAGCTACGGTGATCGTTTCGAGAGCAGCCAGGGCAGCCGCGTCGAGCTCAATGGGGAGTCGGCCGGCCGAAGGCGTATACTGTGCGAGGTTGACAGCCCCAATGGTATTGGTGCCCGTGGCTAAGGCTGGTAGCGTCAAGACATCGACATCGCCAATGTTGGCTGTGCCTGCCACCAGAGCAGACATCTGCGCCACGAAGACCGGTAGCCGCTTTCCAGCAGCATCATCGACTTCGTTGGCGGTGCCATCCGGACCCCAGGCGAGTTTGCTGTATGGCCAGTCGATGCCGACAATCTCATCGGAGCGGAAAGTTTTGCCGCCCACACCAACGTTCGCGACGAAATTGTCCGCCATGTCTTAAGCTCCTACTCCCAAGAGCGGTAGCATCGGGGGAGCCGTCACTGCAGCTACTACCGATTCGAAGAACAACCGCGGCATCATCTCGCGCACCCGCAGAGGCTGCGGCGTCATGCCGGGTTTTTCAATGCCCACCAACGACCAGTTTGCTGTGCCGTAAGGAGAAAGCTTTGCTCTTCTCCAG
>Ga0209342_10001169_pt1 | contig 29571 bp, 25 predicted proteins | sample RifCSP16_2_FD_184023 | JGI IMG/M metagenome (GOLD analysis project Ga0209342, IMG submission 184023) | Soil microbial communities from Rifle, Colorado - Rifle CSP2_sed 16_2 (SPAdes) (version 2) | ecosystem: Environmental > Terrestrial > Deep subsurface > Rock core/Sediment | place: Rifle...
GCGCGGCTGCCGCCCCCGCCTCCACCTCCCCGATCACCTCACCCACCGCGACATCGGCGCCGCTCGGCTTCAGGATCCGGCGCAGCACCCCCGATGCCGGGGCCGGGAGCACGACCGTCGCCTTCTCGCTCTCCACCTCGACGACGGGCTCGTCCGCCTCCACCCGGTCCCCCTCCTTCTTGAGCCAGGCGCCGAGGGTCGCCTGCGTGATCGACTCGCCGAGCGCTGGCACCCGCAGATCGATCGCCATCTCCCTCCCTCCGCGCCGGCGCCGCCGAGCGCCGTTCAGGCCACCGCTGCGTGCGCGGGCGCGCCGATCGCCTGGTTCACGAGCCCTTCCTGCTCCAGCCGATGCCGGGTGGCCGATCCGGCCGCCGGGCTGGCCGAGGGCGGCCGCGAGACGCACGAGAACTCCGACCAGCCGCGCAGGAGCGGCGAGAGGTGCAGGTTCACGAAGTCCCACGCGCCCATGTTCCGCGGCTCCTCCTGCACCCAGACCACCTCCACGCCCTCCCGGTAACGCGACAGGCTCCCCAGCAGCGCGTCGGCGTTGAGCGGGTAGAGCTGCTCCAGCCGCACGATGGCCACCTGCCGCGCCTCCTGCTCTCGCCGGGCGGCGAGGAGCTCGTAGTAGATCTTGCCCGAGCATAGCAGCACCCGCGCCACCGCGGCGGGGTCGGCCTCCTCGTCCGGCAGGAAGTCCCGGAAGTCGCCCTGGGAGAAGGCCGAGAGCGGCGAGACCGCCTGCGGGTGACGCAGCAGGCTCTTCGGCGACATCACCACCAGCGGCTTGCGCCACGGCGCGAGCACCTGGCGCCGCAGCGCGTGGAAGAGCTGCGCGGGCGTGCTGACGTTCACGACCAGCCAGTTGTCGTCCACCGAGAGCTCGAGGAAGCGCTCGAGCCGGGCGGACGAGTGCTCGGGCCCCTGTCCCTCCATGCCGTGCGGGAGGAGCAGCACGAGCCCGGAGAGCCGCCCCCACTTCGCCTCGGAGGAGGAGAGGAACTGGTCCACGATCACCTGCGCCGCGTTCACGAAGTCGCCGAACTGCGCCTCCCACACCACGAGCCCCTCGGGCATCTCCAGCGAGTAGCCGTACTCGAAGCCGAGCGCGCCCGCCTCGCTGAGCGGGCTGTCGCGCACCTCCACCACACCCTGCCCCTCGCGCATGTGCGCGAGGGGGGCGTAGGGCTGGCCGATCTGCTGGTCGAAGAGGACCGCGTGGCGATGGCTGAAGGTCCCGCGCCGGGAGTCCTGGCCCGTCAGACGCACCCGGACCCCCTCCCACGCCAGCGTGCCGAGCGCGAGCGCCTCGCCCATCCCCCAGTCCACGGGGCGCCGGCCGGACGCCATCTCCGCCCTGGCCTCGAGCAGCTTCGCCGCCTTGGGGTGGACGCGGAATCCGGGAGGCGTCACCGCCAGCGCCCGGCCCACCTGCGCCAGGACCTCGGGGGCGACCGCGGTCGCGACCCCCGCGCCGCCGGCGATGTCGCCGCCGCGATAGCGCGCCGCCTCCTGCGAGGCCGGGGGCCCAGGCTGGACGGCGATCGCCGCCGACGCGGCGTAGGCCTCCTCGAGCCGGCGCCGGTACGCAGCCGTCGTCGCCTCGACGTCGTCGCCCGAGACGACGCCCTTGGCAACGAGCGCCTCGGCGTACGCGCGCCGCAGCCCTGGCTTCTCTCGGATGGCCCGCACCATGACCGGCTGCGTGAACGCAGGCTCGTCGCCCTCGTTGTGCCCGTGCTTCCGGTAGCACCAGAAGTCGAGGACGGCGTCGGAGTGGAACCGCTGGCGGAAGTCGACCGCGAGCAGCACGGCCTGCGCCACCGCCTCGAGATCCTCACCGTTCACGTGGAAGACGGGCACCTGGAGCATGCGGGCGGCGTCGGTCGCGTAGAAGGTCGAGCGGGCATCGCGGGTCGACGTCGTGAAGCCCACCTGGTTGTTCACGACGACGTGGATGGTGCCGCCGACGCGGTAGCCGTCGAGGAAGGCCATGTTGAGGCACTCGGCCACGATGCCCTGTCCCGCGAACGCCGCGTCGCCGTGGACCAGGATGGGCAGCACGCCCGAGCGATCGAGGTCGCGCGAGCGGTCCTGGCGGGCGCGGACCTTGCCCTGCACGACCGTGTTGATCCACTCGAGGTGGCTCGGGTTGAACGCGAGCGACACCTGGACCGGCGCGCCCTCCGCCGTGGCGTGCTCGCCCTGGTAGCCGAGGTGGTACTTCACGTCACCGCCGCCCGAGGAGACGATGGCGTGGTCGCGGAACTCGGCGAAGATCTGGCGGAGGGGCTTGCCCAGGACGTTCGCCAGCACGTTCAGCCGCCCCCGGTGCGCCATGCCGATGGCGATGCTCTTCACGCCATGGGCGACCGCCCGGTCGATGGTGAGCTCGAGCAAGGGGACGAGCCCCTCCGCGCCCTCCAGGCTGAACCGCTTCGCGCCCAGGAAGCGCGTGCCCAGGAACTGTTCGAAGAGCTCGGCCTCGGTGAGCTTGCGGAGCATGAACCGCTCCACCTCGGGCGTGAGCGTGACGTGGTTGCGCGTCCGCTCCATGCGCTCCTCGAGCCAGCGGCGCAGCTCGGGATCGTTGAGGTGCGCTAGTTCTACGCCCAGCGTCCGGCAGTACGTCTCCTCGAGGCGCTGGCGCAGCTCGCGCAGGGTGCGGACGCCCTCCCCGCCGGCGTCGTTGGCCACCGGGAGGTCGAGATCGGCCTCGGTGAGGCCAAAGGCCTCGAGGGCGACGGGCTCGCCGTCGCGCCGCTCGAGGCCGAGGGGATCGAGCCGAGCGTGCAGGTGGCCTCGCTCGCGGTACGCTTCCACCAGCCGGTCGGCCCGGAACTGGAGCGCCTCGTACCGACATCGCTCCTCCGCCGCGCTGCCGGGCGTTGCGACAGGCCAGCCGCGACGGCGCGGGAGCGGCCCCTCGGGCGGCGGCGGGACGGGCGGCAGCCCCTCGAAGTAGGAGCGCCAGGAGGGGTCGACCGAACCGGGGTCGGCGAGGTAGTCGAAGTAGAGCCGCTCGACGAAGGGCAGGTTCGAGAAGCTGGGAGAGGTCGACGCCTCGGACCGTGAAGCCATGTTCTCGGATGTAACCGAGGCTGCCTCCGCCTGGTACCGGAAAACCGCTCGGCCGTCCGCGCCGCGCTGCCATGAGGCGCGCTACCCGAAGCCGGGCAGCGCGACGTCCGACGAGCGGGCGAGCGCGTGCGGGCCGGCCCGTGGAAGGCGAGAACGGAGCACCGACTCGACGGGGCGCCTGGGCGTGGCACGAGGGGGCTGTCCGAACCCCAGCCGCACGAGGAGCTGCGGGTGCCCGCGCTCCCCGAGGGCCTGCCGGAGGCGCTTGCGCGTGCGCGGCACCTCGATGACCGGCCCGAAGTACGAGGCCGACAGACCGAACGAGGTCGCCCGGAGGAGTACCCGCTGCATGGCGCGCCCCGCCTGCAGCCAGTCCGCGGCGGTATCACCCCTAGTGCACAGGGCGAGGAGCGCGCGGGTGTGGAGCGCGAAGTGCCGGTCGCGCCGCTCCTCCGCGCCGCGCCCGACGCGCAACCTCACCAGCAGGCGATGGAGCACGGACGCACGGTCGGAGTAGCCGTGCGCGTACCCCGGCATCCCGTCGAGCGCGCCGCTCCCGTTCGAGCGCGACCAGGCCGCGAGCTCGACCCGGAAGCGCGGGTCCGACCACTGCGCGCGGTCGGCCTCCGCCACGAGATCCGCCACCACGGCGCGGACGCTCTGCTCGACAGCGCGAAGAGACGCCCGCTCGGCCGCCGCGTCGCGGACGAGGGCGGTGACGATCCCGGACGGGACGTCGCGCGCCTCGAAGGCCAGCCGGTTCGTGCGCCGCGCAGGGATGGCCGCGAACAGCTTCTCCTCGTCGGGCGTCGGCGGCCGCGGCTCCTCGAGCACCACGCGGGCGAGGAGCCCGTCCTTGCGGCTGCCGTCCATGAGCTCCACCGACGCCGCGTGGCCGTGGTGGCGCACCGCGAGCTCGAGGTTCAGGGCGGCGGCGCCGCACGCCATCACGAGCTCGCGGCCGAGGGGGTCCGCCGACCTGAGCGCGCGGCCGAAGTCGCCGTAGACTCGCACCTCGGCGCCCTCGATCTCGAAGGACCATGGCTGGGAGTTGTGCCTCGAAGGTGCCAGCGTCGCGTAGCGCAGTTGACTGCACAGGTGTTCGGCGATCGACCCAGCCCACGCGGGGGCGGCCGAGGCGCTGGCTCCTGCGACAACAGCCGAGTGCTCCATCATGTCGCTCTCGGGCCTCCCGCCCCGCGGCCGGATGCCGGCGCGCCGGTGCTCACCACCGGTGGCAGGTTCCCGCGATCGCTTCCTGGGGCTTCGCGACCTTATGCAGACGGGCGGTGATCCGGCAAAGCCCCTACTGGAGCAGCGCCGAGAGGGGAACCCATGACGGTCGAGGCCCCGACATTGGGGGGGTATCGCTGCGCGACCCCCGTGCATGGAGCCGGGATCGCGGCCCGCGAGGTCGGACCGGGAGCCGCGCCAGTTCGCCTCACGCCACTCCATTCACCCCCGGCTCATTCCGCGCGTGACACTGCAAGTGATAGGAGCTATCCTGCTCGGATGCTCAAGATACTCGGGGACCCGCTCGTGCAGGCCGCTCTGGGCTGCATCATCATCACGCTCCTCGGCGCGCTCACGCTGAAGCTCCTGATCCCGTGAGGACGGACTCCACCACCTTCACTCCTTGAAACGGCGCGCGAGCGACGCACGCAGCAGGGAGAGGACCTCGGCCTCGCCGATCCCTGCGCCGCGGGCCAGGTGAACCGACACCTGCGCTGTTTCAGGGACCCGGGCGCCGGGCGCGAGATCGGCACGCCCTGCCCTCGCGACGAGCGCGCCCCTGGGGAGCGCGATCCCGTGCGGCGTGAGCGCCAGCTCCGTGAGCAGGCGCGACAGCGCGCGCGCCGTGAGCCGGGTCCGCTCGGCGGGCAGCATCCCGAGCGCCGCGCGCGCCCCCATGAATCGAATCCGAAGCTCGACCGCCAACCCGAGCCCCACCGCCATCGGCCAGAGCGCCTCGAGGCCCTGCGGCTCGCCGAAGCGCAGGTACGTCCGCAGCGCGGCGGCACACCTCGGACAGGAGAGGCCGTGCACCTCGTCGAGGACCGACAGCCGGAGGACGTGGACGGCGTACACGTCGGCCGCGCAGGAAGCGCAGCGCTCGCGCGGCCCGAGCGCCGCGAGCACTCGCCGCGCCACCGCTCGCACCGCCTCGTGTCGAAGCGCGAGGTTCAGCGCAGGGGCGAGATCGACGGAGGCGAGCTGGAGGCCCGCCTCGATCTCGGGACCCTGCAGCCGGAGCCCGACCGCGACGTCGCCCGGGAGCGACTCGATGGCCCGGACCAGGCTCGGGGCATCCGACCACCCGGCCCTGAGCGCGTCCCACCGCTCCTCCATGCCTGCGCGGGTCCCGACAGGCGCCGGCACGCGCCCGGTCGCCTCGCAGACGAAGGCGAGCAAGGTGAGCGCCGATCGCCACGGGGCACTGCCACCGGCGTCCTCCTCGAGCCGGCGCGCCAGGGCCCGCGCCGCCGTTCCCACCCGGCGGAAGTCCTGCGGGACGAGCTCACGCCGGACGAGGGGGCTCGCGGCGACGGGATCGCGGCGGCGCGGCGCGCGCGCGCGGGCGCTGCGGCGAGCGCGACCGAGATCGGCGGCGATTGCGGGCAGCCGATCGAGGTTTTCCCGCGCGGCCGCCCGAGCGTCCTCCGCAGCGCGCTCGGCGGCCTTCCGCGCCTCGCGGGCGAAGTCGCCGCCTTCCGCCGCCCGCCGGGCCGCCTCGCGATGGAGGGCCGCCGTGCGACCGCCGAGGAGCCGCATCCATTCGGCCTCGAGCCGCGCCCTGGCTTCCTCCAGGGCGCGCGTGCGCCGGCGGAGGTGGGCCAGGCGCTCCCCGTCAGAGGGCGATCCCTGGAGATCGGCGGCGCCGAGCCGCTCGGCGAGCAGCTCCAGCGTCACCCAGTCGCGGCGCGCGTAGGCGTCGCTGGCGCGAGCCATGAGATCGGACAGGCGCTCGCGCTCGGCGTCGTCACCCCGCGCGAGGTCGGGATGGAGGCGTCGCGCCAGCCGGCGATAGAGCGCCTTCAGGTCCAGCTTCGGCGGCTCGAGTCCTCCGCGTGGCTCGCGCCCAACCGCGCGATCCCCCCCACCCGGCAGCGGTGGCGGAGGAGGAGCCGACGGCTCGGCTCGCGAGTCTCGCTGCGCACGCGGCCGGACACCGCCGCCAGATGGCGATCGGGGCTGCCGGGTGCGCTGCGGCGATCGAGGTCCCTCGCAGAGCTCCTCGACGAGCGCCGAAGCCGTCTCCTCGAGCTGAGAGAGCCTCCTCGCGAGCTTCTGGGCTCGGTCCAGCTCCGCGAACGCGGCGGCGGTCGCGTCCCCGTAGCTGCGCTCGAAGAGGGCCAGCTCTCGCGCACGCGCCTCGAGCGCCCGCTCGAGCGCATCCACCTCGGCGAGCAGAGCGGCCGCGCGCGCCTCGGCCTGACGCACCGGCACCGACGGCCCAGGGGCCGGTACGTGGACGAGCGCGCGCTCCTGGCTGGCACTCATGGCGCCGTCGTAGCACGCTACTTCGAGCCCGTGCCCGCGGCCGATTCCTCCGCGCGGCGCGCGCCGTACCTCGTCGTGGAGAGCTTCCACGCAGCGTAAGCCCAGAGCGCGAAGCAGAAGTACTGGGCGGGCGTGAGCCCGAGGTACCGCGCGTCGGCGTACGGAACGTCGGACGCGCGCAGGAAGTCGAGGAGGAAGCGGCTCGTGCCGTAGAGCAGCGCGAGGAGCGCCAGGAGCCGGCCGCGCGCGAGGCCGCGACGGTCCAGGTAGAAGAGGACGCCCGCGATGGCGAAGAGCGCCAGCGCGTCGTAGAGGCCGAGGTCGTGGCGCATCCCCGAGAAGCCGAGGACGGCCTCGGCGCGATCGGGGAAGTTGACGGCCAGCGGGAAGCTCGTCTTCACCCCGGGGTGATCGTGGATGACGAAGCAGCCGACGCGGGCGACCCCCCAGCCCGGCGCGATGCCGAGCGCGAACGCGTCGCCGTAGTCGTCGAGCCGGACGTGCGCGCGGCGGAAGTAGACGAGGGCGGCGAGCACGCCGCCCAGCAGCCCTCCCAGGGAGGAGAGCCCCTCCCAGAAGGACAGGACGCGGCGCCAGTCGGACAGCTCCTCCGGGTGGTAGAAGAGGAGGTGGACCGCGTGACCGAAGAGGACGCCGGCGGCCACCCCCCACACCGCGAACTCGGAGACAGGGCGCGGATCGAGGCCGTGGCGCGCGGCCTCTCGCACCGTCAGGCGCGCCGCCGCGTAGACCCCGAGCGCCGCGAAGAGCCCGAAGGCCTGGAGCGTCAACGGACCGAGGTGCAGGCTCGGGAGCTCGAAGTACGGGATCACGGACCTCCGAGTACCATCCCGAAGCTCGCCCGGGAAAGCCCCGTGGCGCGGTCGAGAACGGCCCCCTTCAGCGAGGCGACGGCGAACCGCGCCCTCGCCATGCGCGACCTAGTGAGGTCGGCCCCCGCGAGCGAGGAGAGGACGAAGGCGGCTCCCTCGGCGCGCGCGCCGCCGAGATCGGCGCCGGCGAGCGAGGAGAGGACGAAGCGCGCCCCCGACAGATCGGCGGCCTTCAGATCTGCCTCCGCCAGGCTCACCAGCGCGAACCGGGACGCGGTGAGGTCGGCGCTGCGAAGCCGTGCCCCGCCGAGAGCGCACGCGGCCCAGTGGGCCTCGGCCAGCTGCGCGTCGTCCAGCTCCGCGGCCCGGAGATCGCACGCCACCACGCGCGCGCCGGCGAGCTTCGCGCCCTTGAGCTTCGCGCCCTTCAGATTGCAGGCGACGAGGGTGGAGCCGGAGAGGTCCGCGCCTCGCAGGTCCGCGCCTTGCAGCCCGCGGGCGCCGAGCAGGAGTCCGGCCAGGTCCGCGCCCGCGAGGTCGGCCCCACGCAGATCGCGCTTGCCGTCCACCAGCGCTCGCCGCGCCTCGCTGGAAGGGGCGGCGGCAGGTTCGGCCTTCAGCCGCTGCCGCGACGAGGTGGAACGGACTCGGGCTCTCGGGCCGGATCGTCTTTCCACGGGGAGCTCCTTAGGAAGGTGGGCCCTAGGGTTATCATTCTCGACGCGGCGCGGCGATGGCCCGAGCGGTACACGCTGCCACCCGGGTATGCTGCGCCCGGATGGCCGCCATCGACCCGATCACGTTCCTGCGGGCGACGCATCCGTTCTGCGACCTCCCGAGATCCCTCTTCGACCCCGCCGCGCGGGCGCTCGAGATCGCCTTCTTTCCCGGCGGGACGCGGCTCGTCGAACGCGGCGGCGAGCCGCTGCGCCACCTCTACGTCATCAGAAAGGGAGCGGTGCGGCTCGAGGGCGGCGGCCACACGCTGCAAGTCCTGGAGGAGGGCGAGATCTTCGGCTACACCTCGCTCATCACCAGGCAGGCGACGATGGACGCCATCGTGGAGGAGGACCTCCTCGCCTACCGGTTGCCCGCGGCCGAGTTCTCGCGTCTGCTCACCGACGCCCAGTTCGCGGGGCACTTCGCGAGCGGTCTCGCCGAGCGCCTCGGCCACAGCCTGGCGCGTTCCCCGCTGGCCAGCTTCGAGACGAACACCGACCTCTCGGTCGCGGTGGAGACGCGCGCGAGGCGCGCGCCGGTGCGCGTCCCGGCGAGCGCGACGGTGGGCGACGCGGCCCGGGCCATGCGCGCGGCCAACGTCGGCTCGGTGATCGTGGACGCCGATCCGGTCGGGATCGTCACCGATCGCGACTTCCGCGACAAGGTCCTGGCCGAGGGGCTCGGCCCGGACACACCGCTCCTGCGCATCTACTCGAGCCCGCTGCGGACGGTGCCGGCGGGGACGGCGGTGTACGAGGCCTGGCAGCGGCTGCTCGACTTCGGCGTCCACCACCTCCCCATCGAGCGCGACGGCCAGATCATCGGCGTCCTCTCGTCGTCCGATCTCCTTCGATCCACCGGGCCGCTCCGCGTCCTGCGCACGGTCGAGCGCCTCGCCTCGCGCGAATCGTTGCCCGGCTACGGGGACAGGGTGACGGAGATGGTCTCGTCGCTCCTCACCGGTGGGCTCGACCCGACGGTGATCGCCGGGTTCGTGGCCCGGCTGAACGACGCCTTGCTCAAGCGGATCCTGCAGTGGGCGGAGCAGGACCTGGGCCCGGCGCCGGCCCCCTATGCCTGGATCGCCTTCGGATCGGAGGGGCGGCAGGAGCAGATCTTGCTCACCGACCAGGACAACGCGCTCGTCTACGGGGGCGGCGACGCGATGCGCCGCTACTTCGCGCGGCTCGCCGATCGCGCCAACGAGGACCTCCAGGCGGCGGGCTTCCCCCCCTGCCCCGGCGGTTACATGGCGAGGAGGTGGCACGGCCCGCTCGAGGAGTGGGAGTCGCGGTTCCGGGGCTGGCTCCGCGAACCGAGGCCCGAGGCCCTCCTCCAGGCCGCCATCTTCTTCGACTTCCGCAGGGTGCACGGCAGCCTCGACCTCATGCCGCTGGAGGCGGTGCTGGCGCGCGCGGGGAAGGAGCGACTCTTCCTCGCCTGCATGGCCAAGGCGGCGCTCGAGTTCGGGCCACCCGCCTCCCTGTTCCTGCGGCTGCGCGGCGAGGAGGTCGATCTCAAGGCCCACGGAATTTCGCCCATCGTGTTCCTCGCCCGACCGTACGCGCTGGAGGTGGGGTCGGCGTCGCGCAACACGCTCGAGCGGCTGGACGCGGCGGTGGCCGCAGGGATCATGAGCGCCGACCAGCGCTCCACGCTCCGCGAGACCTACCGGTTCCTGCTCGGGCTCCGGCTGAAGGAGCAGCTCAAGACGATCCGTCAGGGAGGCAAGCCGCAGAACAAGCTCCTCCCCTCGGAGCTCACGTCGATCGAGCGGAGCCGCCTCAAGGACGCCTTCAGGGCGATCACCGACTGGCAGGGGAAGGCGGCGTTCCACTACCGGGCGGACATGTTCTAGGCATGCTGCTCTGGCCCTCGCCACCGTGGGAGGAGGTCGTCTTCTGGGCGCTGGATCTGGAGACCGGCGGCCTCGACCCTCGCCGCGACCCGATCGTCGCGGTGGGGATGGTCCCGGTGCGCGCGGGGATCATCCGCCTCGGCGAGAGCTACCAGACCCTGGTGGCCCCCGAGCCGGGAGACCCGGTCGGCGCCGACTCGATCAGGACCCACCAGCTCGTCCCCGGGGAGCTCGAGTCGGCGCCGCCGCTCGCGGGGGTGCTGCTCGAGGTCGATCGCCGCCTGGCGGAGGGCGTGCTCCTCGTCCACAACGCGGGCCTCGACGTGCGCTTCTTGCGGCGCGCCCATCGCGTGACGCGCCTCCCGTGGCCGCGCCCGCGCGTCGTGGACACGGTCGACCTGCTCCTGCGCGCGCAGCGGAAGAAGCGCTTCATCGATCCCGACGCCCAGGACGACGAGCCCGCGCTCAACCTGGCGGCCGCCCGCCGGCGCCTCGGGCTGCCCGAGTACGGCGCGCACGACGCGCTCACCGACGCCGTCGCCGCCGCGGAGCTGTTCCTGGTTCTCAGGCGGCAACTCGGGGCGCGAAGGCTGCGTGATCTTCGCTGATCGGTCAGACCGGCCGCCCACCGGCGAGCCACCGCTCGCGCCCTAGGGCTCCACCTGAAACACCGCACGGTCCTCGAGCCGGACCGCGGTGAGCCGCCCGCCCCACACGCACCCGCTGTCGAGCGCGAGCAGATCGGGCCGCAGGACGAGCCCCAGCGCGGCCCAGTGACCGCACACTATCGGTGTCGTCGCGCTCGGGCGGCCGGGGACGTCGAACCAGCTGACGAAGCCGGCGGGCGCCTTCTCCGGCGCGTCCGTGTAGGAGAGGGACATCGCGCCCGAGCGGTCGAGCATCCGCATGCGGGTCATGGCGTTGATGACGACCCTGTGCCGCTCCGCCCGGCCGAGCGCCTCGCTCCACCTCGCGGGCTCGTCCCCGTACATGGACTCGAAGAGGCGCCGCGGCGACTCGCGGAGCTCCCGCTCCACCTCGCGCGCGAGCTCGAGCGCCTTCGCGATCGACCACTCCGGGAGGAGCCCCGCGTGCACCATGGCGAAGCCGTTCTCCTGGTGCATCAAGCGCTGGTGGCGCAGCCAGTCGAGCAGCTCCTCCCGGTCCGGGGCCTCGAGGACCTGGGCGATGGTGTCGCGGCGCTTCGCCCGCGCCGCGCCGCTGGCGATCGCGAGCAGGTGCAGGTCGTGGTTGCCGAGCACGACCGTCGCGCGATCCCCCAGACCGCACACCCAGCGCAGGACCGCGAGCGAGTCGGGGCCGCGGTTCACGAGGTCGCCGGTGAGCCACAGGCGGTCCCTCGCCGGGTCGAACGAGGCTCGCTCGAGGAGACGCTGCAGCGCCCGATGGCACCCCTGGACGTCGCCCACCGCGAATGTCGCCATCGCCGCCAGACCTACCACATGCCAGGCATCGGGGCGGCCGCTCCCGCTCCCCGGCCTCGGGACAGGCACGCGGGCGGGCCCGCCTCCGTTCGTGCCGCTACGAGCAGTCCGAGCGCAGGTCTACCGAGAGCGCGGCCCGCTGCCCCGGCGCGAGGGCCGTCTCGACGGTGAGCCCCGGGAGATCGGAGCCCAGCGCCACCGGCGTCTCGCCGCGCACGTCGAACTTGAGGTACTGCACCGACGAGAGCCGCCCCTCGCCCACCTGGCGCCGGTCGTAGGCGGGGCGGACCAGGCTGCCGTCGGGGAGCTTCGCGTAGAGATGCCCGGGCAGCGCCACCCACTCCCGCAGCTTCCGGTCGCGCTCCGCCGGGTCGTCGATCTCCACCAGGAGAGTGCACCCCAGCACGCCCGGCCCGCCCAGGATCTCGTTGTACGTGTCGAGCTCGTGCCGGATCTCCTCCTCGCGGTAGAGCCGCTCGACGCGCACCATCTCCTGGATCTGGTAACGGATGGTGTCGGCGTTCTCGAACAGGAACGTCAGCTCGCGCCCGACGTGGACGCGGCGCGACTCCTTGGCCGCCAGGACCTCCCGCCGGATCCGCTCCCGCTCGACGTCGTAAGCCGCCAGCCCCAGGATCTCCTCCCGCCGCACCTTCCTCATCGCGTGCCCTCCAAGTCGGCGAACCCGTTCTCCCGATAGGCGCGCGCCAGGATGGAGAGCGGATGGAGCGGCCGCTTCCCCCCGTGCTGCGCGAACTGTAGCGCCGCCAGCGGGCAGTCGGTCGCCCAGACCTGAGCCTCGGCCTCCCTCATGCCCCGGAACGCCTTCTCCCCGATGCGCCGCGACGCCTCGAACCCCTCCACCTTCATGGCGAACGTCCCGTCGTGGCCGCAGCACTCCATCACCGTGGCGACCAGGGTGACCCCCGGGATCTTGCGCAGGAGGTCGCGTCCCTTGAACCCGATGCCCTGCGTGCGCAGATGACACGGTGCGTGATAGGCGATCCTGCCGCCGGGCGGCGCGCTCCGGAAGGCGGCGTTGAACCTGGGCTCGTTGCGGAGCCCCCACAGGTACTCGGACGGGTCCATGACCGCGGCGGCGAGCCGGATGGCGCGGGCGCGATCCTCTCCCGCGAGGAGGTGCGGCCACTCGCGACGCATCATCATCGAGCAGGTCGGGTTCACGACCAGGACCTTCGCGCCGCGCTCCACGAACGGGAGGAGCAGGTCGAGATCGACGCGCGCCTGGGCGCGCAGCCGCTCGAGGTCCCCCGTCTCCCACGCCGGCATCCCGCAGCAGGCGAGCCCCTTCACGGCGCGCACGTCCACGCCCGATGCCCGGAGGACCTCGACCACGTCGCGGCCCAGATCGGGCGCGTTGTGCTGCACGAAGCAGGTCTGGAAGAGCACCACCTCGCCGCCCGCCTCCGCCCGCACGAGCCCCTCATGCTTGGCCCAGTCGTCGAACGGCTGGGCGGCGAAGTCGGGCAGGAGCTTGTCGCGGTGGATACCCACCGCCTTCTCCATGAGCACGCGCAGCGGCCGGCTGCGGTTGGCCGCGTTGGCGAGGCCGAGCGAGGCACGCGCCAGGCGCCCCGCCAGGTCCGGGTCGCCCAGCACGCGATCGCGGAGCGTGCGGGCCCGGCCTCGCCGGTGCACCGCCTGGTAGCGGTGCACCAGCTTCGGGAAGTCGAGCTGGAACTCGTGCCCGTCACGAGGCGTGTAGGGGCACTGCACCTCGCACAGCTTGCACTGGAAGCAGCGGTCCATGACCGCGCGCACGTCGTCCTGCCCCAGGCGGCGGACGTCGCCCTCCGCCTCGCGGTCGATCAGGCCGAAGAGCGTCGGGAAGCTGTCGCAGTACTTGAAGCACATGCGGCAGCCGTGGCAGAGCTCGAACGCGCGCCGCACCTCGCCCTCGAGCGCGTCCTCCTGCCAGTAGCGCTCGTCGGTCGGGTCGTAGGAGAGCCCCGGGGTGGGCAGGTACGAGATGCGCTTCGCGTCTGTGCTCACGGTGCGCCCCTCTCTCGAGGCCTCCCTAGCTGATCGTGGAGAGCATCTTCTGGAAGCGCCCGGCGTGCGACTTCTCCGCCTTGGCCAGGGTCTCGAACCAGTCGGCGATCTCGGCGAAGCCCTCCTCCCGGGCCGCCTTCGCCATGCCCGGGTACATGTCGGTGTACTCGTGCGTCTCGCCGGCGATCGCCGCCCGGAGGTTGAGGGTCGTGTCTCCAATCGCCAGCCCGGTCGCCGGGTCGCCGACGATCTTGAGATAATCGAGGTGGCCGTGCGCGTGGCCAGTCTCCCCCTCGGCCGTCTCCCGGAAGTTCATGGCTATCTCGGGGTAGCCCTCCACGTCGGCCACCTTCGCGAAGTACAGGTAGCGCCGGTTGGCCTGCGACTCGCCCGCGAACGCGGCCTTGAGGTTCTCGTGCGTCTTCGTGCCCTTGATGTTCGCCATACGCCTTCTCCTTGGAGGTGACGGGTGCGGGAGCGCGGCTCACGCCGGGGTGGCAGGGCCAGGCCCCGGTGCGTGCGGCGGCGATGTCCTAGCTCGGGCTGGACTCGCCCGCTCGGCCGCGCCTCGGTCCCCGTTGGGGCCGGCAGCCCGCTGGCCGAGCGGCCTACAGGGCGCTAGGCGCCCTCCGGCGCCTGAGCGCCGCCGCCACCGCGGCCGCGAAGAGCAGCGCGGCGAGCGCGGTGAACGGGCCCGATGCACTGAAGGTCGCGAGGACCACGATGAGCGCGGCTCCAGCCCCGCTCAGAGCGAGGTCGGCGGCGAGCGGCCGCCGGAAGGGAGTGAGGAGGGCGGCGGCGAGCCCCACGAGGGGCAGGCCCCAGATCGCTTGCCGAAGGGCTGCCTCCTGGGCCGCGGCGATCGCGGGCCAGTCGTGCAGGAGCACCATGACGAGGACGACCACCGAGCCGGCGGCGAGGGCGAGCACCGCGCCCGCGCTCGCGTCCTTTGCCACCCGCGCGCGCTCGTGCCAGTCCCGGGAGAGGACGTCGACGAGCGCCTCGAGCGCGCTGTTCGCCACCTCCGCCGAGAGCACGAGAAACACGCACAGCGCGAGCGCGATCTGCTCGGCGACCCCGAGCGGGACCGCGCTCGCTACGAGCGCCACCAGGATCCCGGCGACGAGGTGGATGCGCATGTTGCGCTGGTGGACGGCCGTGTCCACCACGCCGCGGAACGCATGGCCGAAGCTGTTCGCGAGCGCGCGCCACGGCCCCGGTCCAGCGTCCCCGGCCGGCGAGGCGCGCCGCGGCGCGCGCAAGTGCTCCCCGGACATGGTCTTCGCTTCAGGCTTCCTTCCAGTGGTTCAGGAGGAAATCGACCTCCACCGGCGACAGGTCGAACCTGAGCGCGGCCTCGTCGATGAGCTTGCCCCGCGCCGCAGCCGGCTCCTCCTGGCGGCGCTCCGAGAGCCACTTGAGCGCGCTACGGATCGATTCCCCGGCCGGGACGACGCCACCTCGCTGCTCCGCCATGGTGCACCTCCCCGGCAGGACCGCGGCGACGCGCAGGCCCGCCGTTAGCACTGCCGAATCTACCGGGACTGGCGCGGCCGGGCCACCGCAGTCCACCAGCAACCAGCGCTATTTCGAACCCAGCGACTTCGGCTCCGGCGGAACGAAGGGGATGCGCAACCTCCCGGCGCGGTTGTCGAGGAACAGCTCCAGCCCCCGAACGTAGTGCAGGACGATCTCCTCGTATAGCGCGTCGAGCACCGGCTGGAACGCCTCGGCCGTGGGCTCGCGCACGTCGAGCTCCACTCCCGGGAACAGCTCGATGAGGTAGCCGTCGCCGGACTTCTTGAACCGCACCGCGATGCGCAGGTCGTCTCGGGACTGGTCCTCCTGGAGCTGCAGGTGGACCCCGAAGTGCCAGAAGGTGTCGGCCTGGAGCACGATCGCGTCCTCGACGCGGTCGACCCTGCCGGCGCCGGGGCGGTCCCAGGAGACGAGCTCCCGCGGCCAGCCGAACTGGTCGATGATCGCGCGGGAGAAGGCCCCGGCGAAGTAGGCGCACTGCGAGTAGTAGCCGTCGTACGTCTTCTTGGCAGTGGCGAAAGCCTTCTTCACGTCCTGGAAGCGGGACATCTGGAGAAACCCCCTGGGCTGGCCTCGAGGGCGAACCGGTGCTCGACGGTTCTACCAGATTCCGCGTCCGGCGTGGCGAATCCGCGCAGCGAAGGGCGGGCGGGGCGCCGTGCGCGTCAGCCGCGCTCCCACCCCTGCGGATGGACGGTCAGGACCGGACAGGCCGCGCGCCGCACCACGCGCTCGGCGACCGAGCCCACGAGGGCGTGCCTCAGGCCCGTGCGCCCGTGAGTGCCGACGATGATGAGATCGTATCGGCCCTGGCGCGCCAGATCCACGATCTCGAGCGCCGGCGCCCCGATGGCCTGCTCCGTCCGCACGCGCGGCGCGCCCAGCTCCTCCGCCAGCTTCTTCCATTCGGCGAGGTGGGCGGCCGCCAGGTCGGCGAGCTCTTGGAGCATCTTGGGGCTGGCCACAACCGAGCCCTCCGGCAGCGTGTAGCCGGGGAGCTCGTAGGCATGGAACAGCGTCAACTCGGCGCCGAACTGCGCGCAGAGCTCCGCGGCGACCTTCAGCGCGGCGCGCGCCGGCTCGGAGAAGTCGATGGGGCACAGAACCTTGTTCCAGGCGAGGGCCATGACGGCCTCCTTGCTAGCCTACCCATCACGAGGATACGCCTCGGAGAGCCGCGCGGTGCGAGCCCGATGGGGCCGAACACCCGCGCACGACGCTCTGCGCCACCCGCGCCGCGGGGATCCCGGGCGGGGACCTGCGGGAAACCGCTCGTGAAGCACGCGGCTACCGGGCCGCGAGAACCTCGTCATCCGGCCATCCCAACCGCTCAGCTCGATGGCGGTGCCGTCACGACCAAGACGCAAGCTTGCGCGAGCCGCTTGGCTTGGCCCTTGGTGGCCGCCGGGCAGACGAGCGCGTGCGATGGGTCTTCTGGAAGCGGATCCCTGCACACCGAGAAGCCCAGGCTTCGCGGCACACCCGCTGCCAGCTCGGCCAAGCTGAAGTCTGGGAAATCCGCAAGCGACCTCGCGTGCGAAGTGAGCGACGCGAGGTGCACGGACAGCTCGCCTGTCTTGTCGCGGAACGCAGCGGATGAGACGTCGTACCCACCGCCCGCTCGCGGCTTGAGGAAGCTGGGATGGCTGGCCGCCTGAGGCGTGCCCGACCCCGATGCAGCATACGGTCCCGCGCGGTGCGAGCCCGATGGGGCCGGCGCCCCCTGACGACGTTGCCACAGTCCCCCGGCGGGGAGCGCGCGCCGGAAAGCGCTCGCGTGCCGGCCTCTCCATAATGAGATCCATGCGCCTCGCTACACTCAGGGACGGTACGCGCGACGGAAGGCTGGCCGTCGTCCGCCAAGACGGCGCGGCGCTCGCTCCGGCCACCGGCATCGCGCCCACCATGCAGGCGGCGCTCGACGACTGGGAACGGTGCGAACCGGCCCTGAGGCAGCTCGCGTCGGACCTCGACCGCGGTGCCGTGCCGGGCGAGCCTCTGGAGCCCGGGCGCCTGCACGCGCCGCTGCCGCGCGCCTACGAATGGGTCGACGGCTCCGCCTACCTCACGCACGTGCGGCTCGTGCGCAAGGCGCGCGGAGCCGAGCCGCCGCCAACCCTCGAGACGGAACCACTAGTGTACCAGGGCGGCTCTGGCGTCCTGCTCGGGCCCACCGACCCCATCCCGCTCCTCGACCCGGCTTACGGCCTCGACTTCGAGGGCGAGATCTGCGCGATCCTGGGGGACGTCCCCCAGGGGACCACCGCCCGCGAGGCGGGGCGCCTCGTCCGCCTGCTCTGCCTCGCCAACGACGTCACCTTCCGCAACCTCGTGCCGGCGGAGCTGGCGAAGGGCTTCGGGTTCTTCCAGTCCAAGCCCCCCACCGCCTTCTCGCCCTTCGCCGTGACGCCGGACGAGCTCGGCGCGGCGTGGCAGGACGGCCGCGTCCGGCTCCGGCTGCGCGTCACGCTCTCGGGCAAGGTGGTGGGCGACCTCGACGCCGGGGCGGACATGCACTTCTCCTTCCTCGGCCTCGTGGAGCACGTCGCGAGGACGCGGGGCTTCACGGCAGGTACGATACTGGGATCGGGCACGGTTTCCAACGAGGACGCCCGCCGCGGGGTCTCCTGCCTCGCCGAGCAGAGGGTGCGCGAGGCCCTGGCCACGGGGCGGGCCTCGACCCCCTTCCTCGCGCGGGGCGATCGGATCGAGATCGAGGCCCTGGACGAGGGGGGTCGCAGCCCCTTCGGCCGGATCTCACAAGTAGTCATATGAGGCTCGCGCTCTACTCGTACTGGCGCAGCTCGTCATCCTGGCGCGTGCGCATCGGGCTGGGGCTGAAGGGGCTCGCCTGGGAGTACCGCACCGTCGACCTGAGGGCGGGCGCGCAGCGCTCGAGCGCCCACCGCGCGTTGAACGCCATGGGGCAGGTGCCGGTCCTGGAGGTGGAGGAGGGCGGCGCGACGCGGCACCTCGTGCAGTCGATGGCGATCCTGGAGTGGCTGGACGAGCGCTTCCCGTTGCCACACCTGCTGCCGGCCGATCCGGAGGGGCGGGCGCGCGTCCGCGCGCTCGCCGAGCACGTCAACTCGGGGATCCAGCCCTTCCAGAACGCGGCGACGCTCTCGTGGCTGCGGGAGGAGCAGCGCGGCCTCGAAACACGATGGGTGAAACACTGGCTGGCGGCCGGGCTCGGCGCGCTCGAGGCGGCCGTGCGCGAGGGCGCGGGGCGCTTCTGCCACGGCGACGCCATCACGCTGGCTGACGTCTGCCTCGTCCCGCAGCTCTACGGGGCGCGCCGGTACGGGATCGACCTCGCGCCCTTCACCACGCTCGTGCGCGTGGAGGAGGCGTGCCGGGCGATCGAGGCCTTCCGGCGCGCCGAGCCGGATGCTCAGCCGGACGCGGATCCCGGCGGCGGCGCCTTCGGCGCAGGGCTCGCTGGCGCGAGCGACCGCCGGCTTCGCCGACATTGACATCGGGGGCTCCGCCCCCGATACCCCCTCCTTGAGGACCCGTGATGGAGCAGCCGCGAGCGCGCGTCGTCATCGTCGGGGCTGGATTCGCCGGGCTCCAGTGCGCGCGCGCCCTCGCCCGCTCGCCCGTCTAGGTAACGCTCGTCTTCAAGCTCGCCGTGGACGCGTTCTTCCAGGCGATCGCCCGCAAGGGCCGCGCCCGGGCCGATGGCACGCCCCGGCTGCTCAAGCTGACCGTCGCCCCGACGGTCGTCCTGGGCCGCGGCTACTTTGGGTCTCGGTGGCTCTCGTCCTGCTGACAGGCTGCCGTTCCCGCCTCGAACTCCGCGCAGGGGCAAAGTAAGCGGCATCCTGCGTGCCGGGGCGTATCACTCATCGTGGACAGGGCAGCCCCCCGTCGGCCCGGGCTCGCTGCGTGCGAGGGGCAGACGAGCCTTTCGTGGTTGTGGGCATCAGCCAGAGCCACCGTCGGCACGTCTGGGCAAGGGCACCGCTCCACGTCCGCCCACTCGCGACCGCAGCGTGGGCATGCCCAGACGTTCTCCGGGAGCTCGACCAGGTTCTCTCCCAGGCATATCGGGCACACCGCCGGCCAGGACACGCCGCACGTTCTCGCCTCGCTGTCGATCTCGGCGGGCGCCAACTCAGCTGAGGGCGCTGATGCGCTCTGCTCGCGCTCGGCCGGGTGCACCTTCTCGCGTTCGCCGGCTTTCACGTCCAGCCTCAGAATCAGACTGTTGTCTATCAAATCTAATTCGGCGCGGGCAGAGACACACCCCCGCCCCATGAGAGCCCCAAAAGGGCGAAGCCCGGCGGCCGCGCTCGCGCCAGCGAGCGCTAGCGCCGAAGGCGCTGCCGCCGGCGGCAGCCCGACTTGATCGGAGCGCTACTTTTGGTGCCGGGAGCGCCTCCACATCGGTGCAAACGCTCGCGCCCTGCTTCCGCGCTGCCGGGCTGGCAGCCATAAGTGCGCCTGAAATTGATGGGTTAGTGAACGGCGGCGATATCGGTCGCGGCCGCGTCCCGCGACATGCAAACGATGTACCCAACATTTGTCGCGTCTTGACACGAGGCGGAGAACTGGAGTCTCGTGCGCGGCGGAGGTGGCCTCGATGGCCCAGGATCCCGTTTCCCCGCAGGGCGTCGGCAGCAGCCCGCTCTCGACGAAGAAGATACGTCGCGAGGACGCGCTCGCGTATCACTCGGGCGGCCGCAAGGGGAAGATCGAGGTCGTCCCCACGAAGCCCTGCGCCACCGCGCGTGATCTCGCGCTCGCCTACACCCCGGGCGTCGCCGAGCCCTGCCTCGAGATCGCCAAGGACCCGGACCTCTCGTACACGTACACAGCTCGTGGAAACCTGGTGGCCGTCGTCTCCAACGGCACGGCGGTGCTGGGCCTGGGCGACATCGGGCCCCACGCCGGCAAGCCGGTGATGGAGGGCAAGGGCGTCCTCTTCAAGCGCTTCGCGGACATCGACGTCTTCGACATCAACATCGACGCCAGGGACGTGGACAAGATCTGCACCGTGGTGAAGGCGCTCGAGCCCACCTTCGGCGGCATCAACCTCGAGGACATCAAGGCACCCGAGTGCTTCATCGTCGAGGAGCGCCTCAAGAGGGAGATGCAGATCCCGGTCTTCCACGACGACCAGCACGGGACGGCCATCATCTCCGGCGCGGCCCTGCTCAACGCCCTGGAGCTCAACGGGAAGAGCATCGACAAGGTGCGGGTGGTCGTGTCCGGAGCGGGCGCGTCGGCCATCGCCTGCACCAAGTTCTACCTCACGCTGGGAGTGAAGCGCGAGAACGTCACCATGGTGGACACGAAGGGCGTCGTCCACGCGGGCCGCAAGGAGGGCATGAACCCCTGGAAGCAGGAGTTCGCCGTCGAGACGCGAGCCCGCACCCTCGCAGAGGCGGTGGAGGGCGCCGACGTCCTCCTCGGCTGCTCGGTGAAGGGCCTCGTCACGCAGAAGATGGTCCAGTCGATGGCCAAGGACCCGATCGTCTTCGCGCTCGCCAACCCGGACCCGGAGATCAGCTACCCCGAGGCGAAGGAGGCCCGCGCCGACGTCATCATGGCCACCGGCCGCTCCGACTTCCCCAACCAGGTGAACAACGTCCTCGGGTTCCCCTTCATCTTCCGCGGCGCGCTCGACGTCCGCGCCCGGGCGATCAACGAGCAGATGAAGATGGCGGCGGCGAGGGCGCTCGCCGCGCTGGCCAAGGAGGAGGTCCCGGAGACGGTGTCGCGCGCCTACGCCGGCGAGCGCTTCTCGTTCGGCCGCGAGTACATCATCCCCAAGCCGCTCGATCCGCGCGTCCTCCTCTGGGTCGCCCCGGCGGTGGCGAAGGCCGCGGTCGACACCGGGGTCGCCCGCCTGAAGCTCGACTTCATCGAGTACCGCGAGCGCCTGCGCAAGATGCAGAGCCGCACCCACACGGTGATGAGCTCCATCTACGCAAAGGCGAAGAAGAAGCTGGCCAAGATCGTCTTCGTCGAGGGCCACCACCCGAAGATCCACCAGGCCGCCCAGATCCTCCGGGACGACGCCATCTGCGAGCCCATCCTGCTCGCCTACGAGCCGCTGGAGCGGATGCGCGCCGTCTTCCGAGAGGAGGACCTGGAGGGGCTCGAGGACATCAGCGTCGTGAACCCCATCGAGAGCGAGCTCGGCCTGAAGTACGCCGCCAAGCTGTGGGAGCTCCGGCAGCGCAAGGGCATGGCCCGCGAGGAGGCGCGGGCGCGCGTCAGGCAGCGCACCTACTTCGGCGCCATGATGGTGCAGCAGGGCGACGCCGACGGCCTCATCACCGGGCTCACCACCCCCTACGCGGACGCCATCCGCGCCCCGCTCCAGGTCATCGGCACCCGCGCCGGCTCCCGCGCCGCGGGCGTCTACATCGTGGTGACGAAGAACGACTTCACCTTCTTCGCCGACTGCACCGTGAACCTCGACCCCACCGCCGAGGAGCTCGCCGACATCGCCGTCACCACCGCCGACCTCGCCCGCTACTTCGACGTGACGCCGCGGGTGGCCATGCTCTCCTACTCCAGCTTCGGCGGCGCCAAGGGCTACAGCCCGTCGAAGGTGCGCCGGGCCACCGAGCTCATCCGGCAGCGCCATCCCGAGCTCGTCGTCGACGGCGAGATCCAGGCGACGTTCGCCACCCACGAGTCGCGCACGACCGAGTTCCCGTTCTCGCTCCTGAAGGAGAACGCGAACGTCCTCATCTTCCCCAACCTCGACGCCGCCAACATCTCCTACCAGCTCCTCGGCACCATCGGCGGCTCGGAGGTGATCGGCCCGGTGCTCCTCGGCATGCACAAGCCCGTCAACATCCTGCAGCAGGGGACGAGCGTGCAGGCGATCGTCAACCTCGCCGCGGTCACCGCGCTCCGGGCGCAGGGGGAGCAGTTCACGTTCTGAGCGACATCGGCCTCGCGCGCTAGCGGGGATCGGCAGGCGCGGCCGGCAGCAGGATCCGGATCTCCAGGCCGTGCGGGTCGAGGGTAGCGGTCGAGATCTCGGCGCCGCAGCCGCGGAGGAGCTGGTAGCTGAGAGTGGCCACCAGGCTGAGACGGACCGTGCGCCCCTTCGGCGTCTCGACCACCTCCATGCGGGGATCGAAGATCGACCGCCGCTCCTCGTTCGAGAGAACGAGCGCCGGGTCCGAGATGACGATGGCGGGTCTGCCCTGGGACCGCTCGGCCCGGATGGCGACCGGGCGGCCAGGCTCGGCCCGGCGCAGGCCAGGCGCGAGCAGGAAGCGCAGCAGGCCCGTCACGGAGGCCCGGAGCACGGGCGGCGCGATCCAGGCGATGCAGGGGAGGCCATCGCCAGGGTCGCGGACCAGGGCCGGGCGGCCCGTGTCGGGCGGCAGGTCCGCCACGCACTCGGCGATCGTGACGCGCACGTCGTGGCTCACCGGCTTCGCCGGGCGATCGGCGGCCGACAGGCGCACGAAGCTCGAGACCAGATGGCCGATGCGTCTCACCGCCTCCATCGAGTCCGCCGCGATCTCTTTCAGCTCCTCGGCCACGTCGACGGCCTTGGCCTCCGGCTCCATGGCCGCGAGGAGAGCGCGCGCGAGCGGCGGGCCGGAGGGATCGGGCGTGGCGGCCAGGAACTCGGCCGCGGCTCGCGCCGCGCCGAAGGTGGCCTGGATGGCCGGCAGGTGACGCTGGAGCACCTCCATGTTGGCGCGGACGCACGCCAGCGGGTTGTTGACCTCGTGGGCCACCGAGCCGGCGAGCTTCCCGGCCAGCGCCAGCTTCTCGGTCTGGAGCAACCTCTCCTGGGCCTCGTGCAGCAAGACCTCGGCCCGGGCGCGCTCCATCACCAGGCCGATCCGGTAGCTCATCGCCATGAGCAGGTTCACGTCAGCGGGCGCGTACGGGTCCGAGCGGCAGCGCGCCAGCATCATCACCGCGCGGACGCCGTCGTTCCCGGTGACCGGGAGCCAGACGGCGGTCCCGATGTCCAGCTCCCGCAGGTGCGCGTCCACCCGGGGATCATGGAGCGCGTCCGCTGCCACGGCGGGGGCCCGCGTCTCGACGGCCGCCGCCACGTAGCTGTCCGGTGAGCCGGACACGGGTCGGTCGAGCATGTCCTCCGGGAGCCCGATGGCTCGCAGCGGCACGAACGCGCCGTCGTCGGAGCGCTGGAGCAGCACCGCCACGTCGGACGAGAACAACTCGGAGAGGGTCGCGAGGATCCGGTCGAGGAGCGCATCCAACGGGGCGTGCTCGCTCAGGATCGTGAACAGCCGGGTGAGGCGCGTCGAGTCCCGTATGGCGGCGTGCAGGGCTTGCAGCGCCGTGGCGTGTGCCGCCTGCAAGCGCTGGAGGTCCTCCCGGTGCACCCGGTCCATGGGCGGGGCATCCCCCTCTCGCTCGGAAGCGGGTGGTCGCGGCATCGTCGAGGTCGCTAGTCTACAGCGCGATGGCCGTCAGCGTGGCGTTGTGGGTGCCAAGGACGCCGGCCGTGCGCGCAAACTCACCGCAGCAGTAGAAGCCGAACGTGGGCACCTCGCCTGCCGCCGCCTGGAGCCGCCGCGGCTCCTCCGCCGCGCGCTCGCCGAAGATGGTTGCCCGGGCCGCGCAGCTGAACGCGAGCAGGACCCCGGCGCCGGGTCGAGCGGAGAGCGCATCCCCGACCACGCCCTCGGCGATGCCCAGCAGGCTGTCGGCCGATCCGGTCATCACCTGGACAGCGCCGCCCGCCGGCGGGAGGCAGCCCTGGATGGCGAGGTGGCCCTGCTCGGTCCGGGAGCGCGCGACCCGGATCACCGTCGTCCCGTCGGGCTGGAGGAGGCCCAGCGGGTGGAGGATCGACGTGTCCCAGAACCTCTCCGCAGACAGCTCCCCGGGCACCATGCCGAGCTGCTCCTCGTAAACCGCCGCAGCCGGGCGCCCTCCCAGCTCCATGATCCGCGTGCCCTCGGCCCGGGTGATGAGCATCGGGATCCCGATGGGCTCCCAGCCGTGTCGCGTGGCGACGCGCAGCGGCACGGGGCTGGCGATCCACAGCGCGACCGCTCCCTGCTCGATGATCTCGCCGTCGTGGAAGACCACGGTTCGGACGAACCTCTGCTCGTCCCCGGCCGCGCCCCCGACGATGGCCACTCTCGGTCCGGTGACGCGATAGACCCCCAGCACGAGCTGCTGCAGGTCGCCCAGCAGCGCGTCCGCGAGCAGCATGACGGCCGCGTGGGGGCTCTTGCCGGCCTGCTCCCGGCTGGCGCGGGCGATCTCCTGGCCGGCCCGATCGAGATCGCCGCGGGCGTAGCTCACGGATGCCGCCGCGAAGCGATACGGCCCAGCTGTGAGTGCGAGCACGCCGACCCCGGCCCCGAAGCCGAGATACTCACCCTGGACGATCTCGCCCGAGCCGGTCGCTCCGACGAGGAGCGCGGACCCGGTCACCGATCGGACCCCGGCGAGGAGTGCCGGCAGGTCGTACCGGGGCGTGGTGAACACCATCACCAGCGCTGGCGGTTCGCCGGCGAGCCGGGCCACCGCCGCGCCCGCGGCCGCCTTGCCCGCCTCGAAGGCGTCCTCCGCCCCACTCGTCCCCGTGCCGGCGCGCAGCGGCGCCTGTGGCATGTCGCACCCCCCGGAAAGAGCTCTCCAGTCGGGGTGCTATCCAATTCACGTGCCAAACGGATGGTGCGCTTCGGGACCGGGGGCGACGCCGGCGGGTCAGGGAAAATCAATCGAAATATTAGCGGATTAGCCGACTGCCCCGGCGAAGTAGTGGAGACCGGCGATCTCGGCGAAACTACCGCCGTCAGGGGTCGGCGCGGACACGAGCACCTGGGTCCCACGCCCCCAACCCGGGGGGAGGTCCGCGGCACCCAGGCGGTTCGGCCTGATAGCGGAGCATCACGCCAAGGCCAGCGTAGCTGGCTGGCAGCCGTTCAGCCCCCGCCCTTGCCGCGTCGCTCACCTTCCGCCCCGTCCCGGGGCGGCAGGGGTACGCTTCAGGTAGGGACGCCCATTCGCGGCAGGACCCAGCGCTGGAGGACGATCCAGGCCGCGGCGAGGAGCAGGAGTACGAGGACGTCGTTCAAAGGTAGGCCTCTACTCTGGAGAGCCAGGAGCGCCGCTAGCGGTTCGCGCGCGCCGGGAGCTTCCGTCCTACTCGATCCTGGCAAGCACTCTACCCAGGCGCTCCCGAACCTCGTCCGCCACCGGGCGGATGGCGGGGTTGGCGGCGGCGACGGTCTGCGTGGGGTCGATGGCCAGGACGACGGCCTTCGCGTCGTCGCCCTCGTAGACGACCACGTTGCAGGGGAGCATGGCGCCGACCTCCAGGTCGGCCATCAGCACCTTGTGCGCCAGCTGCGGGTTGCAGGCTCCGAGGATCCTGTACTTGCGGAAGTCGGCCCCGATCTTCTGCTTCAGCGTCTCCTTCACGTCGATCTGCGTGAGCACGCCGAAGCCCTCCGCCTTGAGGAGCTCGGGGATGCGCGCCAGGACATCGTCGAAGCTGGACCGGGTGACCTTCCTCATCGTGAAGCCGGGCATCGTTCGCCTCCGTGGGAATCTCGTCGAGTGGATCGTCGTGTTCGAGCCTAGAGGGACGGGGACGATTCGGGGAACGCCCCATTCGACCCTGCGCGATCAGAGGTTGATCCTCAGGGCGACCCCGGCGTCGACGACGGGCGCGCCGACGAAGACGGCCGGCGTGGTCTGACCCCCGATCGTCTGCGGGGGGACGTCGACCTGGAGCCGGAACTCGCCCCCGAGCTCTCCCATGTGGCCCTGAGCGTAGAGCTCGAGCTGGAGGTAGGTGAGGAGCGTCACGGTCCAGTCGAGCCGCGCGACCCCGCTCTTGTCCGAGAGGTTGAAGAGGGCCGAGAGCGTGATCGTGTGGAGGTTCAAGGAGCCCGGCCTGGGCAGCGAGAGGTAGGTGCCCGCGTAGTGCCGCCCCAGGTAGAAGGGCGTGAAGGCGTTCTGGGCGAGCAGCACCGGGTAGACGGCCTTGTCGGCGTAGCCGTTGGAGCTGTAGTAGTACTCGACACCCAGGGTTAACATATCCTCGTCGGAGTACTTGTGCGACCACTCGGCCCCGCCGACCGCCTGGATCCACCTGTCCCTGGGCTCGAAGGTCGAGAACGAGGCCACGTTCCCGCGGTAGAGCGGCACGTCGCTCGAGGTCCGCAGCGCCAGCTCTCCCCGGAGGTCGAGCTCCCAGATCCCTCCCGACACGTCGACCCCGAACCGGGGTCGGATCCCGCGCTGCACCACGCCGTCCAGTCCGAGCTCCCAGGACCCGAGGACGATCTCCGCCCGGACACCTGCACCCAGGGTGCCGAGCTGGCCGGACCCCCCCTGGCCGCTCCCGTCCGTCACCTGGGACGTGCCAGAGGCCGAGGTGAGGAAGGGGGACGTCGCCCGGGTGACGAGCGGCTCGAAGATGGCCATGCCGTACAGGTTCCAGCCCCGCTGCTCCCAGGGGATCTGGACGCGGGCCATGGTCGTGCCGGTGCGCTGGTCGAACACCGCCAGCGGGTCCCGCTTCACGGCGTGGAGGTAGTCGGTGGGGTTCCAGAAGCGCCCGACGCCCCACTTCACGTGCTGTCGCCCTACGGTGAAGAAGGCCGTCCTCTCCGCGTCGAAGCGGAGCCAGAGCTGGTCGAGGAGCACCTGGGTGTTCGACTGCGAGGCCGCCGTGGACGCTCCGGCAGCGCCGGAGGCCGTCCCTCCGCTGGTGATGGTCGGATCGAACTGCATGCGGCCGAGGACGAATCCGCGCACCCGCTCGGTCGGGCGCGCGTCGAGGTATACGTCGGTGAGCGTGGGGATCGAGAAGCTCCATTGCGAGGGCGGGGTGTGCTCGCGCGCAGAGACGTTCGAGCGCAGATAGAGCACCCCCCCGATGGTGAGCGGGTTGTCGGTCCGGCCGAGCACCTGGAGCAGCCGGTTCTCGACGTCGAGGTCGGGCTTCAGCCAGGCGGTAGCGCCTTCGGCGCGCTTGCTCGCTACGCTCGCGGCCGCCGGCTTCGCCGACTTCGACATCGGGGGCTCCGCCCCCGATACCCCCGAGCCGCGCTCGTGCGGCGCGGCTTCCTGGGCCTTCTCGGGTGCGGCAGGCCCGCCGAACAGCTCCTCCTCCCGCGGCCGGTACTGCGCGGGCGCGCGCGTGGGGGCGACGGCGAGGGCGACGGCGAGGGCGACGGCGACGGCGAGAGTCAGGGCGCAGCGCGAGGGCAAGGGCACGGTCGTTCTCGGAAAGCGCAGACGGGTTCGCTACCTGCTCTTCGACTCCAGCCAGGCCTTGGTGAACATGTTGTCCTGCAGGGGACGGAGGTCGACCTTGCGGACGAGGATGAGCGTCGAGTTCGCCTTCTCCACCTCGTCGTAGAACCGCATCTCCTCCGGGTACCAGACGTCCTCGCGCTTCGACTCGGAGCTGACCTTCTTCCACTTCGGGTAGTAGCTCGTGCGCATGAGGCGCCCCGAGAGGGCCAGCTCCTGCGACTTGAGCTTGTTGCCGGTGGCCGCGTCCACCCAGAGCCGCATCCGGGGAAAAGCCACGTCCACGCCCGGCTTCACGTCGAGCACGATCCGGTGCGTGTCGTACTTGCCCAGCTTCTCGTCGCCCTCCCACGTGGCCGTGTACTCCACCGAAAGCCGCGACTCGTCGAAGTCCCCGCGCCGCGAGTCCGTCCCGCCGATGCGCTCCCGCTCGGTGCGGCGCTCCCATCGCCCGGTGCTCGGATCGTAGAGCCAGAGGTTCTTCTCGATGCGCAGGTAGCCCTTACCGGACTGGTCCTTCGGCTTCGTGAAGAGGATGAGGAGCCGCTGCCCCTCCGTGCGCCGGTAGTAGACGAGCTCGTAGACGACGTCGGTCTTGTCCTTCTCCTTCGACTCCATGTAGCAGAGCGCGGCCCAGTCGCCGTTGTTCCGCTCGCGCTCGTCGACGAGCTTCACCAGCGCGTCGGTCTCCTGCTGCGTGAGCGCGGCCGCTCTGCCGGCGAGCGCGGCCAGGACGAGGACGAGGACGATGCGGAGGCGCATGGCGTTTCACCCGATGTGGTGCATGGCGGTGACGGGACGTAGCCTGGCAGCGTACCAGGCGGGGTAGACGGCGGCGAGGGTAGTGACCCCCGCGATGGTGGCCACATAGGTGGCGACCGTGTTCATCTTCACGCTGAGCGTCAGGCTCTGCTGCATGAGGAACATCTGGACGGCCTCCGGCACGCCGAGCTGCGCGGCGTTGAGCAGCGCCGCGATCCCGGCCCCCGCCAGCGCGCCGGCGACCGCCCCCCCGGCGCCGAGGAGCGCCGCCTCGAGGAGGAAGAGCCAGATCACCTTGGTGCGCTGCATCCCGATGGCGCGCAGCGTCCCGATCTCGCGCGTCCGCTCGCGGATGGCGATGGCCAGCGTGTTCATGATCCCGACGACCACGATCACCATGAGCACCGTGACGAGGATCCCCGTGAGCCAGCGCACCGCGGTCAGCACCCAGGAGAGGAAGGACAGCTCGTCCTCCCAGGTGGTGACGTCCAGCTTCTGGCCAACCCAGTCCTCCGAGTTCACCCTCTGGAACTTCATCCAGTAGGGCTGCGGGTCTGCGTCCATCACCCGCCAGCCGTCCTGGGAGAGCTCCTCGCGCAGGCGCGCCGCCACCCTCCCCGCGGCGGAGGGATCCTCGAGGTGAATCTGGATGGCGCCGGTGGCCGTGGGCTTCAGGCGATAGAGCTGCCGCAGCGAGTCCGCGGGCAGGAACGCGCTGAAGGACGAGAGGAGGCCCACGCTCCTCGCCACCGCCACCACGCGGACGTCCGCGGTGTTATTAACTCCCCGCGACGTCGGCGCCGAGAGCGTGAGCGCGTCCCCCACCCCCACACCGAGGCGCTTCGCCTGGTCCTCGAAGAGCATGATCGTGTTCGGCCGCGCCAGGTCGTCGAGGTTGCCCTGCGTGAGCCGGATCGCCTTCCGGAACCGCGGCTCGGCGCCGATCTCGAGCCCGCCCAGCGCGAGGTCCATCGAGCCGGTCTCGGAGACGACCTTGGCGAACCCGCGCCCGCGCACCGTCACGAACTCGATCTCCGGGACGTGCCTGCGAGTGGCCGCGAGCACCTTCTCGTAGTCGGTCACGAGCGGCGCGCCGGTGCCCGAGGTGATCTTGAAGAACCCGGCCACGTTCACGTGCCCGGTCATGAGCGTCGTCGCCGAGTCGAGCATGGCCGTCTTGATGCCGGCGGTGAGCCCGCCCAGGAGCACCAGGAGCGCGGTGACGGCGCTGATGGCTCCGGCGAGGAGCGCGTTCCGCTTGGTGTGCTTGGCCAGGCTGCGCCCGGCGATGGCGAGATCGGTGAGGATCATGTCAGTCGTCCGACTGCATCGCCTCCACCGGGGCCACCCTGGTGGCGAGGAGCGCGGGGTAGAGGCCGGAGAGGACGCTCACCACCAGCACGATGAGGAGCGAGATCCCCAGGCTCGCGGCGCCGAGCCGCGGGATGAGGGTCGGCCCGGAGAAGAAGAAGTAGATCTGGTCGTTCGTCGCCGGGATCCCGCCCAGCGCACCGACGAGCCAGACGGCGCCCACCCCGAGGCCTGCGCCCGCTGCGCCGAACGCGAGCCCGAC
>Ga0209342_10001171_pt1 | contig 29563 bp, 27 predicted proteins | sample RifCSP16_2_FD_184023 | JGI IMG/M metagenome (GOLD analysis project Ga0209342, IMG submission 184023) | Soil microbial communities from Rifle, Colorado - Rifle CSP2_sed 16_2 (SPAdes) (version 2) | ecosystem: Environmental > Terrestrial > Deep subsurface > Rock core/Sediment | place: Rifle...
GACCTGGGAGTTCAGGCTCCGGCGGGGCGTCAGGTTCCACGACGGCTCGGAGCTCACCGCCGCGGACGTCGCGTTCTCGATCGACCGCCCGGCCACCCTCACCGCGAGCCCGGGGCCGTTCACGACGTTCACGCGGCCGATCGTCGCGAAGGAGATCCCCGACCGCTACACGATCCGCCTCAAGACCGCGACGCCCTACGCGATGGTGCCCTACGACATGAACTCGGTCTTCATCGTGTCGAAGAAGGCCGCGGCCGGCGCCACGACCGAGGACTTCAACGCCGGCAAGGCCGCGGTCGGCACCGGCCCCTACCGGTTCGCCCGGTTCGCGCGGGGCGACCGGGTCGAGCTCGTGCGCAACGACGCCTACTGGGGACAGAAAGCGGCCTGGGACAAGGTCGTCTTCCGGATCGTGCCCAACGAGGGCGCGCGGGTTACCGCGTTGCTCGCCGACGACCTGGACGCCATCGAGTACGTGCCGACGGCCGACCTGAAGCGGATCCGCTCGACGCCGCGCTTTCGCCTCGAGCAGAAGGTGTCGTGGCGCACGATCTTCTTCACCATGGACCAGCAGCGCGACGCGCCGCCGGGCGTCACCGACAAGGGTGGGCGGCCGCTCGGCCGCAATCCGTTCAAGGATCCGCGGGTGCGTGAGGCGATCGCCAAGGCGATCAACCGTCAGGCCATCGTCGACCGCCTGATGGAAGGTGCGGCGGCCCCGGCCGCAAACCTCGTCGCACCCCCGGTGCTCGGTCACGCGGCGAGCCTGAAGCCGGAAGCCTACGACGTGGCCGGCGCGCGCAAGCTCCTCGCCGACGCCGGTTACCCGGAAGGCTTCGCAATGACCCTCGCGGCGCCGAACAACCGCTATCTCAACGACGATCAGATCGCCCAGGCGGTCGCGCAGATGCTGGCCCGGGTGGGCATCGAAGCCAAGGTCGCGGCAATGCCGCTCGCGACGTACTTCTCCCGCGCGCGCAATCTGGAGTTTCCGTTCGCGATGCTCGGCTGGGGGTCGTTCTCCGGTGACCTCGCGCTGCGCTCCCTCGTCATGACCTACGACGCCGACCGGGGCACCGGCGCGTGGAACTGGGGACGCTACTCGAACGCCGAGCTCGACCGGGTCGTCACGCAGGCCCTCGCGACCGTCGACGACCGCCGGCGCGAGGCGCGCGCGCGCGAGGCGATGGCGCTCGCGATGGCCGACCGGCCGGTGATCCTCCTCCACCACCAGATCGCGACCTGGGCGCTGCGGCGCGAGCTTCGCTACGCCGCCCGCACCGACGAGTACACCTTCGCCCACCACTTCCGGCCGGAACGCTGAACGACGGGCGGTGGACGAGCGACGGGCGCGAGCCGTGCCGCGGCCGCTGCCGATCCGCTAGACTAGCTTTCGTTCATCGTTCGGCGTTCCCGATGCTCGTCTACGTCATCCGCCGGCTGTTGCAGAGCGTCGTCGTGCTCCTCGCCATGTCGCTGCTGGTGTTCGTCGGCGTGTACGCGATCGGCAACCCGGTCGACATCCTGATCAACCCGCAGGCCGACCAGGAAGACATCGAGCGCGCGATCAAGGGCCTCGGCCTCGACAAGCCGCTCTGGGAGCAGTACCTCGTGTTCCTGCGGCAGGCGCTCGCGGGCGACCTCGGCAAGTCGTTCGCGTTCAACGTCCCGGCGATCCAGCTCATCGTCGAGCGCATGCCGGCGACGCTCGAGCTCGCGACGGCGGCGATGCTGATCGCGATCGTCCTGGGGCTGCCCCTCGGTCTGTGGGCGGGACTCGCGCCCCGCTCGGTCGCCGGCCGGACGATCATGACCGGCTCCATCCTCGGCTTCTCGCTGCCGACTTTCTGGGTCGGGCTGATGCTGATCATGGTGTTCTCGGTCCACCTCGGCTGGCTGCCGTCGAACGGCCGCGGCCCGACGACCGAGCTCCTCGGCGTGCCGGTGAGCTTCCTCTCCTGGGAAGGCCTCAAGCATCTCGCCATGCCGGCGACCAACCTCGCGCTCTTCAATCTCGCGCTGGTCATCCGGCTCACGCGCGCCGGCACGCGCGAGGCGCTGCTCCAGGATTACGTCAAGTTCGCCCGGGCCAAGGGGCTCTCGAACGCGCGCGTCGTCGGGGTCCACGTCCTGAAGAACATCGCGATCCCGATCGTGACGGTGATCGGCCTGCAGTTCGGCTCGCTGATCGCGTTCGCCATCGTGACCGAGACGATCTTCGCGTGGCCGGGAATGGGCAAGCTCATCATCGATTCGATCAACGTGCTCGACCGGCCGGTGATCGTCGCCTACCTCCTGATCATCGTGACGCTGTTCATCGTGATCAACCTGCTCGTCGACCTGCTGTACTCGGTGCTCGATCCGCGCGTTCGCCTCGCCGACGCGCGAACCTAGCCGGCCGGAACGGACACCCGCGATGAGCTTTCCCGGGGAGACGCCGCCGCGCGACGCCGAGATCGCAGCGTCGGCAGTGTCGGCAGTGTCCGCAGTGTCCGCGCCGCCCGCCGTGTCCTCGGTCATCGCTGCGGGCGAAGGCGAGGAGACGCCGCTCCGCCGCATCGCCGCGGACTTCGCGGACAGCCGGCTGGCGCTCGCCGGGCTGGCGCTGTTCCTCGCGATCCTCGCCGTCGCCGTGCTCGCGCCGGTCATCTCGCCGCAGAACCCGTACGACCTCGCGCAGCTCGACGTGCTGGACAGCCGGCTCGAGCCGGGCGCGCGGTCGGGCGACGGGAAGCAGGTGTTCTGGCTCGGGACCGACGACCAGGGCCGCGACATGCTCTCGGCGATCTTCTACGGCCTGCGGATCAGCCTGGGCGTCGGGGTGAGCGCGACGCTCTGCGCGCTCGCGCTGGGGCTGACGCTGGGGCTCGCCGGCGCGTTCCTCGGCGGGCGCGTCGACACGCTGATCATGCGCGTGGCCGACATCCAGCTGTCCTTCCCCGCCATCCTGATCGCGCTGATCCTCCTCGCGCTGCTCGGCCAGGGGATCGACAAGATCATCATTGCGCTGGTCGCCGTGCAATGGGCCTACTACGCGCGCACGGTCCGCAGCGCGGCGCTGGTCGAGCGATCGAAGGAGTACATCGAGGCGGCAACCTGCCTCGCCCTGCCGGCGAGCCGCATCGTGTTCCGGCACCTCCTGCCGAATTGCCTGCCGCCGGTGATCGTGGTCGCGACGGTGCAGGTGGCGGCGGCGATCGCGCTCGAGGCGACGCTGTCGTTCCTCGGGCTCGGGCTGCCGATCACCGAGCCGTCGCTCGGCCTGCTGATCTCGAACGGCTTCACGTACATGCTCTCGGGCAAGTACTGGATCAGCTTCTTCCCCGGCGTCGCGCTGCTCGCCACGATCGTGAGCATCAACCTCGTGGGCGACCAGCTGCGCGACGTGCTCAACCCCCGGCTGCAGATCTAGCCACGGCACCGATGACCGAGCCGACGCTCAGGGTCGAGAACGTCCGCACGCACTTCTTCACCCGGCAGGGCGTGGTGCGGGCGGTCGACGGCGTGTCGTTCGAGGTCGGGCCGGGCCGGATCCTGGGGCTCGTCGGGGAGTCCGGCTCGGGGAAGACGATGACCGGCTTCTCGATCATGGGGCTCGTCGACCCGCCCGGCCGGATCGTCGACGGCCGGATCCTGTTGCAGGGGCGCGACTTGCGCGCGCTCTCGGCCCCCGAGTGGCAGTCGATCCGCGGCAACCGCATCGCGATGATCTTCCAGGACCCGATGATGACGCTGAACCCGGTCCTGCGGATCGACACCCAGATGATCGAGGCCATCCGCGCGCACGCGCGCGTCTCGGCGCAGGCGGCCCGCGAGCGCTCGCGCGAAGCGCTCGCGCGCGTGGGCATCCCCTCGCCCGACGAGCGGCTCGCCGCCTATCCGCATCAGTTCTCGGGCGGCATGCGCCAGCGGGTTGCGATCGCGATCGCGCTGCTGAACCGGCCCGATCTCGTCATCGCCGACGAGCCGACCACGGCGCTCGACGTGACGATCCAGGGGCAGATCCTCGCCGAGGTCCAGCGGCTCTGCCGCGAGAGCGGAACCGCGCTGATCTGGATCACCCACGACCTCGCGGTCATCGCCGGGCTCGCGGACGAGGTGTGCGTGATGTACGCGGGCAAGATCGTCGAGCGCGGCACGGTCGACGAGGTGCTCGACAGTCCGCTTCATCCGTACGCGCGCGGGCTGCTCGACTCCGTGCCGAGCCGCAACCGGCCGGGCGCGCCCCTGCGACAGATCCCGGGCATGTCGCCGTCGCTGGTCAGGCTGCCGCTCGGCTGCGCGTTCCGCGAGCGCTGCAACCGCGCCACGGAAACCTGCCTCGCCGAGCCGCCGCTCTACGCGCTCGGCGGGAGGCACGTGCGCTGCTTCCATCCGATCCACGCGGAGGACGAGCTCGAGCGCGAGCGCGAGCTCCGATGAGCGCGGGTGATTTTATGACCGCGCCGGGCCGCCCCAAGCGCGAATCCTTGGCGCGAAGCGACAAGGTAGCCCAATGAGCGAACCACCGCTCCTCGAGCTCCGCGGCGTGTCGAAGCGCTTCGCGAAGCCGCTGGATGCCGCCGCCCGGATCGCAAGCGCGCTCGGCGCGGACGTCCGCGAGCAGGTCGTGCACGCGGTCGACGGCGTCGACCTCGCGATCGGTCGCGGGGAGGTGGTCGGGCTGGTCGGCGAGTCGGGGTGCGGGAAGTCGACGCTCGGTCGGGTGGCCGCCGGCCTGCACGCGCCGACCGCGGGCGAGCGGTACTGGCGCGGCGCGAGCGTCGCGGGTCTTGCGCCCGACGAGCGGCGCCGCGTCCAGCTCGCGATCCAGATGATCTTCCAGGACCCGTACGCGGCGCTCAACCCGCGCCTGCGGGTCCAGGACATCGTCGGCGAGGCGCCGGTCGTCCACGGCCTGGTGCCGAAGCACGCGCAGCGCGAGTACGTGGCCGGGTGCCTCGCGCGCGTCGGTTTCGATCCCGCGCTCATGCGCCGGTTCCCGCACCAGTTCTCCGGCGGGCAGCGCGCGCGGATCGGCATCGCGCGCGCGCTCGCGGTCCAGCCCGAGTTCCTCGTATGCGACGAGGCGGTGGCGGCGCTGGACGTGTCGATCCAGGCCCAGGTGCTCAACCTCTTCATCTCCTTGCGCGAGAGTCTGGGGCTCACCTATCTCTTCATCAGCCACGACCTCGGCGTGGTGCGCCACCTCTCCGACCGGGTGGCGATCATGTATCTCGGCCGGCTGGTCGAGACCGCGCCGACGGCGGAGATCTACGCGACCCCGAACCACCCCTACACGCAGGCGCTCCTCGCCGAGATCCCGCGCCTCGACGTGCGGCGCAAGACCTTCGCCGCGATCCGCGGCGAGATCCCGTCGCCGCTCGCCCCGCCGCCCGGCTGCCACTTTCACCCCCGCTGCCCGCACGCGATGCCGAGGTGTAAGATCGAACAGCCGTTGCTCCGCGAGATCGCCCCGGGCCGGCTCGCCGCCTGCCACCTGAACGACGCGCCGCCCGACCGGATCGCGTCCGCAACCCACGAGGTCTCCGCATGAATCGCGACGCTCGACTGCCGATCAGGCCCGAGACGCTGGAGATGATCCGGCGTCTGGTCGGATTCGACACCACGAGCCGCGAGTCGAACCTCGGGCTGATCGAGTGGGTGCGCGACTGGCTGAAGGAACTCGGCGTCGAGTCGCGGCTCACCTACGATGCGACGGGTGCGAAAGCGAACCTGTTCGCCACGATCCGGAAAGGCGCGCGGCCCGGCATCGTGCTCTCCGGCCACACCGACGTCGTGCCCGTCGACGGGCAGCCCTGGGACACCGACCCGTTCACGGCCACGCTGAAGGACGACCGCATCTACGGCCGCGGCGCCTGCGACATGAAGAGCTACATCGCGGCCGCGCTGGCGGCAACGCCGCGCTTCCTCGCCGCAGACCTCGAGGCGCCGGTGCATTTCGCGCTCTCGTACGACGAGGAAATCGGGTGCCTCGGGGTGCGCGGACTGATCGAGGATCTCGAGCGCAACGACATCCGGCCGGGAGGTTGCATCGTGGGCGAGCCGACCGGGATGCAGCCCGTGGTCGCGAACAAGGGCTTCCGCAGCTTCCGCTGCGCGGTGCGCGGCAAGGAGGTCCACTCGGCCCTCGCGCCCCACGGCGTGAACGCGATCGACTACGCGGCGCGGCTCGTGGCCCATATCCGGGGCATCGCCGACCGGCTGCGCGACGCCGGCCCGCGGGACGAGGGCTTCGACGTGCCCTTCACCACGCTCCACACCGGGCTCATCCGCGGCGGCACGGCGTCGAACATCGTGCCGCGCGATTGCGAATTCCATTTCGAGATCCGCTACCTGCCGGGCGCGGACCCCGGCGAGCTCGAGCGGGAGATCAGGGCGTATGCGAGCGACGTGCTCGAGCCCGAGATGAAGCGCGTCGACCCCGCCGCCGGCGTCACCTTCTTCATCAAGTCGGACACGCCCGGGCTCGCCGCCGCAGAGGATGAGCGGATCACCGCGCTCGCACAGGCGCTCGCGCGGAACCGCAGCACGGGGAAAGTGGCCTACGCGGCCGAGGCCGGCCTGTTCCAGCGCGCCGGGATCCCGTCGATCATCTGCGGGCCGGGCTCGATCGAGCAGGCGCACAAGCCGAACGAGTACATCACGCTCGAGCAGCTCGCGCGCTGCGAGTCCTTCATGGACCGGCTCGTCGACGAGCTGTCGCGCTAGACGCGCGCCAGCGCGCTACGCCTCGCCGCCCTCGTCCTGCGACTGCTTCGCGAGCTTCTCGCGGATCCGCGCGCCCTTCCCGGAAAGCTGACGCAGGTAGTACAGCTTCGCCCGCCGGACGTCGCCCTTGCGCTTCACTTCGATCGACGCAATCAGCGGCGAATGCGTCTGGAACGTGCGCTCCACGCCCTCGCCCGAGGAGATCTTGCGCACGGTGAACGAGGAGTTGAGGCCGCGGTTGCGCTTCGCGACCACCACGCCTTCGTAGGCCTGGAGGCGCTTGCGGTCGCCCTCCTTCACGTTCACGCTCACGATCACCGTGTCGCCGGGCGCGAAGGCCGGGTGCTCCGCGCCGAGCCGCTTGAGCTCTTCCTGCTCGAGTTGCCGGATCAGGTCCATGGTCGTCATGCTCCTCAAACGTCTTTTCCTTCATGCTCCGCGCGAAATTCCGCGAGAAGCTCCCGTTCCGACTCGTTCAGCGCCCGCTTCGCCAGCAGGTCGGGCCGGCGCAGCCACGTCCGCCCGAGGGCGGCCTTGAGCCGCCACCGTGCGATCGCGGCGTGATGCCCCGAGACGAGCACCTCGGGCACCCGCTCGCCCGCGTACGCCTCGGGCCGCGTGTAGTGCGGGCAGTCGAGCAGCCCGTTCACGAACGACTCCTGCGCCGCGGACGCTTCGCTCCCGAGCGCCCCGGGCAGCTGCCGCACGATCGCGTCGATCAGCACCATCGCCGCGACCTCGCCGCCCGAAAGCACGTAGTCGCCGATCGAGAGCTCCTCGTCCACGCAGCGCCGGATCAGGCGCTCGTCGACCGCTTCGTAGCGGCCACACACCAGCACCAGCCGCTCGCGCGCGGCAAGCTCCACCACCTTCGCGTGATCGAGCACCGCCCCTTGCGGCGAGAGCAGGATCACGCGCCCGGGCCGGTCCGGGATTCGCCCCTGCGCCGCCCGGATCGCCTTCTCGAGCGGCGCCGGCGTCATCACCATCCCGGGCCCGCCGCCGTACGGCCGGTCATCGACCGTGCGGTGGTTGTCGGTCGTGAAATCCCGCGGATTCCACGTCGCGAAGCTCCACAGTCCTTCTTCCAGCGCGCGCCGCGTGATCCCGTAGTCCGCGACGCCCGCGAACATCTCGGGGAACAGCGTCACGCAGTCGAACTGGATCACCAGTCCAGTCCCCAGTCCACCTCGATCCGGCGCGCTGGCAGATCGACCGCCCGGATCACCGTCGCGACGAACGGCAGCAGCCGCTCGTGCTTCGCCTCGCCGACCCGCAGCACGTCGTGCGGGCCGGTCGAGAACACGCCCGTCACCCGGCCGAGGCTCGCGCCCTGCGCGTTCACCACCTCGAGGCCGACCAGGTCGGCCCAGTAGTACTCGCCCGGCCCCGCCTCCGGCAGGGTGTCGCGCGGCACCGCGATCTCGCGGCCGCGGAGGCCCGCGGCCGCGTCGCGATCGGCGCAGCCGGCCATTCGCGCCATCAGCCGCGCGCCGTGCATCTGCGTCTCCGCGACCTCGACTTCGGCCCACTCGCCGGCCCGGCCGAGCCACCAGCGGCCGCGTTCGGCGAGTGCGCCGGGTGAACCCGCGAAGGGCACGATCTTCACCCAGCCCTTTACGCCGTGGGGCGCGCCGATGCGCCCGATCACGAAGAGGTTACTGGGCGGGGCTTGCCGGCTGGGCACGCGACTTCACGAGCCGCGCGACGGTCGGTGACAGCTTCGCCCCCTTGCCCTTCCAGTGGGCGAGTCGTCCCCCGTTGACGCGGAAGCTCTCGCGCCCCGCCGGGGCCTTCGGGTCGTAGAAGCCGATCCGCTCGATGAACCGTCCGGTGCTCGCGAAGCGCGAGTCGGCGGCGACGATGCTGTAGAACGGCCGGTGCTTGGCGCCGCCGCGGGCGAGGCGAATCACAACCATGGTGCGGACTCTCGGGGTTCCGAAAAGGGCGCGATTCTACGCGAGTTACGCCCTGATTGGCAAGGGAAAAGAAGCAATGGGCGGCGGCCTCAGCGCGGCCCGGGCACGAAGCCCTTCATCGCGCGCATCATCCGCGCGAGCCCGCCCTTCTGCATCTGCTTCATCATCTTCTGCATCTCGTCGAACTGCTTGAGCAGGCGGTTCACCTCCTGGACCGGGACGCCGGCGCCGGCGGCGATGCGGCGCTTGCGCGAGGCCTTGATGAGCTCCGGCCTGGCGCGCTCCGCCGGGGTCATCGAGTTGATGATGCCCTCGATCCGCGCGAGCGCGCGGCCGTCGGCGAGCTGCGGCGCGCCCTGCGCGGCCTGCGCGATGTGCGCCGGAAGCTTGTCGACGAGCGACGCGAGCCCGCCCATCTTCTTCATCTGCTGTACCTGGCCCTTGAAGTCCTCGAGGTCGAAGCCCTTGCCGCGCTTGAGCTTCGCGGCGAGCTTCTGCGCCTCGGCCTCGTCGACGCCGCGGCGCGCCTCCTCGACGAGCGACAGGATGTCGCCCATGCCGAGCATGCGCGCGGCCATCCGCTCCGGGTGGAACGGCTCGAGGCCGTCGAGCTTCTCGCTGACGCCGGCGAACTTGATCGGCCGGCCGGTGACCTGCCGCACCGACAGCGCCGCCCCGCCGCGCGCGTCCCCGTCGAGCTTGGTGAGCACGATCCCGGTGAGCGGCAGCGCGTCGTTGAACGCCTTTGCGACGTTCACTGCATCCTGACCCTGCATCGAATCGACGACGAACAGCGTCTCCGCGGGCTGGAGCGCCGCGGCGAGCTCGGCGATCTCCTTCATCATCGCCGCGTCGATCGCGAGCCGGCCCGCGGTGTCGACCAACAGCACGTCGTGATAGTGCGTCCGGGCGTGCGCGACCGCAGCGCGCGCGATCGCGACCGGTGTCTCGCCCACGGCCGACGGGAACCAGTCGACGCCGACTTGCCCCGCGAGCGTCGCGAGCTGCTGGATCGCCGCCGGCCGGTAGACGTCGCAGGAGACGACGAGCGGCTTCTTGCGGGAAGCCTCCTTCAGGAGCTTCGCGAGCTTGCCCACGGTCGTCGTCTTGCCGGAGCCCTGGAGGCCCGCCATCAGGATCACCGCCGGCGGCGCAACCGCCAGGTTCAGCGCCTCGGCCTCGCCCCCCATGAGCGCGGCGAGCTCGCGGTGCACGACGCCGACGAGCGCCTGGCCCGGCGTGAGGCTGCCGATCACCTCCTCGCCGAGCGCCTTTTCCTTGACGCGCGCGACGAACTCCTTGACCACCGGCAGCGCGACGTCGGCCTCGAGCAGCGCCATCCGCACCTCGCGCAGCGCGTCCGCGACGTTGGCTTCGGTGAGCCGCGCTTCGCCGCGGATCTGCTTCGCGACGCGCGCGAGTCGTTGCGTGAGGTTGTCGAGCATCTGGCTAGGGTCGCGAATCGGCGGCCACGGACCGGCGCGGTGCGAGGTGGCTCAATGCTGGGATAATCGGTGCGCGATGCCGCCCATTCTACTTCACGCCGTCGCCGCCATTCTCTACGCGGCGCTCGCAGTGCATTTCTGGCGCACGCGCTGGCGCTCGCCCGCGCCGCGTGCGGCCGGGATCGCGCGCTGGGAACGGGCCGCGATCCTGGCGCCGCTCGCGCTCCACACGTGGCTCCTGTATCAGGAGCTCCTCGCGGCGCCGGGTCTGCGGTTCGGCTTCGGCCAGGCGCTGTCGGTGACGCTCTGGATCGCGGTGCTGATCTACTGGGTCGAGAGCTGGTACGTGAACCTCGAAGGCATGCAGGCGCTCGTCCTGCCGATCGCGGCGGTGTGCGTGGCTCTCCCCGCGATCTTCCCCGGCCTGGAGTTGCCGCCGTACGCCTCGAGCCTGGGTTTCCGCGCGCATCTGCTGCTCGCGATGCTCGCCTACAGCCTGTTCACGGTCGCGGCGCTGCACGCGCTGCTGATGGCCCTGCTCGAGGGGCAGTTGCACGGCGCGCGTCGCGAAGGCGCGGCGGCTGCGGGCGGGTCCGGCCACGCCGGCGGGCCGCTCGCCGGACCGCTCGCGAGCCTGCCGCCGCTGCTCACGCTCGAGCGGCTGCTCTTCCGCATCCTCGCGCTCGGGTTCGTGCTGCTCACGCTGACCCTCGTCACCGGCGTCCTGTTCTCCGAGGAGGTGTTCGGCAAGGCGCTCAGCTTCAATCACAAGACCATATTCGCGATCCTGTCGTGGCTCATTTTCGGCGGACTCCTCGCCGGGCGCTGGCGCTACGGCTGGCGCGGGCGCAAGGCGCTGCGCTGGACGCTCGCCGGCTTCGTCGCCCTGCTGCTCGCGTACGTGGGCAGCCGCTTCGTGCTGGAGGTCATTCTCGGGCGCAGCCTGGCGTGACAACCGTCGCCGCCAGTCGCCGCTATACTTCCGCCATCCCCGACTTCCCCGCCCCGGCTTGGACATACCGTTGAAGTGGCAGCTCACCGCGCTCGCGGTGCTGCTCGTGATCTCGGCATTCTTCTCGATCGCCGAGACCAGCATGATGGCGCTGAACCGCTATCGCCTGCGGGCGATGGCCCGGCTCGGCAACCGCGCGGCGCAGCGCACTGCCGAGCTCCTCGCGCGGACCGACCGGCTCCTTGGCGTGATCCTGCTCGGCAACAATCTGGCGAACAGCGCCGCGTCCGTGCTGACGGGCGTGATCGCGATCGAGCTGCTCGGCCAGAACGAGATCGCGCTCGCGGTCGCCACGGGAGCGATCACCTTCCTGATCGTCGTGTTCTCGGAGATCACGCCGAAGGTGATCGGCGCGACGTTCCCGGAGAAGATCGCGCTGCCGCTCTCCTACGTCCTGGGGCCGTTGCTGAAGATTCTCTACCCGCTGGTCTGGTTCGTGAACCTGTTCTCCTCCGCGGTCCTCTGGGTGCTGCGCGTGAAGCCGGGCGCCGCCGGCGAGCCGCAGCGGCTGACGCAGGAGGAGCTGCGCTCGCTGGTGCTCGAGCACAGCCACATCATTCCGAAGAAGCACGCCTCGATCCTGGTCAACCTCTTCGACCTCGACCGCATCACCGTGGAGGACGTGATGACCCCCCGGGCGCAGATCGAGGCGCTCGACCTCGAGGCGCCGGAGGAGGAGCTGGTCGGCCAGATCGCGACGAGCTACCACACCCGCCTGCCGGTCTACCGCGGCGAGCTCGGCAACAGCGTCGGCATCCTGCACATCCGCCGAGCGGTGTCGCTGCTGCGGGACGGCAAGCTCGACAAGCGCGCGCTGGAGGAGTTGCTCGCCCCCCCGTACTACGTGCCGGCCGAGACCCCCGCGCTCACCCAGCTCCAGTACTTCCAGGAGGCGCGACAGCGGCTCGCACTCGTGGTCGACGAGTACGGCGAGCTGCAGGGTCTCGTCACGCTCGAGGACATCATCGAGGAGATCATCGGCGAGTTCACGACCACCGCGCCGGCGACGAGCTCCGGCTACGCCTGGGACGACCGGGGCAGCGCGCTGGTCGAGGGCGCATCCAGCCTGCGCGAGCTGAACCGGAAGCTCGGCCTCGAGCTCCCGCTCGACGGACCGAAGACCCTGAACGGGCTCATCCTCGAGCACTTGCAGGACATCCCCGAGGGCGGCGTCAGCGTGAAGATCAACGGGGTGCCGATGGAGATCGTGCAGACGCAGGATCGCGTCGTGAAGACGGTGCGACTCTTCAGGCCGGTGCCCGAGCCCCTCCCGGCGCCGATGCGCGCCGGGCCCCGCCCCGCCGCCCAAAATCGCCGAAATGCAGCGTGAACTCATGGTGTTAGATGTGAAACTTTAGGCTTTACAGGCCCCGGGCCGCGGGGCATCATCAATTCCCCAGCCGGGAGCCCGCCCGGGCCCTCAAGCCCGGCGCGAGGCTCCCCTAGAGGAGTCGGTGGGAACGCGGATGGCGGTCAACCCAAGCTACGGCGGCGGCACGATGAGCGGTCTCGCCCGCGCGCTCGTCCAGCACGGGCGGCTGCCGCAGAACATCGCCGAGGAGCTCTCGGTGCAGGCCCGGAACAACGGCACCGGGTTCATCGAGCAGCTCGTCGCCAAGGGGCGGATGTCCACGGTCGACGTCGCCCAGTTCGCCTCGCAGATCTTCGGGCTGCCGCTGCTCGACCTCGACGCCCTGGACCCCGCGGGCCTGCCCCTCGAGCTCGTCGACCGGAAGCTGATGCGCGAGCGGCGCGTGCTGCCGCTGCGCAAGCGCGGCAACCGGCTCGCGGTCGCGGTGTCGGACCCCTCGCACACCCAGGTCCTCGACGAGGTGAAGTTCCAGACCTCGATGTCGATCGACGCGATCGTCGTCGAGGACGACAAGCTGCGCGCGCTCCTCGGCCGGGTCACCGAGCGCGCGGACGTGTCGCTCAAGCAGCTGGTCGACGAGGACCTCGCGGTCGAGTTCGGCGACGACGACGCCGCGACCACGTCGCTCGACGCCGCGACCGAGGTGGACGACGCCCCGGTCGTCAAGTTCATCCAGAAGGTGATGATCGACGCCATCAGCGACGGCGCCTCCGACATCCACTTCGAGCCCTACGAGCGCTACTACCGCATCCGCTTTCGCATCGACGGCGAGCTGCGCGAGATCACCCAGCCGCCGCTCGTGCTGAAGGAGAAGATCGCCTCGCGGCTGAAGGTGATCTCCAAGCTCGACATCTCCGAGAAGCGCGTGCCGCAGGACGGGCGGCTCAAGCTCGTGCTGTCCAAGGACCGCGCGATCGACATGCGCGTCTCGACGCTGCCGACGCTGCACGGCGAGAAGCTGGTGCTGCGGATCCTGGATTCGTCCGCGGCCAGCCTCAACATCGACGCCCTGGGCTACGAGCCGGAGCAGAAGGAGGCGATGCTCGCGGCGATCGGGCGCCCCTACGGGATGATCCTCGCGACCGGCCCCACGGGGAGCGGCAAGACGGTCTCGCTGTACACCTGCCTCAACCTGCTCAACCGCCCGGGGACCAACATCTCGACCGCCGAGGATCCGGCGGAGATCAACCTGTCCGGGGTCAACCAGGTGAACGTCAACGAGAAGGCCGGGCTCACGTTCGCGAGCGCGATGCGCGCCTTCCTCCGCCAGGACCCGGACGTGATCATGGTCGGCGAGATCCGCGACCTCGAGACCGCCGAGATCGCGGTCAAGGCGGCGCAGACCGGCCACCTCGTGCTCTCGACGCTGCACACCAACGACGCGCCGACCACCCTCACGCGGCTCGTCAACATGGGCATCCCGGCGTTCAACGTCGCCTCGAGCGTGATCCTCATCACGGCGCAGCGGCTGGCGCGGCGGCTGTGCAGCTGCAAGAAGCCCGAGGACATCCCGGTCGAGGCGCTCGTCGACGCCGGCTTCGCCGACGACGACCTGGACGGGACGTGGCGGCCGTTCGGCCCGGCGGGCTGCGACCGCTGCAAGGGCTCCGGCTACAAGGGCCGGGTCGGCGTCTATCAGGTCATGCCGATCTCGGACGAGATGCGGCGGCTCATCATGCGCGGCGGCAACGCGCTCGAGATCGGCGATCAGGCGCGGCTCGAGGGCATCCGCGACCTGCGGCAATCCGGGCTGCTGAAAGTGAGACAGGGCATCACCTCGCTCGAAGAGGTGATGGCGGTAACCAACGAATAACTCGGTGATCGCCGGCGCGGCCGGCGGCGAGGAAGCGAGGGCGAGAGATGGCGACTGCAACGGGTGTGCTCCGGCGCGATGCGGTGAAGGAACGGATCTTCGTCTGGGAAGGACGCGACCGGACCGGCAAGAAGATCAAGGGCGAGATGCGCGCCGGCGGCGAGGCGGTCGTCAACGCGACGCTCCGCCGCCAGGGGATCAACGTCACCAAGGTCCGCAAGCAGCGGCTCGGCGGCGGGAAGCGGGTCACCGAGAAGGACATCGCGCTCTTCACGCGCCAGATGGCGACGATGATGAAAGCCGGCGTGCCGCTGCTGCAGTCCTTCGACATCGTCGGCAAGGGGCACTCGAACACCAAGGTCACGAAGCTCCTGATGGACATCAAGGCCGACGTGGAGACCGGCTCGTCGCTCGCGGCCGCGTTCCGCAAGCATCCGCTGCACTTCGATGCGCTGTACTGCAACCTGGTCCAGGCGGGCGAGCAGGCCGGTATCCTCGAGGCCCTGCTCGACCGGCTTGCGACCTACAAGGAGAAGATCCTCGCGATCAAGTCGAAGATCAAGACGGCGATGTTCTACCCGGTCTCGGTGATCGTGGTCGCGTTCGTCATCACCGCGGTCATCATGATCTTCGTGATCCCGGCGTTCAAGGGCGTGTTCAAGAGCTTCGGCGCCGACTTGCCTGCGCCCACGCTCGTCGTCATCGGGATGTCGGACTTCTTCGTCGAGTACTGGTACCTCATCTTCGGCGTCATCCTCGGCGGCCTGTACGGCTTCTTCGAGCTGTGGAAGCGCTCGCAGGCGGTGCAGATCTACATGGACCGGCTCCTGCTCAAGCTGCCGATCTTCGGCGAGATCGTCCGCAAGTCCGTGATCGCGCGCTGGTCGCGGACGCTGTCGACGATGTTCGCCGCCGGCGTGCCGCTCGTCGAAGCGCTCGACTCGGTGGGCGGCGCCTCGGGCAACTACGTCTACCAGATCGCCACCAAGCAGATCCAGCAGGAGGTGAGCACCGGCACCAGCCTCACCGCGGCGATGCAGAACGCGAATGTGTTCCCGAACATGGTGGTGCAGATGACCTCCATCGGCGAGGAGTCGGGCTCGCTCGATGGGATGCTCAGCAAGGTCGCCGACTTCTTCGAGGCGGAGGTCGACGACGCGGTCGAAGCGTTGTCCTCCCTGATGGAGCCGATCATCATGGTCGTGCTCGGCGTGCTGATCGGCGGGATGGTGGTCGCGATGTACCTGCCGATCTTCAAGCTCGGCGCGGTGGTGTAACGCGGGTAAGGCGGGTAAGGCGGCCGGCCGACGACGCGCCACCCCGGAGGGGGCTACAGGCCGAAGCCCGCGCCTGTAGCCCTTTGTTGACGCGCCGCGATGGGTTTCGCCGAGTTCCTCGCGCAGCCGCCGGTGTTCGTGACGGCGGCGGCGCTCGTCGGGCTCGCGATCGGCAGCTTTCTCAACGTCGTGATCCACCGCCTGCCGAGGATGATGGAGCGCGAGTGGCAGGCCGAGTGCGCGGCGGCGCGCGGCGAAGCGCTTCCCGCGACGCGGCGGTACGACCTCGCGACGCCGCGCTCGTCGTGTCCGGCCTGCGGACACCGGATCACCGCGCTCGAGAACGTGCCGGTGCTCTCCTACCTGTGGCTGCGCGGCAAGTGCGCGGCGTGCCGGGCCGCGATCGGCGCTCGCTACCCGGTGGTCGAGGCGCTGACCGCCGCGCTCACCGCCTACTGCGCGTGGCACTTCGGATTCGGTCTCGCCGCGTTCGGGGCGATGCTGTTCGTGTGGTGCATGATCGCCCTCACCTTCATCGACGTCGACACCCAGCTCCTCCCCGACTCGATCACGCTCCCGCTGCTGTGGGCGGGCCTGCTCCTCAACCTGCGGGGCACCTTCGTCGACCTCCAGTCCGCCGTGGTCGGCGCGGTTGCCGGCTACCTGATCCTGTGGGTCGTGTATTGGGTGTTCAAGCTCGCGACGGGGAAGGAGGGCATGGGGTTCGGCGACTTCAAGCTCCTGGCCGCGATCGGCGCCTGGCTCGGCTGGCAGATGCTCCCGCTCGTGATCCTCGCCTCGTCGCTCGTCGGCGCGGTCGTCGGCATCGTGCTGATCGTCCTCGCGCGACGCGGCCGCGAGGTGCCGATCCCCTTCGGACCCTACCTCGCCGGCGCGGGCCTGATTGCGCTGCTGTGGGGGCGGGAGCTCGTCGACCGGTATCTCGCGCAGCTCGCGTGAACCCTGCGGGCGGTGCGTTCGCGCCGCCCTCGCACCGACCCGATGGAAGCGGCCCTGGCGACTGGACGAGGCACCAACCGGCGGCTCACCGTCTGCCTCACCGGCGGGATCGGCAGCGGCAAGTCGAGCGTCGCGCGCCTCTTCGCCGCGCACGGCATCGAGGTCATCGACGCCGATGCGCTCGCCCACGACCTGACGCGAACCGGCGGCGCGGCGATTCCCCGGCTGGTGGATGCGTTCGGCGTGGAGGCGCTCGACGCGACCGGCGCGCTGGACCGCGCGCGGATGCGGCGCCTCGCGTTCGCCGACGGCGCGGTGCGCGCGCGCCTCGAGTCGATCCTCCACCCGCTCATCCGCGCCGAAAGCGTGCGTCGCGCAGCCAAAGCGACCAGCCCTTACCTGATGCTGATGATCCCGCTGCTCGTCGAGTCGGGGAAGCCGCGGCGGCGGTGCGATCGCGTCCTGGTCGTCGACTGCCCGGAGGAGGAGCAGGTCCGGCGGGTCATGGTGCGCAGCAACCTGTCGCGTGACGAAGTGCACGCGATCATCGCCAGTCAAGCGAGCCGCGCGTCGCGCCTCGAGCACGCCGATGACGTGATCGACAACGGCGGCGAGCCGTCGCGGCTCGGGCCGCAGGTCGACGCGCTCCACCGGCGCTACCTCGCGCTCGCCGCGCGTGCGTCGTTCGCCACACCACCGGCGCGACGCCGTGTTGTCACGCGTAAGGTTATCCGTCAGAATCGGCGGCGACTTCCCCCGCGCTAGCCGAGAGTGATCACGTACGAGTACCCGCTGGTCGAGCGCATCCGCACGCTGCTCCGGCTCGAGGATCTGTTCGATCGCGCCCGGTTCTTCGCCGCGCGCACCGAAGCCGCCGAGCACCATGCGGCGCTCCTCACGCTGTTCGAGATCCTCGACGTGACCGGCCGCGCCGATCTCAAGTCGGACCTGCTGCAGGAGCTCGAGCGCCAGAAACAGGTGATGTTCTCGTTCCGCGCCAACCCCGAGATCGACCAGCAGGTGCTCGCGGGCGTCGTCCGCGACATCGAGCAGGCGCACTCCGGGCTGCACAAGACGATCGGCAAGATCGGCCAGCACCTGCGCGAGAACGACTGGCTGATGGCGATCAAGCAGCGCACCGGCATCCCCGGGGGCGCCTGCGAGTTCGATCTGCCGTCGTATCACCACTGGCTGAACCGCGAGCCCGAGGCGCGGCTCGCCGACCTGAGCAACTGGCTCGGCCCGATGTTGCCGATCCGCGACGGGGCAGCCCTCGTCCTCAAGCTCCTGCGGGAGAGCGGAAAGCCCGCGCGGCTCACCGCGCTGCAGGGCACCTTCCAGCAGATGCTCGGCGGGCGCACGGCGCAGATGGTGCGCATCCGCGTGCCGCGCGCGGCCGACTGCGTCCCGGAGATCAGCGCCAACCGCTATGCGCTGAACATCCGCTACGTGACCGCCGGCGCGGAGCCGCGGCCGCGCACGGTCGAGCGCGACATCGACTTCGAGCTGACCTTCTGCAACCTGTGAGCCCGCCGGGCCGCCCCAAGGGCGAACCCCGAGCGCGTCGCGCGAGGGTAGTCCAATGACCCCGCCGGGCCGCCCCAAGGGCGAACCCCGAGCGCGTCGCGCGAGGGTAGTCCAATGACCCCGCCGGGCCGGGCCGTCAGCTGTCCGCGCTGCGGGGCCCAGGTCGCCTGGGTGCCGGAGAGCAGGTTTCGGCCGTTCTGCTCCGAGCGCTGCCGGATGGTCGACCTCGGCGCCTGGGCCACCGAGCAGTATCGCGTCGGGGCCGAGCCGGAGCGCCAGGGGCAGGAAGGAACGCGCGAGGACGAAGACCGGTAGGTGCGTCGCGCCGGCGCCGCACGCCCCTCGGGTTCTAGCTTCTCCACGCGCCGCGGATCATCGCCACCCCGTGCGCGCCGTGTTCCCACGCGCGCTCCAGGTCCCCGGGGACGAGTCCGCCGATCGCGAAGACCGGAATCGCGGCGTCGCGCGCGATGCGCTCGAAGCCGTCCCACCCGAGCGGCGGGGCGCCGGAGTGGGTCGGCGTGGGGTGGACGGGTCCGAGGACGGCGAGATCGACCCCGAGGCGCTCGGCCTGCCGCAGCTCGGCGGCCCCGTGCACCGACGCCCCGACCCATTCGAACGCGGGCCGCACGTCGATCGCGGCAAGCCGCGCCGCAGTGAGATGAACGCCGTCGGCGCCGGCCTCCCGCGCCAGCGCCTCGTCGGCGTTCACGAGCACGATCCCGCCCGCCTCGCGCACCAGCCTCACGACCGTGCCGGCGAGCCGCACCAGACGCTCCCGCGGCATGGTCTTCTCGCGGAGCTGGACGAGCCGCAGCCCCTGCGCGAGCCGGCGCCGGAGCGCCGTGACGAAGGCCTCGTCGCCGACCTCGGTCGCGTTCGAGAGCGCGTACTCGGTGGGCAGCGCGAGCGCGCGGAGCACCGGCTCGTTCGCCGGCAGCATCGGCGCAACGGCAATCGCCTCGACGCGCTGCCACGAGAACGCCTGGCCCTCCCGGCCGTGCGGATCGCCGTTCCAGCGACGGACGCGGAAGAAGTGCAGGCGCACCGTGCCGTGGGGATACGTGTAAACGCGCGTGATCCAGGGCGTCGCCGCCTGGATGTCGAGCCCGAGCTCCTCGTGCAGCTCGCGCGCCAGCGCGCGCGCCGGCGGCTCGCCCGGCTCGAGCTTGCCGCCGGGGAACTCCCAGTAGCCGCCGTAGACCTTGCTTGCCGGCCGCTGCGCGAGCAGGAAGCACCCGTCCGCGCGCACGAGCACCGCGGCGGCGACGTCGATGACTGCCTCGCCCTTCACCCCTTGGCCTTGCGGCCCGCGAAGTCCCGTGCGAACTGCCACGCGACGCGGCCGCTGCGCGAGCCCCGCGCGAGCGCCCACTGCAGCGCCTCCGTGCGAGCGTGCTCGACGTCGTCCGGAGCGCAACCCATCTCTCGCAGCCAGTGCCCGACGATGTCCAGGTACCCGTCCTGGTCGAACGGGTAGAACGACACCCACAGCCCGAAGCGCTCGGAGAGCGAGATCTTCTCCTCGGAGCTCTCGCCGGGGTGGATCTCCTCGCCCACGCGGTGGTACTCGAGGTTCTCCTGCATGAACTCGGGCATCAGGTGGCGGCGGTTGGACGTGGCGTAGATCAGCACGTTGTCCGAGGCCGCGGCGATCGACCCGTCGAGCGCGACCTTGAGCGCCTTGTAGCCGGCCTCGGAGGCCTCGAACGACAGGTCGTCGCAGAAGATCACGAACCGCTCCGGGCGCTCGGCGACGAGGTCGACGAGGTCGGGCAGGTCGACGAGGTCGAGCTTGTCGACCTCGATCAGCCGCAGCCCCTCGCGATGGAAACGGTTGAGGAGCGCCTTCACGAGCGAGCTCTTGCCGGTCCCGCGGGCGCCGGTCAGCAGCACGTTGTTCGCGGGACGGCCGGCGACGAACTGCCGGGTGTTGCGCTCCACGAGCGCCTTCTGGCGGTCGACGCCGTGCAGATCCGCGAGCCGGATCGTGTGCGGGTGCGCGACGCGGATGATCCGGCCGCGGCCGTCGCGCTTGCGCCAGCGAAAGGCGACGCCGGAGCTCCAGTCGACCGCCGCAGACGGTGGCGGAAGCAACGGCTCGAGCCGGTCGACCAGCCCGTCGATGCGGCGCAGCAGCCGGTCGAGCGCGTCGCCGTGGCCCGCGGTGTCGTCCGGGCTGCGGCGCTTACGTCCGGTATTCCGCGTTGATCTTGACGTAGTCATACGAGAAGTCGCAGGTCCAGACGGTCGTCCCGGCGGTCCCCCGGCCGAGCTCGACGCGCACGTCGATCTCGGCCGGGCGCATGACGCGGGCCCCGTCCTCGTCCCGATAGCCGGCCGCGCGGCCGCCGCGCTCGATGACCTTGACGTCGCCGAGCCACAGCTCGACCCGCGAGACGTCGAGCGCTGCGATGCCGGCGTTGCCGATCGCCATGAGCAGCCGCCCGAGGTTGGGATCGGCGGCGAAAAACGCAGTCTTCACGAGCGGCGAATTCGCGATCGACTTGGCGACGCGCACGGCTTCGGGCTCGGAGGCCGCGCCCGCGACGCGGATCGTGACGAGCTTGGTCGCGCCTTCGCCGTCGCGCGCGATCGCCTGCGCCAGCTCCTGCGCCACCTCGACGACTGCGCGCCGCAGCGCAGCGTAGCCCGGGTCGGCGGCGGCCGAGAGCTCGCGGTTGCCGGCCTTGGCCGTCGCGATCAGCACGAACGAGTCGTTGGTGGACGTGTCCCCGTCAACGGTGACGCGGTGGAACGAGGCTTCCGCCGCGTCACGGACGAGCCGATCGAGCGCGCCCTGCGACACCGCGCAATCGGTGGCGACGTAGGCGAGCATGGTCGCCATGTCCGGCTGCAGCATGCCGACGCCCTTCGCGATCCCGGTCACCGCGATCCGCCGTCCGTCGATCTCCGCGGCGCGCGAGGCGGCCTTGGGGACGGTGTCGGTCGTCATGATCGCCGCCGCCGCGTCCGCCCAGTTCGCGGCGCCGAGCGCGGCGACGCACTGCGGCAACGCCGCTTCGATGCGCTCGACCGGGAGGGGCTCGAGGATGACCCCGGTCGAGAAGGGCAGCACCTCCTCCGGCGCGCACCCGATCGCGCGCGCGACCGCCTCACAAGTCCGTTCGGCGGCCCGCACCCCCGCCTCGCCCGTGCCGCAGTTCGCGTTGCCGGCGTTCGTGACGAGCGCGCGGGTCACGCCGCCGGCGGCCAGGTGCCGCCGGCAGACCTGCACCGGTGCGGCGGCGAAGCTGTTCTGGGTGAACACGGCGGCGACGCGGCTCCCCGCCGCGAGCCGCATGAGCATGAGGTCGCGCCGGCCGCGCTTGCGGATCCCGGCCTCGGCCGACCCCAGCTCGACGCCCGCGACGCCCAGGAGCTTCGCCGGATCAGGCGGATTGAGATTGACGGCCATGCAAAGGCGGTCCTGCGATGACCGCGCTTTTCAGGCCAGCCGCCCGTGGCAGTGCTTGTACTTCTTCCCCGAGCCGCACGGGCACGGCTCGTTCCGCCCCACCTTGCCGATCTGGCGCACGAACGGCGCGGGCTTGCGCAGCGGCGCGGCGTCGCCCTCGGCTTCCGCCTCCGCACCGGCCCCGACGAGCGCCTCCTCATAGGCCGGGTGCTGGTACTGCACGTTCTGGGGCACGCGGGCCTCTTCCTCCCGCTGCTCGACCTGCCGCACCTGCTCCGGCGTGGCGAGCGCGATATGCGTCAGAAAGTAGGTGACCTGGCGCTTGACCGCCTCGAGCATTTCCCCGAACAGCTCGAACGCCTCCCGCTTGTACTCCTGCTTCGGGTTCTTCTGCGCGTAGCCGCGCAGATGGATGCCTTGGCGCAGCTGATCGAGCGCGCCAAGGTGCTCGCGCCAGTGCTGGTCGAGCACCTCCAGCAGCACCCGCCGCTCGGCGTAGCGCCGCGCGTCCGGCGGCACGTGCGAGTAGCGTCGCGCGTACTCGGCGTCGGTCTCGCTGATCAGCCGCTCGAGCAGACGGTCCTCGTCGAGGTTCGGCTCGTCCGCGAGCCACTGCCTGGCGTGGGCGTGGACGTTCAGCTCGCTGTGGAACGCCGCCTCGAGCGCCGGCAGGTCCCACTGCTCCTCCATGCTCTCGGGCGGGACGTGCGCCCGGAAGAGATCGGTGACCACGCCGTCGCGGAGGCTTTTCACCATCTCCGTGACGCCCTGGTCCTCGAGGACCTGGTTGCGCAGCTCGTAGACGTTCTTGCGCTGGTCGTTGGCGACGTTGTCGTACTCGAGCAGCTGCTTCCGGATGTCGAAGTTGTGCGCCTCGACCTTGCGCTGGGCGCTCTCGATCGAACGGGTGACGAGGGTGTGCTCGATCGGCTCCCCCTCGGGCATCTTCAGCCGCTCCATGATGCCCTTGATCCGCTCGCCGGCGAAGATCCGCAGCAGCGGATCCTCGAGCGAGAGGTAGAAGCGCGACGACCCCGGATCGCCCTGGCGCCCCGAGCGGCCGCGCAGCTGGTTGTCGATGCGCCGCGACTCGTGACGCTCGGTGCCGATGATGTGGAGCCCGCCGGCTTCGACCACCTGCTGGTGGAGCTTGCGCCAATCGTCGCGGAGGGTGGCGATGCGCGCCGCCTTCTCGCCATCGGTGAGCGACGGATCGGCCCGCACCAGGTCCACCTGCTTCTCGACGTTGCCGCCGAGGACGATGTCGGTGCCGCGGCCGGCCATGTTCGTGGCGATGGTGACCACCTTCGGCCGGCCGGCGTCCACGATGATCTGCGCCTCCTGGGCGTGCTGCTTCGCGTTCAGCACCTGGTGCGCGAACCCGTCCTTCTGCAGCATCCCCGAGAGCTTTTCGGAGTTCTCGATCGAGGTCGTGCCGACGAGCACCGGCTGCCCGCGGGCGTGGCAGGCCTTGATGTCGGCGACCACCGCCTCGTACTTCTCGTGCTCGGTCTTGTAGACCTGGTCGAGGCGGTCGGTGCGGATCATGTCCATGTGGGTCGGGATCACCACGACCTCGAGGCTGTAGATCTCCTGGAACTCGTAGGCCTCGGTGTCGGCGGTGCCGGTCATGCCGGCGAGCTTCTGGTAGAGCCGGAAGTAGTTCTGGAAGGTGATCGACGCGAGGGTCTGATTCTCGCTCTGGATGTCGACCCGCTCCCTCGCCTCGATCGCCTGGTGCAGCCCGTCCGACCAGCGCCGGCCGGGCATGAGCCGCCCGGTGAACTCGTCGACGATGATGATCTCGCCCGCCTGCACGACGTAGTGCCGGTCGCGCGCATACAGGTTGTGCGCGCGCAGCGCCTGGTAGAGGTGATGGTTCAGGTTGACGTGGGCGGGCTCGTAGAGGCTTGCCCCCTCGGGGAGCATCCCGGCCCGCGCGAGGAAGGCCTCGGCGTTCTCGTGACCGGTCTCGGAGAGGAGCACCGTGTGGTTCTTCTCGTCGACGTAGAAGTCGCCCGGGCCGTCGGGCGTCGGCTGGCGCTTGAGGAGCGGCGCGACCTGGTCCATCTTCAGGTACACGTCGGTGCGGTCCTCGGCCTGGCCCGAGATGATGAGCGGGGTGCGCGCCTCGTCGATCAGGATCGAGTCGACCTCGTCGACGATCGCGAACTGCAGGCGGCGCTGAAACCGGTCTTCCACCCGCATCGCCATGTTGTCGCGCAGGTAGTCGAAGCCGAACTCGTTGTTCGTGCCGTAGGTGATGTCGGCGGCGTAGGCGGCGTGCTTCTCCTCGTGCGGCATCTGCGACAGGATCGTCCCGACGGTCATGCCGAGGAAGCCGTAGATCTGCCCCATCCAGGCGGCATCGCGGCTCGCGAGGTAGTCATTGACCGTGACGATGTGGACGCCGCGTCCGGCCAGCGCGTTGAGGTACGCGGGCAGGGTCGCCACCAGCGTCTTGCCCTCGCCGGTGCGCATCTCGGCGATCTTCCCGTCGTGGAGCACCATGCCGCCGATGAGCTGCACGTCGAAGTGGCGCATCTCCAGGGTGCGCTTCGACGCCTCGCGCACCACCGCGAACGCCTCCGGGAGCAGGTCGTCGAGCGTTTCGCCCTTGGCGAACCGGTCCTTGAACTCGGGCGTCTTGCCCGCGAGCGCCTCGTTCGAGAGCGCGGCGATCTCGCCCTCGAGCGCATTGATGCGCGTGACGGTCTTCGCGTAGTGCTTGAGCAGGCGATCATTGCGGCTGCCAAAGATCGCCCTGAGGAGGCGGGGAATCATCGCGTGGGGAGCGGGTGCGGGGAAAAATCGCTAGTTTATCATTGAACTAGCGCGATTCCCGCGACCCGCGGCGAACGCGCGTGCGCCGCGCGCCGCGCCGGCCCGAGTGGCCTAGCGCTTGCTGGCCGCGACGCTCGTCCGGGCGAACAGGAACCGGGCGGGGTTCTGCGCCCCGCCCTTGACGCGCACCTCGAAGTGCAGATGCGGCCCGGTCGAGCGACCGGTGCTGCCGACCTCGGCGATCTTCTCGCCGCGCTTGACGAGCTGCCCGGGCTTGACCAGCACCTTCGAGGCATGGGCGTAGCGGGTCAGCAGGTCCCCGCCGTGGTCGACCTCGACCATGTTGCCGTAGGCGGGCTGGAACTCCGCGGTGACGACGACCCCTGCCGCGGCGGCATGGATCGGGGTGCCCGGCGCGGCGATGAAGTCGATGCCTTCGTGCATCGCCATCTGGCCGGTGATCGGATCGATCCGCCAGCCGAAGCCCGAGGCGTTCCAGGTGCCCATCTCGACCGGCAGCGCGGTCGGGATGAAGGTCTGCCGCAGGTGCGCGTTGAAGAGCTGGGACTCGAGCACGTCGTAGTAGTCGCTGCGCGTCTCCATCTGCAGCGCGAGGGAGTCGAGCTGGCGGCTGAACTCGCCCAGCGACAGGTCGCGGGGCATGAGGACGGTCGGCATCGCGCCCCCGCGCGCCGGGACTTCGCCGAAGCGGAAGTCGCTCGGCCGGATTCCCGCCGCCGACGAGAGCCGCTCGCCGAGCGCATCGAGGCGCATCAAGTTCGCCTGCATCTCGCCGAGCTTCACCGCCATCGCGTTCAGGTTCTGGCGCAGGAAATCGTCGGCCCGCCGGGTTTCCTCGAGCTCGGCCGAGCGCACGAGCGACTGGAGCACCGGCAGGTTGAGGTCGGCGGCGTGCCGGACCCCCAGATAGGAAATGAAGAACGCCAGCAGCACGACGCCGGCGGACATTGCCAGCCCCCCGAGCACCAGGTGCCGGAGGGAAAACTCCAGCGACCGGGCCTTGGCCAGCCGGTCGGATACGACAATAATGTGCATGCGCCCCCCTCGGGTCATTGCTCATGCAGGCCAAGCGCCTCGGCGAATACCTGGACCATGGTGACGGCACCAGCCGGCTGGTGCCCCAGGCCGCCTTACTCCTCGCCATCCGCCAGCAACTCTCCGAAGTGCTGCCGGATAACCTGCGGCGATCGTGCGTGATCGCCAATTACAAGCAGGGAGTCGTTGTTGTTGTTGCGGGAACCAACGCCACAGCGGCGAAGCTCCGACACTTAGAGCCCAGGATCCTCGAGGTCCTGGGCAAGCGTGGTCTGAAAGCTACCGGAATCAAAGTCGACGTGCAACCCACCCGGAGCTTCGCAGTGCAAGTCCCTGAGAAAAAAGCCCTACTTCTTTCGGCCGCGGCCCGTTCCGCGCTCGCGCAACTGGGCGGTCGGCTGCCCGACGGCCGGCTGCAGCGCGCGATCCGGGCCCTGGCATCCCGCGACGACTAGTCGCCTGCCAACTTTGTCGCGCCCGGGACGGCAGGCCCGCCAAGTATATGCCATTGGCATGGCGCCCGCAACGCCGGGTCGGCAGGGGCGGCCCGGACTAGAGCAGCACCGCTGGCTAGGGCCGTGAGGCTCAGGTGGCGAGCGCGAACGCCTTCGCGAGCCCGGCGGGCGCCTCTTCGGCCCGTTCGAAGCTCACGAGCTCCCACGCGTCCGCCTGGTCGAGCGTCGCGCGGAGGAGCTGGTTGTTCAGGGCGTGGCCCGACTTGTGGGCCGAGAACGCCCCGATCACCGGATGGCCCACGAGGTAGAGATCGCCGATCGCGTCGAGCACCTTGTGCTTCACGAACTCGTCCGCGTAGCGCAGGCCGTCGGTGTTCAGCACCCGGTACTCGTCGAGCACCACGGCGTTGTCGAGGCTGCCGCCGAGCGCGAGCCCGGCGTCGCGCATCGCCTCGACGTCCTGGACGAACCCGAAGGTCCGGGCGCGCGCCACCTCCTTGGTGTAGGAGGTCTCGGCAAAATCGATGGTGAGCGACTGGCTCGTCCGCTCGAACACCGGGTGGTCGAAGACGATCGAGAACGAGACGCGGAAGCCGTCGTAGGGCTCGAAGCGCGCCCACTTGTCGCCGTCGCGCACCTCGACGGGACGGCGAATGCGGAAGAAGCGCTTCGGCGCCCGCTGCTCCTCGATGCCGGCGGACTGCAGCAGGTAGACGAACGGCCCGGCGCTGCCGTCCATGATCGGCACTTCCGGTCCGGTGAGATCGACGTAGAGGTTGTCGATTCCAAGGCCGGCGAGCGCGGACATGAGGTGCTCGACGGTCGCCACTTTCGCGCCCTGCCCCTCGACCGCGCTGCACAGACGCGTATCGGTGACTGCGCGCGCTGCCGCGCGGATGTCGACCGGCTGCGGCAGATCGAGGCGGCGAAACACGATGCCCTGATCGGGTTGCGCCGGACGAAGCGTCATCGTGACCTTCTTCCCGGTGTGCAGACCCACGCCGGTCGCCTTGATCGCGCTCTTGATGGTGCGCTGCTTCAGCACGGATTCTTCTTGTCGGGCAAAGGGTTGCAGCATATCACGCCACCCCCGGGCCACGGCAAGGGTTCAGGTGGCCCGCTACTGGCCGAATTGCACACTCCTCCTCAGTCGGCCTGCTTCCTCAGGAATGCCGGGATGTCGTACTTGTCCACCCCGCTCGCGCTCAGGGCCTCGACCGTGGAGTTCCGGTTCTTGCGGAACACCGCCGGGGCCGCCTCGAGCGAGCCGTAGTCCACGACCATGCCGACGGGGTGGTGGTCCGTGCCGGTCCGCTGCACCACGAGCTGCGGCTTCTGGCTCCGCACCACCTCGCGGTTGCCGAGGCCGGTCGCCACGACCGTGACGCGGAGGTTGTCGCCCATCGCCTCGTCGTAGACCGCGCCGAAGATGATGTGCGCGTCCTCGGCCGAGAAGCTCTGGATGGTGCGCATCACCTCGTGCACCTCGCGCATCTTGAGGGCTTCGCTCGCCGTGATGTTCACCACGACGCCGCGCGCGCCCGACAGGTTGACGCCCTCGAGCAGCGGGCTCGCCACCGCCTGCTCGGCCGCGACCCGGGCGCGGTCGATGCCCGCGGCGTAGGCGGAGCCCATCATCGCCATGCCCATCTCGGCCATGACCGTGCGGACATCCTCGAAGTCGACGTTCACCAGCCCCGGGCAGTTGATGATCTCGGAGATCCCCGCGACCGCGTTGTAGAGCACGTCGTCGGCCGCCCGGAAGGCGTCCTTCATCGACACGTCCTCGCCCAGCACGTCCATCAGCTTCTCGTTGAGGATGACGATGAGCGAGTCGACGTGTTCGGCGAGCTCCTCGATCCCCGCCTCGGCGATCCGCAGGCGCCGGCCCTCGAACGCGAACGGCTTGGTCACGACCGCGACCGTGAGCACGCCCATCTCGCGCGCGATCTCCGCGACGACCGGCGCCGCGCCGGTCCCGGTGCCGCCGCCCATCCCGCCGGTGATGAAGCACATGTGGCTGCCCGCGAGGACCTCGCGGATCGTCTCGCGCTGCTCGAGCGCCGCCGCGCGCCCGGCCTCGGGCTTCGCGCCCGCGCCGAGGCCGGTCGAGCCGAGCTGCAGCTGGTGCTTCGCCAGGCAGCGCGAGAGCGACTGGGCGTCGGTGTTCGCGGCGACGAACTCGACGCCGACCACGCCGTTGCGGATCATGTGATCGACCGCGTTCCCGCCGGCGCCGCCGACGCCGACGACCTTGATCACCGTCCCGCCCGCTTGATGAGTTTCCACGATCTCGAACATGCCTGCCTCCTTTCTAGAGTTTCGTGACCGGCGCCGCGTGATTCACGCCACCGGTCACCCACGACCCATCGATCTTTCAGAAGTTGCTCTGGAACCATTGCCGCATCCGCCGCAGCGTCCCCCGGAAGCTGCCGGTCTGCCGCGCCAGGATCCCGCGCTCGAGCTGCGCGCGGCCCTCTGCGAGCAGCCCCATCACGGTGGCGTAGCGCGGGCTCTGCACGACGTCCGCCAGCCCGCCGGTGTAGCGCGGCACCCCGAGCCGCACCGGCATGTGGAAGATCTCCTCGCCGAGCTCGGCCATGCCCTGCATGACCGACGAGCCGCCGGTCAGCACCACGCCCGACGACAGCAGCTCCTCGAACCCCGACTGGCGCAGGACCTGCTGCACGAGGGTGTAGAGCTCCTCGACGCGCGGCTCGATCACCTCGGCGAGCGTCTGCCGGGAGAGGCTCCGCGGCGGGCGATCGCCGAGCCCCGGCACCTCGATCGTCTCGGCCGGGTCGGCGAGCTGCCGCAGCGCGCAGCCGTGGCGGATCTTGACGAGCTCCGCCTCCGGGGTCGGCGTGCGCAGCGCCATCGCGACGTCGTTCGTGATCTGGTCCCCGGCGATCGGGATGACCGCGGTGTGCCGGATCGCGCCCTCGCGGAAGATCGCGATGTCGGTCGTCCCGCCGCCGATGTCGACGAGCGCCACGCCGAGCTCCCGCTCGTCCTCCGAGAGCACCGCGATCGAGGAGGCGAGCGGCTGGAGGCACAGGTCCGCCACCTCGAGCCCGCAGCGGCGCACGCACTTCACGACGTTCTGGGCCGCGCTCACCGCCCCGGTGACGATGTGCACCTTCACCTCCAGGCGCACGCCGGACATCCCGAGCGGCTCGCGGATGCCGTCCTGCCCGTCGATCAGGAACTCCTGCGTGAGGATGTGCAGCACCTGCTGGTCGGTCGGGATCGGCATCGCGCGGGCGGTCTCGACCGCGCGCTCGACGTCGAGCGGCGTCACCTCCTTGTCCTTGATCGCGACCATGCCGGTCGAGTTGAAGCTGCGGATGTGGCTGCCCGCGATGCCGACGTGGACCCGCTGGATCTTGCAGTCGGCCATGAGCTCCGCCTCCTCCAGCGCGCGCTGGATCGCGCTGACCGTGGACTCGATGTTCACGACGACGCCCTTCTTGAGGCCCCGCGACTCGTGGCTTCCCATGCCGATGATCTCGAGCCGCCCGTCGGGCAGGAGATCGCCCACGAGCGCGACGACCTTCGAGGTGCCGATGTCGAGGCCCACGATGAGATTGCGGGTGTCGCGACGGGCGCGCCCGAGATACGGCGCGCGCGCGCCGGCGGCCTCGGGCGGCGCCGGCGGATCGACGTCGAACATCCGCTCGAGCGCGTCGGCCGCGGCTGGGCCGGCGAACAGAAGGTGCTTCTTCATGGCTCTTCCTCCAATCAAGTGCGCCGGCCCTGCGGCTCGCTCTGCGCGGCCGCCGATCCCGGGACGCGGATCGCAAATCCGTTCGGG
>Ga0209342_10001172_pt1 | contig 29560 bp, 31 predicted proteins | sample RifCSP16_2_FD_184023 | JGI IMG/M metagenome (GOLD analysis project Ga0209342, IMG submission 184023) | Soil microbial communities from Rifle, Colorado - Rifle CSP2_sed 16_2 (SPAdes) (version 2) | ecosystem: Environmental > Terrestrial > Deep subsurface > Rock core/Sediment | place: Rifle...
CTCCCGGAAGCGCCGACGAAGGGCCTGCCTCTCCAATTCTCGTCCTTGCCGGGAGCCTCGCCCACGATCATGACGTTGGTGCGCCCGACCTCGAAGGGGACGACCTTCTTGCAGGAGGCCCTGAGGTCGCACTTGATGCAGGTCTTCTCCTCAAGCGCCAGCTCCTTGATCTCGTCCTTGGTGGGAATCTTGTCCATCTCGATGACCGGCAGCTTGAACGTGCGACCGGGCATCTTGCCGGAGTAAAGCTCGAGAACGACGTCGTCGATCTTACGGATAGACTCGATAGAAAGCCTTCTCTTGAAATCGTCCCTGTCGATGAACGGACTCCCACGGCGGTGGCCCATGATGATCTTGGCCACCCTGAGGTCGATGGACTCGATGGCCGTGAGCGGCGTGCGGATGATCTTGTCCCCCTCGATCGTCCAGTCGAGCCCGGAGTGATTGGCGTCCGGAACACGGATATCCACTCCATAGTAGGGCGCTTCGCGGATCAGGTCTTCGGTACTGTCGGAGTCGCTGTTGAGGAGCGCGGCAAAGGTCTGGCTCGGATGGTGGCGCTTGGCCCAGGCTATCCTCAGCGAGTTCCACGAATAGGCCACGGCATGCGATTTGTTGAAACTATACCGCCCGAATTCCGAGAGAGTGTCCCAGAAGGCCCCGGCATCCTCGGACGTCCAGCCGCTCGTCCGCTTACATCCATCGACGAAGCGGACCTTGAATTTGACCAGCTCCGCCGCCCCCTTGGACTTGGCAATCACCTTCCGGACGTTGTCGGCTTCCATCCAGGTGAAGCCGGCGAGCTTAACGCAGAGGTCCATGACCTCTTCCTGGTAGACGAAGATCTCTTCCGGGGACTCGTTGTACTTCCGGGCAAGCTCGTCGGGGCCCATCTGGCCAAGGCCTCCCGGGCGGAAGGCGGCGTTCGCCCAGACGATGTCGGCGAACTTCTTGGGCTTGAGCTTGCTGATGAAGCTCCTGAGGCCCGTCGTCAGGAACTGCGGGACGCCTGCCGTACGCCCTTCGGAGAAGTCTTCCATGACCTTGGGGTCGTCGAGCGGGACGTCCTTCCAGGTGACGTCAATCGCTTCGCCTACGGCCCGGATGGCCGAAAGCGAATCGACGCCCAGGAAGTCCATCTTGATGAAGCCCAGCTCCTCGGCAATACGCATATCCCAACAAAGGGCCTTGTCCTTGCCGCGGGACACAATGGCGGCCCTCCCGGACGTGAGCGGGCTGGCCGAAATGACGAAGCCTCCCGCATGGGCGCCGTACTGGCGGACACGACCCACGAGGTGCTTGGCAAACTGGAAGGCATCGGCGCTTCTCGTGGCCAGCTCCTTGCCCGGGGAGATGGCCAGAAGGTCCTTGTTCTTGACGGCGTCCTTGTCGTCGTCCTGGAAGCGGGTCTTGTCGAAGAGCTTGACCCCGTAGGCGCGGGCGGCGTCCTTAATGGACATCCTCATCCCGAACTCGGAGTAGTTCGAAATCTGGGCCACGTTCGCTTCGCCGAACTCGCGCCGGAGAATCTCAGGGACCTTGAGCCTGAACTTCTCGTCCACGTCGATGTCGGCGTCGGGCATGTTCGTCCGGCCCGGCGCATAGAAGCGCTGCCAGGAAAGCCCGTGGAAGATGGGGTCGAGCGGCGTGATGCCCAGGCAATAGGCGGCCAGCGATCCGCCTACCGAACCCCGGGGCCCGATCTCCGCTCCCTCCGCCTTGAAGAGGTTGATGCAGTGCCGGACAAGGAGAAGATACCTGTCGATGCCCGCTCCGGCCTTGATGAAGGTGTCCAACTCCTGGTCTAGCCTGTCCTTGTACTCGATCCTTCCGCTAAGTCCATGAGCCTCAAGCCCTTGATAGCAAAGAGTCCTGAGATCGCCCGCAATGATGGGGAATGTGGACTTAGGAAGGTCATCCCATGCCCAGCTCGTAATACGCTCGCTGATGGCGTCCGTGGCCTCCAGGGCCTTCCGGGCGGCTTCAACCGTTAGTCCAGCACCGGCAAGGTCATTCAGCACTTCCTGGGGCGTTTTAACGAAGCACCCCTTGGTCGAGAACTTCCACTTCGAGTCCTTCATGGACTTACGGTCAGAGACGGCCAGAAGCGCCTCGTGGAAGGTATGTTCGTTCGACTCGCCATAATGGCAGTCCGGGGTCACGACCATGGGGATGCCCATCGTCTCGGCCACGGCGACGATGTTCTTGTTAAGCTCGATCTGCCCATCCCAGTCGTGGTGGGGCTGAACCTCGAAGTAGAAGTCGTGCCCGAACTTGTCCACGAACAGTGCCAGGTCGTCCATGGCGGCGTCCGTCCCCCTCCAGAACGGGCTCGAGAAGCAGCCCGACAGGATGACGCAGTCCTCGAGCTGGTCATAAACAAGCTTGAGCGGAACGGCCGCCTTCTGGCGCCGGGCGTCATAGAAAAGCCGGTGCCCATCCGAAATGAGCTTAAGGAGCGAGCTGAACCCCTTGGCGCTCTTGGTCAGGATGGTCAGATGATGGAGCTTGTCCTCCTTGTGGTACTTCTCCGCAAAGTGATAGGTATCCGGGACGGCACAGTAGATCTCACACCCCACGATGGGTTTCACATTCTCCTTCTTGCAGGCCTTGAGAAAGTCCGGAACCCCTTCGACGCCGCCGTGGTCGGTGATGGCGCAGGCATCCCAGCCCTTGGCCTTGGCGAGAACCGGAAGGTCGTCGACCCGGATGAGCGAGTCCCGAGTGCTATACTCAGTATGGCAGTGGAGCATTGCGGGCATTGGTAACCTTCTAAATCACAAAGAGTTTGGAGGATTTGGGATTCTCCCCCTTCTTCCAGACGGCATGCATGTACTCGACCGAGTCAGTAGCGCTGTCATCGGTAAAGGACATCCTCTGGTGGTGGACGAACACGTACTTCGGCATGGACTTCTCCCAGAGTTTTTTCCGGCGCGAGCTGCCGAAAAAATTGAGGCGGAGCAGCATGACGACATATCCGCCATCCCTGACGTCTTTCAGGGCCTTCTCGATAAACTCCTGGGCAATAATGAAAGGCGGATTGGTGATAATGAGATTGGGTTTCTCGGCGAGCTCCATTTCGAGATAGCTCTTCCCCTTTATTGCCGCCCTGGAGTCCTCACGGATGTCGATCGTGCTTACCATGGACTCCGGGATCCCAATCTCGCTCAAGGCCTCGGGATAGCTGGCAGGATGCGCCGGATCGCCGCCGGCAGCCGGGTCGACGACCGACCCCGAAAAGATATCCGACTCCTCTTCGACGACAGCCGCAAAGAACTTCAGGATCTCCGAGATGGGCGTGACGTAGTAATCGGTAATAGTCTTGTCTTTGTAGCTGCTCCCCCGGTTTGTGCTGCTCATCTGGAACCCTCCAAGATTAAGTCTTCCCCTCGACCCCTAAACAATTTCAGTGAAAACATTTGGGGTGCCGGGGAAGACTTAATCTATGGAGGAGAATGAGATATGCCTGTTCCGGTCATCCACGTCCGGAATGCCTACTCGAAGATTGATTGTGACCGGAACACGATCATTTACCTCGACCAGCATCTTTCAGTCGAGGTTCCAGGGGCCTTCTTCGCAAAGCAGTACAGGCCCAACTGGGACGGCAAGTGGCATCCGTTAAACATTGTCCACCAGAGCTTTCCGACGGGTCTTGTCGAGAGGGTGAAGAAAATCATTCCTGTCTGCGAGGTCATCGACGAGCGGGATAGGCCTGCCGTCATCCCCTTCAGAAAGAACATCCTTCTCGACCTTGAAGAGCTCTCCGACCACCAAAGCGAAGCAGTCCAGACAATTTTCAAAAAAGTTAATGGTATTGCTGCCTTGTCGGTAGGCTCAGGAAAAACGGAGGTCGGCATCGCGGCCGCCTGCCACGTCCATGGCCTTTGCGTCTGGCTCACTCATAAGCGGGACCTTTTCCACCAGACAGCCGAACGCATCAAGTGGCGCACCGGGGAGACGGCGGTCATGATCGGCGACGGCGTCTGGGAGGAACCTACGGAGGATACGAAGTTCATCATCGTCATGCCCCAGACGGTCCTCAAGAACCTTCCCGAGTTCTTCAAACAGGTCCAGGATGCCAAGGTCCTGGTCGTGGACGAGGCCCATACAGCAGCCGCCGCGGACTCCTGGTACAAGGTCGCCATGGGCATCCCCGCCTACTTCAGGGTCGGTTTGACTGGTACCCCAGAAATTGGTGACCCTGTCCGGGAGCGCCGACTCGAGGCTGCGACCGGCGAGATCCTTATCCGGCGCCGCTCAAGCGAGATGGCCAAGTTGGGGTGGGTTGTCCCAGCAGAGGTCCATTATCACAAGGTTGTCAACCAGCCGCTATTCAGGGTGGACTGGCAGACCGCACGAAGAGTGCTCATCGAAGAGAACCCCGAGCGGAACGCGATGGTCGTCTCACTCGCCCTGGATGCTGCCCACAACGGACAGAGGTGCCTTATCATTTGCGATACGATCAGGCATGCCATGATCATCGCGGAAGTCATTAAGGGCGAGAATGTTAGGTCGCGTATGCTGTCTGGACATAACCACAGCTCTGACAGAATGGCGGCCAAAAAGGACCTAAGAAGCGGTGCGCTCGAAATCATGATCTCAACCCCCATCTGGGACATGGGTGTGGATATTCCTGAGATTGAAGTACTTATCATCGCAGCCGGCGGGAAGTCCGCCTCGCGCTTCATCCAGCGCTGCGGCCGCGCGCTCCGCATGTCGCCAGGCAAGAAGGTGGCCTTGATTCATGACTTCTTCGATACCGGGAATGGGTATATGACCCGTCATTCGGTTTCCAGAATTGAGGCATGCAGGAAGGAGGGGTTTGAGGTGAAGGGGTATCTCCCGGTCAAGCAGGTCGCGAGGGGCCAGGGTTAGGTATCACGATGTATGTACTTATGGCTTTGTGTCAAGTTATTGGAAGAGTAAACTCTCGGCCCGTACCCGTAGTACGGAACCACGGTGAGTTATCTCCTCTCATAACTTAACACCAATGACAAATAAGTATACTAGCAGGACTATCACCATTGTTTTTTCGTGGTACCCTACTACGGCGGCGGCGCGCCGGCTCCCACTTTAGGCCAGAACTTTTTTTAGATTATTTTTATTTTTTAGTTGACTTCTGCCGACCCTAAGCGTATATACAGGTAGAGGAAAGGTTGTGCCCCGCCCATAATGCGGGTGCGCGCGGACCAAGTAGCTTTTCGGCTGAGGGGTGACAAAGTGTCTTTCGAGCCCTGTTACGGGGCGAGGCGCGCGTTGGGGAACCTTTCCTCAACGCATGCCCTCTGCCGAAGAGTGCACGCCCCCAGCGTGCGCCCTCCCCGTAACAGGGCTTTTTTATTTCCCCCCAAATCCGACTAAACCATTAAAAATATGATAGGAGATAATGCCTCTCCATGAGCCAAACCGCATGGATCCTCGGCCAGCCTCTCAAGGAAAGGGAGAGGCTGGCCGAGTTCAAGGAAGACGAACTCAAATTTAACGAACCCTTTCCCGATCGTGAACCCGGTAAGGAGCGCGACAACTCGCGCTGGACGATCAACCTGCTGAGCACGATGGCAGGCTTGAGGAAACTCGAAGATCTCTTCTTCGAGGAAGCTGCCAGGCTCGAGCCCGGAGAGCCGGTGCCCAAGAAGGAGTACACGAAGGACAACCCGGCTCAGGGTACGATCAAATGGCTGACCGGCATCGTGACCTGGATTTCCCGCGCTTCGATCAATACCGCGCTTATCCGTCTGGAGCGCAACGGGCTGGTCGAGCGGACCGGCAAGGAAGGAAGGGCCTTCCTCTGGCGCATGACGGATAAGGGGGAGAAGGCCTTCCAGTACGGCATGAAGAAGCGCTTCTCCCGCCGCCAGGACTTCTCGAACCCCGAGATGGTCGACATGGGCCGTGACCCGGTCGTCTTCCTCAAGGAAGTCAGCCACCTGAATCTCGTCCTCAAGGCCGACTACACGCAGGCCAAGGAGAAGCAGGGGAAGAGCGGACTGGGCTGGAAGCCGCACCTGCGTTATGAGGTCTTCCGGTCGGTCCCGCTCTACTACATCCGCTGGGCGGTCGCCCGTGCCTATAAGCTCATGAACATGCGGATGCTCAAGAACTTCTTCGCCTACACCTATGCCTGCCTCCTGGGCGGCAAGACGGGCGAGATGGAGAAGGGGAAGTTCGGCCGCCCGGTGCGCAGCGACCGCCGCGTGAAGGAGCACCGCCGCGTTCTGGGCTGGCTCAAGCAGCACGGTTATCCGAACTATTACGACGACAAGTACATCTATGCCCTCGAGCATAACCCCAAGGCGGGAGACGCCGTCAAGTGGGTTATCGAGACGAGGGCCGGGACGATCTCCGCGGCTTAGGGAAGGGAGAACTGTAAGTGCGGTCCAATGAGCAGTCTTCTGGTCTCTCTACTGCATGGCTTATGAGTTAGAGAGCAAATGTCAGACAGCCGCTCGGTCTGTGTGTGGATGGACTACGACAGGGTTGCCTACAAGATGGAAGTCGAGCTGGCAATCAAGACCGACTATGGGACGCACTTTTACTTCGCATACGTGAGTTAGGGGACACAGAATGCTGCCCGACAACCATCCGCTCTATCCGGCCGAGGTGATGCTGTCTTTCATCTTCGAAAAGGCCCCGCCCGACCAGTACATCGAGTTCCGCCTGATCTGGAACCCGATGGCCAAAGACGTATCCGCTCCGACCGACGGCAACAAGAGGGTCTTGATCGAGATGGCCCCCATCAAGGACTTCGAGAAGATTTTCGACAATGTCCTGGCGGACTGGATCATCAGGAATAACAAGAAGGGGTACGACATCTTCTACGGGGTTTGCCCGAGGAGGGTCGTCAAGAGGAATCGGGACAAGGCCCCGCTGGGCGGCAAGAACGAGGACATCTCTCACGCGACCTGCGCGTGGATGGACTACGACAAGGTCACCTACGAGGCGGTGGCCCAGGCGGACCCTAAGCCCACGGTCGTGGTCAAGACCGGCCATGGGGCGCACTTCTACTACGTCTACAAAGATGCCCCGGTCGACATCGCCAGGGCGACCAAGGACGCCGACTTCATCAAGGTGAAGTTCGGCGGTGACCATACGACCGACGCCGCCCGTATCCTCCGCGTGCCGGGGACCAAGAACTGGAAGGAGCCCGAAAAGGACCTCCAGTGCGAAATCCTGGTCTTCGATTCGGAGATCTATTTCGAAGGCATCAAGGTTGCCGAGGCGGCGACCCAGCAGAGAGAGGAGAAGAAAAAGACCGTCTTCGATCTGCCCTGGGATCTGAGAAACGTCATCGTCTCGGGCTACTCCGCCGCCGCAGGCGAGTACGAGGCACGCGATCAGGAGACCAAAGAGCTCGACCGGTCAGCCGTGGACTTCCGGGTCATGCTCGACCTCTTCAGGTTCGGTTTCTCGGACGACCAGCTCAGGGAAATCTTCCAGAATCCCAAATACGGCATCAGCGAGAAGGTTCGCGAAGAGTCCGCCAAGGGAAACGCGGAGCACTATCTCAGCCATACCATCGACAAGGCGAAGCTCCAGTTCCAGAAGCAGTCTCTCCAGCACGACGAAATCATGGGCGACATGGTGGAGTTCGAGACGCTCCACGAATTGGCCAAGGCCCCGCCCCTCCAGTTCGCCGTGGACAACATCCTTCCCATCGGTGGAATGCTCACCATATCGGGAGCGGCCAAGGCCGGCAAAAGCCTGATCGTGACGGAGCTCGCGATCCTTCTCTCTGGCGCCCCTGGAAAGTTCATCGGCCAGTTCAACGTCAACCGTACCGGCATCGTGGCCTACTGCCAGGCCGAAGTGTCCCGTAGTTCCATGGACTACCGTCTGGCCACGATTTGTGACGCCAAGAAGATTGATGCCTGGCGCGATCTCCCCATCAGGTTCCTGAACCGCAGCTTCGACTTGGGGAACCCCCGGCATGTGGTTGCTGTCGCCAATGGCGTGAAGAAGATCAAGGCCGACTTCTTGATCGTCGACCCGCTCGCCCGGTTCCATAACGAAAACGAGAATCGGCAGAAGGACATGGCCAGTGTCCTCCGGAATCTCGAGAAGATCGGGCGTGAGGCCGGGGTCCTCGGCATTATCCTCATCCATCACTTCGGCAAGCCCGTCGCCGGCGGCGACGAGGAGCGGCAGGGCGTTCATATGATCCGTGGTGCCTCGGTCATCGGCGATTGGGGTAACGCCCATATGCTCCTTCAGAAGAAATTCAACAAACAGACCGGTAACAAATATGCCACGGTCAGCTTCGAGCTCCGGGACGCGGAGGAACCGCCTCCGATCGATCTTATCCTCAACAAGAAGACGCTGATGTTCGGGCGCTACTCCGAGAACGACGACAACCTTCCCATGGTCCGGGCTGCACGGCAGAAGTATGGTGACACCGAGGAGGCTGCCGCGGCCCTGGCCAAGGACATGAAGACGACCAAGGACAAGGCCAGGCAGATGATGGCGCAGGACCGCCAGCTCCAGTCTATTGAAGTCAGAGAGGCTGTCGTTGATAAGGACGTCGGAGAGCCCGCGGGGTATAGTGGTGGTGCTGATCCTGAAGGTGAGGAAGATTAACCGTTCCGGATTCCATACTTAAATAGGAGCCGTTTTATGACCGCAAGGGTACTGAGGCAAAGGGAGGCTCGAGCCAAGGGCGCGACGCCTTCGGACGGAAGTGAACTCTATGGCGTCACGCTTTCGAGCAAGTCTGCCGAGGAGAACGTAATATTCGGACCGATCGGCAAGGAAGTCTACGAAAGGACGTATTCCCGCCTCAAGCCCGACGGCAAGAACGAGACGTGGACGGAGACGGTCAAGCGCGTCGTGGAGGGCAACCTGGCCCTCGTCGATCCTGAGTTCCATGAGCTGCACGAGGGCAAGAGGCTCTTCGAGCTCATCCATAAGATGGACATGATCCCGGCGGGGCGTCACCTCTGGGCGACCGGGGTCTCCAACCGTCAGTATCTTTCGAATTGCCACTGCGCCGGATTCACCCGCAAGGAACTCGCTGAGCACTTCACCTTCACGTTCGAGGAGCTCCTGAAGGGCGGCGGCGTGGGGTCGAACTACAGCAACCGCTATATCGAGATCTATCCTCCGGTCTTCTCGAAGATCGACTTCCATGTGGTGTGTGACCCGGCCCACCCCGATGCGGCCGAGTTCAACGAAACCCTTTCCGAGACGTTCAGCCACCACATGCGGGGTCGCTTCGTCGTGGAGGATTCCCGTGAAGGCTGGAGCGCGGCTCTCGCCGAGGTGCTCCGTGCCGCCTGGAACGGGCGCGAGACGCCGCTCGTCATCGACGTTTCGATGCTCCGCGAGCGCGGCGCGCTGCTCAGGAGCTTCGGCGGCAAGAGCTCGGGGCCCGGCCCGCTTGTTTCGATGCTCCTGAGCGTGGCCAGGCTTCTGAACAACAAGATCGGCCAGAAGCTGTCGTCGATCGACATGATGGAGATCGATCACGAGATTTCCAAGGTGGTGGTGGCCGGGGGTATCCGGCGTTCGGCCCGAATGTCCATCAAGCATTGGGCGGACAAGGACATCCTGGACTTCATCCACTGCAAGCGGGACCCTGAGAAGCACTGGACGACCAACATCTCTGTTGAGGTTGATGACGAGTTCTTCCGGGCGCTCAGGAAGCACGATGAGCGCGCCATCATGGTCCTGAAGGAGGTCTCGGTCGGCATGCACCGGGACGGGGAGCCCGGCTTCTGGAACAGCTCCCTCTCCGCCGTCGGGGAGCTTGAGTATCCCTTCGCGACCAATCCCTGCGCGGAGATTGCTTTCGGGATGTGGGACGTCTGCTGCCTCGGCCATATCAACCTCGAGCGCTTCGCCGGGCGCGATGCGGAAGCCTGTGAGGCCTTCCGTCTTATGACCCGCTTCCTCGTCCGCGCGACCTTCGGCGATATTCTGAACCCCCTCCAGAAGGAGGTGATCAGCAGGAACCGTAGGATTGGCGTGGGCTTCTTCGGCTTCCACCCCTGGCTCGTTTATCAGGGCGTCCGCTTCTCGGAGAGCCATCACAACAACGAGATCCGCGAGAAGCTGCGCTCATTCCAGAAGACCTGCCGCGACGAGGCCAGGAAGTATGCTTTCCAGCTCAGGATTCCGGAGCCCATCAAGGTGACGTCGATCGCGCCCACCGGGTCCATCTCGAATCTGCCTGGCACGACGTCGGGATGCCAGCCCATCTTCGCCCGCTACTTCATCCGCCGTGTCCGGTATGCCGAAAACGACAAGAACCTGGAGAAGCTGGCCGAGAGCGGGTTCCCGATCGAGGTAAGCGTGAATGAGCCCCGTACCAAGATCGTGACTTTCCACTGCAAAGACCCGCTGGTCGCTGCCTGCGAAAAGAGGGATATCGACCCGGCCACGCTCGAGGAGCAGTCCGAGATTTCCCTCTCGGACCATCTGGCGGTCCAGTCCATGCTCCAGAAGGAGTTTGCTGACAACTCGATCTCTTACACGATCAACTTCGATCCGAAAGCGACCGCCCAGGAAGGGATCGAGACGGCCCTCAAGGTTCACCTCCCGCACCTCAAGGGTACGACGCTGATGCCGGAGAACAACTCGCGGCCGCAGATGCCGCTCGAGAGGATCGGGGAGGAAGTGTTTATTGAAGCCCAGAAGAAGGGCCTGGCCATGATCTCGGATGCCGAGCGTACCTGTGTGGGAGGCTCCTGTCCGGTTAAGTAGAACAAACAAACTGGGTTCAAGAAAAGGCGCCGGCCGTATCGGCGCCTTTTTCTTTTCTTAGGAGGTCATGATGAAAAAGACCCAGGAGCACAAATGCTACGAATGTGGATGGATTGGAGCCAACCCGGAAAGCTGCGGCCTATGCGGCCCCGGCACGAAGTGCTCATGTCCAGTCTGTAAGCATTGCGGCACCGTCATCCCCATGGGCAAGGAGATGCCGCCCATGAGGGACGAGCGGGCCAGGGGGGACGAGAAGCAGGAAAAGAACGATTACAAGGAATGGGCCGAGAAGGTCTTGGGAAAGGAGGGAGGTCGATGAAAGAAAAGGAGCCTGAAGAATCGAGATACGAGCTCGGGTTCTATGAGGTCGACCCGAGTGTTGAGATCAGGAAGCCGCGCGATGTATGGGATCTGGTCAAGCGATACAAGGACGACAAGCGCGAGCGCATGATCGTGCTGCACCTGGACCCCATGCTCCGGTGTTTCGGCTATACCGTGGTTGCCATAGGCACTTACCACAGGATGGTTGTTGATGCCGCGGACATCTTCAGGGAAGCCATTGTCCGTGAGGCCAAAATGATCATCCTGGCCCACAATCACCCGTACGAAGGGAATTGCAAGCCCTCAAAGGACGATCTTCGGCTGACGGAAGACATCTACAAGGCAGGTGGTTACCTTCATCTTCCCTTGCTCGATCATCAGGTCTTTTGCGGCGGCGGTTTCCACTCCTGCATGGAGTACGGGCAGGTTGTCCCCAAGGGGGGTCACTACGAGACCGTGATTCCGTTCGATAAAATGACCGGTCTTCATACCAGCAACAAGAAGAGGAAGTTTGCTCACGGCGGGCCGTTCGTCATTTCGTAGAAACTTCGGACTAGAGAAAGGAGAAACAAGATGGTGTTCAACTCAATCATGTCCTTTACGGAGGTGCGTCCCATCGACCCTATCATCTACAGTTGGGGCCTCGGCGCCCTGTGCGGCTGGGGCCTCGGCGTCCTGATCACGATGTTCTTCGCGCTGAGAAAGTGGCGGCATGACGACGAGATCGAGGCGGGTTTCATGGTTCCTTCCAGAGACCCGATTCTCATCGAGGGCGCGCGCGAGAGTATCGCCATGAAGAAGCATACCCGCCGGTGGAAGTACGGTCTCTTCGCGTCGCTCTTCTGGCCCGTTGTCCTTGTCTACAAGGTCGCCCGGCTGGCCATCCTTACCGTGCTGTCCCCCTTCATTCTCATCGCTGATGACGGCAAGAAGCCCATCACGAGCGTGAACCGTGAAACGTTCCTTTGCTCCGGCTGTCTCGATCAGATCTTGCCGGGCAAGGACCACCGCTGCCCCAATACCTCGAGGGCATATATCACCTGTGAATGCGGGGCGAGAGTCAAGATCACGGATCGGCATATCCACTAAAGAAACCTGGAGGTTTGGGTGAAAAGAAAAAAGAGCGAAATGGTATCCGCCGAGATGTGTCCTCTTACACCTCTGGACGATGCATGTCCGACGTATTTTCCGGATCTTGACGACCCGCTTGATGATGAGCTCAGAGCCTATGGTGAGTTCAAAAAGGTCTTCCCGGATGCCCAGATCAAGTTTGGGAAGGTATCTCCTGAACTCAAGGCGTGGATCGAGATTGTCGAAAAGGACAAGAGAATCGAGGCTCTCGACAAGTTCATAAAGACGGTGTCGGATCCAGCCCGCTGGAAAAAACTCAATCCGACGCTTTGGAAGCGGGCGGAAGCTCCTTGCCAGGTGCTGAAGAGGCTCAAAGTGCCCGAGGCAATTCAGCATGAAGCCGACAGTTTCGTCCGCGACAGAGTCAGAGACATTGTCGTCGGAGACGAGGCCCTCGGTTTCGATGAGGAGGAAGCGGTCTGTGCGGCAGCCTTGGAGTTTGTGCTTCCTGCGCTTGACCCGAACCTTGATGTATCCCGCATCGGGGCGCTGGAGACTCTCTTCAAGATGGGCGTACTGACGCTCGAAGAGGAGGACTACTATGTCCATCTTCCCAAGTCGCGCGGTTGGAAGGAAATGATGAAGGGATGAAGATCTACCACGGAACTGCGGAGCGGCATCTCGGCTCAATCCTCAAAAACGGGATTGAGCCGAGAGCCCTCACCAAGAACTCGAACTGGAAGAAGTATAGATCCAGAACGGACATGGTCTATCTCACTACGGCCTACTCCATTTTCTTTGCCTTCAACACGGTCCGGGATGGAGAAAAGCTGGTCGTCGTCGAGGTCGACTTTGAAAAACTGGACAAGGATCAGCTCTACCCGGACGAGGATGTGGTCGCCCAGGCCATGTCGCGACAGATGGGCAAGTCGCTCGATGATGTCCATCCGATCGCCAGGGCCAATCTTGAGGCCAATAAGTCCAAGTGGGACGCCTCGCTTCGGGCCATGGGGACTGTTGCTCATTCAGGGACAGTGCCCCTTGGGGCGATCACCAGGTACGCCTTGATCGACCGGAAGAAGAGGGCGGACTTCATCTTCTCGGCGATAGATACCACGATCAGCCTTATGGCTTTCCAGTTCATGGGCCAGTTCTATCTGGACACGACTCTGTGGCTTATGGGCGATCGCGCGGAGCTGCCACACGTGGGGACGGCCAGGACTGAGAAGACACTTTTTGAGGCGAAGAAGGGGGATAAGGCCTTCGACGAAATGGCCGTCGCCTGTGACAAAAGGGTCGCTTTCTGGTCGGCGGAGTCCGCCAGGCGCGAAGGAATTGATGTCGTCAACGTCACCGGTGTTGCCAAACGGAGTAAAGAGAGAAGCAAGGAAAGGATGAAGGCATGAGCAATATCATACCTTTCGATTCGCCAGGGGCTTCAAGGCTCATCCCCTATAAGGAGGCGGATGACGCCAGGCGCGCTTTCGAGGCACCGGGCCGTGAGAGCACCATTTCGGAGATGATGTCATACTACCAGGAGCGCCGGAGCGAGGAAGCCAAGAACCGCGCGCTTACCCCTTTCTACGTCAAGTCCTCCAATCTCCCGTCTCTCCTGACCAAGTACAACACTCTCGGTACTCTTCGCGAAGAGAAGGGCTTCAAGAAGGCTTACGACCGGGCCTGGCAGGTGGTCGATAAGATGCTGTCCTTCAACGCGGGCATGGAAATCCTGAAAAGGTCGCAAAAGCGGTTCGACATCGACCTTGTCATTGCCAGGATGGTCCATGCCATGCTCAAGGACAAGTACGGCGGCAGCAGCCGCTTTACCAAGGACGACCTGCTCGATCTCGGCACATCCCTGACGTCCGAAGAGATCACGTGGATCTCCGTGCTGAAGGAGATCCCTCCTATCATCTACAAGCACCACCCATCATCGACGCCTGCCATCGTGGACTACTTCTATGATGGGGTCGAATGGGCCGAGAACACGCTGGACTACATCGATCGAGAAAATCCCAGGGATACCTTCGAGCTGGTCGGACTGACCGGCGTCCGCTCCGATACCATCTTCACCCGCTTCGAGCCGGAGATGGTCGTGGCGCTACAGGCGCTCTATTACGGGTTCGTTGCGGATACCCAGATCTACGAACGATGCATGGAGGAGCTGAGGAGCTCTGCTCTTATCTCCGGAGATAAGAAGGTCCTGGAAGCGTTTGCCCGCCGGGCGCGAAAGTCGCTTGACGACACCTTTGCCCGCGAGGCCCGCGAACGGGTCAACAAGTTCCTCAATTCGCTCTACGTCGTGGAGATCGCGAAGGAGGAGGTCCTTGAAGTCGGAGATGTTGTCCGGCTGTTTGGGCTTCTCGAGAGACTTCCGGACTTCCTTTTCAAGAAGCGCAGGGTGGCCTTCATCCCCTCGGGCAAGGGCGTCATGTTCCTCGAGCCTGGTACGCTGGCCGAGATCGAATATGTCCCCTTCGACGCCCATGTGGCCTACATCGCTCAGAACGAGATCCATTACTGTTCCCAGGCCATTGACCGCGAGAACAAGGTCTGGACGTTCATCTTCTCGAGCATCAGGGCGAGAATCAATGCCAAGAATGAAAGGGAGCGCAACTTCTCGACCCTTGAGCGTATGGCTCGCCGTATCGAAAAGACCTTTGGAATCGAGGTCTCCCTGGGAGTCCAGAAATACAGGGAGGAAAGGACAGCCTCCAAGTGGATGAGCAGGATGGACGTCTCCTATACGGTCAAGATGCACTACTGGGACCTCAGCCATGTATTTTCGATCTTGAGCGACGTCCCCAAACATCTTCTGACGGGGATCAAAAAGATCGAGCGGCTGGGGCACGATCACGCCGATGAAGAGTCCATCTTGACGGGTCTCGAGCGCCGTGGCTCCTACAGCCGTAGCACGAAGACGTTCAGGATGCACCTGCCTCCATTGGATGCGGACAAGCGCAGCGACTATTCCATGGGCATCGACTCGGTGAGGTATTCCTTTGTCATCGCCCATGAGGTCGGTCATTCCGTCCATTACGAGCAGCATATGCTCTGGGCGAAATGGTGCGCGAGACTCTCGAAGGCGTCGGACAAGTTCCCCATCGAGAAGCGGCGCGAGGAGTTCGTGACGGCATATGCCTCGACTACTCCAGAAGAGGATTTCGCCGAGCACTTTGCCGCTTACATCGTATGTCCGACGGAATTCAGGAGGCTGGCCTCGACCTATCCGGCTCTCTCCCTGAAGTACGGGTTCATGAAGGAACTCTTCGAAGGAAAGGAGTTCGAAGACCGCTACTACAAGTCGTTTGACGACATCTCCACGCCCATCGACTTCGACTTCGACCTCAAGCGGAAGCTTCTTGAAGAGGCAGATGAGCGTGCTGCGAAGGATGTCCTGTCCGAGGAGGTCCTGAACAGAGGCGACTATAAGGAGAAGAAGAACCGCAACGCCGCTGTTGTGGGGCCCAAAATCCTTCCCGTATCGGCGATCGACGATCCTAAGGAGGAAAAGGCAATTCCGCTGCCGTCGAATGCCTTCCCGGACCTCAAGAGGGAAGTTGTCATTTCGAAGGTCCTCCATAAGACCATCGGCCGGAATAAAGCCAAGCACGCCGATTCCGAAGAGATCGATCGCAGGCTCTGGAGTGGCCAGCAGGAAATTGCCATCAAGGAGCTTATGAACAGAACCGGCATCGACGCGGAAACGGCCGCCTTTGCTGTGGAGTGCTGCAAGAAGGCGATTGAAACCATCGAGCACCAGCTCGAGCAGATTGATGAAGAGTTGAAGGACAGCTAACCAAAGGAGGTGTTCTTGGGGAAGAAAGGGATAAAAGAGGCTCCCATATTCTTCCTGGCGGGCCTCATTGTGGCAGTAGTGGGTTTGCTGTATTGCGCCGGAAAATACGTGACAAGGATCGAGATGGAGGGCTGGCTCAACCAATGGAGCCAGCTCTCTATCATCTATGGCCTTTGTCTAGCGTACTTTGTCTACAAGATCCGCTCCGGCGAGGACGAGCCCGAAGAAGGAGACGAGCCCGATAAAAAGTCCTAGAATGGAGGGAGACGTTATGAGTGTTTCGTAAAGGCAGTAAGAAGAAAAGGAGCATCTATGCGTAAGACGCCTGTGAAGGACACCAGCGATATGGACACCCTCAAGATGGTTGCCTCGATGGGCAAGGACTATGGAGAGCAGGTACTCTGGTCGTCCGGGGCATTCAGAAAGCGAGTCCTGGACGAAACGGGGTCCCCTTTTGCCGCGACCAACAGTACGGTCCAGGGCCTCTCAATCGGTCTTGCCGAGGCGGTTTCCTATGCCATCAAGGAGGACGACAAGGAGCTTCAGGAAAAGGTTTACGCCGATGTCGCCGTCTTCGTCCGGGACCTTCTCATCAAGCATTCCGGCGAAAAGGGCATGACGATCATGATCGACATTTAGGAGGTTTCTTGATGATCTGCGAACTACGTGTAATGAAACAAGGCGAAGGCGATGTCACGATCCGGTGGAACCCGGACAACCCCTGGGAAGTTCAGGAAGCCAAGACGCAGTTCGACCGGCTCAGGAAGAAGGGGCATATCGCCCACAAGATGAAAGGAGGCGAAAAGACGGCAATCACCGAGTTCGATCCGATGGCGAAAGTCATCGTGATGGGTCCGATCCCTGTTGGAGGATAAAAAACATGGTCGGTGGCTATGCCGCCGGCCCCTGGAACATCGCTGTCACTTCCGAAGGTAGCTATGGGTATGATGCCGGCAGCACGGCGGTAACAAGTGCCACATATGACGGTAGTCCGTCATATGTGACTTACGTGACCGGCATGTCGGATGCTACGGGCGACACATCGAGTCCGTATGCGATCTATACAATCGTCAGGCCGACATATACCTATTACAACGCCTCCACCGTCTATGGCAGGTTCGACAACAGCTTTGTCTATACACCCATTCCGGAGAGTCCGGAGGAAAAGAAGGCAAGGCTGGCTCGAGAAAAGGAAGAGGCAAGGAAGCGGCAGTTGATGGACCAAAGAGCCACCAGGCTCTTTATCCGGGTGGCCGGCTACAAGAAGTGGAAGCAGCTCAAGAAGCGCGGATATCTCGATATCGTCGGCCCCAGCGGTGCGCGGTATCGGTTGAGTCCGGGCAAGAAGATCAAGGTCATGGGAGACGGCGACAAGGTGGATCACCAACTCTGTCTGGTTTTCCCCGAGTCCGGTTTCCCGGACATGGATCTCATCGTCCAGGAGTACCTCCTTCTTACCTCGGGTCAGGAGGGGGAGGAGTTCGTCAGGAAGACGGCAAGGCGCTGGAACGCAGCCGCCTAACAAGCCTCCTTTCATGGGTGGGGCATCCGTTCAAGCCGGGTGCCCCACCTTCTTTTTTTCTGGAGAAGACAAAATGGCTGACATGGCAGGTTTCCAGTTCGATCGCGCCCGGATCGGGACCATCCTCAAAGAAATCGAACGCCAGAAGAAGGCGAAGAAGGATTTTTCGGGCGACACCCGTCAGCTCTCTGCGCGGGCGGTCGACGGGACAGTCTCTCTCGAGGTCAATCTCGAAGGAAAGGACAAGGAAGTCTTCTCCTTTACGAAGACCGCGCGCGAGCAGATTGCGCAGTCCATCAAGGTGCCGATGACGCTCTGGGACCGCATGGAGAACGATCCCAAGCACCGTGACAAGCTTGCCGAGCTGGTCACCCACTTCCTCCACGAGGAGCCCATGGAGCGCCTGGTCCGTACGCTCGACGGTAAGTGCAGGTCGTGGCTCTCTCCCCGTTACCGGATGCTGGACAATGCTGATCTCTTCTTCGTGTCCGCCGAGGAGTTCCAGAAGGTGGACGCCGAAATCTGGGAGGCCCGGCTCCACGAGGACGGGTTCCGAATTTACGCCGTTCAGCCCGGAATCTCCGCGCGCGTCAACGAGGATGCCGAGGGGAACAAGTTCGAGGCGGGCGATGACGAGCATATCGCCGCGGTCTCGATCTCGAACTCCGAGACTGGGCGCGGCAAACTCAAGGTCCGGCCGGCGACCCTTCGGAAGGTCTGCTGGAACCTGAACGTCTGGGACGAGACGCTCTCCCAGATCCATCTGGGTCGGAAGATGGAGGAGGAAGGCTGGATCTCCGAGAACACCCAGAGGCTGGAGGACAAGCTCACCTGGTCCAAGGTGCGTGACATCGTGAAGACCGCCTTCGACCCCAAGAAGTTCCAGGAAGTGATCGCCAAGCTCCGTGGCGCCAAGACGGACCAGATTCCCGATCCGGTTAAGGCCGTCGAAGCCGTGGTTGAGCTTACGGATCTTCCCGAGAGGACGATCGACTCGATCCGTGCCAAGTTCCTTGAATCCAAGGACTTCACGCGATACGGTCTTGTCCAGGCCGTCACCGCGCAGGTCCACAACAATGGCCTGTCCGACAGCGAGAAGGATGCTTTCGACGACGCCGGAGCCAAGATCCTGGCCATGCCTATGAAGGAGGTTCTCGCGTGATTGGTTTTTGCCGATATGACCGGATGAGCAAGAAGATGCTTGCTGTTTGAGGTATCATTATCGGGAGGTGCAGTATGGAGCTCCGAATCCTTCCGGAAGGCGAGCCGACCGATCTCGGGAAGCGGACCTACGATGCCTCTCATCCTGAACATACCTGGCAGATCAAGTCGGACTTAGATCTTGCTGAGCGCAGAAGGATAGCCTGCGATGCCTGGGCCAAACGCAATTACAGAGAGCTTGGGACATGCAGATTCTGCGCTCGCAAGGGCTATCTGACCGAGTTGGGGGTCGAGGCCAAGTACGACAACAAGGTCCATGTAGACCATCCTTTGGGGTGGCATTCAGGCACCCTCTCGGTTCTGGCCATCTGCTCCGTGCGCGGGTGTCGGGATCGTGATGACCCAAAAGTGCTTATCTCAAGGATCGACCCAACCCAGTTCTAGTCTATATGAGGGGTTCCACCGAATATAACGAATAAGGCGGGCCGGCGCTTACTTGTAGGCGCCGTTTGGTAAGACCCCTCATAATTTTCCTCCCTCTCTCGAGGGCCAGTGGGTCCCGACTTCCGGGGCTCACTGGCCCATACCGTTTTCAGGCTTATGCTGAAGGAGATGTCATGCCCACTGAGAGCCACGGCTTCATCGGGTTCCATGTGAACGGTCCGTTCGGCCCGATCAAAGGCGAGCTGGAAGCCCTGTCAGAGCACCTCGCCAAGACGAAGGCCGCGACCGAGAAGGCGTGTGACGCGATCGCCAAAGAGTACGGCATCAGCGCCTACGCCGGATACCAGATCATCCGGCTCAGGGCGGCCAGTACCGTATGGAGCAAGGACCTCGAGAAGTACATCGTGTACCTCGCACGCGACGGCGGTAAGAAGGATGGGGACAATGATGCGGCGGCCATGGTCTCCGCCCTCAGGCGTGGCGAGATCGCACTCACGGAGCGCGGACGCGAGCGCGCACACAAGGATCCGGAGTAGGGTACAATCGTGGATATACCGGCGGAGGGGAGCTACCGGGAGTATTCGGGGGCCTTGATGGTGGTCTGAAAGGACCGCCCCCCTCCGCCGTATAATCTCGTCTTTTCCTCTCTCTTTTCAGGGGCCCAGGATGGGAAGTCCTGGGCCCCATCCCCGATTTCACCTTTTTGCTTGACTCGGTGCTCACTACAGTGTACACCCATGGTGAGCATGGTACAGAGCAAAGAAGCAGAGATTACGTTCCCGACCTTTGCTTGTCTCCGGTGCTGCTACATCTGGTCTCCTAGAAAACCGGAGAAGCCGAGACGATGCGCAAAATGTAAGACACCCTACTGGGACCTGCCGAGAAAAAAGAAGAAGGGGAAAGGGAAACGGAAGTGAGGTTCTGCGAAGTCTGTGATTGTCAGGCATGTGATGACTTCCCCGGAGAGGCGGGGAATGAGTCCTGGTCTTGCCCCCTGCTTGGCGGCAATAACATCTGTGATACCTGCTGTCAGGTCGAACTGGCCGGCGGCATGGGGGCGCCGGACACGCTTGAGACCATGGGCAAGAAGGCCAAGAAGACGCCTCAGGAAGTCCATGCTATTTGCGTCCGCTGTCGCCATGGCGGAAAGAAGCTCGATGAAATGCCGGTAGCCATTTATAAACGTCCTGGTACTGAAGCCGACGCGTCCTTTGAGGATGGCTGGAGACAGCGCCTCCTCTGGCTTCAGGGCAAGAGGGAAAAGCTCGTCTAAAAAAACAGATGACAAAACTCAATATCGGGGTCACCTCGAGCGGCAGGCAGTTCACTCTGCCCTTTGATGCAGCGCTCCAGAAGTTTGCGCTCATGGGCATCTCGGGCTCTGGCAAGAGCTCAACGGCGACGGTCATGGCCGAAGAGATGTGCAAAGCGAACCTTCCCTGGATCGCCCTTGACCCCGTCTCGGTCTGGTGGGGGCTACGTTCCAACCGCGACGGAAGTCCTGGAGGCCATCCTGTTGTCGTCTTTGGGGGCGACCATGGGGATCTCCCTCTTGAGAAGGGCGCGGGGGCTAAGATCGCCGAGGCCTTGGTCACGGAGAGCGTCTTCGCCGTCATTGACCTTTCGCTTGAGTCGAAGCGGTTCTGGCACCAGTTCGTGACCGACTTCTGCGCCACCTTGATGCAGCTCAACCCCGAAGTCCAGCGGCATATCTTCATTGAGGAAGCACCAGAATTCGTACCCCAAAGGACCAAGGTGGATCTCACCGCCCGGTGCCGGGAAGCGGTCGAACGTCTGGTCCGGCTGGGCCGCAACCGCGGATACGGGTATACGCTTATCACCCAGCGACCGGCCACGGTGGACAAGGATGTCCTTTCCCAGTGCGAGAACCTGATCGTGCTTAGAACGGTTGGGGCCCATGACCGCAAGGCCCTCTCGGATTGGCTGAACGAGAAGGCGACCGACAAGAAGTACGAGAAGTTCTTGGATGATCTCTCTCATCTCGATAACGGTCAGGGCTACTTCTGGAGCCCCATGTGGCAGCACGAGTTCACGAAAATCAGGGTCCGGGAGCGGGAAACCTTCCACCCGGGTGAGACCCGGAAGGTCGGCAGGGCCCCTAAGGCGGTCGCCCTTCGTGATGTAAAGGACTTCGTGGCCAAGCTTCGCCCCCAGCTTACAAAGACCACGGTTGCTGTCCCGGTCAAGATCAAGTCGTCGTACGGTATGGAGGACGCTGCGGCTGAGTACTCGGGGGAGGCCAAGTCGGGCAGTGTCAAGGTGCTCTTCAAGGAGGACCTTGAGAAAGCCCGCGAAGAGAGTCTTGGCCGGGAAAGGAACCTCGAGGCCGAAAACAAGGTGCTTAAGGAGCGCCTCATCAAGGCCGAGAAGAACGCTCAGGATGCCGCCAGAAGGCTTGATGCGGTCAAGAAGGTCCTCCAGCCCCAGTACGAGGCGTTCAGGGCCTTGTTCGACGAGCTGGGAGCCTCTGGGAACGGCCATACGGCTGACCCGGATGTCTATTACCCATGGCTTGAGAAGGCAGGCGGTGGGAAGCGCCGTAGGATGCTCGAGGTAGTCATTGAGCGCAAGGATCTTACGCGCGCCCAGCTTTCGACTCTTTCCGGGACGAGCATCAACTCGAGCGGGTTTAAGAACAGCCTCTCGTGGATGAAGGTGAACCAGCTTGTGGATGTTGACGGCGACCTCGTCAGACTGAAGGTGGTTTAGGAGAAGGCCATGGATACGGTCCTGATAGGCTGCACCCTTTTCATGGCCATTAGTGTTCTAGCCAGGATCCTGAACCGTAGGGACAAAACCAGGCTCGAAAAGCACGAAGAGCCGAAGTCCGGAAAGTACACGTGGGATGAGTTCCTGAAGGACATCTATAGCGATGTCCCTCTGGAGACTATCCTCGAGAAGGGGCAGGCCCGTGAAGGCATCCCAAGGAGGCCCAAAAAGATTGAAGTGCCTGTTGCGCTTCCGCCTGACGCTTTAATCACGGCGACGCCGACCTGGTGTGGTACAAACATTTTACCGCCCAGACCTATCGTGAAGACAACAAGCGCTTCCTTGACAAAGGGCGTGCGGGTGATGGTATGCGGGGCAGACCAGAATAGAACGGGCTTGAATATTACATCTAGCGTCCCGGCAGATGTATCGGTGTTGCCGCCCAACAATCCCCTCACGTACAACATAGTCCACCTTTTCCATCTTGACCCTAACTCAACGATGGGTTTTGATAGCCCCTCAACTGCTGGAGAAATCTGGGTTACTGGAATGGAAAGCGGCGAGGTTCATATCAGCGAACGGATTGACGAGCACATCGACTTTCTTGTTGTGAATGGCTATACAATGACGGTCGACGATAACGGCACCATTAGAACTACTAAGACCGGTTCGTAATAGGAGAGTCTATGCGCAACGCTAGAGACGGCCTGCCTAACATGGCAGGCTAGGGGGCTGGAATGGGCCAGCTCCTGAAAGCCTGCCCCGGGAGGGCAGGTAATGGAGAAGTCCCAGGTGGCCGGCGACCGCGGCGTGCGGCGCCATCGTTCTTTCTCGAAGTGGATGTGCCGCCTCAAGCGTGACTGGAACGACCATGGCTGGGGGAGAGGTCTGGACGGCCGCTATAACTGCGACTGTTTCTACCTCGACCATCCGCAGGCCATCCGCTTCAAGAATACGCCGAAGGCTTGTTCGAGCGGGCCCGGCTGAGGGAATCCCCGCCGTTGGTACAACGGCAAGAAGCAGTCGGACGACGGAGAACTGACGCTCGCCGAACGGGTGGTCAATCTCGGAGACCGGGAGTTCTGGTCGAAGCGGAAGCGTCGCGAGGGCACCTATCAGGCGCGCACTCAGTGCCAGGCGTGCGGGTACTTGCTCGGGATGCGTTCGGTCCCCAACGGCAAGAGCCGTTGGTATGGAGCGTCTGCGTTCCCTCGACTCTGTGATGGATGCAGCAAGAAAAAGCGCTGACCGGTAGAACGATGGGACGCCGATGGGCCTGGTCTATATGGCCAAGGCCCATCGGCGCTTCGCTCTACAATAAACAATGGGAGGACGAGGATCCATGGCACTAAGAGACTTGAATGCGGATGAAGCTTTCGAATATTACAGGAGTTTCCTTGAGTTCTTCTGCAAGTGGTTTCGTCCGCAGTCCTATCTGGAGATCGGCTATGCGGAAGGCCAGACTTTTCGTCGGCTTGTCCCTTATTGTGAACAGTTGACCACTATCGACCCGAACACCCCGAACCTGGGAGATCTCGCCAAGGAACCGAAATGCCGCTTGCACAGACTAAACAGTGACGATTACTTCAAATCCTTCCCCGAGGATACGCATGACCTCATCTTCATAGATGGGTGTCACGAGTCCCAGCAGGTGATGCGGGACATTCGAGGCGCGCTTAGTTGTCTGAGGCCGCATGGTCTGATCGTAGCTCATGACACCTTCCCTCCAAGCACGGAATTCGTCAAGCCCGAATTCTGTGGAGATGCTTACAAAGCTATCATCGAGCTTCGTGCAGACCGGACCCTCGAGGTGTACACGTTCCCGTTGCGTTTTGGGCTTACTTTGATCGGCAAGATTGGGACGGCGTTTCCTTGGGTGCCGCTGTAGTATGAGCAAGGTCCATCGGCATCCTTCCCCTCTTTTCTTTGGCCCGCCTTGTGCTATTCTTTGGAAGATGTTCTTGAGCTCATAGGGCAAAAGGGGAAAGAAAAGGGGGGGGCTATGGTCGCAACAGGAAGGTGGATTGGGCCTCGCCAAGTAGACGACGGACTTTTCATGCGCAGTGATGGCCTGTTTGAGCCGTGTATGGAGAAAAATTGTCCGCACAAGGCAGTTGAGCTTTGTGGATGTCAGAAGCGTTTTTGCCGGATGTGTTTCGACAAACATAGGCTTGTTACACATCGTTCGACGATAAAGTAGCCCAGCGCCTGTATTGGCATTGCACCTCGGGTACCGCGGAGAAAGGAGATCTGCTTCCTATGCTTTATAATAATGACCCGAATAAGAAGATCGGGGAACCAGACCCCGATAAAGAGCTTGAGGACGAACTCGAGGAAGACGAGGAAGAGGGGGAAGAGGAAGGCGAAGAGGAAACCAAGGAAGACGACAAGAAAGAAGGCGGGGAGGAAGACGAGGAAGAGGGGGAAGAGGAAGGCGAAGAGGAAACCAAGGAAGACGACAAGAAAGAAGGTGGGAAGGAAACCAAGGAAGAAGAAAAAGACGATGATGAAGTGCTCGAGGACATAGAAGGAGAAGAAGCGGAGGACGAAGAGGAAGACGAAGAAGAGGACGGGGAAGAGGACGAAGAAGAGGACGGGGAAGAGGACGAAGAAGAGGACGAAGAAGAGGACGAAGACGAAGATGAGGAAGACGAAGATGAGGAAGACGAGGAAGAAGAAGATGATGAGGGCGATATAGCGCCACCGACGTAATTGGTACATCCTGGCGGCAGGCATCACACCTGCCGCCTTTTTTCTTAGAAGGAGGTGATGCTAAGTGAAGGAGCAACGACACGTATTGACTCCTGAACTCCGCAAGAAGCTCAGTGAGGATGGAGCTTGCTTTGACCTCGATCATGAGAAGCAAATCGAGAAGCTCAAGGAAGAAATCCTGGCCAAGGAAGAGCTTCTAAAGACCATCGAGAAGGAATGGCAAGCCAAGAACGACCAAGCTCAAGCGGAGCATAGTAAGAGGGTCAAGGAGCTTGAGATTGCTGTCGCTTCCAAGGACGAAGAGCTCCAGAGCAAGGACGAAGTGATCGGATCCTATATCGCCGAGATGCTGGAGAAGGATGTGCGTCTTGTGCGGATGAAGGACGAAATAGCAAAAGAACTTCGCAAGGAACAGAAGTGCTTTGACCCATTCCACAAGATGACGCAGGGTATGGATCGGGAAAGTTTTACCATCTCTGAGCTTTTTAGCTTTGCCGGGGCCATCTTTACACATTCCCTGCGACCACATAGCAGCGCCTCGATATATAGCGCATCGTCAATGATGCCCACAAAGGTGACCGTCATGCTCGATCCGTTCCTTCGTGAGTACGTTGCCAGTGCGAAGAATCTGGCCGCAAGCATGAACGCGCGTCTTCTTAAGGATGCCATTGACAAGGAAAAGGCCTCTGAAAAAGAGTGGTTCCGTAAGATGTTTGGACCTGAGAAAGGAGAAAAAGAATGAAACATACTTTCTGGTGTATCGAGCACGGCAAGTTCCTAGGGCGTGGCTGGTGCGCCCACTGCAAGGCCTGCAAGCTGGCCTCAGACGCGACAAGGATCGGCAAGCGTTGGACGAGGAAAGAATACGAGGAGCATCAGGCCAAGGTCGGCGGCCGCGTCGTACGGCTCCATGACGGGTCCCCCCGATTGCATCCTCTACTGGCAAGCCGTTTTCGTCGGCGACGCATCTCGAGCCCGGCCCAGTATCTGCCGATCAAGTTCAAAGTCAACGTGGCCGGTAAGCAGGGACTTATTGAGAATGAGTCCAAGGCGGAGAAGAAGATCGAGAAGGTGCTCTCCCGCATCAAGGAACTCCGAAGCCTGGTACTAAAGGCCGATGCTGAAATCAAGGATCTGGAAGCCCGGAAGAGCATCTACCAGGCCGAACTCGATTCGATCGGCGCTCTCTTGAGCGGGATCAAGCTTGATATAACCGGAGGGTAATCATGCCCCGAATCGACGAGATGTATGCCTTCATCGCCGATGAGGGCGGCGGCGATGAAGGAATTACCGCGTTCATGGGACCCCACGGCTGGATGCCTATGGTAGGCGCGGACCTCGCCAGGATAGAATCTCTTAAGGAAAGAGCGCGCGAGCTGGCCGTTGCTTCCAAGCGGGCGATCAAGCTCGTCCGCTTCAAGATCCGGGAAGAGATCGAGGTCATCAGCCCCTGAAGGGAGTGCCATGAAATGCGATGTCTGCGGTAACCCAGCCACCAAGGGGATCGTAGGCGTTGGTGCATTCTGCTCGAGCCAATGCGAGGAGGAACTGGCCCGGAAACAGAACGATCTCCGGGTCAGACTCCTCAGCGAGCCGCCTGGAAGCATGCCCGACGAGCTTGGGCTCAAAGAGTTTGAGATGTTCATCTATAAACTTGCCCTCCATTTCCTGAAAGAGATGCCCGAAGAGGGTAGGGAGACGCTCAGGAAAAAGAATCCATCGCTTCTTAGGGTCGATGAGCTTGCCGTCCAGATCAAGAACAAGGTCCTTGGGATTCTGGGCAGAAGATATGTCGCCTGGAAGAAGTCGGTCCGGATGCAGGATAGATATCTCTACGGCAGTTTCTACAAGCTCAGGCAGAAACTTCCCAGGGCCAAAGTGGCTGCGACTCTGGTGGAGGGGATGATCGTCCTTAAGTCAGGAAGGAGAATGAAGAGGAGGAGGCCAAGCTCGAGAAGACGGTAGTCCTACAAAAAAAGATCCTGTTGTAATCTGGGCCGGTCTTTTGGTGGACCGGCCTTTTCTATCTCATGCCTACCCAAACGGAGTGAATATGGCATTGGACAAAGCCACGGTGCTCAAGCTCATCAAGAAGGAGCCGGCGCCGGTCGACTTCGCGCATGTTGAAATCGAGCGCGGGGCGACCGCCCAAATCATCCTGCCCGAGGGCATGACCTACGACGACGCCATCCTTTGGATCCGTAAGAAGAAGCAGGAAGAGGAGCGCGACGTCAATTTCATCCGCGAGATCAACTGCCACCCGCACGACGGCGCCGTGGCGCTTGCCTACGTCCTCAAGGACCTCTTCGGCTGGCGCGAGCTCGTCCCGGAGCGCACCTGGTTCGGGGAGATCCTTCCGACCTTTCTCGCTATCAAGACCGGCGTCAATGAGCAGGTGACCGTCCCTTGGGGACAGTTCGCCATCCCGGGTGTCAAGGGCGTCATCAAGACGGCCCAGAAGGGCGGATACAACAAGGAGAAGGAAGAGTACGAGCCGGAGCAGTTTGTCATGACCGGCACGGTCTGGCAGCGCGACATCCCCATCCTGAACTACATTGCCGACCAGGTGGACAGGCGTGTTGCCAAGAGCTCGATCTACCGCGGAAAGGCGATCGACTCCCGGCGCCAGTTCATCGACCTCACCAAGGTGGATGAGGGCGATCTGGTCTTCGGACCGGACACCATGGCGCAGATCGTGACTTCGATCTTCACGCCGATCGAGAAGTCCGACCTCTGCCGCCAGGTGGGTATCCCGCTCAAGCGCGGCGTTCTCTTCGAGGGACCCTTCGGGACCGGCAAGACGATGACCGCCTACGTCACCGCCAAGAAGGCGGTCGAGAGCGGCTGGTCCTTCGTCTACGGTCACACGGACGATGAGATCCCGCAGGTCATCCATCTTGCCCGGCAGTACAAGCCTGCCGTAGTCTTCGTGGAGGATGTGGACGCCCACCTCTCCGGCGACGACGAGGCGGATCTCCTGGATGTCATGGACGGCATCCTCTCCAAGGGCGAGGAGGTCATCGTCATCTACACCACGAACCACGCCGACAAGCTGCCCCAGGCTCTTCGCCGCCCGGGGCGCCTCGACGCGGTCATCCATGTCGGTCCGCCGGAGCCCGAGGCAATCGACAGGCTCATCCGCAAGTACAGCCGCGGTCTGGTTCAGGCAGACGAGGACATCTCCAGTGCCGTCAAGTCCTGCAAGGGGATGATCCCTGCCACCATCCGTGAGCTGGTCGAGCGGTCGAAGCTTGCCGCCATCGCCCGGACCGGTTCCACCGAGTTCTCCGTCACGGATCAGGACCTTTCGACCACGGTCGGTCTCATGCGTCGCCAGATGGACTACATGAGCGAGGACCGTCCGAAGGGCCAGAAGGTGGAGATCCTGGCGCAGTACCAGCTCGAACCCGACGCCGTCAAGGCCGTCGAGGCGGACATCAGCAAGAAGTAGGATTACAACTCTCCGGGGGCCCGGTCTGGAAACGGACCGGGCCCCCATTGGAGGATCTATTGGTCGACTTCAAGATCAGGAGCGGCGCCCAGACGGGGGCCGACCGGGGGGCACTTGATGCAGGGCTTGCTGCTGGCGTACAAATAGGGGGTTGGTGCCCCAAGGGCAGAAAGTCCGAAGATGGGATAATCCCCGAGCGTTATCCATTGAAGGAGACGCCATCTGCGGAATATCCCCAGCGGACCGAGTGGAATGTCCGTGACTCCGATGGAACCGTCATTTTCTTCTTCGGGCCTGAACTTGGGCGGGGCTCTTCGCTTACGGCGAAATATGCCCGCAAGCACAAGAAACCCATGTGTCTTGTAGACCTCGCCAGGTCCAGCGACGATGATGCCGTTAAGGCCGTCATTGCGTTTCTCAAAGACTCGGGCATCAATACTCTGAATGTCGCCGGCAGCCGTGAGTCAAAGGCCCCGGGGATTCAGGAGCGTGTGATGACGGTCGTCCTCAAAATCCTTGCGGAGGAAAAGTAGTCATATTAAGAAGGTGAAATCGGTATACTAGTTACCGGGAAAGGAGAAGCTGGGTGGATAAGCTCAAGGCCATCGTCGCCGGCGGCTACAACCGCCATTCGCAGAAGATCAAGAAACGACTACAGGACTTTCTTGAATTTGTACATGTTCGAACAGATGAGAAGTTCGAACGGGACATCATGAAGGAGGCGCAAGTCGTAGTCCTTCTGACCGACTATGCGAGGGGCGATACCAAGAACGGCGCCCGAGAAATCTCCCGCAAGAGGAGCATCCCCTTCATCGAGGTCATTTCGGAGAACTATGTACGGGCGGCGCTAGAGGAACGGCAACTAATCTCCAAGTCGAACGGACACAAACCCAAGCTACAAGAGCAACACAAGATTCCAGAGTCGCCAGCACCTGTTGCACCTCCCCAGCCCGATTCATCAGTTCCTTCCGAGAACGCCCAGAAGCCTGAAGAGAAGGTCGGCCTTACGGAAGATCAGCTCCTGGCCTACTACTTTGACGGCTTGCTCGAGTTCGTCAAAGCCTACTATGAGGTTGGGCAGAAGATCCACCAGGAAAACTACCTTGAGGATCTTTCCGATTATACCGGCCTTACCGAAGATGTTTGCCAGACGTTCCTGCCGCACATTGCGCGCAAAAGGGTCATGGTGAACACGGCCGGCCTCACTTGGAAGCGGATGTCTCCGGGCGAGCCCTACATACCCGATCCCGAGGAGGTCCCGAAGGCTCCTCCGAAAAAGGGCACGGTGATGAAGGGGTTTGCGGAGATGGTTGCGGGGCTCCCGGAAGGACCGCACCAGAACTGCAACCAGCTCGTGATATGTATGGAGCGGTACAAGGAATTCCGTAAGCCCGATGGGATCTGCTATTCAAGGCACTATGGGGAGCTCATTGCCAAGAAGGCAGAGAAGCTCGGGCTTGCCGAAAAGAGACCCGACGGAACCTGGTTCATCCTTCATGACCCTTCTGTCAAGCTTACCCTTGTCGAGCCTGAGGCCCCTCCCGCTCCGAAGGTCGAGGAGAAGCCCAAGAAGGAACAGACAAAGAAGGCCCTGAAGAAGGCAAAGAAGGACGCTCACAAGAAGCAGGATTCGAAGCCTGTTGTTCCAGAA
>Ga0209342_10001175_pt1 | contig 29516 bp, 48 predicted proteins | sample RifCSP16_2_FD_184023 | JGI IMG/M metagenome (GOLD analysis project Ga0209342, IMG submission 184023) | Soil microbial communities from Rifle, Colorado - Rifle CSP2_sed 16_2 (SPAdes) (version 2) | ecosystem: Environmental > Terrestrial > Deep subsurface > Rock core/Sediment | place: Rifle...
CCGCTACAACGGGAAGTCTCCTGTTAAGCGCCAGATCACCGGAGGAGGTAGTGGTGAGTCCACCGGAGTGGAAGGCGGGTTCAGGATGAGCGCTGAGCGCATCAATGCGTTGAAAGAGGCCGGCATGTGGGATGATCCCAAAGCTCGAGCCCGCATGATTAAGCGCTATCAGGACGCCGACAAACAAGCTAGATAAGGATACTATCATGGGTCGCCCTCGCAAAATTCGCCCCGAAGAATTGGAAGATCAAGACCTTCCAGAAGTCTCCGGAGCCCTAGATTTACCTCTACCGATTTTGCCGGTGAGGATGACAGACTGCGTAAGGCAGTCGATGGACAGCGCCGTAGCCGCGCTGCGGATGATCCCGATCTGACAGCAGATCGCGGGTCTGGGCTGGCGTCCAACAGCCGTGAACGACGTAGGTCGTTCCGAGATGAATGGACACAAGAAGCTCTGCCAAAGCTTCCCCCGATTCCGGGGTATCACTTGTGCTGGCTATCTACTACCAACCAATGGGACCCAATTGAACGCCGCATGCGTATGGGGTACACCCCAGTGAAGCCCGAGGAAGCCATGGGTTTCGAACACTTGGCGCAGAAGAGCGGGCAGTGGGAAGGATTCATTGGGATTAACGAGATGCTTCTGTTCAAGCTTCCGGCAGCAATCTACCAGGAGGTCATGACTGAGTTCCATCATGAGCAGCCTCTGGAAGAGGAAGCTAACATTCGCGCGAAGTCCGAAAACATCGCAGAAGACCTCAAGGATAGTGATGGCACGTCATTGGTGGAACTGGAACCGGACATGAAAGCTCTCGGGAAGCGACCGCGGCGCAATCCTGTCTTCAATCCTTCATGAGGTAAACCGAAATGGATACAGCAGCACCCTTTGGGATGCGGCCCGTATTCCACCCTACGGGCCTTGATCGGGCCCATCGGTATCTCAACGCGATTCCTACTGGATACGCGAGCAACATTTTCAAGTATCAGCCTGTTGCTCTTAACTCCAGTGGACAGATCGTTGTAACTGCCTTATCTGCAGCCGACTACATCGGCGTGTTTGCAGGCGTAATGTTCATCGATGCGTTTGGTAAACCGAATTTTGTAAACAACTGGGTGGCCAGTACCACACTTGGTACTGGAGACTTGTGGGCGTTTGTCTGGGATGACCAAGGCATTGTCTACGAGGTTCAAGCTAACGGCTCGATTGCGCAGACGGCAATCGGCGACCAAGCTAACTTCGCAGCAAGCATGCTCACCGGATCGACCCTGACGGGTCTTAGTACTGGTGCAATCGACTCCACTCTTGTGGGCGCAGGCGTGCAAGGGATGGTGAAGATTGTGGACATTCAACCAAGACCGGACAATACTTTTGGCGACGCTTTCACCATCGTTCAGGTGCAAATCGCCCGTCATCAGTATGTGTCCAACAAGGTCGCTATCTAAGGAGGATGACGACATGAACTTTATGACGAAATTCCTCCGCGCTATCGGGCTACTGCTACTAGCACCGTTTGAATGGTATGGGCGTAACTTCCTATGCCTTGGTGCGGCCCCGATGATCTCGACCTCGTTCCGCTCAATCGTTGAGCCCATCCTGAATGAAGTGTTCGATGGTATCTACGATCAGCGCAAAAACGAGTACCTAGAAGTCTTCACTGAGAAAACTGGAACTCCTCGCTCGTATCACGAAGAGCCAGTGATGTTCGGCTTCCCGATGGCACCTGAATTGCCGGATGGGCAGCCAGTCACTTATCAGCAAGGCGGTCAATTGTTCGTCAAGCGGTATCTGTACCGCGTCTATGGGTCGGCATTTGCTCTGACTCAGGTCTTGATCGAGGACGGCGATCATATCCGCATGGGCACGATCTTCTCTGAGCATCAAGCCCAGTCCTTGATTGAAACCAAGGAAACTCTGACGTCCAATGTAGTTAGTCGGTCCTTCAATGGTGCGTTTGTTGGCGGAGATGGGGTTTCTCTGGTGAATACGGCTCATCCGATCAGCGGTGGAACTGCTAGCAATCAGCTGACAGCGGCTGCGGTGCTTTCCCAGACCTCTGTCGAGCAGCTGCTGATCCAGATTCGTTCTGCGGTTTCGAACGAAGGCAAGCGAATTCGCTTGCAGCCAGTCAAGTTGGTAGTCTCCCCGAGCAATATGCTGCAGGCTGAAGTCGTCACTAAGTCCGTATTGCGTTCTGGTGCGGCTAACAACGACATCAACCCGATCCGCAGCATGGGCCTGCTGAAGGAAGATGCTGCGATTATCACTCGTCTTACTTCGCCTGTTGCTTGGTGGATCAAGACCGATGCTACCCGTGGTCTGCAGGTTGTGATGCGCCGTCGGCTGAAGAAGTCAATGGAAGGCGACTTCGAGACCGATAGCATGCGCTACAAGAGTACCGAGCGTTATGATCCGTCTTGGACGGAATGGCGTTCCTTGTGGGGGACTCCAGCCGTGTAATTGAACTCTAGCGAGTTCGGCGCGGTAGGTTCTCTCTGTAACAGAGCGATGCGCCCCGCCACTCTGGGTAATCCCAGGTGTGCGGGGCGTTTGCCTTTTAGATGAGGTGAAGTTGTTTAGATCTCCCAAAGGTCCTGAAGGACATCCGTTCTATGTCTATGAGTATAGAGACATGCGTGCCGAAAAGACTGGACAGGTCATCTACGTTGGTAAAGGACGAGTGAAGCAAGGTGGAAGTCAAAGGTTGTTCTGGCATTGGCAGTCTCTCCGTAATGGAGAAGCCATAGGTAACGATATATTTGCTCGCGTTCTGAATAAGCATCTAAGTTTAGGTATAGAACCTGAGATTTGCATCGTGCAATGGTTTGAGACTGAGCAAGAGGCATTCTCCCATGAGCGCACTTTGATTAGTCGTTACGGTCGGCGTAAGTTTAATCAAGGAACACTCTGTAATCTAACTGAAGGTGGCGAAGGCGTTGAAGGCCTGAAGATGTCGCCAGCTACTCGTCAGAAGCTACGGGACTTGGCAAAGGCTCAATGGGCCAGACCAGGATTCCGAGAAAGGATTATGCGCTTCCATGCTTCCGAGGAAGTTAAAGCTATGCGTAGCGCTGTGTCTAAGAGGATGTGGGAGGACCCAGAATATCGAGCTAAGACATTAAAGGCTCTTCAGGCTAGTGTTACCCCTACTCGACGTAAGCGCCAAAGCGATGGAGTCAAGGCGGCATACGCGAAATGGACACCCGAAGCATTATCTGCCAAAGGCAAAGCAGCTAGAGCATGTAGGGGAACGCGCAATAAACTTTCGGTTGTGACTTAACTCTTAAGGAGATTATTGAAATGTTGACTAACTTTCCTAACGGAATCACTTCTTTTGGGATTCCTTTGTTGGGCAATGCCCCTGGGGTCCCTATCGGTTCAGGTCAGGTCGCTTTTGTAGGCACTGCAGCTCAGATGGTTCCGTTCGCTGGGTCGCAGTATTCAACTATTCAAGGTGCGATTGACGCCTCTGCAGAGGGCAGCGTGATCTACGTAGCTCCTGGTAGCTACGATGAGAACCTGACCGTAGATGAGGACTACATCACGCTGATTCAAATGACTGGAGCCGGTTACGGACGGCCTGACGTTGTTCCTACGACCGGAGTCGCTCTGGTCGTGAACGGCCAAGGCTTTACCTCTATCGGCATGCGGTACGTTTCTGAAGATTCTGACTCGGTGCAGCAACATGGAAACGGCTTCTACTATGCTGACAACGTGTTCGACGGGACGGCTGGAATGGCGGCAACCGAGGCCTGCATGCGGCTGGTGGGTCTGGCCGCTGATGATAGCTTCTCTGCCTCAGAAGGTCAGGTAGTCAACAATCTGTTTAGGGGTGCGACTTCTGGTGCTGGCCTTATCATCCAGCATGCTGCAGTGCCTTCAGGAGTGGGCTGCACGGATAACCGCATTGTCGGGAATCGGTTCTACGACAATGGGGTTGACATCCTATCTGCCGTGAATGTCTCTGGTGGTGGGGCTGGCATCTACCTGAATACCGTGATCCAAGGAAACTGGTTCACGACCTCAGGTGCCGCCTACGTCTACATCAACATGGCGGCTGGTGTGGCGGCAGACTTGGCGGCGAACTCAGGCATTATCAGTGGGAATTACTTTGCTGATGACGCCTTGGTAGCTGCGCAGGTGAATGTGGCAGGTCAGCCGAAGGTGTACGTGTCTGGAAACTATGATGCGGCCGGCGTAGTGAACGGCTCTACGTTCAACAACTAATGAGGGCGAGGGCGGGTCTTCCGCCCTTCTCTTAGGGAGCTGCAATGCGTCCAGTAGTTCTAAGTCAGGCCGCCGATGGATTTACTTCCTGGGTGGTTCTGGATTACCTCATCGCGCCTTTCAACGTATCGGTGATGGTGAAGACCGGATTCGGAAATAGCTACGACTACGAAGTTCAAAGCACTTTCGACGATCCGTTCGCTTTGTATACGGTCGATGCTTTGTCTCGGGTGGCGACAGTCGCAACCTTAGACTTCAAGGTCAACCATACCCTTGCTGTGGGAGATTGGATCGGAGTTGCTAACGCCGGCGCTCCGTTCGATGGTGAGTTCTCTGTTGCAACAGTTGTGGATGCCAATACCATCACGTACACGGTAGCGAACAGCGGGCCTACGACTCTCTCCACCGCCCCTCAGCTCCTGCATGTTCGCAGGGCTAGGGTGATGAATACCGGGCAGAGCGATGCCTCTCCGTCGTCCGACTCGAGCGGAGCGTATACGGATCCCATCAGGGCGGTCAGATTGCTGATGGATAACTACGTTTCCGGGAATGCCACGATGACGGTGATTCAGGCAGGACATGGTGGTATAGGGACGTAATGGCTGAAGAAGCACCGATCTTCGTAGCTTCTCCTGGTAGCTATGGGAGTAGTTCTGAGATCGCTACTTTCGTTATCGGCCCGGATGGTCGGTTGACTTCCGCCGGGACTTCAGCGATAGAGCTTCCGGATCTATCGATAGTAAGTGGAGTCAGCACAGTAGCGGGGACTTCTGCAACGATCAATGCAGCCACAGGACGGTTCAGATTGGCGGCTGCGGCAACAGCCTTCACATTAACGAACAGTCATATTCTGGCGGTTGATACGGTCTTGGGGATTCCAGCTCAGAATGATGCTACCGGTATTCTGCTGAACATAGTACCGGGAGCGGGGAGTGCGGTGTTTAACTTCGTGGCTCCGACTGCAAACATGGATGTGAGTTTTCTTGTGGTGAAGAACGTCTGATGCAAGGAGATATTCTCTACGTCGGCGCGTCTGGCTGGGCCAGATTTCCGTCTGGCGTAGCAGGACAAGTCATGACCTGCGGAGGGCCAGGTGCAGATCCATCATGGAGCACCCAAACTGGTGCGAATCCTATTGCTGCATGGCCAATAGGCTCTGTATTTCTTTCCGTGGTGAGTACAGATCCGGCAGTGCTTCTTGGTGGTGGGGTTTGGACGCAGATTGCTTCCGGTCGAATGTTAGTGGGGCAGAACGGAGGAGATACTGACTTCGATGCGGCAGAGGAAGTCGGTGGAGCAAAGACCTCAAGTGCTTTGCTTGCTCATACTCATGGTATCGATGATCTTGGACATACTCACATTCAAGATGCACACACCCACGTCCAAGAGACTCATACGCATGTGCAGAATGCTCACACGCACCTGCAGGACATACACGGTCATACGCAGAATGCTCATACCCATGTGCAGGATGCACATACTCATGTGCAAAGTGCGCACACTCACGTTCAGGATGCGCATACCCACATCCAGAACAGTCACAACCACACTCAGAATCCCCACAATCACGTGATTAGTGGTGGGTCTAGCGATGATACTTCCGCCCCCTTTACAGGACCGGATGCATCAACCTCTATTGCTACGGCGTTTGGGGGTGGGATAGGTAACACTACAGCTGTCAATCAAGCTGCGACGGCTGTCAACCAGAACGCTACTGCCGTTAACCAGAACGCTACTGCAACCAATCAAAATGCTACAGCAGTTAACCAGAACGCAGTAGCGACTAACCAAGACACGACCGCTGTCAATCAGAATGCTACCGCAACGAATCAGAACGCTACGGCTATCAACCAGAACGCGACAGCAGTGAACCAAGCAGCTTCTACTGGCATATCCGTGCAGTCGTCTGGTAGCGGAGCTTCGTTTAGCCTGATGAATCCGTACTTCGTGGTCTTCATCTGGAAGAGAACTGCATGAGCACCAGCGGCACACTAGGCCAGACTCCGTTCACGGTTGACCGTGTCTTGAGTCACGCCATGCAACTAGCAGGAGTTCCGTCTAGTCGGTTGACTCCTGAGAACGTACTGCTGATGCGGGAGTCGCTCTACCTGTTGCTCCTAGAGCTAACGGCTATGGGGATCAACCTATGGTCGATGAGCCAGAATCTATTCGGAATCTATCCAGGAGAGATTCGGGTAGCTATGCCAACAGGGACGACTGACATTCTTAACATGTCCTACCGTAGGACTCTGCGGGTAGAGGCGGATTCAGTCACAAGCAGCGCAGGAGGAACGGTTGCCAATCTGAGCGATTCGGATGTGGACACGATCTGCACTCAAGCTGCGGCTAACGGGAACCTAGTATTTGACTTGGGCGAGAGTCCTTCGCCGCTCACGGTGCTCGGATTCCTCCCTGGAGCGACTAGCACTTGGACGTTCACCATAGCCGAGTCGGACGATAACGTCACCTACACGACACTCAGAACTGTCACGGCTCAGGCCGTCACAGATAACCGTTGGCTCTGGTACCAACTCGAGCCTTCAGTTACTAAGCGCTACATGCGGGTCCTGGCCTCTGGAGGGACCACGCTGATCCTCCGCGAGCTTTATCTATGCAATACCTATTCAGACATTCCGATAGCAAGGCTGAATATGGATGACTACAGCAGCCTGCCTTACAAGCAGTTTCCCAGCCAGCAGCCATTGCAGGGATGGGTAGACCGCAAATTCGATGGAGTAGATCTAGTCCTTTGGCCTTCTCCGAACACGACCTTCTCATGTCTATGGATGTTCATCTATCAGGAGACGCAGGATGTTGGGGCTTTGACCGATTCTCTAGCAATCCCTCCTAGAGCCCTTCCTGGCGTCGTGAAGAAGCTAGCGCTGGATATCCTCCTCAAGATACCGGAGGCTGATAAGGGACGGCTAGAGGCGATCAAGAACATGTCTGACGGTGCAATCATCATCGGTCGGGCGGATGAGCGGGATAGGTCTCCCGTCATTCTGATGCCTGATAACTCGGCCTATACGAGATGAACGAGCGGCTCTTTGCAGTCTCTCCAGATGCCCTGCAAAGCGTCATGGATCGTCTGCCTAGTTGGTCTGAGTTTATGGAATGCAGCATCTGCGGGGCATGGTGGGTCGCAGAATCAACGATGGGGACTGACTTAGACACTCTGGAGTGCCCACAGTGCGGCGGTAAATCTTCTCATGCTGGCTGGACGCTTGACGGGAATAGCCAATGAACTTTGCTACTGGCGACTTGGCAATCGCAATCTGTGATCGATGCAAATTCAAGTTCAAATATCTAGAGCTTTCACCTGATAGAGACAAGCCAGGACTGCGTGTTTGCGATGAGTGTAATGACGTTCGTGACCCGTATAGACTTCCGCCACGGCAACCAGAGCCCTTTACTCTGCGGCATCCTAGACCTGATGAGAGCATTGCAACGACTGCCGCGCAGCTGGAGGAGTTGGAAGACTTTCGCGAAGGAGTGACGCTGCCATGACTGAATGGATTGTCATCAATCAGAACTACGTCTTCTCGGTTGCTGTAGTTCTAGGAGCCATCATCAACTGGCTGATTCGCGCTTTCAACAAAGAGGCACCATGGAATCCTTTGGAATATTGGTTGAGAAACCATCCGAAGCGTTCAACCGCCACCGTCCTTTCTTTGTTAGGCGCGATAGGTATGGCCTGGGGAACGGATGTGGTAACCAAGATCCCTGTGGATATGGCGTTCTGGCTTGGATTACTTGGCGGGATTGCGCTGGATAGCGGACTCAACAAAGGCAAGCGCCAAGCACTCAAGAAACGGCTCGAGCCGGAGAACAAGCAATGATTCCTGGCAAGCTATACATCTACGGGGCGGTAGCGCTAGTTGTAGCGCTCGCCTTTGGAGTGCAGCAGATACGCCTTGCGCATTCTAGAGCTCAGACGCAAGAGGCGAGAAATGCGCTCCTTGAGTATCAAGCTGCTGCAGCGAAAGCTCTTACCGAGAGACTAGTCGAGAATCAGGCGCTGGAGAAGGCGCAGGAACAGAAAGCACAGGAGGTAAAGAATGAGTACGAGAAGCGCTTGGCTAGCGTGCGTGGCCGCTATTCTGCTGAGCTCGAGCGGCTGCGCAACAACGAGACCGCCGCTAGCGGTAGTGGCGCCTTGCCCGAGACCACCTCAACCTCCGGCGGAGTTGATGAGCCCACCAGCGAAGGACGATTTGTTGCAGCTCTTCAACGCTGTGAGGAAGACCGAGAGCGACTAGTAGGCCTTCAAGCCTGGGTTACTGAGGTGAGTCATGAGTGAAGAAGTCAGCGCTCTTAGGATGCGCGTGGATGATATAGCCGAAACTGCTCTGACGGCTAAGATCACCTCTGATGCCAACTGTAGGGAGATCAAATTGCTACGCCAGGCCGTGTTGCAGATTCAGATTCGGGTGGCCGCCTGGAGCAGCATCATCGGTTTGGGAAGTGCAGCTTTGACTGCATACATCATCAAGTACATCGGATAAAAAATGGCATACGTTGATGTTTTTTCTGGCAACGTAATACGACCTGCGGTAGTGAACTACCGGGCCGTCTCTCTGACGGCTAACACGACTCTGGTCTGGCCTACATCTCAAGGAGTGGACGGGACTAACGCCGTCGCGGAGATCATGGACGTTACCCCTTCCGGTGCCGGCTTTTCTCTCACGATGCCAGATGCTCGAGAAGCGGCGACCGGAGAGTCGGTCCTATTCTTCAATCCTGGGGCCGACACTTTCTCGGTTTTGGAGAATGATGGGGCAGCTCTAACGACTGTAGCGGCTGGTCAGTATCGGTTCATCTACCTAACCGACAATACTACGCAGGGCGGGACGTGGCGTGTCAATGCATTCGGGGTTGGGACGAGCTCGCCTGACGCTGCTTCTCTCGTCGGCTTCGGTATCAAGGCAATCGGCGGTACGCTCAATCAGAAACAGGACATTGTCGAGACCGCTGTAGGAATTACCCTCGCCTCGAGCGACCGCGCTGGTCTGAAGGTATTCACTGGTGGTAGCGTAACTTGCACGCTCCCCCTGACTACCGACGTAGGTAGTGATTTCTTCGTCTCGCTCAAGAACTCCGGGACTGGATCTGTAACCGTCACTCCTGCTGGTATTGAGGAGATCGACGAGATAGACGGTGGGGCTTCTCTTATCATGGTCCCGGATGAGTCGTTCATCCTCCAGTCTAACGGTGGCGGGAAATGGTACACCATCGGCAGAGGTCGAAGCCTCACCTTCGCCTTCTCCCAGCTTGTCAAGAGCGTGGCCGGAGGCTTGGACGTTACCCTAACGTCTACTGAGACCTCGAACAAGATCATCCAGCTAGTCGGTCTTCTCACGGCGAACATCAACGTCATCGTTCCTAACGTCGCATCTATCTACTGGATCTTCAACAACACGACCGGCGCTTTTACGGTCACGATCAAGACAGCAGCAGGGACCGGAATCCCGATCACGCAGGGCACAAGGGCTATGCTCCTGTGCGACGCTGTGAACGTCGTTGATGCGGACGACAATCCTAGTACCACAGGTCTCTTTGCTGATGGTAATGTCGGCTCACCGTCGATGGCTTTTGCTCTCGATACGGATACTGGATTCTATCGCCCGACAACGAATACTACTGGGGCTGCAGCTGGCGGAGTGGATTCGTTCCGATTCAAGACCGCAGCCGCTGGTGTCAATTACCTTACCAGCACTCCTGGAGCTACTACGTTCGCCCCTACGCTTGCAGCTGAGGGTGCGGATGCCAATATCGTACTAGCGCTCACCCCGAAAGGTACTGGTGGATTCGCGGTTGGCGTGGGAACTGTAGCCAGTGGGACTGACTCCATAGCTATCGGTACTTCTGCGGATGCTACTGATACGGCAGGCATTGCAATCGGTTCCGGTGCCCAAGTGGTCCCAGGAGGGTTTTCTAGCGACAATGGCATTGCGATAGGTGTTTCGGCTTCGGTAACCCCATCTGCGGCAGCTACTAGTAACGACGCAATAGCAATTGGTGCCGGAGCAACCAGCGGGAGAAATAGTGCTATCTCTATAGGCGATGGCGCTACCGCTTCCGGTCTAGTCTCAACTGCAATAGGGGCAGCCACAGTCGCGGCTGGCGCTAGTTCTATCGCAATCGGAGATACCGCTACTACTGACACCTCTGGCGATAATATCGCTATTGGAACCGCTGCTTCTTCTGCTGCTTCTGCAGCTATCGCTATAGGCGAAACGTCCTCGGCATCTGGTACGCAGTCTATAGCTATCGGCTCAGATGCGAGTGCTAGCACGACTGGATCTATTGCTATCGGAGACAATACAGTCGCAAGTACAGGGACGCAGGCAATAGCGATTGGGATATCAGCTGATGCTACTGCTGCAGATGCCATAGCACTCGGAGAGAATGCTCAGGCCACCTCAGCTCAAAGTATCGCAATCGGTTCTGATGCTGTTGCGAGCACTGCCGCTGCAACGATTGCAATAGGCGATAACGCCAGCGCTACTGGTGCGGACGGCATTGCAATCGGGGAGGGCTCTGCTGCCGCCGGTCCTCAAGGTGTTGCCGTAGGTTCGGATGCGAGTGCATCCCTAACTGCTTGTATCGCCGTTGGAGACGGTGCCCAAGCATCAGCGACCAGTGCCACAGCTATCGGTTTGGCTGCGCAGGCAACTGCTAGTAGGTCAGTAGCAATCGGGGCGACTGTTGTAAACGCTTTCGCCGATACATTCTTCACGGGCAATTCCCAGAGCGCGATCTTCTCTGGGGCGATGGAACGCTCGGTCGAGATGACCGATACGACAACGTTTGCCTCTCGTTCGGCTGAAGTCATCCTTCGGAAGCGTACAACCAATGCGACGGTTACGACTCTGCTACAAGCAGATGGATCCAAACTTGTCATTCCTGCAAGTACGGTCTGGCACTTTGACTGCCAGGTAGTAGCACAGGTTGAAGGCTTATCTGAGTTTCTAGTGCATACATTCCGGGATGGTGTCATTCGCAGAGACGGTGCTGGCAACACGACTCTAACGGCACCGACAGTCAATACTGAACTTCTGGATACCGTTACTGGAGGTGTCAGCGTTGCGGTGACTGCGGATGATACTGATGAGGAGTTGGCCTTCGACGTTACCGGCTTTGCGGCTACGAACATAGACTGGGTGGCCTACGTGAGAATCCGTAGCGTTCAGGTGGGCGCGTAAATGCCAGCCGTAATGACATATGCTTCGCTCGTAGACGATATCACTCTCTACAGTGAGCGGACGAATGACGCTACTTACATCGCTCAGATTCCCAGGATTGTAATGCTGGCAGAACTGGATCTTGCTGCCTCTTGGAGGGGATTGGGGAATCAGAAATGGGTCACCGATGCCTTCACGATAGATCAACCCATAGTCGCAAAGCCCGCTTACTGGCGAGAGACTATTGCTTGGAACTTCGGGACCGGAACTGGGAACGCTACACGCAACTATCTCCTCGAGAGAAGCCTTGAGTATTGCCGTATCTATTGGCCTGATCCTACGGTGTCAAGCTCGAGCGTGGTGCCTTTGTACTACGCTAACTATGACTGGGATAACTTTTTCGTGGCTCCGACTCCTGCGGTTGCCTATCCGTTTGAATTGGGATACTACGAGAGAATCACGCCTTTGGATGACGCAAACCAGACCAACTGGCTGACCGAGCATGCCCCTCAGTTGTTGCTGTCTGCCTGCATGTTGCAAGCCCAATTCTTCTTGAAGTGGATGGGAGAAAGACTGCAGGCTTGGCAGGGAATGTATGCGACTCAGGCTCAGAACTTAGGATTGGAAGCGCGTAACCAGACCATCGATAGAAGCACGGCGGTAGACAAGTAATGGCTGAGCAGTATCAAAACGAAGCCACCGTCCAGTCCCTGGACATGTCTCCAGGGATCAAGCGGGATGGTACGCCATTTGATGGGCGCTTCGCCCAGGACGGGATTTGGTGTCGCTGGAGAAACGGACGCCCGAAGAAGATGGGCGGGTATCGTGAGATCGAGAATGGACTTGACGGGCCGGTGAGGGCTGTTCTTGCTTACGGTCTTAACCAGATCGTCAGGACTTTCCTGTTCTCCTCAGAAGGCGTCCAGGGAATCGATTTGGACTACAACTGCATTGGTAGCGTTCCGGTTGATGGAGGGCCTACTGGGTTTGTGCCTGATGATCTATTGACTTGGCAAGTCGATACCCTCTTTGATGCAACCGGGGGCGGAGATACTCTTATCATTGCCCATGCAAGCAAGTACCTTTCGGACATTGCCGACCAGACTGATTACCCCTTCTACTACGGAAGCATAGCTGACTTCAATACACTAGGCATTCCGAATGCAAGTGTTGAGCAGGTGAGCGGTGGGATCGTAGTTCTCCATCCCTATCTCTTCATCTATGGGAACAACGGACTGATCCAGAATAGTGCGGCTAATGACGTTACGGACTTCGTTGGAGGAGACTCGAACTCGGTCAACGTTAGCGGAACCAAGATCGTCAGAGGTTATCCGATCCGTGGTGGAGGAAACGCGCCAGCAGGTCTTTTCTGGTCGTTGCAGGAATTGATAAGGGTGAACTTCGTAGGCGGTACGAGAAAGTTCACCTACGACATGATCTCGTCCAAGTCATCAATCCTTTCTCCTAATGGCATCGTAGAGTACGACGGTGTCTTTTACTGGGCGGGGATTGATCGGTTCCTGATGTACAACGGTAGCGTCCAAGAGATCCCGAATCAGATGAATGCGGACTTCTTCTTTGACAACTTGAACATTGCTCAGCGCTGCAAGATATGGTCCACCTCTGTTACGAGATGGGGGGAGATTTGGTGGTTCTTCTGCAAGGGATCTGCTACGGAGCCCAACTGGGCTGTAGTCCTCAACGTGAGGGAAAAGACTTGGTACGATACGCCCATCACTAGAAGTGCTGGGTATTTCAGTCAAGTTCTCAGGTTCCCTCTGTGGGCTGATTCTGAGACTAACACTGACGTTACTCCTGCTGCTTATAGATTTTGGCAGCATGAATTCGGGACGGACAAGGTCACGGCAGAAGATCAATTAGCTATTGATAGCTACTTCGATACCTGTGATCTAGGTTTCGTGAACGGAGATCCGATCCAGGGGAATGCCTCTCCTGGGATGAACTACTGGACTAGGATTGTTCGCATAGAGCCAGACTTCAGACAGACTGGAGAGATGACGGTTGAACTCTTCACGAAGAAATTCGCGAATAGCGAGTCACAGTCTCAGCAGACTCTGTCTTTCACGTCGGATACCGAGACGATAGAGCCGAGAGTCCAGGGAAGGCTCAACAAGTTACGGTTTCGCAGCAACGTTGCTAGCGGGGATTACCACATGGGGAAGACATTGCTCATCCCTGAGGTTGGGGACCCGCGGGCTACCTAAGGACACACTATGCCCATAAGACGACCAGCCGTATCAGGCTGGGGTGGTTCTGCTCTACCAGAGACGTATACAGGTACAGGACGAGGTGCCGGTACTGGTGCTGTCTCAGCATCGATACCTGCAGGCAGCTTTTCTAGGACAGCTACTAGACTAGGTGGCTTGCCGGCTTCCCCGGCTCAAACTCTTGCCGCTAAGCTGCCGCAGGAGTATCGGGACCTTGCCTCTTTGCCTGGCGCTAAGCTGATCTATGATCCGTCCGGAAGTGCTGTCACTGGGGTGTCGTACACTGGAGCAGGCGGAAAGACTCAGTATGCAGTTCTGCCGCTCACATCGACCGGATTTACAGCGCCTGGAGGTAACGTTCAATACACTGGAGTGCAGGGGCTAGATCCTACAGGTACCGTACAGGCTGGGTACTCAACTGCAGACATAGGATCAGGTCGCGGACTTACCGGACAGACCGTTACGCCTACTTCTGTTAGTGTCTATGAAGTTAACCCATTTGCTTCTCCTACGACTTACGCCACTACGCAGAAAGAAAAGGGCGGCAGTGGGTTTTTCGAGCCATTCGTTGAATCAGCAAAGGGCTTTGGTTCTACTCTTGTAGAGGCGGCACCATATTTAGCGATACCTACTCTCGGTGCCTTAGCGATGGGGGCATTCCCAGCTATATATGGTGGGATTGGAGGAGCTGGGGCAGCCGGGACAGGTAGCTGGTCAGCAGGTCTTGGAGGCGCAGGAGAATTCGCTGGGCTTGAAGGCGCAGGACTGACTGGCGCTGAGTTAGCTAGTACTGGTGGCCTGACTGCTTTAGAGGCTTCTCCTTGGGCCGCAATGACACCTGAGGCTATGGCAACCTTGGCACCAAGTACGGCTACTGGCTGGGCTGCCATGACTCCAGAAGCGCTCGGTGCCCTTGCTCCAAGTGCTACCTCCGGATTCGGCGGTGCTCTTGAAGCCCTCCAGGCTGGAGATATCGGAGGGGCTCTCAGCGGTGCAGGTGGGGCCTTATGGGAGACCGTCAAGAAGAATCCCATGATGGCCGCCGGTATCGCGGGAAGCATTGCAGACCTGCTGAGTGGGCCCGCTACCTACGATTTCACCGGGGGGGCCGGTGGAGTAGCTCCTGCCGGCAAGCAGCTTCCTGTCCTGCCGCCTCTCAGTCGTACTCTGATTGCCCCAACTGGTGACATTACCCAGTACGGCAAGAGCGCTTATCCTGAGCAACACAGGTTCTTCCGACGCGGAGGAAGTACCGGGGAAGCTCCGGGGAAGTTCACTGGGGCCCTAGATTCTCTCCTGCCATCTCGTTACATGCAGGGACCTGGCGGCGGGCAGGATGATCTGATCGACGCCAAAGTAGCGAATGGGGAATACGTGATCGATGCCTCTACCGTAAGTGACCTTGGAGATGGGTCGAATGAGGAAGGCGCGAGTCGGTTAGATATGATGATTCGCAAGATACGAGAACACAAGCGTGGCGGTAGAATCAAACTACCTCCGCGCGCTCGTTCTCCGCTAGACTACCTTAAGACTGGACGATGACATGGCTAGCATCTTTGATTTTCTGACTCAAGGCAGCGCTCCAGCAACCGGTGTTACTGGTACGACTAGCACAACGTCTCTGCCGCCTTGGTACGAGGACTATCAGCGCAATCTTCTAGCGGCTGGAGTCTCAACGGCTGCTGAGCCTTACCAGACCTATCCATTCCAGCGGCTGGCGGATATGACCGCCGCCCAGCGGGAGGCTATCGAGGGCGCGAAGGGTTATGGCCAGACGATGGCTCCCCTTGCCCAGCTCGGAGAACAGGCCACGGCCAGGGGCGCGATGGGATTCGATCCTGCGGAACTTGAGCGCGTCATGAGTCCCTATACGGCCGATGTTACGGACGTGATCGGACGGCGGGGGATGCAGCGCTGGGAGGAAGAGATCCTCCCTGGACTGATGGATACCTTTACTGGAGGCGGTCAGTTCGGCTCGCAGAGAAGCATGGACTTCGCTGGGAGGGCTTCTCGAGATATCCAGCGGGAGATCGCAGACGAGCAAGCTTTGGCGATGGAGCGCGGATACGGGACCGCCTTACAGGGCTATGGAGCCGCAAGGGCTGCTGACTTGGCAGCAGGACAGCAGGCCGCCGGCCTGTCTCGCGGAGCTCTAGACGTGCTTGGTGCTGCGGGAGGAGCGGAACAGGCAGACATACAGCGCTCGCTAGACCTAGCCCGGCAAGACTTCCTCGAGCAGAGGGATTACCCGAAGCAGCAGATTGACTGGCTGAAGGCTCTGGGTTCTGGGATTTCCGTTCCCACTAGCACGGCAGGTACTACTGCCGCGCCTTATGGCGCAGCCGGAACTTCTCCTTTGCAGATCCTAGCAGGTATCTACGGAATGACGCAAATGCCAACACAGGAAGAACAACAGCAACAACAGCTTGACATGTTGAGAGCCATCTACGGGACAGCGTAATGAATGGTGACCTAGATCTTTCCAGCGAAGAACTTGAGTTGCTGGAGGTACTCATTCCGCCTGACTGGGAGCCAAGTCAAGGCGACTTGATGGATGCTCCCGGCCCGCTGTCGGATGGCAATCTACTTGACTCTCCTGGAGTCCCACAACCTGCTCCTGGGGATCTCATGTCTAGAGCCCCGCTATCAGCAGAGGAATTCCAGCCTTCCGTGAAGGGCGGGATTGACCTGCTCTCTAGATACGAGCGGGAAGCGCCTTCCATTCAGAATCCTGCGATTCAGCGATTCCAAGACATTGCCTTCCGCTGGCTTCCGACTGACGATAAGGCATTGCAGGGAGCAAGGGCGAGGGCTCAGGCCTCCGCCGATCAGCTAGCAAGGCTCCGACTAGCAGCAGAAACTCAGGCGCAGCAGTACCCGTGGGAGACATTCGTAGCGGAGATGCTAGCTCCTCGGGAGACTCCTGGATTCACTTCTGCTCTCAGCGCAACTATGAAGGCAGTGGGCGAGGAGAAGCGCAAACGTGCTGGACTTGCTCGTGAGCTAGGCTTGAAAGAGGCTGAGGCTGGAGCGACAAGAGCTACGCAGGAAGAGCGCGCGGAGATGGAGCGTATCCGTGCTGGAGCTGATCTTGTGCAGTCTGCTGCCAATATGCAGCGCGCTGCTAGAACATATCAGCAACAGGGCGAGGGTGCTTTAACTAAGCTTGCCAGAGAATTGAATGTTGATCCTAGCACTCCTGAGGGACAACTTCAGATGCGGCGTATGTGGATGATAAAGGAGGCGAAGGGCGATCCTGATGTGCTGCGGGCCTTGGCTACTGACCAAGAACTAGACCCATTTTCTCCTGAGGCATCGAAAGCTATCCTTGCGCAGAGACTGCTACGTGAGCAGAAAGCGGAGCAAGAAGCTAAGCGCAAACTTACTCGCGAGGAACGCAAGGACGTTCTAGCCGAGCAAGCCGCGGCGAGATCAGCCAAGGCTGCAGATGTTGCTCTAGAGACTGCTCGTCTCAACATGGACAAGGTTCGCCAGCAGATGGAGCAAGCCGCCAAAGGCGGTGTCAGTGGCGGCAAGATGCCTGCTGAGATCCAGCGTCAGCAGTTAGCTATCCGAGGATTAAAGACAGGTCTAGATGCATATGAGCAGGCCCTTGAAGGCATAGATCCTCGCAGCTTAGATCAACTATCACCTTCTGCTCAGGCAAAGATTCAGAGCATTCTTGCTGACCTAACCATTACATGGAAGGAAGTGGCTGCTCTTGGCGCTCTTACTGGTCCGGATGTTGGTCTCATTAACCGTGCTCTCACAGATCCATTCTCTGTTAAGGGTGCTTGGTACGGGAAGGGTGGACTCAAAGAGCAACTCAAGCAGGCTCGAGAGTCCATGGGACGAAAAATATCTGCCTTTGAAGAGCAATACGGGACTGTGATAGAAGATAAGAAACCGACAACTCCATCCGCTTGGAACGCTACAGTTGGAGTTCAGGTTAAGATCCGCAAGGATGGGCGCACATTAATGGTGACGCCTGAAAAGGCTGAAGCTCTGAAGAAGAGCTATGGATGGGAGGTCATCCAATGACAGTTTGTTGGGAGTAAATTTTTGTGGATCCTATGAGTTTGCTCGAGCCTGGGAATATAGATCTTTCCAAGAGGGCAAGAGTTCGTAATCCTGACGGTAGTATAAGCACACTTCGCTCTATGTCGTTTGAAGATAATGGCATAGAAGTGTTAGTTCCGACTATTGGTCCAGATGGTAGACAACTCACCCAAGATCAAGCAATTAATCTGTACTACAAAACAGGAAAACACTTAGGCAAGTTTCGCAGCGCTCAAGACGCTACTGAGTTTTCCAAAATGTTGAGTAATCGTATGACCGATGTTGCGCGTGGAGAAATAATTCAGACTAAGGCGGCTGGCGGGGCTGTTCGTGACGTCTCCATGACTGAAGCCGAGCTACTAGAAGGAGCTATTCCTGTAGAAGAGGAGGCGCTATTGGCTGGCGCGCAGCCAGTAGAATTGCCTTCCGAGGAACAGCCTGAGCCTTCTGTCCTAGAGCGCCTTGGGAAAGGTGCAGTAGGCTCTGCAGAGATGCTAGGCTCGCTGGCTAGCGGGGCTATTGCTGCGCCTGTGGCAGGCCTTTTGGGACTATCATCAAGCGTATTTGGAGGAGCTGACCGAGCTGCGAACCTTGTGCGCTCATATCAAGAAGGTCTGACATATGAGCCTCGCACCGAAGCCGGACAGGCACAGCTAGGTCTAGTGGCCTCTCCGTTTACTTGGCTAGGAGAGAGGTCACGCCAGGCCGGGGAAGTCGTGCAGGAGGTTACAGGTAGTCCGGGCTTAGCTACTGAAACCGAGGTAGCTTTGCAGATGCTGCCAGCGGCGGTCGGGAAGGGTGTTAGGCCTGCGGTAGCGCAAGCAAAGCAACAAGCCGCTCGTGTTGCTGCCGCTCGAGCCCAGCAGCTCGAGGGCTTGCGTGCAGCGAAGGAAGCCGGGTATGCGGTTAGTCCTAATGAGGCTCAGGCTGGAGCGATAGGGCGAACTGTTGAAAGCTTGGCAGGCGAGCCAAAAGCTACGAAGCTTCTCTCTCGCCGTAATCAAGAACTCACTAATCGCCTAGCTGCAAAGGATGTAGGCCTGCCTGAAGATATGCCTATCAGCCGAGAGGCCTTGCAAAAGGTGCGTTCTGAAGCAGGCCAAGATTACGAAACAGTCAAGGGTATTGGTCGCATCAAGAGCGACCCACAGTACAAGGCTGATCTAGCGAAGATCAATCAGAGCTATGAGACTTCCGCCGCAGATTTCGCGCACCGCGGAGAGAGTCCTATTCGAAAGACAATGGAAGGGCTCAAGATAGATGAATTCAACGCGACTAGCGCCGTAGAGGAAGTAAAGCTGCTTCGGTCTGATGCTGACAAAGCCTTTCGCCAAGGCGACCAGAGTCTAGGGAGAGCACTTCGTAGTGCTGCTCAGGCCATTGACGACCAGTTGGCCAGGACGGTAGTGGATCGCGCGACGGTAGGGCAGATAGCTCCAGATGCAGCAGAGCGCTATCTAAATGCTAGGAAGCGCATCGCCAAAAGTCACATGGCAGAAGATGCGCTAAATGAGGCGACCGGGAACATCGATGCTAGTCTGTATGCCAAGGCATTTGAGAGCGGAAAGCCGCTATCCGGGCCAAGCGCCATCATAGGAAGAGTGGCCGCTCAGTTTCCAAAGTCCACTAGGCTTGCCGAGAAGCTTGGCGCTACAGGAGGAACGATCTTCGATATCGGTCTAGGGCTGGGGGCTGGTGGCATCGGGCTCGGCGCTGGGGCTGTGCCTGGAGCGGGGGCTGCAGCAGCCGGCATGCTTGCTAGGCCAGCCGGTAGGGCATTGCTAGCAAGCAAACTTGGCCAGCGCCTTCTGGTGCGGCCCGGGAAGGCATTGCCTAGCTGGGTGAAACCTGTCGATATCGCTACGATGTCCCCCGAGCTTTTGGCCATCATGCCAGGGCTTAAGAGGCCTGAAGAAAGAAGCTTCGAGGAGCTGTCAGGAGCGCTCGACTCGCTACAGTAGCGCTCTAGTCGGATTGGGCCGACGACGATAGGTCCTCTAGAGGCTCTGCGGTTGCGGCCTGAGGAGTAGGGCTGTGCAGAGTAAAGTAGTCGTTCAGGACTTTGGCGGCAATTTTCTCCAAACCGTGCGATTTGGTGTTCTCCCATTCGGCCAGTAGCCGATCTTGTACAGACACTTTCTCATTAGTTTCTGCCAGCTTCGCCATCAATACATCGCGTTCTACGACTAGCGAGCGGAGTGTTTCCGAAACGCGAAGCTTGTACCACTCTATAGTTCCCATGTATGGATTTGGGGCTCTAGAATCAATGAAATCGGCCAACTCCAATACTGCTCTAGTGCTCTCGCTACAAAGGCCGTGCTCTATGATGTGCTTCATAGGCTGGTTCCGGAAGGTCCGACAATGATCCTCTTACTCCGCGCTCGTACCATCTTGTACGAGCCATCAGCATCAGCGCTCACCCTAACCCCGCAAGTCGGGCATTGGTGATAGCTGACTCCTCTGAATGGTCCTCGGTAGTTGTGCATGCGAGAGCCATCAGAAGGGCAAATGATTGGCAGTGACTTAGCGTGTTTGCGCATAGGACACGCTACGTAGCATACGAGCCGGAGGGGCCATGTGCCACATCACCCAACTGCGGTATGCATCTGCCGGAGTATCGCCAACACCTAGCCGCACTTCCATCTCTGTATCAGATAGATACAACTCAGACCGACAGTGCCAAACATCGACAAGCGGCAATTTGTGTAGCCTCGGTTTTGCCGGGTAACTCACTCCGGCCTCTTCCCATAGTACGGATTCATCCTGCGCTGGCAGTGCAGCTTGCCATCTGCATCCCTGAATGCGAGTTCAGCTAGTCTCTGCTGTCCCTGCGGAGGATAGCAGCCGGCATGCTCCTTCTGCCCGGCGTAGAGCCCATTGGAGTACGCTACGATACTCACGTTGACGAGCACCAAGATGCCTGCTGCCAGCGCGTAGATTTTGGGTGTCATCTGCGTATCCAATGCTCTACCGCTATGCAGCATGTCATAGAGCCGAGTAGCAACAAAGCCAGTGTTAGCGGCTGATTTGCATGCCAGACGCCGGCCCCGAAGACCATGACGTGGCTGGAGATGAGCAGGAGAATGGCTCTAGTCATATCTCCAGACCTCCGCAATGGAAGTACACCCAAAACTCTAGATTCCCCTTCTCGCGCTGCACGTAAGCCTCAGCTATCAGTTCTCGCAGTGACATGGCATGCTCTCTGGTGAGCGCCCCATGCGCTTCCGATACGTCGATGACCTCTACCCATTGCTCGCGGGTTAGCTTCTGGGAGTACTCTGCAATCACGCGAGCCTCACATACGCGCTCAAGCATCGGCTCTGCTCGTACTGCCTGCGCGAAGCATATCCAAGCTAAGAAAACTAGCGTGGTGGCGATGATTGCTAACCACCATCGCCATTTATTGGTGGTTTCTGTAGCCCAGATAGTGAGTAACAAAATCATCATCCCAAGCGTTACGCCAATAAGTACGCTCATTTCGTCTCCTGTCCTGGGCGCTTGGCGAGGACTGCTTCAAGTTTTTTGATGGCAACCTTTTCATACACTAATTTCCAGCCGCGGAGATGAAGTACGTTTCTTGCAGTTCTTTCCAACTCCAACGCCCAGTCGGCCATGTCGGCGACGTAGGTTAGTTGTTTTCTGGACTCAGGCTGGCCATACCAGTCCGCTAGATCCAGTACATGTTGCACTGCTTCTTTGTGATCGCTCATAGCACTACCGCTCCACAGTTAGTCGCATCCTGAACTACGTCCCACTGAATGCCCTTGATGCACTCCGACGGCAGGACTGCATCCCACGCGCTGAACTGGAATATCCCGCTGTACGGCAGCCCGTCATCAATCTTCGTGTCGGTTTCCTTCAAGACCTTGACTGGCGTCATAGCTCCAAGGTGCAATCTGTGTCTTGGGGGATGATCGTTCTTCCCGAAACTGGCGTCGAATCGGTAGTCAAGCCTAGCTCCGTAGGGATTGCTGGGGGCTTCATCGTTCCCCCATTGCATCAGACCAGAACCTCTAAGCTGCCCCCAAACGAGCTCAGCCTCGTCCGCCTCTACCCGTCCGCTGCGGTTCACGTCTCCCGGGATCTCCCGATAGCGATCCTGAAACGCCTGTATCGCCATGCGGACTTCAGACTGCTGGGAGATGTACGCCTTCGCTCGCGCAGAAGTCGAGAGCGCTTGTCCTTGGAGGATAGCGCCAATCGCAAAGCCGATGATCGCTATGACTATGGCGATCTCGATCATGGTTATCCCGCGCTGGTTCATGTTACCTCCTTTGTGGGTGACGCCATGCGGGATTCGAACCCGCATTTCCGTACTCTGGGTCCTGCTCTCAGCTAGCCTCACGGCTAGCAGCCGGTATTCATTCCCGGTTAGATGAATGGCGTCAATCATCGGAATACTACCAGTTTCACGCCCTGATCTCGCAGCCACTCCCGTTGAGTTGCGTAGGCATCAGCCTCGAAAATCTCCCGGCGAGTAGAATCCGGGATCGCGCATCCGTTCTGGGCGATGTGGACTAGCTCATGCAAGAGGACCGATGCGTGCTGCGGAATGGAGAGCGTCAGGTGATCACCGAGGTAAACCACGCCATTCAAGCATGCCCCAGCCGTCCGCGGATTGTGCGTCATGCGGATGATTTCCTGGCGAGAGACGGTCCTGATCTCGTCCGGTAGTCTCGCATCCCACCCTCGAGCGCGAAGCCAGGAGACCTGCTCTGCCATCAGATCCGGAGGAGTGACCACGATGCTCTGCAGCTCGGCTGGGGCTGGCGATTGCATCCACCAGACTACGGCTACTACGGCGGCTAGGATGGCTTTCATTCGCAGGAATCCGCAAAGATTCTGGCCCATTGGATGCGTGGCTTCACCTCGCCATACGGGGCGAACTGGTTTTCGCCAATGCTTACCCATGCGTAGCTCATCTGCTCTCTCATGAAGAAACGAGTATCATTCGAGATGATCCCATCGCGCCACATGACATGCACTATGGCGTGCAAGCCTACGCATGGCTCATAGAGATTGAATGGCGGCATTTCGCCTGTCATCTCCAGCGTATCGGCAATCGCCGTCCAGGCTTCTCGTTCGGTCATCCACGCCATAGTGCATGTCATGTATATCTTTCCGGTCGGCTAGTCACGTAGTTTGGCGAGTGTCTCTACGTAGTCGGCTGCTGCTTGAGCGGCTGCCAGTGACCTATAGAGCATCGTGCCGCCATGCACACACCAAGAGCATCCGAGTCCACCGTTACCTTCTGGTGTAACCGCCCACGGATCCCTGGGCCACCAGCGGATATACGATACCTTGAGCGCTTTGCCTTGCGCGATGATCCACGCGTCGATAGGCGATTGGCTTTCGGCGAATTCCTTAACGGTTAGCGTATCCATCTTAACCCTCCTGTTTGTATAGCGGCATTGTCCAGCAGGACTGGAATGGAGTCAGCCATTTTCTGCGGAATCGCGGATAATTTTTAACGATTGGCAGCAGATTTAACCGATAGCACACAAAAAGATGCCCTGCGCCGCCGAAAGCAGGCAGGGCCAAAGGAGGAGACTACTTGCAGAAGCTTACGAAGCCGCGTGTTCCGGTCCTGATCGTGCTCAGGCGAGGAGTGCAGGCAGAGCCATGCTCCCCAGCTCCGGTGGCCGTAGAGGCGCTAGACGGGCTGGGGGATGCTGTCGGGGCTGGGCTAGCAGAAGGACTCGGGCTACCGCCACCACCTTCACCGCCACCCTCACCGCCATGTCCATTGCCGTTACCATTCCCGTGGCTACCGTGGCCGTTACCATGCCCTCCGTGTCCACCGCCATGTCCATGGCCGTTTCCGTGACCATTACCCCCGTGCCCGCCACCATGGCCATTACCATGTCCCCCGCCCCCGACGGCATGCACCGAGCTGGATAATGCTAACGCTGCTAACAAAGCGAGCAGCCTAATTTTCGTGATGCGCATTACTTAATTATTTCCTTTTCAAAGTGGTGAATCAATGATTTACAAGAGGTAGTGCCATGCAGCGCCTAGCTACACTACGCTAGGCAAGCCCGTACCCCGCCCTGCCCTGCCGTGGCCGCGCCTGGCCATGCCTCGCCTTGCTCTGCCTCATCAAATGATCTACAAACTCTTGCGCCATGCCCATTCAATAATGGCGTGTTTCCCAGATCATACTCCTGACACTTCGTCCGATCCTGCTTGCTGTAGTCTGCCTTGAGCAGACCGCATACTAGAACAGCTATCCCACCGATGATGATTACCCTCAGGCTCCAGCGGTGAAAGGCTGTGTATACGTCGTCTACATCTGGCTTAGTGCGGAAGATGCGCCTGTTAATCGGGCCGAGGTGGCTCAATGCCTCTCCCGATGTAATGCACCGCTCGAGGTGGCAGGAAGTCAGGCGGACGAGATCCGCGGAGGATGTTCCAGAGCCATTTCAGAAGCGCTTTCATGCCTTCCTCACTCTCCAAGCCATCTTGATGATCCACCAAGTCAGCGTTAACCTCGGCCATCTGGCGCTCTTGAGCCAGTCGTCAGGAACGTATAGCTGATAGAAGTTATTATCCCCGAAGTCCTGGATGCGAAATATCGTGGGCTCAGGTTTCATCTGCGCGCAAAGGCTGTGACACCGCTGATAGTTTTGGCTCGTAGGCTATCGCAGCCGTCCGTTACTTCGCGGCAGAACTCTATCACTTCACTAATGCACCTGCTGCGCTCCTTGTCGTTGTCCTTGTTGTCGCAGGCCTCCATCCACTTCTTGACGAACCACCAGCGAATGTCAGGCCAGTTCAGGCTGCAGCGCTCAGTATCTCTACGGAGCTGGTCGTAATAGTGCTCGAAGGTCTGCGAGATTTGCATGATCTTGTATTCAAGAGGCTGACAATTGCCCAGCAGACTACCATATGTTTCTATGATCCCATTGCCGATTGTGGCTTCTAGTCCGCGCATTTCCTTAATCATGGAAAGGCGAAACTCGTGAAAGCAGAAGTCTCCAGCAGCCCATTGCTTCATTTGCGTCCCCTCAAGTGTTCTCGCTCCTCGGCATCCAACTCATGGCGCTCTCTGTCATTCAGCAGTCCACTCATGCCGAGCGAACTCAATGCTAGAATCGCGATACCAGCGCACACTACGAAGATTCCCAAGCCCACGATCCACCCCCATTCGTACACGTTGAGGAGCCAGCGCATTACCGCGTGGAATACTTCTCGCATGCCTTTGTCGGCTCCCGAGAATACTTAGCGAGGAGAAGCGACAACGCCCCGATGAGTACCGTGACTATCACGGCCCAGATGACGGCGTTGCGCTTCTGGCGCAGGCTGGATTCAGTCTCATACTTCATGAGATCTCGCGCTGTCGATCACGGCAGCAGTGGTCGAGCGCCGCGCAGGACGATTTCTAGTCTGCAAACCTGGCATATATGCCGATAGCGCTTTCCTGGCGGGATATACACATTCGATGGCGGATTATGCTCCGGATGAAAGCATGGCTCTCTGTAAGTTGGATCATCCTCTAAACCTGATTTCTTATCTGAGCGCACATCGGCACCCACGAGGTTGGCGCCAGTGTACGGATCTCGTAGCAGAATAAGCCCCTGTCCCATAGCCGCCTCTAGAGCAGCTTGGACCTGCGGCACATATTGAGGCCATAGCAGCCTCATCCCAGACTTTTGTTCAACATGCTCACAGGCGGCGCGCGCCATAACTTCTAGTAGCTTTTCAGTCATCCCCTAACCCTTCCTCTAGTGTCGTTACGATCTGCTTCAGCAGCCGTAACCTTGCCTTGCGCACTTCCACATCCGGCAGCAACTTCCGCACCTGCAGCCGCACGATAGCATCTGCATCCTGCTGCCAGCGCTTGTATTCGTCCTCGGAGATAGCCTCAAAGCCAGCTTTCCGCAGTTGGTCGATGATTGACGGGACGAGCGCCCCGAATTGCAGCTTAAGATGCGGCACGCTGCGCCTCGACTGCCGCGCCTTTTAGCTTCTGCACGCGCTCATATGCTTCGCGCAGTCCGTGATCTCCCTTGGTTGGTCGCAACAAGAGCGTTACGTGCACAAGCTCCTCCAGTTCGGCGTAGGCTGCGGCTAGCTGCACTAGGGGATTCTCGTCTGGGGTCATTAGTCTTTCTTGCCAGTAGCGCTGGCGTTCATGCTTGGCAGCAGCAGCACTCCTCGCAAAGAATAAATCAGCCAAAGCAGACCGAACACATGCCAAAAAGGCAGGGATAAGTATACCTGCGGTAGCCAGTAGAAGTACATTGGTGCCAGCCAATTCCACAGTACCCAAACTGGAATAGCCACGAAGAAACAAATTATGGAAGCAATGAGCAAGCCGATAATTGGAATCCTCAGTATGTTCACTTGTTTTCCTCATGTATGGCGGGCCCCGAGATGGGATTCTCTCTGTCAGTGTCGCAGCTGACTGCTAGAGCCATCTCGTGACCCATAGACTGGAGAAACGGAACTGCCGCGCTTAGATGGCTCAACCTTGCCGCGCCCCAACTTGGAGGAGGTGGTGGTACGCGGAAAATTTCCATCCAGTGTGCGGCAGCCCGTTTCATTGATTATCCTTGCAAACGCGAATCTCGATCACGCGATGTCTGCATCCTCCACGCTGTTCGCAATGCTGAGCTGCCTTCTTAGCAGCAGAATATGTCTTATGTTCACTGCAGAAAGTCCATAGACCGGCGCGATTCCAGATCGTCCAGTATCTTGGCTTCGATTGTGTCATGAGCGGATTGTCTGTCTATCCTGGGCGACGGTAAAGGGGAATCTGCGAGGATTTAACTGTCAGTAAAGCTTCCCGTGCTTGAACGGTCGCTTAGCGTTGTAGTCCATCTTGGCCAAAAGGGCCCCCGCTAGCCGTAACTCCCTGCCGGCGGCGTAGTCCATCGCTCGAATGACAAGATCCGCTAACTCAATCTCCTCAGCAGAGAAGTCCTCGATATGCTGATGGTCGGCATTAGGATTGCGGAGAGCTTCTGCGAGTTCGCTCAGCTCCGTGTGCATCAGGAGGACCTTGCGCTCTGGCGGATAGGCAATCTTCGGCCCGTCGCCCCAGAAGCCTTTCTCGCAGGCCATCTTATGACAAGCCCACGCGATGTCAGAGAAGCGTTTGATGAATTCTTCCCGCTGGAAATCACTTAGCATCTTTTCCCCAGTCAAGGTCAATGGTCTTTCTGGACGTAATCTCTGCCTTGATGTGCATGATCTGAGCGCCATCATAATGTGTCTCACATCCGAAACCGCGCACTTTCAGCAGTAGTACGCCGTCGCATTCTGCATCGCATCTAGCGTCGATTAGGTCAACTTCTGGCGGTAGCTGGAGAAGCTCTCGCAGAACCTCCCAGTGAATGCGTAGAATCGCTCGTTTCATTCTGTCCCCTTTGTCTTCCGCCATTCCTTCGGTCTGCCGAATACTCGCCCCTTCTCCCGCTTATCCAGGCACTCTAGGCAGCGAATCGAGCGCGAGCCATTGACCCACATGAACTTGCTGAAAGCCTTCCGAGAGCCACAGTCAGGACAGCGTGCGCGTCCAGTAGGATGGACATGGTTCCCGGCAGCCCAGTTGACGTGAGTGGCTTTAGCCATCGGCATCTGTTCTCACTTCGGTCGTTGCTGATTCGGCCACAAACTTCTCCGGGCATGCCCTCCTGATTCGCGCGATGATAACCTCTAGCTGCGAGAGCGCTTCAGTATGAGCTGGGGGATGATAGCGAGATCGGATGCAATCATGGCCGGCCATCACGAGCTGAGTACGGAGAGGCTGGGGGAAGATGACCGAATGCGACTCGGGGTAAAGTGGGGTCATAGCGGCAATCCTGTAGTGACTTTTGTTCGTTCATTAGCCAGCGCCACATAGTCAGAATTCAGCTCGCATCCGAGCCATCTGCGCCCTAGCTTCTGCGCGACTCGGCCCACAGTCCCGCTGCCCAGGAACGGGTCCAGCACGACATCACCCGGGCGGCTGCCGGCGAGGACGCATAGCTCTACCAGTGCCTCCGGCATCGCGGCAAAGTGAGCGCCAGCGAATGGCTGAGTGGGGATGGTCCAGACGGAACGACGGTTGCGGCCAGCCGGTCTATAGTCGATGCGGGCCAATGTCCTCGCATTAGTGCCAGGCGGCCTAGCCCCTGGCTCCTCGTCCCGCCCTCGCCCGTCGCGTCCGGGGTCGGTTGCCGGCTCCCTGATCGCCTCCGCATCGTAGTAGTAACGCGCCCGCTTGCTCAGCAGGAACAATTGCTCGTGAGACTTGGTCGGTCGGTCGACCACGCTTTCTGGCATCGCGTTGGGCTTCGACCAGATAATCTCGCTGCGCAGCCACCAGCCGTCAGCACGAAGCGCGAACGCCATCAGCCAAGGAATACCAACCAAGTCCTTTGGCTTCAGCCCGCTGCCCACCGGGATGCTTCCAGTGTGCGAATCCCTGCGCATTGCCGCCTTTACTTGATTCGCACTCAACGCCGAGACGTTGGAAGCATGCTTCCCCGAATGCTCACGTGATTGCGCTTCCCACGAATCAGCGTAGCTGTCCCCAAGGTTCAGCCACAGCGTCCCGTCATCTGCCAGCAGCTCGCGCACCAGCCCGAATACCTCGACCAAATTCGCGACATACTCATCTGGAGTGCGCTCGAGGCCGAGTTCGCCGTTTTCGGTTCCGATTCCGTATGATCTGAGGCCCCAGTATGGAGGGCTGGTGCAGACCATTTGTACTCGCACTTCATCAGCAATCATCTGTCGCATGATATTTCGACAGTCACCAACAATGCACTTATTGGTATAATCGCGCATACTCAAATCTCACGGACGCCATGGAGTCGCTCTACGCGAACGCCAAACTCCTGAACACGATAGGCGTATAACTGACTGGTCACGCACATCTGCACGCGCACGCCCTCCACGATCCAGCGACGCATGATCTCGCGGCAGTCACCGCACTCGATCACCCCAGCGCCCTCCCGACCAACTCCAGCGCTCGCCCGCTAGTCACATCCTCCGGAGTCACAAGTAGGACGCGCCACCCGAGCAGAGTCGCCTCATTGAGCTTTTCGTACTCCTTGATGAGTGCCGCAGGTCGCACATGCCGTCCGCCAGCCCAGTTGCCGCCATTGATCTCGAGCGCCAGAAGATAGAAGTCATCATTGTTGAGCATGAAATCGAAGCGCCATTTCCGCTCCGGATGGAACTTGTACTCCAGCTCGTACCTGATCCCAGCTGCATCTAGCTGTCGCGCAAACTGCCCGCTAGGAGAATCGGCATCCTGAGCCTGCTTCGCGTCCATGTGCTCAGGTGTGGCAAGCTGCTTACCTTGCTCGTAAGCGGCCTTCTGCTCAGGCGTCCAACGCAATCCGCGAGTCATGTCTGCCCTCTTAGGGCGGCTTGTCCTTGTAGCGTCTCCAGTAGCGCCTTCTCGCGCTCAGCGGCTTTGGCCACACGTTCCTCTAGCTGCCAGCTTAACTCGCCGAGCAAGTCCTGTAGCGTATCGCCATGACCTGTTGCGAAACCGCGCTCAATCATCCATATGGCAACAACTTCTCGTTGGGCTAATTTCTCTAGCCATGTTGATTTGGCGAGTGTGTCTTCAGCAGCCAGTAGTTTCCTGTGTTGGAAACGCACGTCATCAGCTGCTACTTGTAGACTACCTCTGAAGAACTGTCGCGCCTTTTCTGCGTTTTCCTGCTCTTGGGCAAGCTCGGTTAATACTTCCTCCGCCTCTCGCTGCAGATTCGGCCACTCAGAAATGAGCCCGGACATGCAGCCTTGGGCTAGCGCAGAGAGATTCGGATAGCGTTCTTTAGGTGTCATGGTCATCCAGCAAAGTGTTTGCCATACAGC
>Ga0209342_10001176_pt1 | contig 29516 bp, 30 predicted proteins | sample RifCSP16_2_FD_184023 | JGI IMG/M metagenome (GOLD analysis project Ga0209342, IMG submission 184023) | Soil microbial communities from Rifle, Colorado - Rifle CSP2_sed 16_2 (SPAdes) (version 2) | ecosystem: Environmental > Terrestrial > Deep subsurface > Rock core/Sediment | place: Rifle...
GGGCTGGACGATCGGGCTCGGCGTCATCGGCTCCATCGCCTGGTCCAACGCCACGACCTTCTCGTTCATCGCCGTGCCGCTCTTCGTCTTCATGAGCGCTGTGTTGCTCCACTCGGGGATCGGCCGCTCGCTCTACACGGCGGTGGCGCGGTGGGTCGCCGTCCTGCCGGGCGGGCTGGCGGTCGCGAGCGTCATTGCGTGCGCCATCTTCGCCGCGGTCTCGGGGTCGAGCGTCGCGACGTCCGCGACCATCGGGATGATCGCCATCCCCGAGATGGAGCGCCGCCGGTACGCGCGACCGCTCATCGTGGGGTCACTCGCCGCGGGCGGCACGCTCGGCATCCTGATCCCGCCCTCCATTCCCATGATCATCTACGGGGTCATGACCGAGACCTCGGTGGGGAAGCTCTACCTCGCGGGCGTGGTGCCGGGCATTCTGCTCGCCCTGATCTTCACGGCCTATATCATCGGCTACGCCTTGCTCTGGCCCGGGACCGCGCCCCACGCCCCGGAGGACCACGTTCCGCTGCGCGAGAAACTGCGCTCCCTCCGCGAGGTGGGCCCGGTCGTGCTCCTGATCCTGGTGGTCCTGGGCTCCATGTACTTCGGCGTCGTCACGCCCACGGAGGCGGCCGCCCTGGGCGCCTCAGTGAGCCTCGTCCTCGCCCTCCTGGCGCGTGGCCTGAGCTGGGCGGGGCTCGCCCAGGCGCTGCACGAGACCGTGCGCACCACCGCCATGATCATGCTCATCATCATCTTCGCCTCGATCTTCTCCCATGTCATCGCCCTGATCGGCCTCCCGAAGGCGCTCTTCACAACCATGGCCGGGCTGGGGCTCCCACCCTGGGCGCTCTTCGCGCTGATCTTCCTCTTCCTGCTGGGGATCGCCTACGCGCTCGAGGAGCTGTCGGTGATGATCATCATGCTGCCGGTCCTCTTCCCGCTCGTGACGGGATTCGGCTTCGATCCGATCTGGTTCGGCATCATCATGGTCATCTGGCTGGAGATCGGGTTCATCACGCCGCCCGTCGGCCTGAACCTCTTCGTGATCCAGGGGCTGATGCCCGGCAGCAGCGCCCGCGACGTCACGCGCGGCACCACGCCCTTCGTGCTGCTGATGGTGCTGCTCGTGGTGGTGCTCTTCTTCGTCCCGGGGCTGGCGCTCTGGCTGCCGCGAACGATGCAGGTGCGCTGATGGACGATCACCAGGCGTTCATGCGGGAGGCCATGGTGGAGGCCAGGGCTGCGGCCGCGAAAGGCAACGTGGCCGTGGGATCGATCGTGGTCCGAGATGGGCGCGTTGTGGCCCGGGGACACAACGAGGTGGTGAGCGGCCACGACCCGACGGCGCACGCCGAGATCGTGGCCCTCCGCCGCGCGGGCGCGGCGCTCGGCACGCCGGTGCTGGCCGGCTGCACCCTCTACACCACGCTCGAGCCGTGCCCCATGTGCGCCGCCGCCCTCTCCTGGGCGCGGATCGACCGGGTGGTGATCGGGGCGCTCTTCCCGCGGACGGGCGGCGTGCGCTCGCTGGTCCGCATCCTGGACCTCATGGGGCCCGTCGTCCACCCGGTCGAGGTGGTCGCCGAGGTGCTGCCCGAGGAGTGCCTCGCCCTCCTGCCCCCCGAGTATCGCTGACCGCTCCCGTCAGACCTCGAGGCGCCGGTAGAGGAGGTGCCGGCGGTTGCGGGTGAAGGGCCTCACCTGCCCGGGCCAGCGCCCCCGGTCCACGGCCTTGGCCCAGGCGTCGCTGGTCAGCACCTCGGGACTCTCGATCTCGTAGAGCGCGCTGTACTTTGGCTCGGTCTCGACCACGATCGTCCGGCGCTCGCCACCGATGATCATGGTGAGCGGCTCGGTCTTGAAGCGCCCGACCGCGATCACGCCCGGCACGGTCTTCAAGATCGGCACGTGCTCGGTGTCATAGACCTCGTTGAAAAGCGCCTCCTTGTCGGGCTCCACATCCATGGCGACGCTGAACAAATACCTGGTCTGAAATGGCATGGCGATCTCCTTTCCCCGGATCTCCCTCCCTGAAAGTGCCCCGCGACCCCGCCATCATACACGAAGCGGAGGGGCGCGCGTTGACTTCACCGCCCTTCCGTGCCCCAATGGGGCCGGCGCGCCCATGAAGGAATCGCTTCCGCTCTTGCCGACCTCGGTGATCGGAAGCCACGGCCTGCCCGGATGGCTCTGGCTCGCGCGCGAGGCGCTGGAAGCGCGGCGCCTCGGCGCGACCGACGTCAAGGAAGTCATGGAGGACGCCACCCAGCTCGCCCTGCTCGACCAGGAGCGGGCCGGGGTGGACGTGCTGAGCACCGGGGAGATGGGGCGGGTCCGGTTCATCGTGGGGTTCTACGAGCGGCTCACCGGCATCCGCCACCTCGAGGCGTCGCGCCGGCTGGGCGCGCCCCACTGGGACACCTACGGCCCGTTCGAAGCGGTGGAGAAGGTGGACGCCCCCCAGGGGCTCGGGATCGTGGAGGAGTACGCGCTGGCGCGGGCCCTGACGGCGCGGCCGCTCAAGGCGACGGTCCCGGGACCGTTCACCCTGCTGATCCCGCTCCGCCTGGGAAGCGGGTACCGCGACCGCGACTCGCTCCTCGCCGACCTCGTGGCCATCGTCAACCGGGAGTGCCGCGCGCTCGTCGAGGCCGGGGCCGACTTCATCCAGATCGACGAGCCCAACTACGCGATGTACCGCGGCGCCACGCCCGAGCTCGCCGCCGTCTTCAACCGGGCGGTGGCCGGCGTCAGGGCGAAGATCGCGCTCCACGTCTGCTTCGGCAACCTCCACGGCCGTCCCTTCCCCGCCGTCCGCAGCTACCGCCACCTCTTCCCCGCCCTGTACGACGTGAAGGCGGACCAGATCCTCCTCGAGTTCGCCAACCGCGGGATGGAGGACGCCGGCCTCTGGAAGGAGTTCCCAACGGACAAGGAGCTCGGCGCCGGGGTGATCGACGTCAAGGCCTTCAAGGCGGAGACGGCGGCGGACGTGGCGGCTCGGATCCGCGCGCTCCTCCAGTACGTGGCCCCCGACAAGCTCTGGCTCAACCCCGACTGCGGCTTTTGGGAAACCCCCCGCTGGGCCACGCGGGAAAAGCTCAAGGCCCTCGTGGAGGGCGCCCACTTGGTCCGCCAGGAGCTGGCCCGTTCAGCCTAGCAAGGAAGCCGACCCCTTAGAACACGGTGGTTTAGGGATAGTCGGTGTCGTATGCGGGTGGGGGCGCGCTGGCGGAGGCGGAGAAGCGCACCCTACTCTCTTCAGTAGCATTCCGCGAACTGAAACGGTAGGATCACTTCCGTGGATCGGCCACGAATGGAGCGTAAGCTCGCGGCGATCTTGAGTGCCGACGTCAAGGGCTACAGCCGCCTCATGGCCGAGGACGAGGTGGCGACGGTCCGGACCCTCACGGCCTACCGCGAGCTTATGAGCTCTCTCATCCCCCAGCACCGGGGCCGGGTGGTGGATTCCACCGGCGACAATCTGCTCGCCGAGTTCCCGAGCGTGGTGGACGCCGTGCTGTGCGCGGCGGAGATCCAGCAAGCCCTCAAAGCCCGGAACGCCGAACTGCCGGAGCCCCGGCGGATGGAGTTCCGCATCGGCATCAACCTGGGCGATGTGATCATCGAAGGGGAGCGGATCTACGGCGACGGAGTCAACGTAGCGGCGCGGGTGGAAGGCCTCGCTGAGCCGGGCGGCATCTGCCTCTCGGGCACGGCCTATGATCAGGTCGAGGGCAAGGTCGGGTTTCGCTACGAGTATCTCGGCGAGCAAACCGTCAAGAACATCGCGAAGCCCGTGCGGGTGTACCGGGTACGGCTCGAGCCCGGGGACCCGCAGACGGACGCGGCGCCGGGCTGCCGGCCACGCCCTCGCTCGCCGTCCTGCCGTTCGTCAACATGAGCGGCGACCCGGAGCAGGAGTATTTCAGCGACGGGATCACCGAGGACATCATCACCGCCCTCTCGAAGATCGCGAGCCTCTTCGTCATCGCGCGGACCTCGACCTTCGCCTACAAGGGGAAAGCCGTCAAGGTCCAGCAGGTCGGCCAGGAGCTGGGAGTGCGGTACGTGCTGGAGGGGAGCGTCCGGAAGGCCGGCCCGCGCGTGCGGATCACCGCCCAGCTCGTCGAGGCGGCCAGCGGGCGCCACCTCTGGGCCGAGCGCTACGACCGGAACCTCGAGGACCTCTTCGCCGTCCAGGACGAGATCACCCAGCACATCGTGGACGCCCTTCAGGTGCAGCTCACGGAAGGCGAACAGCTCCTGGTCTGGCGCCGGCACACGCGCGATCCCGAGGTGTGGAACAACGTTTACAAGGCGATCGAGCACTTCCGGCGCCTCACCAGGGAGGACAACATCCGGGCGAGACAGTACGCCGAGCGCGCGGTCGAGCTGGACCCCGAGTACGCGTCGGCCTACAACCTGCTCGGGTGGACCTACTGGAACGACGCGCGCATGGGATGGAGCGCCTCCCCCCTGGAGTCCTTCCAGCGCGCCGCCGAGCTCAACCAGAAGGCCCTCGCCCTCGATGATTCCCTCGCCGAGGTTCACGGCCTCTGTGGCTTCTTGTACCTTTACCTGCGGGACTACGAGCAGGCCACTGCCGAGGGCGAGCGGGCCGTCGCCCTCCACCCGAATGGCGCCGAGGTCAGCGCGATGCTGGCGGTGATCCTGACGTACGCGGGGAGGCCGGAGGAGGCCCTCCGGCTGATCCACAAGGCCAAGCGCCTCAGCCCCTATCATCCGGGCTGGTACCTGTGGATCCAGGGGGTGATCTGTCGCCTGCTGGGGCAATACGAAGAGTCCGTTGCCGCGCTCAGAGCCGCGATCGAGCGGGACTCGAACGTGTGGGAATCGCGCGCCGCGCTGGCCGTCACGTACAGCCTGCTCGGGCGCGACGGGGAGGCGCGGGCCGCCCTCGCGGCGGCGCTGGCGATCGAGCCCACGCTGTCTCTCGAGAGCCTGGCGCGGGCGAACCCCTACAAGGACCCGGCCGAGCTGGACCTCATGCTCGACACCCTTCGCAAGCTGGGGCTCACGTGAGAAAGGCGCAGCCCGGCTGAGGTTTCCCGTGAGCCGGGAGACCCCTCAGCGATGAAGCATCGGCCGGTGCCCACGACCGTGGTGACTGCAATCGTCCCCAGATCAGACCGATCTAGGAAGAATTCATTCAGCTACGGGGAGCATCACGGCGGAATCCGGGAAGTCGTTCGCAACCAGGATTCGCTGAGGGGTCCTTAGAAGGGAGATCGGGCCTCTCCTCTCCTGCTCAACGTCAGAGGAGCCATCGCGGTTCGCTCGAATCTGAAACCATGGGTCAAGAACGCTTGGAGGGAGGGGCTTGACAACTGAGATAAATAGATGGATATTATGTTTGTTTAATTATGTCACGCCCATACTCCATGGCCAACCGCTTCACCAAGGTCCAGGAGGTGCGGCGCCAGATCGTCGACGCAGCCATGGCCCTTCACGCCGAACGGGGTATTCTGGGAACCAAACCCGCCGACATCGCGGCCCGGGCGAACGTCGCCCTCGCCACCTACTACAAGTACTTTCCCTCCCCCGGGACGCTCGTTCAGGCCTGCACTACCCGAGGTCGGGAACTCCTCCCCCCACCTGACCCGAGAACTATCACGACGGGTGCCCAGGATCTGGCGGGCCGGATTGCGGCGATGGTTCGGACGCTCTTCGACTACTACCAGGCGCGAGAGCTGTTGCTCTATACGGGGCGCACGGAGGAGCGCTTCATCCCCGAGCTCCAACCCGTCCTCGCCGGTCAGCGTGCCGCCCGCGACGCCTTCGTGCAAGCCGCGCTCGCCCAGACAGGCACCAGTCGCGAGACGACGGCCGTGGCGACCGCCTTGGTGGACTTCTGGACTTGGCGCACCATGCGTCGAGACGCGGGGCTTACGCAGGAGGAGGTGATTCACGCCGTCACGACCACAATTCAACCGGTCATCGCCCTCCAATAAATCCTGATGGAACTCGGCCATGCCCGCTCTGCTGCTGAAGCATCGCATAGTGCCCTACCAGGAGGAACGCCATGGTTAATGCAACGGAAATCGCCCGCGGGATTCATCGCATCAGCTTCTGGGACGAGCCAGACCTCACGGGAATCATCTTCCCGGGCGCGTCCTACAACCTCTACCTCATCGCGGCCGAGCAGCCGGTGATCATTCAGACGATGTTTCGCCGCACGTTTGCCCGCGTGCGCGCAAAGGTCAGAGAGATCCTTGATCCCACCTCCCTCCGCTACATCGTCGTCCCTCACCACGAGGGGGACTCCAGCGGGGCGATCAATGAGTGGCTCGCAGTCGCTCCGCGAGCGGTCCCGATCTGCTCGGAGCTCTGCGCCGTGCTATCCCTCCGCGACTTTGCCAACAAGGAGCCGATAGTGGTGAGTGACGGGCAGGTCATCGACCTGGGGAGTCATCGGCTCCGCTTTCTCCTCACCCCGCAGGTGAACCAGTGGGACAGCTTAATGGTGTATGAAGAAACGACGGGGACGCTCTTCCCGAACGACCTGTTCTCGATGATGGGCGTCGAGATCAGGACCGATCGGGACATGAGTCGAGACAGCTTGCAAGCCGCGCGTGAGATCGGGTACCAGGCGGACGACCGGGTAGGGCTCACACGAGCGCTCGATAAGATTGAGGCTGTGGACGTGAAGGTCATTGCTCTGATGCATGGACCCACGCTGACCGGGCATTTTGAAAAGCTCTTCCGGTCCTTTCGTGAGAACTCGCTGGCATCGATGGCGGTCTAGCGTTGACCTTCCAGAAGGGTGGGGACTGTCCCACGGGCGTCGGGGCCACCCGGCGCTCGTGGTGGATTTGGGGGGGCCGGAGAAGGGCAAGCATTGGCCTTGAGCCCCCGAGGGTGACCAGCAGGTACATCTCATCCCGCTTGGACGGTTCCTTCGAGGCTCAGCTGAAACTGGGGCGAGCGAGTTGACAGAACCCATCTTACCGCGAATGAGCGGCACGTTTCCTTCGTAAGCTCACAGACCCCCCGTGCTGCTCGACGATGATGGCGAGGCATCCTTTCCGAAAACTTACTGGTCTAGGGAAAACGGCGGCGGGCGTTTTGCGAATGGCCGTTGTCGGGGAAGATGGGCCCTTGGCGTGACGGGCGGCAGGCGTCAGCCGCGGCCGGCGAGCCCGAGGTAGGCTTCGGCGACGACGGGGTCGGCCAGCACCGCGGCCGGCGCGCCCTCGGAGATCTTCTGTCCGTAGTGGAGCACGGCGATCCGGTCGGCGAGATCGGCCACGAGCTGGACGTCGTGCTCGACCCAGAGGATCGTCACGCCGCGCTCGTGTTTGATCCTGAGCATGAACCGGGCCAGATCCTCTTTCTCCTGGCGCGTCAATCCCGAGGCGGCCTCGTCCACCAGGAAGAGGGTCGGCTCCATGGCCAGGGCCCGCCCGATCCCGACGAGCTTCTGCACCCCGTACGGCAGGCTCGCCACCGGCCGGCGCCGGTAGCCGCCGAGCTCCAGAAAGTCCAGGACCTCCTCGGCGGCTCGGCGGTGGACCGTCTCCTCTCGGAGGCCGGGCCCCCAGTAGAGCCCGCCCGTGAAGATCCCGGTCCGCATGTGGATGTGCCGGCCCAGCAGGAGGTTGTCGAGGACTGTCATGTGGCGGAACAGCTCCACGAGCTGGAAGGAGCGCGCGATCCCGCGCCCGGCGACCCGGTGGGGCGGCCAGCCGGTGATCTCCTCTCCGGCGTAGAGGATCCGGCCGGCGTCGGGACGGTAGAGGCCGTTGACGCAGTTGAGGAGGCTGGTCTTGCCGGCCCCGTTCGGCCCCACCAGCGCCAGGATCTCGCCGCGACCGACCGACACGCTCACCCCGGCCAGCACCTGAAGCCCCCCGAAGGCGAGCCGGAGGTCCTGGATGGACAGGAGCGGCGCCGGCTCAGCCATGCCAGCGTCGCTTGCGACGATACTGCTTCACGTCCCGGTAGCTCTTGGCCCGCCCTTCCCGGCCGACGCCGAGGTAGAACTCCTGGATGTCGGCGTGCCCCAGCAGCCGGGGCGCCGTGTCCTCATAGACAATCCGCCCGTGCTCCATCACGTATCCGTAGTCCGCGATCTTGAGGGCGGCGGCGACGTTCTGCTCCACGAGGAGGATGGTCAGGCCGAGCTCCGCGCGCAGCCGCTCGAGGATCCCCAGCAGGTTGCCGGCGATCAGGGGCGCCAGGCCGAGCGACAGCTCGTCCACCAGCAGGAGGCGGGGACGGCAGAGCAGGGCCTGGCCGAGCGCGAGCATCTGCCGCTCTCCGCCCGAGAGGTAGCCGGCGGTCTGGCGGCGCCGCTCGAAGAGCACGGGAAAATGCCGGAACACCTGATCCAGGCTCTCCCGCCGACTCTCCCCGCGCGCGCGGCGGGCGGGAACGGCCGTGGCGAGGTTCTCCTCCACGGTCAGCGTCTCAAAGATCTTCTCGCGCTCGGGCACGAGCGTGATCCCCCGCCCCGCGACCTCGTACGGCTGAAGCCCGCCGACGCGCTGGCCGTCCCAGAGCACCGTGCCCTGGGTGATCTCGGCGTTGTCCGAGCCGAGGAACCCCGAGATCGCCCGGAGGGTCGTCGTCTTCCCCGCCCCGTTGGTGCCGAGCAGAACCACCAGCCGGCCCTCGGGCACCCGCAGCGACACGCCCTGGACGGCGACGACTGCGTGGTTGTACACGACCTCGAGCCCGCTGACCTCCAGGAGCGCGAGCGTCATCCCTTGAGCGGGTGGTAGCGGAACGGCCAGAGATCAAAGTAGGTCCGGACGCGGGACCAGACGCTCACCAGGCCGCGCGGCTCGAGTATCAGGAAGACGGCCATCAGGAGGCCGAAGGCGCCGAACTTCACCGCGAAGAGATGCGTGTGCACGCGGTCCGGCACGGGCACGAGGTTCACGATGGCGTCGACGGCGTAGGGCAGGACGGTGACGAAGGTCGCCCCCAGGATGGCCCCGAGGACGGACCCCAGCCCGCCGATGACTACCATCGCGATGTACTCGACGGTGAGGAAGAAGCTGAAGGCCTCCACGGACACGAAGCCGAGGTAGTACGCCCAGAGGCCGCCGCCGAAGGCGGTCAGGGCGGAGGAAACCACGAAGGCCAGCACCTTCCAGGCGGCGACGTTCACCCCCATGGAGGCGGCTGCGACGTCCCGGTCCCGGATCGCCATCCAGGCGCGCCCCGGGCGCGTCCGGGCGAGGTTGAGGCAGAAGAGGGTCGTGAGCGTCGCAACACCGCCGAGGGCGTAGTACCACGCCGTGGCGCCGGCGAGGGTCCAGGGGCCCACCTTCGGCCGGGGCACGAGGAGCCCGGTGGCGAACCCCCGGCCGCTCTGGTACTCGCTCGCCAGGTACAGGATCACGAAGTGGAGCGCCAGGGTGCTGAGCGCCAGGTAGAGCCCCCTGAGCCGGAGGGACGGGATCCCCACCACCACGCCGAACAGGGCCCCGACCAGGACCGCGGCCGGCAGCGCGAGCCAGAAGGGGGCCCCGAGCTCCTCGGTCAGGATGCCCGCGGTGAACGCCCCCGCCGCCATGAGGCCGGCGTGCCCGAGCGAGACTTGGCCGGCGTAGCCGGTCACGAGGTTGAGGGCGTGCGCGCCCACGACCGCGACCGCGGTCCGGCAGAGGAGGTCCATGAGGACGGGCGTTCCCACGAGGGGAAACCCCAGGGCCGCCAGCCCGAAGACGGCCAGCCAGAAGCGCCGGACCGGCGTGCCCAGGAGGGCCGCGTCGCTCGGATAGGTCGTCTTGAGGTACGGGCTCCCAGTCCCGCGACTCATTGAACTGCCCTCTTGCCGTCACACGGACGGTCAGGTGCATACCCCCGGGCCGAGAACCGAGCAGCCCAAGGCCCGAGGGAGGAGGCCACCGGAGGCGTACGCAGTTGTACGTTGAGGATGGCCGACGACCGAGAACGCCGGGATGCGACGATTATCGGCCCGGGGGCGCTCATACGCGCTCGATTTCTTCTTTGGTGCCGAAAAGCCCCCAGGGACGGACGAAGAGCATCACCAGGAGGGCGAGGAACGGCACCACGTCGCTCAGGAGGGGGCTCACGTAGCGGATGGCGAGATTCTCCAGGAGCGCGATGGCCAGCCCCGCGGGAGCCACGCCGGCCAGGCTGTCCAGCCCGCCCACCAGCGCGACCGGGAAGGCCCGGAGCCCGATCACGCCGATCTCCGGGTCCAGCCGCACCTTGCTCGCGTAGAGTATGGCGGCGACGCCCGCGACGAAGGTCGAGATCCCCCAGGAGAGGGAGAAGACGAGGTGGATGTTCACGCCGCGCTGGGCCGCCAGCAGCGGGTTCTCGGCCGCCGCCCGCATCTGGATCCCGAGGCGGCTCCGGGCGAAGAAGCCCCAGAGGGCCAACAGCACCGTCACCGCCATGAGGATCGAGAGCAGGTCGATCGTCGTCAGCACCGCGCCCCCCGGCAGAGGCCAGGGGACGTTCTTGTATCCCGAGACGGCCAGCGGGTACAGGATGTCCGCGGTCCACCCGAGGAGAACCAGGCCGCGCAGGAGGATCCCGAGGCTCACGGTGACAAGCACCGCGGAGAAGAGCGGGTGCCCGGCCATCGGGCGCACGAGGGTGGCGTACACCCCCACGCCGGCGAGGAAGCTCACGACGAGCGCGGCCGGGACCGCCCAGAGGGGGTGCCCCGGCGTGGCGCTCACCAGCCCGAAGAAGGCATAGCCGGCGAGCATCATGAGCTCGCCGTGGGCGAGGTTCAGGACCCGGCTCGCCCGGTACACCACCACGTAGCCGACGGCCAGCAGGATGTAGATGCTGGCCAGGGCCAGCGTGTTGGCGAGGAGCTGCATCGGCGGGCTACTTGATGATCTCCCGCAGCTCCTTCAGCTTCTCGGCCACGTCCACCTTGGTCCACTCCTTGGCCGTCACGGCCCGCTGCCGCGCGCTGTCCCACCGGTACACCTTGTACCACTGCTCGGTCCGGAAGTGGTTGTCGCGGCTCCACTGGATCGGGCCGCCCTTGACCCCCTTCACCGTGATCGAGAGCCCGGACATGGCGCCCTGGAGCTTCTCGCGGGAGCACGGCCAGCCGCAGGCCTTCAGCGCCTCGTGGACCGCCACCGCCGCCACCCACCCCTCCACGTCGAGCCGGCTCGCGCCGTGCTTGGCGGCGATTTCCTGCATCGCCTTGAGCTCCGGCAGCCCTTCGGCCAGGATCGAGGCGCCGACGAGAGCGTAGAGGTTCTCCCGGTTGAGCCGCGGGTAGGCGGCGTCGATCGGCTGCTGGTGGCCGTAGAGCATGTAGTTGCCCTGCCAGCCCAGGTTCAGGAGCGCCTCGTAGGGCCCGATCTCGAACGACCAGGGCGACCAGGCGAAGACCCAGTTGGCGCCGGCGTCCTTCAGCTTGGAGGAAAAGGGCGTGAAGTCCGCCGTCCCGGGGGGCATGGTGACCCGCCCCACGATCTCGATGCCGATCTTCCGGCCCACTGCCTCGGCCGCGTCGATGCCGATCCGCGCGATCGGGATGTCCATCGTGGCGGTGCCGAGGCGCACCTTGTCCTTGCTCGCCTCCTTCATGAAGCGGACGGCGAAGTCGCTGTCGATCTGGGCCGCGAAGGACGTCGTGCAGAACATCAACGGATTCGCGGGCGGGAAGACCTCCTGCGGGCAGACCCCGCCCCCGAAGAGGAGAGGCGTCTTCGCCTCGGTCACCGTCGCCATCACGGGCTTGTAGGTGGCCGAGACGGACGTGTTGACCAGGAGCACGACCTTGTCCTGCTCCACCAGCTTCTTCGCGTTGGTCGCCGCCCGGGCCGGCTCCCCCCGGTCGTCCTCGTAGCCGAGCTGGATCGGGTGCCCGTTGATGCCGCCCTCGGAGTTGACCTTGCTCATGTACGCCCGGAAGGTCTCCACGCGCGCGGCGTACTCGACGGCGGCGGGGCCGGTGATGGCCGCTGTGATCCCGACCTTGTACGGCTCCTGGGCGAGGGCCGGGGTCGAGATCACCAGCAGAGCCATGAACGCCAGCCAGGCCAGAACTCTGAATGTGCCCGCCATAGGTCTCCTCCTCAGGTTAGGGATGCGGTTCGGCGCCGAGCCGGGCGAGTTCGGTCTCCGCCAGCCCGGGCTCGTCTGCGGCGTACATGGACTCTACCAGGTCGCGGTAGCGCTCGTACATGAGGCGGCGCTTCACCTTCCGCGTCGGCGTCAGCGGATCCTCCTCGTTCTCGGGATCCAGCTCCTTCGGCAGGAGCCGGAACTTCTTCACCTGCTCCACCTGCGCCAGGTGCCCGTTGGCCTGGTCCATCTCCCGCGCGATGAGGTCCAGCACCCGGGGCTGGCCCACGAGGCTTGCGAAGTCGGTATAGACCACCCTGTGGGCCCGCGCCCACTCCGACACCGTGCCGGCATCGATCTCGATCAGGGCGACCGGGTACCGGCGTCCTTCGGCGAACACGACGGCCTCGCTGACGTAGGGGCTCGCTTTCAGCTCGTTCTCGATGTTGGTGGGGGCCAGGTTCTTTCCCCCCGCCGTCACCATGATGTCGCGCTTGCGGTCCACGAGCTTGAGCGTGCCGCGCCCGTCCAGCTCCCCCACCTCCCCCACATGGAGCCACCCGTCCTCGACGGCCTCCCGCGTCGCGTCCTCGTTCCGCCAGTACCCGCGGAAAACTCCCGGGCCGTTGACCAGGACCTCGCCGTCGGACCCCAGCCGCACGCGGTTGACCGACGCCGGGGCCCCCACATCCCCAGGGCGCGGGAAGCCCGGACGCTGGCTGGTGATGATCCCGCCGGCCTCCGTCGAGCCGTACAGGTTGATCAGGTCCACGCCCCAGAGCTGCCAGAGCGCCTGGATCTGCGGGGGAAGCGGCGCGCCCGTAGCCACGGCGTAGCGAACCTGGAGAAGCCCCACCTTCCGGAGGATGTGACGGAGGACCAGCTGGCGGACCATCCAGGAGAGGGCGCGGAGCCCGAAGGGGACGCGAGCGCCGCCCCAGTGGCGACGGAGAAGGGCCTGCCGGACCGTCATGGCGCCGCGGTAGGCCAGCCGCTTGAGCGGCGAGCTCGACTGCACCCCCACCAGCACGTGGGAGGCGATCTTCTCCCAGACGCGGGGGACCCCGCAGAAGAAGGTGGGCTGGGTCTCGACGAGCGTCTCCGAGAGCTGCTCCACGTCTTCGCCGAAATGGGGGACCGCATCGAAGGCGAGCGGGAGGTAGGCGGTGAGCGATCGTTCGAGGATGTGGGCCATGGAGAGGAAGGAGACGGTGCGGTGCGCGCCCGTGACGAGGCCGGGGCACACCTCGCCCATGGCGCCGATGAGCGCGGTCAGGCAATTCCGGTGGCTGATCATGGCGGGCTTGGGCGGACCGCTCGTTCCGGACGTGTAGACGAGGAACGCGACCGCGCCGGGATCGCCCCGCGCGATCCGCTCCTCGATGACGCCGGGCTCCCGATCGGCGCGCTTCCGCCCCAGCTCCAGGAGCTCGGCGAAGGTCATGAGCCGTGGGTCCTGGTAGAAGAACATCGCGCGCGTGTCCGCAACGACGACCTTCCGGAGCCCGGGGACCCCGTCGGCCAGCGGGAGGATCTTGTCCACGGCTTCCTGGTCCTCGGCCACCGCCACCACGGCGCCCCCGCTCTCGAGGAGGTAGCGCACCTGCGACGGGGCCGAGGTGGAATAGATGCCGTAGGTGATGGCACCGAGGGACTGCGCCGCCAGGTCCGCGTAGCACCACTCGGGGCACGGATCCCCCATGATGGCCACCCGGTCGCCGGCCTCGACGCCGAGCTCCAGGAGCCCCAGCGCCGCGTGCGTGACCCGCTCCCAGTACTCGGACCAGGTCACCTCCCGGTAGATCCCGAACTCCTTCACCCGGAAGGCGACCGCCTCCGGGGTCCGGACGCAGCGCTCCCTGAAGAGCTGCGGAATGGTCACACTGTCGAGCCGACTGCCGTCAGCGCTCACTGATCCGAAGGCTTGAGGAACCGGAGGATCTTGGTCTCCACATAGTCCCGGCAGGCCTTCCGCTTGAACTCGATGGCCCGCTCCCACTCGTCGAGCCCGTAGCGGTCGCGCTCGGCCACGCAGCGGATCTCCGTCACCACCCGCTCCTCGAGGCCGAGCTGCTCAGCGATCTCCCGGTCGGAGAGCCCGGGCCGGCGCTGGCCCGGCGGCAGGTGCTCGTTGCGGTCGCGCTGAAAGGAGTTCGACAGCTCCAGGATCTGGTCCTTGTAGCGGCGGTAGAGCGCGGGATCAACCGCAAAGAACGCCATGGTGCCCCCCCTATTTCTTCGTCCGGTATTCCGCGCCGACCGGGCAGACGCGGATGCACTCGAAGCACTGGGCCTGGCTCTGGCCGGCGTAGGTGATGGACCAGAGCGTGCGGGTGAAGAGGCTGCCGTAGAGGAGCATCTTGCGCCTGTCCCGATCCGGCTCGTCCAGCGCGGCCTCCAGCACCTTCTGGAAGCTCCCGATCCAGTTCGTGTAGACCCGCGTCCCGCACAGATCGCGCTTGTACGCCGTGCGGACGAAGCGGCCGTTTTCCAGGCGCCCGTCGAGACAGCCCCCGCGCGACGCCGGGCACACGGCCAGGCACGGCGTCGTCCCCTCCCGCTCCCACATCTCGACGCACGAGGGGGCGGGGCAGACGGGCGTTTCGAGCGGCCGGTCCGGATCGAGGGGCAGCGTGGTAACCACGGCGGCGTAGTACAGCATCCCGTACCGCGGGTGGAGGACCGGTCCCGCGAGGCTCCGGCTCCCCAGCCCGGCCAGCTCCGCGGCGAGCATCAGGCTCAAGAACGCGCGATCGCCCCGACCGACGCCGCCCGGCACGTGGAGCGCATAGTACCCGAGTTCCTCCTCGATGAAGACGGCCACGGCGCGCCCCACGGGCTCGATCCGCTGGGTCGTCCCCATCGACTCCAGATGCTCGGCGACCGGCGAGATCCAGTCGCCCGCCCGCGGGGGCGCCCCGCCCACGATCACCACCGACCGGGCGCCCGGCAGGAGGTCACCGGGCCGCTGGCCGTCGGGCGCCAGCGGATCGAAGGCCGCGGCAGGCGCCACGCCGCAGACGAGGGCCCCGCGCTTCAGCGCCGCCTCCTTCACCCGGGCCGTGAGGGCCGCCGTCTCCGTGGCCATGCCGCGCCTCACTTCTTGTTCACGCGATGGACCTTCCCGACGGGGCAGACGCGGATGCACTCGAAGCACTGGGCGACGCTCTCCCGGTAGAAGGCGAGGGCGGAGACGCTGCGGGTGAAGAAGTCCGAGCAGAGCATCGTCTTCCGCCTGGCGGGGTCGTCCTCGTCCAGGATCGCGAGGAGGCTCTTCTGGAAGCTCCCCGGGCCGTAGGTCTGGGCGCGGCTGTGGCAGCGCTCCCGGTCGTAGAAGGAGTGCCTGATGCGGCCGCCCTCGATCGTCCCGTCCAGGCAGCCGCCGTCCGAGGCGGGGCAGGCGCGCAGGCACGGGGTCGTGCCGAGGCGCTCGTACATCTTCACGCAGGACGGCGCGGGACAGACAGCCTTCTCCACCACGTGGTCCGGCTGGAGCGGCAGCGTGGTGATCAGGGCCGCATAGTAGAGCATCCCGTACTCTGGATGCAGGATGATGTTCGCCGCCAGGCTCCGCGTCCCGAGCCCCGCCAGGACCGCGGCCAGCATCATGCTCATGGGCGGCTGGTGGCCCGCGGTGGGAAGCGAGGGCGCCTGGATCGCGTAGTAGCCGAGCTCGCGCTCGATGAAGTCGGCCATCGCGTGGACGGCGATGTTCTCCCGGAAGTCGTAGCCGGTGATCTCCATCACCTCGTGGTTCGGGGAGCGCCACGCCCCGGCCGTGGGACCCTTGGCGCCGGCCGCGACCACGCTCCGCGCCCCTGGCAGGAAATCTTCCGGGCGATGGCCGGCCGGCACGTACTCGTTGAAGGCGTCAGCCGCGGCGATCCCCACCACCAGCGCCCCGGCCTTGAGGCCGACCTGCTTGACGCTCTCCTCGGGAGACGGCTCCACCTGACTCGCCCCCATCAGAGGAACCTGCGGTTCGAGCGCTCGTCGGGGACCTCCAGGCCAAGCCCCTCCAGCAGCGGCCTCACCTCGTTGATGTACGCTCGCCGGAGCTCCTCGTTGCCGAGCCGCTTCAGCCGCCATTTCTTGTAGAGCGGCTCGCGTCGGGAGTCAGATCGTCCGAACATGTCGAGCGCCACCGGATACCACTTGAAGAGGAGGGCTTGGGCGCTCGCCTTGCCGTCCGCGTGCCCACAGATGGTCGTGAGGTTGTGGTAGCCCATCGCGATGTGGCCGACCTCGTCCCTGGCGATCTTGGCCACGATTCGGGCCAGCGGAGCGTAGCTGCACCCCTCCATGTTCTGGTACTGGAAGAGCCCGACGCGATCGGTCAGGCAGTTGAGGAGCGCCACGTCGGTCCAGGTGTCCAGGGGCACCTGGGCGAAGTACAGCTGGCGAACCGTCGCGTAGTCGGCCGCGGTGGGGGTGACGTCGAGATTCCGCAGCAGCGTGTAGAAGTAGTAGCCGTGGGTGAGCTCCTCGGCGTAGAACCGGCTCATCTTGAGGCGGTCCTCGGGGGTCGGGGCGAGGTCCATGACCCCCTTCAGCCAGTCGGACTCCGGGAAGAGGAGGCTGGTCTCCGTGTCGGCGGCCACCTTGAGGACGCGCAGGAGCAGCTCCCGGTATTCGTCCGGCATCGGATCGCTCGCCTCGAACGTCTGGGGCGTCTGCGTCTGTTCCATGGTCGGTTTCTCAGCGGCCCAGGAAGGCGGGGGCGCGCTTTTCGGCGAAGGCCTTCGACCCTTCCTTGAAGTCATGGCTGCGGAAAGCGACCGCCCCGCAGGCGCGCTCCAGGGCGAGCCCGCTCGCCAGCGGCTGCTCCACCCCCTCGTTGACGCACTGCTTGATGAGCCCGATGGTCAGGGTCGCCCCGCGGGCCAGGGTCTTCGCGTACTCCAGCGTTTCGGGCAAGAGCTTGTCCGCCGGGTGGACCCGATTCACCAGCCCCAGGGCCAGCGCCTCCTCGGCTCCCACCGTTCGCCCCGTGACCATCATCTCGAGCGCGCGGGCCTTGCCGATGAGGCGGGGCAGGCGCTGGGTCCCGCCCATGTTCGGGAGCGTCCCGATCTTGACCTCGACGAGGCCCAGCTGGGCCTTCCCCTGGGCCATGAACCGCAGGTCACACGCCAGGGCGATCTCCAGCCCCCCGCCCATGGCGTGCCCGGTGATGGCCGCGATGGAAATCTTGGGCAGGCGCTCCAGCCGATCCAGCACCAGGTGGCCGAAGAGGGCAAACTTGCCGATCTCCTCCGGCGAGGCCCCGAGGAACATGTTGATATCCGCCCCGGCGCTGAAGAACCGGTCGTTGCCCCGGAGAACGAGAATTTTGATGTCGTCGCTGCGGCGCACCTCCTCCACGACCTGGTCCAGCTCCTCGAGAAACCCCAGGTCGTAGGCATTGGCGGGCGGCCGGTCGAACTCCACTACCCCCACCGGACCATCCAGCTCCAGCCGCATCCGTGCGTACTCCATCTGAATCCCCTCCAGGCTGTTTCGTTCCCCCTTACACTCCTTCGGCTCGCCTGTCAATACGGGCGCTGGACGAGGGCCGCTGTGCCACGTTGACCCATCTGGTCCAATTCGACACTCAGGATCGGGCAATAGGGAATGATAACCTACTGTCCTCAAAGGGTTCTTCATTGTCTGCCATTGGCATTTCCCTTGCCTCACCTGAGGGGTGAGGTCCCCGAAATAAACGTCAAGAGGGAGGTCGACGGAATGAGCGATAAGCCTCCGCTCAGTGCGCGAGAGACCCTTTCTGAATGGGCAGAACGGGCGTGGCAGTCTCGGAGGGAGCAGGAGCCGGGAAACAATACCGGCCGGGTGGCCCCGGACAATGGGGCCCGAGACGCAGATACGCTCGAGGACGCGATCAAGCAGCGAGCGACCAAATGGATGGAGGAAGGCCGGTTTCTGATGGGCTTGCTCGAAGAACTGCTCAACGAGAACGAGCAGTTGCGGACAAGGGCTGCAGCATTCGAGCAAGACCTCCAACGGCTCCAAGAGCTGGTTAAGGAGAACGAGCAGTCGAGGGCCAAGGCTGCGGCACTCGAGCAAGACCTCCAGCGGCTCCAAGAGCTGGTTGACGAGAACGAGCAGTTGAGGGACAGGACTGCGGCACTCGAGCAAGACCTCGAGCGGCTGCGCCGCGAGGGGGGCGGCCTCCAGCCAGAGCGGGAGGACATCGTCGAGGTGGCCCCCAAGGGGGACCTGGACATGGCTTCAGTGAGCCAGATGAAGCTACAGGATTACATCAACGCAGGGAGGATCAAACTCGTCTTGGATCTGGAGAGCATAGAGTACATCGATAGCGCGGGTCTGGGCGAAATCGTGCGCGCCATGAAACGGGCCCGCGAGGCCGGGGGTGACCTCCGACTCTGCGGCGTGCATGGGCAAGTGGGCAAGATCATCGAGATAACGGGCTTGAACAAGGCGATCTCCGTGTATCCCACCCGCGAAGAGGCAGTGGCCTCCTGGAGTTCGTAGCTCGGGCGATGAATCGGCAAGGAATTCTCCCGGAGATACTCGCCCGCCCGCGGCGGCCCTGGATGGAATTCGTTCTCCCCGTCTATTCGCTCGCCATGTTGCTTATCTATTACCGACCGCAGGTCCTCGTCCCCGTCATGGACGATGGTCTCACGCACGGAAAACTCTGGTGGGCGCTCTGGATCATCATCGGTGCGCTCGGAGGCCTCTTGGCGCTCTCAGGGCTCTTCCTCGCCTTCTCGCTTCTCTATTCCCCCGTCTATCTCATCGGCAACGCGAGGCGGATTCTAGACCCGGGGGCGTGGGTTGACCGTCATGAGATGCGTTTCTACGTCGGGTGCTTTTCCATCTTCTGCGGCCTCGCCGCTTTGGGGTTCCTATACCCCCCCGCCGCGCTGCCCATTTTCATCCTGCTCGCGGGATTCGCGCAGACCCTCTGGCGCCTCCTCACCTGAAGCCCGCGCAGCTCCCCAGCGCCTCGTCTGGCGCCGCTGCCTTTCAGTCCAGCGTCACGAAGATGCAGTGGCGCAGCCTCCTATCGAGCGCCTTCGAGAGATGGCCCTTGCCCCACGTGTCCTCGACAAGAATGACCTCACCCGCGCCGATGCGGCGCGTCTCGCCGTCGCTCGCGGTGAGCTGAACGCCCACATCGAGATTGATAATGTACTGCCGGCGCGGGGCAGGATGCCAGTCGAGGTCGTAGTCGGGCGGCACCTCGCGGAAGATGATCCCGGTCGCCGGTAGGCTCGCCGACAGCCGCCCGACACGGGTCGACTCCTTGAACTCCACCTGCACGTCCTCGAAATGCGACTCGCCATCCTTATCGACGTAGAGCCGGTGGATCTTCATGGGACTGTCAGCGCTTGTACAGGCCCATCAGGGAGGCCTTCGCCAGCGTGTTGAAGTTGAGGTAGAACCCCACCACCGCCGCTGCGGTGTCGGCCGTCACCGGCAACTTGTCCATGGATACGGCATGGACAATGAAGAGGTACCGGTGTGGGTGGTCGCCCTGGGGTGGACACGGGCCGCCGTAGCCCGGTTTGCCGAAGTCAGTCCTCACCTGTAGCGCGCCCGCCGGCAGCTTACCGCCGGCTGGGTTGCCGGCGTCGAGCGGCAGTTCGGTCACATCCGGCGGAATGTTCACCACCACCCAGTGCCAGAAACCGCTTCCTGTCGGCGCATCGGGATCGAAGCACATCAGCGCGAAGCTCTTCGTCTCCGGCGGCGCCCCCTCCCACTTCAGATGCGGTGACTTGTTGCCACCCCCGCAGCCAAAGCCGTAGTCGGCCGATAGAATGTGCTCCTGTCCCAGATAGTCGCCATCCCTGAAGCTGTTGCTCGTGAGCTTCATCGCCATCGCACCCTCCATTTAGCTGCGTTCGGGCGACCTCCGCTCCAGGACCTGGCGGACGAGAACGTGGCGCTGGATCTTGCCGGTGGGCGTGAACGGCAGCTCGTCGAAGATCTCGACCATCTCCGAGAGCTTGTAGGTCGCCATACCGTCCTTCAGGAACGCCACGACCTCCCCCAGTGAGATCCGCTCACCCGGGCGGGGGATCACGCAGAGGCAATTCCCCTCGCCGAGGCGCGGGTCTGGGACGCCGACGATGGAATGGTGGCCCCAACGGGATTCGAACCCGTGTTTTCGGATTGAGAGCCCGATGTCCTCACCCCTAGACGATGGGGCCACGAGGCGGACAGGAAAATGGCTGGGGGAGGAGGATTCGAACCCCCGCTACGTGGTCCAGAGCCACGTGTCCTACCACTAGACGATCCCCCAGCGCGGAAGTCATTACAGCACAGGGGGTTAGGCGAGTCAACCGAAGGCCCCTCACCTAACCTCTCCCCAGAGGGGAGAGGGAACTACTTGATGGCGGATTTGAGGGTCTTGCTGGGCTTGAAGCGGGGGACGCGCGCTGGCGGGATCCGCATCGTGTTCCCGGTCCGCGGGTTGGTCGTCATCCGCGCCTGACGGCGCGCGACCTGGAAGGTGCCGAAGCCCGAGATCGTCACCCGGTGCCCCTTTCGGAGCGAGTCGCGGACGGCGGCGAGGAAGGCGTCGATCGCGCGCTCGGCGAAGGCCTTGGTGCTCCCCGTGGACTTCGCCATCGCTACCACCAACTCCGCCTTCGTCATGACGAGTCCTCCCTCGCGATCGCGCCCAGTTGGAGAGACAACCTCCCGTATAACCGAAGCGGGGCGAGGCTGTCAATAGGGTGGTGCTGTTATAATGGGGCCGCTTCGCCGACCTGCATTGCAAAGGAGCTGCGCATGCTGCGAGGGGGCCCTGTGGACATCTCCACCGTCATTCTGGTCGTGCTCGCCGTCGTCTTCACCGTCCTCGCGTACCTGAAGGACCCGGGGCTGCCATGGATCGGGGCGCGGAACGGGCTCTCGCTGCTCTGGTTCATCCTCCCCCGGCTCGTCCCGGCGCTGATCCTGACGGGGATGCTCCAGGTGCTGATCCCCCAGGAGTACGTGAGCCGCTACTTCGGCCGGGAGGCCGGGTTCCGGGGGATTGTGATCGCCTCGATCGCGGGAGTGCTCACGCCGGGCGGTCCCATGGTGAGCGTGCCGCTGATGGTGGCCCTCGCCCACTCGGGCGCGGGGCTCGCCCCCCTCGTCGCCTATATGACCTCATGGTCGCTCTTCGGCGTCCAACGGATCATCGCCTGGGAGGCGCCGCTGATGGGCTGGCCCTTCGTGGTGGCCCGCGTGATCCCGAGCCTCGCCTTCCCCGTCGTGGCCGGCTGGCTCGTCCACTTCTTCTACCAGGAGTAGCCGGTGGCGGTCGCCGACCTCCGCGAGTTCATCGCCCGCCTGGAAGCGCGGGGCGAGCTGCGCCGCGTGACGACGCCGGTCAGCCGCGACCTCGAGATCAGCGAGATCACCGACCGCGTCTCCAAGGGCCCCGCCGCGGAGAACAAGGCGCTCCTCTTCGAGCGGGTCGAGGGCTCCGACATGCCCGTCCTGATCAACACCTTCGGCTCGGCGCGGCGGATGGCGTGGGCCCTCGGCACGGAAGACCTGGACGAGCTGTCGGGGCGCGTCGAAAAGCTGCTCGACCTCAAGATGCCCGGGACGTTCTTCGAGAAGCTGAAGAAGCTGGGGAACCTCTTCGACCTCGCCAAGGCGGGGCCCAAGCGCGTGAGCGCCGCGCCCTGCCAGGAAGTAGCGGAGACGCGGAGCCCCTCGCTGAAGTCGCTCCCCATCATCAAGTGCTGGCCCGGCGACGCGGGCTACTACATCACGCTCCCCCTCGTTTTCACGCGCGACCCGGAGCGCGGCACGCGCAATGTCGGCATGTACCGGCTCCAGGTCTTCGACGACCAGACGCTCGGCATGCACTGGCAGACCCACAAGGGCTCGGCGGAGCACCACCGGGAGGCCGAGCGCCGGCAGGCCGGGAAACCCATGGAGGTGGCGATCGCTCTCGGCGCAGACCCGGCGACGATCTACACGGGCTCGGCGCCGCTCCCGCCGGGCGTGGACGAGATCGTCTTCGCGGGGTGGCTGCGCGGCGCGGGCGTGGAGATGGTCAAGTGCAAGACGATCGATCTCGAGGTGCCGGCCCAGGCCGAGATCGTGCTCGAAGGCTTCGTGGACCCGAAGGAGCGCCGCCTCGAGGGGCCGTTCGGCGACCACACCGGCTACTACTCGCTCGCGCGCGACTACCCGGTCTTCCACCTCACGGCGATCACACACCGCCGGAACCCGATCTATCCCACGATCATCGTCGGCCGGCCGCCCCAGGAGGACTACTGGCTCGGCAAGGCGACGGAGCGGCTTTTCCTGCCGATCATCCGGATGCTCTTGCCCGAGGTCGTGGACATGAACATGCCCGCCGAGGGGATCTTCCACAACCTCGTCATCGTCTCCATCAAGAAGCGCTACCCCGGCCAGGCGCGCAAGGTAATGTACGCCCTCTGGGGGCTTGGGCTCATGATGCTCGCCAAGAACATCGTCGTGGTGAGCGAACACGTCAACGTCCACGACCTGAGCGAGGTCGCCTGGCGGACCACGGGCAACATCGACCCCAAGCGCGACCTGGTCATCGTGGAAGGGCCCATGGACGACCTGGACCACGCCGCCCTCCGCCACCGCTACGGCGGCAAGCTCGGCGTGGACGCCACGGAGAAGGGGCCCCTCGACGACGTGAGCCAGGACTGGCCCGACGAGATCGTGATGAGCGACGAGATCAAGGCGCTCGTCTCCCGGCGGTGGAAAGAATACGGATTCTGACCCCCTCACCCTACCCTCTCCCCCTCACCCTGCCCTCTCCCCCAGTGGGGGAGAGGATTAGGGTGAGGGGGCCCGAGTAGGTGAGGGGGAGCCTCATGCCCAAACTCCGGTACTTCCTCGACGCGATCAAGTTCGAACATACCGTCTTCGCCCTGCCGTTCGCCTACGTCGCCGTGGTGCTGGCGGCGGGCGGCCGGCCGGGATGGCGGGTGGTGATCTGGGTAACGCTGGCCATGGTCGGCGGCCGGACGCTGGCCATGAGCGTGAACCGCCTGGTGGATCGCGCCATCGACGCGCGCAATCCCCGCACGGCGGCGCGCCACCTGCCTCGCGGCCTCCTCGCGCCGTGGGAGATGGGAGCGCTGGCGGCAGCGGGCGGGCTGCTCCTCCTGGTCTCGGCCTGGCAGCTCAACCCGCTCTGCCTGAAGCTCGCGCCGCTGGCCGTCCTCTTCCTCGTCGGCTATCACTACACGAAGTACTTCACCTGGACGTCCCACTGGATCCTTGGCTTCACGGACGGCATCGCGGCGGCGGGAGGCTGGATCGCGGTGCGCGAGTCATTCGACCTCCCGGCGTTTCTCCTCTGGTTCACGGTGACCGTCTGGATCGCCGGCTTCGACCTCCTCTATGCCTGCCAGGACATTGAGTTCGACCGGGCCGAGCGCCTCCACTCGTTTCCCGCGCGCTTCGGCATCGCCGCCACGCTTGCAACGGCCCGCGTCTGCCACGTGCTCACCGTCCTCGCGCTGGCGGCGCTCCCCTGGGCGCTCCCGCTCGGCTGGGGGTACTGGGCCGGCGTGGTCCTCGTAACCGCGCTCCTCATCTACGAGCACTCGCTCGTCTCCCCCACCGATCTCTCGCGCCTGGACATCGCCTTCTTCAACGTCAACGGCTACATCGCCATGATCGTCTTCCTCGCGGCCTTGGCTGGTCTATGGACGTAGGGCCCCTCACCCCACCCTCTCCCCCCAGGGGAGAGGGAGAACAGGACCCCCGCAGGGGAGAGGGAGTTCCGGACCCTCGCCCCCTCGGGGGGAGAGGGCAGGGTGAGGGGGAAGAGAAGGCGCGCTACGTCCAGGCGATGTTCACGCGCATCGCCCGCCGCTACGACCTGATGAACAGCCTCATGACCGGGGGTCGCCACCAGGCTTGGCGGCGGGTAGCCGCACGGATGGCCGAGCCTCAACCGGGCAGCCTAGCGCTCGATGTAGCCACGGGAACCGGAGACCTGGCCCTGGCCCTGTTGACGCAAACTCAAGCGCGCCACGTCATCGGCGTGGACTTCTCCGACGGGATGCTCAGGGTCGGGCGCGAGAAGCTCCGGCGGAAGGACCCGGCAGGGCGGGTGAGCCTGGTAGTGGGCGACGCGCTGAGACTCCCCTTTCCCGACAAGACGTTTGCGTGCGTGACCTCGGCGTTCCTCCTGAGGAACCTGGCTGACCTGGCTCAGGGCCTGGCCGAGATGAGGCGCGTCACCCAGCCCGGAGGCAAGGTCGTGGCGCTCGAGATCACCCAGCCCACGCTGCCCGGCTGGAGCCATCTCTTCGGCTGGTACTTCCACCGCTTCGTGCCGCGGCTCGGCGCCCTCGTGAGTGGCAACCGCGAGGCCTACACCTACCTCCCACGCTCCGTGGAGCGCTTCCTCCCGCCGGCAGAGCTGAGCCGTCTCATGGAGAAGGTCGGGCTCCGCGATGTCGCCTACCGCCGCCTGGGCCTCGGCACCGTCACCATCCACTGCGGCACCGCCTAAGGATGGCCGGCGAGAAGATCCTGACGGTCTCGCTCCCCATCTTCGCCCTCATCTTCAGCGGCTACGGGGCGGGGCGGCTCAGGCTCCTCAACGAGCCGGCCATCGTGGGGTTGAACGGCTTCGTCTTCTACTTCGCCCTGCCGGCGCTCCTCTTCATCAAGATGGCGGAGGCTCCCCTGTTGGAGGCGTGGGACTGGCGATTCCTCGCAGGGTACCTGACAGGAGGCTTTGCCGTCTTCGCGCTCGCCATGCTCTTCGGCCGGGTGCTGTTCGGCCACGGCCTGGCCGTCCTGGGCTTGCAGGGCCTCGCCGCCGCCTGGCCCAATGTGGGCTACATGGGGCTCCCGCTCGTGATCACGGCCTTCGGCGAGAAGGCGACGCTTCCCGCCGTGCTGATCATCGTCTTCGACGCCCTCGTAACCCTGTCCATCGCCATCGCGCTCGTCGAGGCCGGCCTGGGGCGCGGCGGCCGGTGGCTCGACGTGGCGAAGACGGTCGGCTCGGGGCTCGCCCGCAATCCCCTGTTGCTCTGGATCTTCGCAGGCGCCCTCGTCAGTGTTTCGGGATTCTCTCTCCATCCTTCCGTGGAGGCCTTCGGAACCCTGCTGGGGGCGGCGGCACTGCCGTGCGCACTGTTCTCCCTGGGAGCTTCGCTCGTGGGGCGCCCGGTGACCGCCGGGATGGGCGAAGTTTCACTCGTGGTCGGGCTCAAGTTGCTGGTCCACCCGCTCGTGGTCTGGCTCATGGTGACCCACGTATTCAGGCTCGACCCGCTGTGGGCGACGGTGGCGGTCCTCGACGCCGCCTTGCCCGTGGCGGCGAACGTCTTCGTCCTCGCCCGCCGGTACGACGTCTATGTGGAGCGGTCTTCCGCAATCGTCCTGACCTCCACCATGGCGTCGGTGGTCACCGTCTCAGCCCTGCTGACCCTGCTCAGCCCCCGGTGACCCTGCCGCGCTCGGTGGTGTCTAAAAAAGTCCACAGCTTGACATCCGCGTGCCGGCGGACGCTTAATGGCGTATGCGGAACGCGAGAGTCGGTTCTAGGGAAGTACACGAAAATCAGGAGAGGGCTATGACAGGATCGATGCTGGGAAAGCTTCTGAAAGACGGGTGGCTCCTCCTTATTGCCATGATCACCATTCTCGTGGCCAGCCTGAATGCTTCTGTCATCCTCCCCCCTGAGCTACTGAGGACGTTGCTTACCATCTTCCGGTAGTCGCCCACCGGATGCTTCAGCTCTCTCACTGGTCGCACAGGGCCCTTGCAGGTATCGTAGGGGCTTTCGCCAACGAGGCAGTCCGGCTCTATCTCGTCGTAACAGGGCAACAGGCCGGCGCATTCCTCCCTTCGCCATGGCCAGAGTACGCAACCGGGATGGCTGTCTACCTGGGTGTCGCGGCCATTGTGACGGTCCTGTGGGATGACGCCAACCCCATCAAGTGCCTGGCCGTTGGAGCAGGCCTGCCCCGCATAATCCAGTCCCTCGCCCAGTCAGGAATCCAAGTCACGGGTTAGGCTCCTTCCCAGCAATCCTCCCTTCCTACGACTTCGCCCCTATTCCAGTTGAAGAAGGACCACGCCTAGGCTAGGCTAACCGCACCATTCCCCGGGGGGACCTGATGGACGTGCAGTCGGTCCTGAACGCCGTCGCGAAGACCGCGGCCCAACTCTGCGACGCAAACGACGCCCTGATCTTCCAGGTCGAGGGTGACCAGTTTCGGCTCGTGGCCAAGCACGGCCAGATCCGGACTACCCGGACGTTGGGTAAAACATTCCCTGTCAGCCATAGCCCGTACTACGGGGCCGCGGTGCGCGAGCGGCGGACGGTCCAGGTGAGGGACATGGTTCGAACCAAGTTTCCAGAGGCCAAGGCACGAGCCCAGGCGACCGGTGTCCGAACGCTCCTCGCGACACCCCTGCTCGTCCGGAGCAAGGCCGTCGGCCTCATCGTCATTCGCCGGACGAAGGTCCGCCCGTTCTTGCCCAAGCAGATCGCCCTCCTCAAGACGTTTGCCGATCAGGCCGCCATTGCCATCGAGAACGCCCGCCTCAATGTCGACCTCAGCGAGGCCCTCGAGCAACAGACTGCCACCAGTGAGATCCTCCGCGTCATCAGCACCTCCCCGACCGACTTGCAACCGGTGCTGGACGCCATCGCCGAGAGCGCCGCCCGTCTCTGCGATGCGAACGACGTAATCATCCAACGAGTGGAGGGGGACAAGATCCGGCCAACGGCCCATTACGGGTCGATTCCCCTACAGCGCGGGATAGGATGGCCGGTCAACCGCGGGTCCATCACCGGCCGCGCCGTGGTCGACCGCAGGACAGTCCATGTGCACGATCTCGCGGCCGAGTCCGACGCTGAGTACCCCGTAGGCAAGCTCCACCAGCAGGAGCTCGGCCATCGGACGACCCTCGCCACTCCCCTGCTACGGGAAGGAACCACCATCGGCGCCATTCTCATCCGCCGAATGGAGGTCCGGCCGTTCACCGAGAAGCAAATCAGGCTCTTGAAGACGTTCGCCGACCAGGCCGTCATCGCCATCGAGAACGTCCGCCTCTTCCAGGAACTGCAGGCCCGGAACCGCGACCTCACCGAGGCCCTCGAGCAGCAGACCGCCACCGCCGAGATCCTCCGGGTCATCAGCAGCTCGCCAACGGACCTCCAGCCAGTGCTGGACGCCGTGGGGGAGAATGCTGCGCGGCTGTGTGACGCAAACAATGCCGTGATCTTCCGCCTAGAGGGGGACCTCCTTCGGCAGGTGGCCTCATACGGGCAGATCCCGACAACTAGCCACCCTCCACAGGGACTGCGGGTCAACCGAGGCACGGTGACCGGTCGGGCCGTATTTGAGCGCCAGACGATTCACGTCCATGACCTCGCTGCCGAAGAAGTGGACTTCCCCGAAGGTAGTGCGCATGCTCGACTCGACGGCCATCGGACCACGCTTGCAACGCCATTGCTGCGCGAAGGTGTCCCCATTGGAGCCATTCTGATTCGCCGAATGGAGGTCCGCGCCTTCTCCGATAAGCAGATCTCCCTCCTCAAGACCTTCGCCGACCAGGCGGTCATCGCCATCGAGAACGTCCGCCTCTTCCAGGAGCTCCAGGCCCGGAACCGCGACCTCACCGAGGCCCTCGAGCAGCAGACCGCCACTGCCGAGATCCTCCGCGTCATCAGCAGCTCACCCACCGACCTCCAGCCGGTGTTCGACGCCGTGGCGCAGAACGCCGCCCGACTCTGTGGGGCGCCAGACGTGAGCATCCTCCGGACGGACGGTGACTATCTCCGGCTCGCGGCCAGCGTGGGCCCGTTCGCTCAGACCCTCAGTCCGGACGAGAGATTCCCGATCACTCGCGGCTCCGTCAGCGGGCGAGCGGTGGTGGACCGGACTCCGATGCACATCCACGATTTGGCTGCCGAGTCAGACGATGAGTACCCGGTCGGGAAAAAGCTCCAACGCCGCTACGGGCACCATACGACACTCGCCGTCCCGCTCCTCCGAGGGGAGACGCCTCTGGGCGTCATTACGGTCTTCCGGACGGACGTGCAGCCGTTTGCGGAGAAGCAGATCTCACTCCTCCAGACGTTCGCCGACCAGGCCGTCATCGCCATCGAGAACGTCCGCCTCTTCCAGGAGCTCCAGGCCCGGAACCGCGACCTCACCGAGGCCTTGGAGCAGCAGACCGCCACCAGCGAGATTCTCCGAGTCGTCTCGAGCTCTCCCACGGACGCCCAACCGGTGTTCGAGATGATTGCTCGAAACGCGCTCCGCCTGTGCGTCGGCCGATTCTGCGCGGTCTTCCGTTTCGATGGCGAGCTCATTCACCTTGTCGCCCACCACGGCCTGACACCCGAAGGGGTCGAGGCCTACCGGCGCGCGTACCCGATGGCGCCAGGCATGCGCAGCGCGGCCGCCCGCTCCATCTTGACCCGTGCCCTCAGTCATATCCCCGACACCGATGCCGATCTCGACTACGGCCACGGGGCGGTCGCCCAAGTCGTTGGGTTCAAGAGCATCGTCGCGGTACCCATGTTGCGCGACGCCAATCCCATCGGGACGATCGTCGTCTCGCGAATGGAGGTAGGGCCATTCTCCGACGCCCAGATCGCGCTGCTGCACACCTTCGCCGACCAGGCCGTCATCGCCATCGAGAACGTCCGCCTCTTCCAGGAGCTCCAGGCCCGGAACCGCGACCTCACGGAGGCCCTGGAGCAGCAGACCGCCACCAGCGAGATCCTCCGCGTCATCAGCAGCTCGCCAACCGATTTGCAGCCCGTCTTCGACACGATCGTGCGTAGCGCCGGGAGGCTGTGCGACGCGGCGTTCGGTGGGCTCCATCGGTTCGACGGAGAACGAATCACCCTCGACGCGCACTACAACATCTCGGCTGAAGAAGTCCAGGTCCTTCAGCAGCAAGTCTTCCCTCTGCGACCCGGGCGAGAGAGCGTTACCGGCCGCTCGATACTCGACCGCGCCGCCGTTCACGTCCACGACATCCGGAGTGATCCTGAGCACCGAGTCCCGCTTGTTCAGACCCTCGCGGGCTATCGCACAGTTCTGGCGGTGCCCATGCTGCGCGAAGGAAACCCGATCGGGGCGATGACCCTTTGGCGGCGCGAAGTGCGGCCGTTTTCAGGGCATGAAACCGAAATGGTCAAGACGTTTGCCGATCAGGCCGTCATCGCCATCGAGAACGTCCGCCTGTTCCAGGAACTGCAGGCCCGGAACCGCGACCTCACCGAGGCCTTGGAGCAGCAGACCGCCACCAGCGAAGTCCTCAAGGTGATCAGCCGCTCCACGTTTGATCTCCAGCCCGTGCTCGAGACGTTGGTCGAGAACGCAACGCGGCTTTGCGGCGCAGAGAGGGGGCTCATCTTCCGACTCGACGGCGAAGTGTATCGCCTGGCGGTCCACTACGGGGCTCCCTCCCAGGAGTGGATTGAGTTCCTCGAGCAAAACCCGATCCCCCCCGGACGAGGG